>Ga0247833_1000192_pt1 | contig 107780 bp, 77 predicted proteins | sample LaCruzMarch2015__7_FD_187117 | JGI IMG/M metagenome (GOLD analysis project Ga0247833, IMG submission 187117) | Freshwater microbial communities from meromictic Lake La Cruz, Castile-La Mancha, Spain - LaCruzMarch2015_8m | ecosystem: Environmental > Aquatic > Freshwater > Lake | place: Spain...
ACAACCGTTGCACCGACCATTGACGACCTTCGAAACACAGGCGGAACCGATGCAAAATGGGGCGTTCGGACGGTTGTCACCAAAGATGTGGCGTTCAACTGTGGTTGCGGTGGCATTGCCTATATCGACAGTTTTGATTGGAATTCTGACACGCCAGTGTTTGTGTTTAACACCAGCGAGATCGGAGTCGCGGAAGCAGCTAGTCACGAAGTCGGCCATAGCTTGGGACTCTCACACGACGGTACATCTACGTCTGGCTATTACCAAGGGCACGGATTAGGAACGGATAGTTCCTATTGGTCAACAATCATGGGCGTTGGTTACTATGTCGATGTTTCGCAATGGGACAAAGGAGAATACACCGGCTCGAACAATGCCGGTGCCAGCGCGAATTACAACAAAGGTCCAGACGACTTATTTGTGATCACCAACTACAACGGTTTTGGAACCAAGTCCGATGATCACGGCAATGACGCCACGACTGCGACCCCGTTGAATGTTGCCAGCACAGTTGTCAGCGGGAGTGGATTGATAACGACTCGAACGGACGTTGATTACTTCCGATTCACAACCAGTTCTGGGGCGGTAACGCTGAATGTGAACTCAGCCCCGCTTGGTGCTAACCTGGACATAGAAGCGACACTCTACAACAACGTCGGAACGATCGTCGCATCGTCGAATCCACTGCTTTCGCTCAATGCGAGCATCAGCGCGACACTGAGTGCTGGCACCTACTATTTGAAAGTGGATGGAACCGGAGCAGGCACCCCAACGGCGACTCCGCCGACGGGTTATAGCGATTATGCAAGTATCGGTCAGTATTCCATCAGCGGAACGATTGGTGCAATAGCGGGTGATACGATGAGCATCGTTGCTACCGATGCGTCTAAGAATGAATTGAATAGCGGTAGCACCGCTTTTACCTTTACGGTCAATCGTACGGGTGATACATCCGGTACCTCGACAGTCAATTATGCAGTGACCGGTTCGGGTGCTTCACCCGCCAGTGCTAGCGATTTTGTTGGTGGTGTCATTCCGCCGGCTGGATCGCTCACGTTTGGTCCAGGAGTGACTTCGCTACCTTTAACCGTCAACGTTCAAGGGGATACGACGGTTGAGAACAACGAGACCTTCCTTGTATCACTCTCCAGTTCGAGCAGCGCGACCCTCATTGGAGTATCCTCTGCAATGGGTACGATCGTGAACGATGATGTAGCGCCTGCGCTGCCGACGCTCGGTATTTCCGCCACGAGTGCCGTTAGAGCCGAGGGTACGAGCAGCACTTCAACGCCATTTGGTTTCACGATTACGCGTGCAGGCAGTTTGTCGGCTGCATCAAGCGTACTTTACACGGTCAGTGGTACCGGAACCAACGCTGCGAACGGCAAGGACTTCGCAGGAGGCTTTGCCCGCAACGTGGTGGTCAATTTCGCCGCTGGAGTTGCTGCCGTAGACATCACCATCAACGTGAGAGCAGATTCGACTCGCGAATCCAACGAGACCTTTCGAGTTGCGTTATCCGGTGCAGTGGGCGCGACAATTTCGACTGCTTCCGCCAACGGTACCATTCAAAACGATGACGGGTCTGGCGCTGCTCGTGGTGAAGAGTTTGAATTCGGCGTCGAATTGATTGCGGTCGCAGATCCCATGTGGATGTTCGTGCCGCCGGAATTCTTGAGTGCGGAGCAATTGTCGGTACCAGTGATGACCTGGATTGACGGCGTGGCCCACGTAGGAGACTTGGCGCATGAGCATGAGCATGAGCATGAGCATGAGCATGAGCATGAGCATGAGCATGAGCATGAGCATGAGCATGAACATGAACATGAACATGAGTTTGCCGACCAGGACGAACTGCTGGCGGAACAGCATTCCCTCGCAGCCCCATTGATCTTTGGCGCGCCAAGCATGCAACTTAACTCGATGTTCTACGTTGGCGGATTGACTCAGTCCGTTTCATCGTGGGGTTCTCAAGTCAAAATGGAATGGGCGAATGCACCGTTATCGGTTGAGCGTTCGGGCTACGTGGCTAAATTACCCGTGGCCACCGAGGATTCCTTCGCAGGGTTAGAACCCGGCACGGATAACGATTTGCACGTGAAGTTCTCCGGCTCAACGTTCGCGGCGTTCGATCGTGCTTTTGCAAATAGTGATGACGACGCTTGGTCCGAGTTCTAAGCCGGTTGGGTTAGAAATAGATTCTGGCTCCCTTCTCCCCGGTACTCCTGGGAGAAGGGCTGGGGATGAAAGCGACTACCTGCTATTTGCTCGTCGTTTGCCTTTGATAGATCGCTTGAATCATCGATTCGGTATCTTTGTACTTCTTCGATACCGCTAACGCTTGTTCGATAAGTCGCCGAGCGTCCGGTTCGTTGTGCCCAAGCACTAACAACGCCTGGAACGTTTCTTCGACAACGCCAGGCGCTTGTACCTCAGCACCCGGTAGTTCACGACGCACGAGCAACGCAAACCTAGGCATCTTGCGACGAAGCGTTGCGATGATCTTCTCCGCAGTGGCTGGCCCCACTCCAGGTAAAGTCGACAGTCCCTTTGCGTCTTGTTGCTCGATCATGATGGCCGTGTCTTGAACCGGACGAACCATCGCTCGCAACGCTTTCTTAACTCCCACTCCATCAACGGAGCAAAAGAGCTCAAAAAAATCTCGTTCGATGGTCGTTAAGAAACCGACCAGTTTCGGCATCAGCTTTCCACCTTGTGCTGCATTTCCATCAATGTAATGAATCGTGTGCAGAGCGATGCTTTTCCCAATCTCTGCCTGCAAGTGTCGACGCGTGTATTCTGGGATGGCGACTTCGTACTCGAACGGCGGAACATTCAGCGTGGCTGTGTCATCCGAGAGGGTCAGCAGTTGACCGGTAACCTTGGTAATCAATGTGTCTTCCTTGCGTTTTTGAGTAGTTGAGCAACGGGCCCCGTTGCAAAATGATGGCACAGGGCGATGGCCAGTGCATCGGCCACGTCGGGTGGATCGGGCGGTTCTTTGAGAAACAATTGTTGTTGGATCGCGAGTTGCATTTGCGATTTGGGTGCTCGTCCATTGCCCGTTAAGAGTTTTTTCACCTTGGTCGGTTCGTAAGAATGAACTGTCTTGCCTGCATTGGCCGCTGCCAAACACAAAACACCTCTGGCATGCCCCATCAAAATGGCGGTTCTTGGCCGTTCATAGTGAGAATACAACTGCTCAATCGCGACGAAATTGATTGGATAACTCTCGAGCACCTCCATAACGCCTGCATAGAGTTCTTTCAGCCGTTCGGATAAAGGTTGATCGCGACGAATCCGGATGACTCCTGCCTCGATCAATTCGACTTTCAAATGGCTACGAATGACTCCATACCCAGTGATTGCCAGACCTGGATCTAAACCCAAAATAATTTGGCCGCTATGGGGAGACGGATTCGTCATTTTTCTCGGCATCCCTTTCCGATACTAAGCAAACCACTTCCTCGGAGTTGCGCATCAACAGATAGGGCCCAGCGACGGCAGGTACGTTCCATGTGATCCCGTCGAGGACTTGCATCTCGGCAATTGTGGTTCCATCTTGGATCGAAACCAAAGCGATCCGACCATCTTCGGCGCTAACCAATACATGGTCATTAACGACGATCGCTTGGCCCTGCCCGTATCTCTTACCTCTCCAAATTCGTGATCCATCGGATGGATTGACGCATTCGAGTACGCCATCGCTCAACGCATACAGGAACCCCTTGTACGAAATCGCACTTGTGAATTTTGTTTTGAGGATCCGCGTGTTGCTCCAAATCGTATTGGTTTGCCAGAATGCTTTGTCGTAGGCATTATCCGGCATTTTACCGGTGAAGACCGTCTCGAACAGTTTTGAACCAAGCGCGTAGCCCTTTCCGAGAAGTACTCTGCGATCGTCGATGGCTACCGGTTGAGATGCACAAGCATCTCCATTCGATTTGCTTGGCCAAGGTGTCGTCCAGAGAACGTCTCCGTTGGCAGGATTATGCCCTGTTGCACAACCCTCGTTGACGCTCACGATCTGACGAACACCGGAAAGTGTAAGCAACATGGGGGATGCATAGGCAATTTGGGATTCCCCGCCAGTCCAAAGCACATTGCCCGTTTCCAAGTCAAATGCAATCAGCGACTTGATATTGGGGTCATCTAGTTTTCCGCCAAATGGCACGACCACTTGATTGTCGACAATAAGTGGCGACCCGCTTCGTCCCCAAGAGATACCTTTTTCGGACGTTGCTTGATCGATACCTGCGAGCTGGAGAAGGTCTTTTTGCCAAACGACTTTTCCAGTCGCTAGCTCAGCGCAAAGCACGATACCTGTGGCCGTTTGAGCAAACACTTTGGCTTGGTGGATGGTTGGCGTTGAGCGAGGCCCCACACCGCCAACCGCTTGAAAGTGCTTCCCCGGAAGCGAAATCCGCCAGTGAACATCGCCTGAAGTGAGCCCAAATGCGGTGATGCACTCCTGTTCATCCATTTGTTCAAGCGTTATCGCCAGCCCATCGCCAATGGCAAAACTAGCCCAGCCCGCACCGATCGGTTTCCGCCAAATGACTCTTGGCAGGCTCTTCTTCCACGCGACAGAAAATTCGTCGTTTTGCACAACACCATCGCGAGCGTTACCCAAAAACTGCGAGGATTGAAATCGCATGGCGGCTGGAACCCATTTGGGCGCAGACTGCAAAGTTTCATTCGAGCGTGACTTACTTGACCAGGACCGCACTCGAAAGACAGGCACGGTCTCGCCGGTGACCCCAACGTATTCAAAGAGAGCCAAGGCGCTGCCAGCCAGGACGAAAGGCATGATCGCAAATGCAAGATGCTGTAAGCGTGTTCGTGCAAACCGCAACCAAAGGCTGGCAAAGCCAAAGAGAACTGCAATCAGCAGAAGGCCCCCGCCTGCTAGATTGGCGAATTGATGATCTATCTCGAACAAAAACCACCGAGCCACCGGAACCAACGCGAGGGCCAGCAGCGAGATCGAAAGCAAAATGGACAACCATTTCGGTCGTCCATTTTTTATCTGATTTAGTTGCCGGGAATGTTCTTCGGCACTCATTTAATTGGCGTTCTTTGTTGAAGCGCGACCACGTAATCCTTGGCAATGTTTAGAATCTCTTGATTGTAGAAATTGGAGTAGTACACGGAACTTCGTTCCGCTTTGGCTTCCATTTGTTCCTCTTCTACTTTCTCAGAATTGAGTTCTTTTCGGAGCGCCAAGTAATCCGATTCTTTGAGCGAAATGGTCTTCTCGTCCTTTTGACGAACATATGCGTCAATCTTGGCCAATTGCTTTTCGAACTCGGTGTTTTTCGCGATCCGATCGTTGGTTGCTTGTTGCAGTGCGACCTTAATCGCACTGTCGACCATCCGATAGTTCTTGTGCGGACGTGCGTTCACTTTGTCCATTGGTATAGCGTAGTCCAAATCGCTCTCCGAAACATCCAGTTTGGCGGTTAAGGATGGAACGATAACGTCCGAGGAGACACCCTCAAGTTGCGTTGATCGGCCATCGGGCAAATAAAACTGTTGGATTGTGAGTTTGAGTGCACCGTAGGACTTAGCGACCTGGGGGCCTATGATGTACGGTCCCAGGTCGAGCAATGTCTGAACAGTACCTTTGCCGTGGGTCTTGGGATCGCCCACGATAATTCCTCGTCCGTAATCTTGAATCGCCCCTGCGAAGATCTCGCTCGCACTTGCGCTGAATTGGCTTACTTTGACGATCAAAGGCCCATCCCAAGCGGTACCGCGTTCATCGTCGTCGAGTTGTTCGACCTTGCCACCAGGCGTCTTGACTTGAACCACTGTTCCTTGATCGATGAACAGTCCCGTCGCTGAAACCGCTTCTGGTAACGAGCCGCCACCGTTCTTGCTCAGATCCAAGACGACTGCATCTACTTTGGATTCGCGGAAGTTCTTGAGAATAACCTTCAAATCTCGGGTGGTGCTACGAAAGTCTTGCTTTCGATTCTTTGCTCCGTCCATATCCAAGTAGAAACTGGGTAGCTTGATGTAACCGAACCGATAGGGCGAACCATCTGGTTTGGTCCCTTGTTCGATGATTTCGGACTGTGCTGCGGATTCCTCCAATTTAATTACCGCTCGGGTAATCTCGTATACCTGAATGTCCCCGCCTGCTTTAGGTCGAATATGCAATTTGACTCGACTGCCTGGCTCTCCACGGATCATCTTGACGACATCTTTGAGCTTCATGTCGAGCGTTTCGACGGGAGGCGAGTCGTCGTCTTGACCGACCGCCACAATTTTGTCGCCAATTTTGATTCGGCCATCCAAGTCCGCCGCTCCACCAGGGACGAGTGTCTCGACGACAGTCGTGCCGTCGTCAGGACGCAACGTGGCACCGATGCCTTTCAACTCCAACTTGAGATGAGTGTTGAACTCTTCTTGTTCCTGTGGCGCCATGTAGGTCGTGTGCGGATCGAGCACATTGGTCAGCGACGTGAGGTACAGTTCAAGCAGTTCGTCAACATCCATTTGGGATCGGATGTTGTAGACCGTACGATAACGCTTGTGCAATATGTCTCGAATTTCATCGTCGCTTTTCCCATCAGCCCGCAGCGACAGGAAATTCAATTTAATGGTCCTACGCCACCGATCGGTGGTCTCGGCGATATCTTTTGGGAATCCGATTTCTTTGGCATCCGAGGAAATCCGCTCATCGATGGTGAAATCGTGGTTCGCATCGATTTGCTGGTGAATGATCGGAATGACTTGTTCGAGGCGAACCAAAAAACGTTTGTATGCGAGGTATGCGAAACTGATGTCGTTCTTGGTAAAAAGGTCATCAAGCGACGTTTCGTATTGTTTGAATTCGGCGATGTCGGATGCGAGGAAGTAGGCCTTGAGCGGATCGATGTTCTTGATGAACATATCGAAGGCGTGAGACGACATTTCGTCGTTGAATTTCGGATGCAGGATGTGCCCTTGTTCAATGAGCTGTCGCACGGCTCGAACAATCGACTTCGTGGCTGGAGGCGGTGCATCGAGCTGCGCAACTCGAGCGAGCTCATCTCCGAAGAGTGGAGCCGGAACCGATGACATCCATAAACCAGAAGCCGAAAAGCAAACTGAGGCACAAAGTGTGCCGAGAAACGATTTGCGAGCCAATCTCTTTTGGTTGCTTTGAATTCGAGAATGCATGGTTGATTTCTTGCTTGTGATGGATGCTCAATTTGGAAAAACAGAAGACGCCTGATCGGGTTTCCCAACATGCCAAATGGCTTGCCAGAAACCTCCCAAGCGACTTACTTTATCACAGCTTAATGGTAGGGAATTGGCAATGGGGAATCAACACGGATCTAAATTGATCCTAAATCCATGCTTCCGACCTTGCCCCCGGTGGTAAGTCGTCGGCTAGGACATCACAATAGCGATGTCTGAGACCCGTTCCAACGATCCATTTTGTGAGGTGATAGCTCAACTTAGTAAAGTCTCCGGCCGCCGGAAATCCCTTGAATAATTGTTTTTTTATTTGCAGTGCTGCGATTTGCAGCGAACCTATTTCTCGGAAAAGCTCTGTCGAGCGATCCCATTTCTTGAATGAACCAGCCGTGAGCGAAGAACGCAAAGAAAAACTGAAGTCCATTCTGTACGCGATTCGGGATTTGGAAGAGTTCTCGGCTGAGGGAGCCAAGCTGAAATGCCATGACTCCAGCCCTGGGTATGTCACTCGTGTCATTAATCTTCTGACCCGCGACGGGCTATTGAATCGGGTCGAAATCGACAAGCAAGAGCGGTATCGATGGGTTCGAAACTCAACCGTTTCCGCAGACCATTGGATTGAGCGACAAGTTTTTGGAGAACAAATCAAACTTTCGCCGGAACAAGACCGTCCGCGTGAACAATTGCTTCGCGACGGGCCTTCCAAACTAACCGACGCGCAATTGATCGCGATCCTTATCCGAGTCGGAATTGTTGGGGAATCCGCCATCCAAGCAGGGCGCGTCATCGCCAACCGATTTCCGTCCGAACGATTGGCAGCCCTGCCGGATTCCGGTTTGGCGGAGTTGCGAAACATTAGTAAAACGATTCGAAAGGACAGTTATGCTCAAATCATGGCCGGAATCGAACTTGGGAGACGAATCTCTCAACTTCGCGACGAAGTGCCGGTTGTGGTCGAGCGAATTCGTGGTTCAGAGGATGCGATTCGTTTCTGCTCGCGAGCCTTTGGCCGACTGGCAGTCGATGGAAAACAAGAAGAGTTTCACATCGTCACCTTGGACACCCAGCACGGCCCAATCAACACGCATCTCATAACCATTGGAACACTCGACGCTAGTCTTGTTCATCCGAGAGAAGTTTTCCGGGCTGCAATTCGGGACGCCGCATCTGCTATTCTATTAGTTCACAACCATCCCTCCGGAGACCCAACTCCTAGCCGTGAGGACAAAGCGGTCACCGAACGATTGTCTCAGGTCGGAGAGCTGGTTGGAATTCGCGTACTCGATCACATTATCGTAGCCAAAGAACGCTGCCGAAGTGTCATGGCAGAGAGGTAGACCAATGATTTGCAAATTTATCCTTCGCAGCTTGAGCTTTCCGGGGATCGTCGTTGCTGTATCACTTGTTTCATTCGGACAAGAAGCCAAGCCCGTCCCAAAAGCCGTACAAGAGTCGTCGTCGCCATCCATCTCAGCCAGGATCGATAGCAGTGGGCCCGATTGGGTGGTTTTAGGTAAAGATGATTTTGTAAGAGCCAATTGCGACGAAGACACTTGGGTATGGGACGGATCAACCGTACACGGCACGGGAAAACCTGTCGGCGTGCTCCGGTCTGCCAAGAAATACAAAAATCTTGAGTTTGTTGGCGAATGGCGCCATCTTTCGGTCGGCGGCAATTCCGGCTTCTTTCTTTGGACTCCCGAAGATGCGCTCACAGACTTGCCGCGGAACCGGCTGCCGGGTGCTGGCATTGAGGTTCAAGTGCTCGACCACGGCTACACGCAACAATACGAAAGCTCGTCAGGCAAAAAGGCAACGTGGTTTTCGACGAACGGCGACATCTTTCCAGTAGGGAAATCAAAGCTCAAGCCGTTTCCGCCGTTGTCACCTGATGGGAGTCGCAGCTTTCCAAAGTCCAACCATAGTTTGGGTTCGCCAGCTTGGAACCATTACTACGTTCGAGCGATCAACGGCGAAGTGCGATTATGGGTCAACGGTCATGAAGTATCCGGTGGCCGCGATGCCAATCCCGCCGAAGGGTACCTTTGTCTGGAGGCCGAAGGGGCTCCAATCGATTTCAAGGATATCAAGATTCGCGAGTTGCCGTAGTTTGGCACCGCCACAAGCCGCTCGACTAAGGTACGATCCACAACCTCTCAACTCTAGATTTGCACTAAAAAATGAAGATCAAAACGTTTCGATTTCGATTGCAAGTGATAGCGCTCGCGTTTTCCATCGGTGGCCTTGGCTTTGCATCTTGCAAGGTAGACGCACAGGATTCGAAGCAACCCATCCGATGGAAGATGTATTCGATCAATGATCAATCTCCATTCGAAGCATGCGGTGCCGCAGATTTCAACGGCGATGGCAAGGTAGACATCTTTTGCGGCGATTCATGGTACGAAGCCCCGAATTGGACCAAACACAAGGTAAGGGATGTTGCAGCCAGTACCAATCCGCATTACCACGAGGACTTCTGTGACTCGCCACTGGATGTCAATGGCGATGGACGCATGGATATTGTCACTTGCAACTATTTCGGCAAACGCGTGGGCTGGGTAGAGAACTCAGGTGGTGATGCCACACAGCCTTGGAAAGAACATGAAATCGATCTTCCGGGCAACATGGAAGCAGGCGAATTGGTCGATCTCAATAGCGACGGCAAACTTGATTTTCTCCCCAATACGGGCAACGTCGTCGTATGGTATGAGCTAACACAACAAAAGCCCAAGGTCGTTTGGACAAAGCATGATCTTGGCAAAACTGGCGCAGGGCATGGGGTGGGGGCCGGTGACGTCAACGGCGACGGACGGATCGACATCATCACACCCAAGGGTTGGTACGAACGCCCGGCCGACGCATCCTCGGACGCCTGGTCCTTTCATCCAGAATTTGAATTGGGGGCGACTGGGATTTTCATTCATGGTCGAGACGTTGATGGCGATAAACTGACGGACATCGTTTGGGGGATGGGACATGGCTTCGGTTTGAATTGGCTCAAGCAATCCGTGTCAGCGGATGGTAAGCGAGCTTGGGAGAAGTTCGAAATCGACGGCACGTTTTCACAGGTGCATACCTTGATGTTCGCGAACTTGGACGGTGAAGGTGAGCCGGAGTTGATCACTGGAAAACGCGTTTACGCTCACGAAGTCGAACCCGGCGATACACAGGCGCCGGTTGTGTTCTCATTCCAATACAATCGGACTTCCGGCAAATGGCGAAAGGAAACCATTTTCCGAGGTGAACCAGCACCGAACGCGCCACCGAAGGCCCAAGACCGTTGGGCCTTAAAAGACTTCCCTCGTGGTAGCGCAGGAACGGGGCTTCAAATGGCAGCAGTTGATTTCGATGGGGACGGCGATATTGACTTGGTCTGTCCCGGAAAATCCGGACTCTATCTGTTTGAAAACCTCGGGCGTCCATAATCTAGCCAACCAAACTTTGCTTCTCATGACACAAGGTCATGAGGGGCAAGAGCAGCCTACTTCGCGGCTTGTTCAGTGGTGCTGTTTACATTCAACGCAAGCGCAGCGAGCGATTCTGCCCCAACGACCTAGTGTCGTTGGACAGCAAGTTTGGTCAGCTAAACCGGGTTCAACCGCGAAGCGGTCGCGACCCCCATGTGCTTGCCGCATGGGTGAGAAAGTTTCCTCGTTCGCGACGTTCGAAACTTACGCAACCCACGACACAAGGTCGCGGGGGGCTGAGACCGCCTCTCGCGATTATTTTTAGCCGACCAAACTTTGCTTCTCATGACACAAGGTCATGAGGGGCAATCGCAGCCTGCTTCGCGGCATGCTTGCAATTTCATCGGGAGTGCGGGGCTCCTGCCGAGCTTGCAGCCCGCTTGGTGCGTAAATAGCTCGGCAGGAGCCTCGCCCTCCCATTATCCGTACAAAGCTGATTGACGCCGGACGGTACGGCAGCAAGAATGATTCTTGGTCCGAACTTCACATTGCGAACCGTTTGTTCAGGTCGTGAATTGAATTACCTACGTCGAATTTTCCTGTTTGCTACCTCGATTGTGTTGATGGCCACGTTGACGCTTTCGTACGCTCAATGGCAGCAGGGTTTTCAGGGGCAAGGTTTTCGGGGGCAGGGTTTTCGGGAGCAGAGAATTCCGGATCGGAGTGAGTTCCCGACGTGGGAAAACGAAAGTCGATTCAAAGCGGACGTCTTCACCTTCGCAAGAATCAAGTACACATCATTGGCTGGCGGGCGAGGCAATCGCTGGCAAAACGATTTCCCGGATAGCGACTGGAATTTCTCGTTTCGGCTCCAGCAACTGACCAGCTTGAAAGTCGACCCGAACGGCAAGGTTCTTGAGCTGACCGACCCGGATCTGTTTCATTATCCATTCCTATTCATGAATGGCGTGGGTTCCCTTGAGTTCAGCCTTGAAGAAGCATCCGCCTTGCGGCGACACTTGAACAACGGAGGTTTCTTGATGGTGGATGACTTTTGGGGTGAAGCTGAGTGGGCCCGAATGAAAGATCAAATGAACATGGTCTTTCCAGACCGCGAGCCCATTGACTTGCCTCTGTCGCACTCCATTTTCCACATCGTCTATGACATGAAGCTTAAGCCGCAGGTCCCAGATATTCGAACGTGGCGAACTGGATCCATGTTCGAATCCAACCACGGCGGTTCACCCGGCGACAAGCTCCCGCATTTTCAAGCGTACCACGACGACAACGACCGAATCGTTGCCCTTCTATGCCACAACAATGATCTTGGGGACGGTTGGGAACGCGAAGGGGAGAATTCCGATTATTTCGAGACTTTTTCGCTACCCTTCTCGTATCCTATGGGCATCAATATTATTACGTACGCCATGTCGCACTGAGTTTGACTATTTCGTTGGTTTTGGGCTTTGATCGACAAGTTTCAACGTTTGATCGATCGGGATTTCACCGGTCTGTTCGCCTAGCGAGGTGCGGCTTATATATTCATAGCGGGGAAAACTAGCGAAATCGACTTTCGTCAGAATGTAGCCAAACGCATCGTTGGTCAGACCGAACACAAGATTGTGTTGACCGTTCATTTTCCGCTTGAGATAGAAACCGATGTTCGGTAGCGCCTCGCCCGGAATGGTAACAATTTGCGCATTTCCCAAATTGACTAAATTAATCCGCGTCGTGATGGTGTGATCGGCATTGCGTGGATACTTGAGCGGCGAACCTTGAATCACCGCCCAAAGCACCTCGTTGTCGACGGGAAATGTTACATCGCTCGAGGAACAGTAAAGTCGTGGCTCTGGTTGGACGGGTGCGTCCTGGACGATTCGGAGTGCTTCGTCCGCCATGGTATGGCCGATACGCAAACATTCGTCCCAAGTGCGATTGTCATTCCAATAGCCCTTCAAAGGATCCTTGGGGCTTTCGAGAATGCGATTATCTGCGGTAACCATGCCTCCTTGTGCACCATTTATAAAGATCGCCATTCCGCCGGCAGAAGCCTCTAGCCGATCATACAGAGGGCCGATCAGGTCAGGACTTACCAGTCCCAGTCGCGACCCAAGCACTTCGGGATGGATCGCGTAGTTGACCAGCGTTGCAATTGCCGAACCATTCGGCGAAACAGCTTGAATGACACTCATCCGCCGATCGTATAGATCCGGCGCGTAGTAGTTGTACGCAATTTGTCCGCGAGCCTCGCCGGTGGCCACCTTGAGTTGTGCAGGGCGAAGCGCCGAGTGAGCTTCTGCGAGCGCTTCTGCCGCTTTTTTGCAGACAAAATCCATATACTTCAGGTCGCCGGTATGACCGCCTTGTCCATCTGGAAACGCATAGCAATCCGGAGCACTGTGCGTATGTGACGAGCCGATGAGGATGTTCTTCGATGGAATTTGTGGAACTTGGGATCGGACCCGATCGCAAAGGACCGAAGGAAATCCAAGCAAGTCCAAGGCAACGAAGGCGACCGTCGTATCGCCACTGCGAAGCACGACGGCTCGTGCGTTGAGCTCGCCACGTTTTCCGGTCGTTGGTGCGGTCGGCCCCATTCCACCCGAAACAGGCAAAAGGGGATCCGGTGTAATCACTCGCCTTCCAACACCAACCTGCAGTTCGTCGCATGTTCCTCGACTCGATAAGACGGCCAGGACACCCAAGACCCATAGCATTTTGGCTGGTCCGTTCATCATCATTCTTTCCTCTGGTCTATCGGGTTCATTGGTGGAATTTCATTGCACAACGACAGCGCTCGCAACGCTTGCGCTGTACTGATATAAGTGCTGTAGTGTTGGGTGTCACGGTACAACGATTTCATCCACCAACGACCGCTCACTCGCTGATTTTGCTTCAACCAAGCAATCCCATTTCGAATGCGTTGATCCGAACTTGATATGCCCGCTTCCCTCAAGAGAACGATCGCAAAGGCAGTCATGTAGGGATCGCTATTGGGAGACTCCGCATCAGGCTCGGACCGTATCATATCCACGACCTTGGGATCCATTTTGGTGTGCCACTTCATGATGTCGGACATGCGCCTTGTTGACCAGCCGCCGTCTGGTAATTGTTGTCGCCACAGCATCGAGATTGCAGACTGTCGCTGAATCTCCGGTACAAGATCTAATGGGAACGAAGCCAATTGCAATTTGAGTGCAAGTTCATAATCGCTGATCGGTTCGTGATCGCGCAAGTAGGTTTTCATTCGTTCGATTCGAGCGAGAGTGGCCTCATCTTGAACACCGTCGAGCCAGCCTGGAGCCGTGTTGATCGCCCTTGCTGCCTGCACGGTCAGTTCAAAGTCTGTCGTGATATAAGGGATTTCCACTTGAGCGATCGTTTTAATAAAACCTTCGTCTGCAAGGCACTCGAGCGTGTTGCGTAGCGAAGCATCCGTTTTGTCCGATAGTTTCCCAGTCACATACTTGTCCCAAGCAGCTAATCCGGAACTGCGCCATACAGATGCAATGCTGGCCCCAAAAAACTTCACGCCATCGCGCATTTCCGGTTTGCCGACTTGTTGCGGGATACTCACCACGAAGTTAGCCAAAACCTCTTCACTAGGCATGCCGAGCAAGGGCGTCAATGGTGAACGCTCGACCATGTAGACGCCAGTCGAGTGACAAGCCACGCAGTTGCGTTCTCGCACCCAATAGTTGGCACCATCATCAAGGTATTTCCGTGCAGCGTTAATGGAATCAGGCCCAAATGCAGTTACCTTAGGCTCATCCGCTGTTGCCGCAGGGACTTCGATACCTTCCGATTTGTATTGGAACTTTGGAGTGGTTCGAGCAGAACCAACTTCGTCGTTCGTTGGCCCACACAAGGCTGGGCAATTTCCGTCTGCAAACCCAAGCGAACTTAGGTTTGCGAAAAACATCGGAAGCCAAGCGATTGCTCGGCAAAAGTTCATTCTTTTCATAACCTGGTTATCCCTTCGTTGCACGACGCTCCGCGTCGTGATCCCTGTGACCCGTGATCCCTGTGACCCGTGATTCATGCGACGCGGAGCGTCGCACAACGAAGAGCGAACCCAAAACCGTATGCTTGAAGACGCACTCGCCGATCTCATTTTAGCATACTGATGTCGGCGAAGTTCTTCTTGAGAGAGATATAGAGCTGCTGAAAAACAGGAAAGGCCTCGTTGTACTTTTTCTGCGAAGCCTTTTGTGGAGGAACTTTTTCCACCACATGGATTGTGGCCTTGCAAGCTTCCTCGATATTCTTGTAGGCACCATCACCCACTGCTGCCAGCAAAGCAACGCCGTAGGCAGGTCCCTGTTCTGCGTTGATCGAGCAAGCTTTCTGCCCAAAAACATCCGCTAGAATTTGTTTCCAAAGGGTACTCTTTGCACCTCCTCCGCTAACTCGGATCTCTTTCACCGGGACATTTAGCTCACCAAGAATTGCAAGGCTTTCTCTCAGCGAAAAGGCAACTCCCTCCATGACGGATCTTGCCATGTGTCCACGCGAGTGCTTGTTCGTGAGGCCGATAAAACAGCCCCGGGCATTGGGGTCGGCGTGCGGAGTTCGTTCGCCAGCTAGGTATGGCAAGAAGAAAAGTCCTTCGCTGCCTGAGGCCACTTTTGCCGCTTCCTCGTTGATTATTTTGTAGGGATCGGCACCCTTTTTGTTGGCAAGCTCAACGCATAGTTGGTTCACAAACCACTGGAGTGAACCTGCGGCCGAGAGTGTCACACCCATCATGTGCCACTTGCCGTGGACCGCATGGCAAAAAGTGTGCAAACGACCTTGAGTATCGTACTGCGGTTCGTCGCTATGACAAAACATCACTCCCGATGTGCCGAGGGAAGCGGTCAAGATACCTTGTTTGACAATCCCATTGCCAACGGCACCCGCTGCGCAGTCACCCGCGCCGCCGACGACTTTGCATTCGGTCGAAAGCCCCAATTCTGCAGCAACCTCGGGCAGCAGCGTCCCTGTGATTTGCTCCGATTCGTAAACGGTCGCCAGGATCGACGGATCGATTTCTAACTTGCTGAGCAGTTCTTTTGACCAGGTTCGATTCTTGACGTCGAGCAAGAGCATTCCGCTCGCATCGCTTACGTCGGTGGCGAATTCGCCGGTCAGTCGCCGTCGGACGTCATCCTTGGGCAAAAGCAAATGGGCTAATGCAGCATAATTTTTTGGCTCATGATTTCTCAACCAAAGTAGCTTGGGTGCCGTAAAGCCAGTCAAGGCGGGATTGGCGACCATGCCGATTAGGGCTTCACGTCCCCCCGCCCGCTTGGTGATTTCATCGCATTCCGCAGCAGTTCGTTGGTCGTTCCACAACAATGCTGGTCGAATCACTTTTCCCTGACGGTTCAGGAATACCGATCCATGCATTTGACCAGAAAGACCGATCGCCTTGACATCCGACTTCTTGGCTTTGCTCGTTTTAACCACCGCTTTGATTGTTTTTTTTACAGCCTGCCACCAATCCTCAGGGTCTTGTTCGGTCCAAAGAGGTTTTGGCATATGCACGGGGTATTCGGTAGACGATTCTGCAAGGATTTCGCCTTGCTCGTTCATGATCAAGCTTTTGGTGCCGGACGTACCAATGTCAACGCCAATATAAAGTGCCATGCTACCGCCTCAGGAAGGGATCGAGTATTGAAATGCTGAACGATGTGCTACCAAATAGCAACGTTTATGAATTGCGAATGGATACTATACTATCGCGATTCCAAGAACAGAATCTCCTAAACCCAATGTCTTCGTCGATGCCTCAATCCAATAGTTGTCCGTTGCGAACGCTTTTGTTGACCCTAGGCTTGTTATTTGCCTGGGGATGCAGTTCTCAAGAACCCAAAACCGACGTCAGCAATTCTCCTGTCGCAAACAAAGATCGTCCGCCGCTCAAAATAGGGTTGATCGATGCCCCCGAGCTGGAACGCGAATTGAAAGTGCGTTGGCAAGCGGCCTCGGACCAACCCATTCAAATCGAAAATGTGCCTGCGCACGACATCGCTGGCCGCAGCCTTTTCGCGGCGGACGTCGTCATTTTCCCAGGCAATTTAATGGGGGATCTCATTCATAAAGGTGTTATTGGCAAACTTCCTCCGCAAGCCACGGCGAAAGGTGATTCCCAGAACTCTCCCGCCCGATGGCAAGGGATCGCGTCCTACGGAGGACATGTGTACGCTCAACCGCTCGGCGCAACCAACCTAGCTGCCATCGTGCGTCGAGCGGATATTCAACCGCTCGTCGAACTCGATGGTTTGCTCACGGAGGCTCGCGGGCTAAACGCGAACTCGGAACGTCAGTGGACACAATTTCTGAAATCGATCGAAGTGGATCGCTCGGAACTCTCACCGGCCACCAACGAAGCGCTCGATGCAAAGTTATCGAACTTGAGCCATCGCGAAAAGGATTGGCTAGTGGAACGATTTCTGTGGATTGCTGCGACCACCGACGCGAGACGAAAGGGCCTGTTCGATTTAGCCAAGATGGATGCTCGCTTGAATCAACCTGAATTCGCAATTGCAGCAAAAGTACTAGCAAGGCTCGTGAGATCCTTTCCGGAAACACTGCTGGATGAACCGCCTGCAGCCTGGAGCTCGGTTACCGCCCCGTCGACCGACAAAACCTCGTTTGCCATCGGTTGGCCGAAATCTCAAGCCAACGAAAACACGGAAACGAATTCCGCAACCCAGGAAAGAGCGAAGGTCGCACCGTTAGTCTGGAATGCGAATCATGGGCTCGTTGCATCCGTAGGCAAGAATACTCGCCAAACATCCGTATCCTGCAAGTTTTTACTATGGATTTGCGAACCGGAGCAACGCGAAGCTTTTCGATCCATTTGCCCTCGAATCGAGCTGTTTCCAACACAAATAGACAGGGATATGGCTCGTGAAGACTACCGAGAGTTTCAACTCGCGAACAGCCGTGACAAACGCAAAGAAGGCATGGAACTCTCTTTACGGCTAGCAAATGCAGATCAATATAGAGCACTCCTGGCTGACAGTTTGATCGCAGCAATACGATCCCCCGATCAGTCAACGGAGCTTATGGCTCAATGTTCGCAAAGCTGGAACGAACTGACGACCAAGCTCGGCAAAGAAACGCAGCGGCTTTCCGAGGAACAATCCATGGGTTATCAAAAATAGGCGAGTTATCCAAAGCAGGGTCATCGCCAATCCACTTCGCAAGCAACCACTCCAACAAAAGCCAATCTAGTGACGCCACTTAGGCAAATCATCCTCCAGTCCCAAAACAAGCGTTCGTTTTCTGGACATCATCCGTGGATTCTCGCCAATTCGATTATCGAACCTGCCTCGACACCTCGCGTCGGTGAACAAGTCGACTTGATCAACTATGACAGTAAGTGGATTGGGCGTGGTTTGTATAACCCAAATAGCCGCATTCGCGTACGGCTCTACACTTGGGATTCAGAGGAACTCATTACCAACGAACTCATCTCGCGGAGAATTGACCGTGCGATCCAACTGCGCAGTCGGCTTTCGAATGGTTCGCACCTCCAAGCCTTGCGCATTGTGTTTAGCGAAGCGGACCAATTGAGCGGCTTGGTTGTCGACAAATACGCCGAGCATCTTGTCGTGCAATTGACGGCAGCGGCTTTGTATCCTTTTCTCGACACGATCGTCGATCGCTTGTTTCATCACTACCGGCCTCTGAGCATTTCATTGCAGGTCGACGAGCGAACTGCCAAGAGCGAAGGGATGGCAATCGAGCAACGATTCTTAGTTGGACATGCACCTGAGGACTCTGTGCTGATCGAAGAGAATGATTTGCAATGGATGGTGGATGTCGTCGGAGGACAGAAGACGGGTTACTATTTGGATCAACGCGAAAACCGACTTGCGGCGGCCCGTTGGACACAACCCAACGCTCGCGTTTTGGACATTTGTTGTTACGTAGGCGGATTTGCTCTGACGATCGCCAAGCACTGCACTACGCGCGAAATTATCGCAGTGGACAGCAGCGACAAAGCACTGCAGAGTGCCCAACAACACGCCCAACTCAATCAGCTTGAGAATCGAGTGACCTGGGAGCAGAATGATTTTTTCGATGCGTTGTCCAATCGCGTGGATGCAAACGAAAAATTCGACACAATCGTATTGGATCCACCGAGATTGGCAGGCTCTCGAGATCATATTCAACGCGCATTGAGCGCGTATCATCGCCTTAACTATTTGGCCGTTCGAATGCTGAATCCAGGCGGAACACTTGTGACATGCAGTTGCTCGGGGCGAGTCTCTCGCGATGATTTCCGCGATATGTTGCGTGGGGTAGGTACCCGAACCCGACGCGAGATACAAGTCTTAGAGGAACGAGGGGCTGCACCCGATCACCCTAGCTGCATGAGTTGTCCAGAAACAGACTACTTGAAATGCATCATTGCGCGTATTCTTTGAACGCTGATTTGCCTGCAGTTGCTGGTTTAGGATCGGTCGATCCATAGTTGGATAGGCTGCCAGCCTGTCAAGTTGGAAATAACCGGCTAAGCACATAGGTATGAGTCTTCGAGTGAAACAAACTGATAGCCGAAGGGCGATAGCCCCGGTTCTCGACGAATGTCGAGTAATTGGAAAACCGGGGCTATTGCCCAACGGCCAATTGGGATGAGAAACAAATGCGGATGTGCTTAGAAAACTATTCCACTTCTGTAATCAATCATCTCTTGTTCGAACGATCCTTATAAAGGTCCGAGAACTTTTTTCCGGACTCGGCAAGAGCGTGCCCCTTCTTTCTTGCTCCCCTTCTCCTCGGTACTCCGAGGAGAAGGGGTTGGGGGATGAGGAGCCACGCACTGGACAAGCCATTACTAGTCATCACAACGCCTCGTTGGGCCAGGCACGAATCGAACCTTTCGATCGACCAGATACAAGTTGGGAAAGAGAATCCGAGTCCTCGTTGAGCACTGACAATCAGAACGCCCGCGATCACCGAGGACGAGGAGCGACGTCACCACGAGCAACCGAGCCGACCGAGTCCTTCGGTGCATCGTCTTGTTCTCGCTCCGATGGCCATGTCCGCGAACGGTACAGTGGACATGTCACCGCAGGACGATCTCGGCGATCCACTCCACATCGCTTACCAGCGTACCGGATGCAACATACGTCTGCAACAATCCGTTAACAGCTCCCCGGTTGGCTCGTCCAACCGGAAGCGTAGATTCGCAGGCTAACTCGCACCGCTATCCACTGGTTGCTCCCCGGTCGGCTCGCCCGACCGGAAGCAAAGTTTCGTTAGCTACGGGAGGCTGCTTCACCGGCCGCACGAGGCGGCCTGGGTCGTGTAGAGGTTGGAGCTCGTGGTTAGCTGACGAAGCGTTGGCTCCGGTGGCACGAGGCCACCGGGGGCCTCAGCATGACGCGTGAATAGAATGTGAGTACTGCGAGCAACGAACGTTGACGATCAGCGGGCGGCGGGAGTTGACTCACCATTGCCAGAAACGTCGCCACCGCCGCTCCGTTGCATCGTTTGGTTCGTCGTTTTACCCTGCCAAATTGGTCGGCCAGACGCTTGCGCACGGCGGTCCGCGTCGGCAGCGATTGCAGCAATGTCGCCACCGAATCGGTCCGATATCTCGCGTCGGATGCGGTGGATTTCTTCAATTGGCGTTTCAGTCGTCGATTTCTGAATCATTTCCAAGTAACTCCTCTGGTGTGCAAATCACCGGAATGGGCACCCCAGCGTCGGTGAGAACCTGATGGATACGGGGCAAGATCTTAGCGTTTGCAATGTGCTTGCAGTTCCAAGTCAACAAATATTGTATTCGATAATGGGCTACCGTAGCGATGTGCAACGCGTCAACCTGCGCTTTTGGAGGCAGAATCGCCCGAGTCATGATCTCGTTCGCAATTTGCGTAATCTGCGGAGCATTTGGAAGTAGTGGAATCCCCGCAAGTGCCTGTATGCGTTCGGCAGCCAAAACAGGATCCCCGCCGGATGCCTCATCGAGCACGTATTGCGACACAACAAGTTCGTAGTTGGTTCTCTCGGTTTCCCACCATTTGCTCGTCAATAGCTGGCGCGCTGCCATCACCACCTGAGAGCTCGGGCGTTGCCGGAGATAGCTAACGATAGATGTTTCAATGTAAACGGTGTTCATCGCTTAAGTCTATCAGATCGACGAACGAAAACGATCACCAAGGTCGAGGAATTGATTCAACGCAAGTCAGCCCCACCGACCGAGACTTTTGGTGCATCGTGTTGTTCTCGTGTCTGTCGCTGTTGTTTCTCGACAGCAAAGTGGAAGGGAACAACAGGATACTCTCTGTTCCTTTCCAACGATTCCTTAGTCTACGCGGTTCCTCCCCCGCGGCAACGATGCCGCACCCGCTCCCCGGTTGGCTCGCCCAACCGGAAGCAACGGTTCTCCAGCTAACCCCGACGCCCCACACCGCATTTTGCTCCCCGGTCGGCTTGTCCGACCGGAAGCACAGCTTCGTGAGCTATGAGAAACTGCTTCACCTGCCGCACAAGGCGGCAGGGGTCGTGAAGAGGGGATGGTGGAGCTTCGCCAGCTAGCTGACGAACCTTGGGCTCCGGTGGCTCAAGGCCACCGGGGGCCGAGATCGTACGATGAGTGCACGTGGCTCTGCGAGCGAGAACGGCTGGCATCACCGAGCCCGAGCGGTTGACTCAACGCAAGTCAAAACGGCCGATCGAAGGCTTCGTGTGCATGCCATTGTTCCCTGGTATTCTATGGCTTCTTCGCCCGCGTTTGAAGCGGGCTGGGTTCTAATTTCACCGTGTCATGATGGGGGAGGAGACTTCGTTGAGGGTCGATTGCGTACGGCAAATACGAACAACCAGATCATCGAAACAGTAAGGGCGATCAAAGGGATTCTTAGGTCACGCGATAGTTGGGCAACACAAGTCAACGCGATCATGTAGGGATCGCCATTGCCAGTTTCTACAGAGGTTAGCACAGGACGGAAGTATACGTTCTTCATTTCCAACACGGCCCAGCAGATAGCGGCGGAAACAAATCCGATTACAAGCGCGATACAGCAGGCGAAGATTCTCATGGTTGGTTCAAGATTCTATCTACTGACTCGTTGAGCATTCGGCACACATGGGAGTCTCTTCTTTATCCAGGGAACGACCACGATCACCGAAGACGAGGAGCGACGTCACCACGAGCAACCGAGCCGACCGACTTCTTCGGTGCATCGCCTTGTTCTCGCTCCGATGGCCATGTCCGCGAACGGTACAGTGGACATGTCACCGCAGGACGATCTCGGCGATCCACTCCACATCGCTTACCAGCGTACCGGATGCAACATACTTCTGCAACAATCCGTTAACAGCTCCCCGGTTGGCTCGTCCAACCGGAAGCGTAGATTCGCAGGCTAACTCGCACCGCTATCCACTGGTTGCTCCCCGGTCGGCTCGCCCGACCGGAAGCAAAGTTTCGTTAGCTACGGGAGGCTGCTTCACCGGCCGCACGAGGCGGCCGGGGTCGTGTAGAGGTTGGAGCTCGTGGTTAGCTGACGAAGCGTTGGCTCCGGTGGCACGAGGCCACCGGGGGCCTCAGCATGACGCGTGAATAGAATGTGAGTACTGCGAGCGAGAACGGCTATGATGAGCGAGTGCGAGGAGAGAACGTTGCAACGCCGGCGCGCCATGATCGAGCACTTCGGTCCATCATTTTGTTCGTCGCGAATCGGATTTAGTCGGTGTGTCGCCCAGTTTTTTCAGTTTGCGGTGCAATCCGAGCGGCTTGAGGATTTCCGCGATGCGTTTTGTTGTATTGGGATGTTGCCATCGAAACGCATCGATAGCAAGTATACAGGAGTCACGATCAATTTTGGCGGGGGCTGAAATATTTCCGATTTTTGAGCTGGAGTTGGAGAGCCAAATTGAGATGTTCGTATCGGGATCTGAAGCATGTGCACACCTAGAATCATCGATCTCTTCGAACCCGCTATAGTCTTCGAATCCACTATCTAGTATCGCATCAGCCACAGTCTGTAACTCATTGGCAGGTATTGAGAGCTGAAACCAAGTACGGTAGCGATAGTATTCATGTGGCTGAAGCGATTTCATAAATTGCGGTAGAGAAGTCGCGACAAACTGAAGCCGCGAAAGATCGTCCGGATTGTACGGACCACAATCGTGAAGGTTTCCAATCATAAAGATGCGGTTGAAGTTTTCTCCCCAGCGAAAGGTCAACAACATACAGAGATCCCATTCATCTTCCTCGATGTTGATCGCGGCGATTGGAATAGCAGCTCTTGGGAGCGAATCCCAATTGAAATAGACTGCATTACGAAGATCGCGTTCGTCTGATCGATCCTCCGAAATACCGTAGAAGTGTCTCACTCGTGCAACCGTATCGTCACCGCGCCACGATTTAACCTTGAAGGAATCGGCCAGTGGAACGCCGCCGTTCCAACGGTGAAGGAAATCATAGAAGTCAAGTTCCCAGCCGAAACCGAGATGAGGGAAATCGCCTTTAAGCTTAGGTCCTGTTCCCAGGAACTTGAACTTTGGCCAACTCGGCTTTCTTACCAAGGTTGCTTCTCCTATCTTTCGACGAACGATTAAGTTCACCTGTTTCGCGGAAGTGAACTTGGGTATGGCACTTTGGGCTGATCGCGAAGTCAGGTGCAACTTCTGGTTGAACGGTGTTCCATTCGCAACCTCGCTCGGCACTCCGTTGCTCCTTAGGAGTTTACCACAGGCCCAGTTGCCCGTGGGACGCTTGTCCCTCCTTTTTTTACGTTTCTAGTCCGTGAGGGAATCCGTTTCGTGCGCACCTTCGGTATTCTGGGTGGCGTGACTGTTGATCCTTGGTCGGTTCACGAAGTCGCTTCATGCTGCCTCCGTTTGGTTCGGTAAGCTTGGCTCGATTAATGGCGGTCCACGACCTGCTCTGAATTCGCTGTGCGACACGAGCCTTGCTCCGCATTGTGGGCAGCGACACGTTTCTCGGTATCCAGACTCTTCGCAAATCTCCTGCCATGTCCTTGCTTGCTGCTCTTTGCACGCCGCAGGCATTCCGAGTGCTTCGCGAGCTTCGACGATCTGCGAATGCTGATTGCCACTGTAAAGTCCGTAGCCGCGAACCGTTTGCAATCGACGTGGCGGCACATGCTCTAGCTGGCGGCGAATAAACGTGGTGACTGGAAGACTCGTCACGCCTTGCTCTTTCCCGTCCCCTCCCTCATGCGTACCAATCCGGTAGCGGAACGTCACTTGACCATTATCGAGAGACAGCAGCCTAGAGTTCCCGATCGGCCCGCCCTTGAGATACCTCGCCAAATAAGTTGCCACGCCTGCCCCAGTCGGAAAGCGATTGAGAATCTTGACGTTCCAGTCAACCTTGGTCAACTTCTTCAGCAACACATCGAAATCTTGCGCTGCTTGGGCATAGCGATATTGCGACGACGATGATTTATACACATGTGCTGGCACGACCTGATGTTCGGGTCGTCAGCCCGTTGGATCGATTGAGTACCGAGGCGCGGAGTGTAAAGGAGCCGGGTGTAAAGGAGCCGAGGGTAGAGGTTGCGGCCAGGGTTGATGTTGAACGAGTTGAATCCACAGAGGCGGCTGAAGCCGGTACACCAACTTCAGCGGAGTTGGCTGAGAAGTATGTGCAAGTACAAGGTGTGAAGCCGAGCGGGATGCGAGTGCCTTTTGCGTCCGTGTTTTCGTCAATGTTTGGCAAGGCCAGGGATGTGCGAGATGAGAATCGTCCGGCTCCTGATCCCCCGGCTCGTTCTCCTCGCGATCACAACCCGAAGTGTTAGAGTGTTGGCGAGGGGCAGACCGTCCCTCGCTAACGCGTCGGGTTGGGATTAATGCGGATTAAATCAGCAGCCTCAATCGAGGAGAAGGGGGGATAGAGTTCTTGGGACTTTGGTGGACGGCACATGGAATGTGCCTACTACTTTGGAAAACCGGGGCTATCGCCCAACGGCTAATTGAGTTGAAAAACATTTGAGGATGTGCTTAGAAACCTATTTCACTTCCGTAATGGATCATCTACTGATCGAACGATCCCGATCAAGGTCCGAGAACTTTTTTCCGGACTCGGCGAGCATCTTCAAGAGTGATGCGGGCGTCCATTCCGGACCATGCTGTTGTTCGAATTGGCAGATTCGTTCGTAGACGCGATTGAGTCCCACAGTATCGGCATACCACATCGGCCCGCCTCGATGGGCTGGGAATCCGTAACCATAGAGGTAGACAATGTCGATATCGACCGCTCGAATTGCAATGCCTTCCGAAAGTACCTTTGCTCCTTCGTTGATCAACGCGTAAAGAATGCGTTCAACGATCTCCACCTTCGAGATGTCTCGTCGAACGAGTCCAGCCTGTTGAGCTTTGTCTTCAATCAGTTGCTGAACATCGGGATCAGGTATGGCCATACGAGTCCCTTCCGGATAACGATACCAGCCAGCCCCGGTCTTTTGCCCATACCGACCTTGTTCATAAAGCGTCTTTAGAACCAGGGGTTGACGGGTACCCTGCGCAACCAAATGTTGAGACTCATGGCGAATGCGCCAAGCGACATCCAGTCCGGCAAGATCGGCGACGGCAAACGGTCCCAAGGCCATGCCGAAATCGACCAGGACTGCATCGACCTCTTCTACGCGAACACCTTCCTCCACCAAGAATTGTGCTTCACGCTGATAAGGTCCAAACATTCGATTCCCAACGAAGCCATTGCAGTTCCCTACCAGGACTCCAACTTTTTTGAGTGTCTTGGCTAAGGCCATCGACGTTGCAATCACCTGTGGGCTCGTCTCCTTACCTCGCACGATCTCGAGAAGCCGCATGATATTTGCTGGGCTAAAGAAATGGTGCCCGATGACTTGCTGAGGGCGACTGGTTGCTGTCGCGATCGCGTCGATATCGAGCGTCGAAGTGTTCGACGCGAGGATTGCATCGGGGCGAGTGACTTTGTCGAGTTCGGCAAATACCTGCTTCTTGAGTTCCATTCCTTCAAAAACGGCTTCGACCACGATGTCTGCTTCTATAAATCGATCGTAGTTCAATGTCGGTTGGATCAACTTCCAACGTTGGTCCATCTCCGCTTGGGTTATTCGACCTCTTTGAACCGTTGCTGTATAGATTTTGCGGATGATTGCTAAGCCGCGATCAAGGGCTTCTTGACTGGTTTCTTTCAGCAAAACCGGGATGCCCGCGTTGGCATAATTGATTGCTATTCCGCTCCCCATCGTACCTGCCCCGACCACGGCAGCATGTCGGATCGGAAGCTTCGAACCTTCCTTGCCGATGCCCGGAATCTTGCTCACTTCGCGCTCGCCGAAGAAGACGTGGATTAAGGCTTTGGATTGTTCCGAAAACAAGCATTCGGAAAAAAGTTCGGCTTCGCGTTGAATTCCTTCTTCAAAAGGGAGCGAAGCAGCTTCTACAGCTTCGATGGCCTTTTGTGGTGCCACCAACCCGCGCGCACGTTTGGCGAACGCATGTTTTATTGCCGACATGGCTTGAGGATCGCAAGGTGGTACTTCACGATCGCATGTTTTACATGGCAAGCCACCCTTGGCAATGACTTGGCGTGCATATGCGATCGCCCCTTGCAGCAGGTCGCCAACTATCAATTGATCCAGAATCCCAATTCGGGCCGCTTCCGCAGCCGACACAAGTTCGCCTCCCGCACACATCTCGGCCGCCTTGGCCAAACCTGTTAAACGTGGTAGTCGTTGCGTGCCACCAGCACCGGGGATCAGTCCTAGTTTGACTTCGGGTTGACCGACCTGAGCCGATGCGACTGCCACTCGGTAGTGACAGCAGAGCGCGGTTTCTAATCCACCTCCCAAGGCCGTACCGTGAATGGCGGCAATGATTGGTTTTGAGCAATTTTCTATCGCAGGAAACATGCGAAACATTGCGCCATCGAAAGGTTTTTCGCCCGACGTCATTTTCTCAAGCTCTTTGATGTCGGCTCCCGCGATGAAGGTGTTTCCAGCTCCGATAAGAATCATCGCCTTGACGGACAGATCTTCGCAACAAGTTTGGATTGCCGCTTCAATGCCTTCGGGCACACCAGGGCTGAGTGCATTGACGGGCGGGTTATTGATCGTGATTACCCCAATGTCACACTCACGGGTAAGCTTCACTAAATCGTTCACGCGTCTGTCTCCTCGTCCTGTTTTTCACGGGTAAGCAAATCCGCATACGTTTTTCAACCCAATTAGCCGTCGGGCGATAGCCCCGGTTTTCCAATTGCTCGACATTCGTCGAGAACCGGGGCTATCGCCCTTCGGCTATCCGTTTGTTTCACTCGAAGACATCATACCGATGTGCTTATGTCAACGATTGCGAAGGTGTGAGACGCGATAAATCTTTCTCGTATCGACGGTATGCGAAAACAAAAAGCGGGAAGGAAAACAAGGCAGCTTGCGCCGTAATGAAGATTCCCCATGTATAGCTGTGCAAGACTTCCGTTAGCGAAGCCGCAACGACCGCGCCGAGCGACGCACCAAAAACATTGAGGCCTATCATCAGTACCGCCACCGTGGTGGCTCGCAATCGAACTGGACTCAACTCTTGGATTGTTGCCAAGACTGGTCCGTACATAATCGTAATCATCATCGATCCAAAGAAATGGCAGACTCCCAAGCTCACATAGAAATCACCGGGCAGAAAGCGAAATGCGATGGCAAAGGGCATAATGACTGCTTGTATTGCGACAATCGCTAACAGTCGCCCACCGCTGCGACGTCTATTAAACACATCCCCCAGGTGACCTCCGAGGATGCTCCCTACCGAACCGCCAAAAACAAAAATAAGGCCCAAGAAGATCGGCGCCCCCTGTTTGGTAAATCCACGTTCCGCGTGGAGCCACGATGGATCTAGCCACGCTGCTCCAGCGCCCATACTGATGCAAATAGCCCCAATCATCGTCATAGCTAAAGCAGGTGTCTGAATCATTGTCCGCCAAATCTCAAAGAGCAATGTGACAACGGTCTTTCTTTCCGTTGGATCCTTACTGGTACGTGGTAAAAGACATTCGGTTGCCCCACGCTGAGGATCTTTCACAAACATCAATACCCCGACCATCGCAAGCCCTATCCCACCGAGTCCAAAAAAGCAGCCTCGCCAACCGATCCAAGGAATCGGCCAGAGCAAATTGGCAATGATCATCGATAGGCTAAGTCCGAGCGGAATTCCCAAATAGTAGATGCCAGATGCCATCGATCGCTGCTGCGGACGGAAGACATCCGCCAGCATCGCGATGGCAGCCGGGGTCAAAGTCGATTCACCAAACGCCACAAAAACTCTAGCCAATGCCAATTGCCAGAAGTTCTGTGCCAAGCCACTTGCCGCAGTGGCACCGCTCCAAACAAGCAGGCCGATTGCAATCAAACGAGGACGATGCTTGCGGTCTGCCAGCGCACCTAAGTACAAGCCTGCAATGGAGTAGACGACCGAGAAAGAGTAGCCGGCCAGCAACTGGTTTTGAACGTTGGACAGTTGGAGAACCGGGTCATCGCGCAGCGGAATCTGCAAGCTCGTGATGAGCTGTCGATCCACGAAATTGATCACGTTGAGAAGTGTCAAGAGGGCCAACAACTGCCATGGAGATGCGGAAACGGACAAGGGACGGTGGATCACATTCGTGGAAGTAGATTCGGCCTTTGAGGCGCTTAGGCGAGCCATCGGAACGCTGCCTTAATAAAAACGATCGAAGTTCGCATTCGATCGAACTCCCAAGCCCCTGACGTGTCAACGACCCGCCATATTCACGAAGACTTTACCGACGAGACGGTAGCTTTGCAAGGGATCGTAACAACGCATTTTCGAGTACGATGACGACTTCCGCCTTACATTCCATTCTAACTTAGAGAAAACAATGCCCACTTCTAATGATCAGCGACCGGTAGCCTTGATTACGGGCAGCGGCACGGGGGTCGGTCGAGCATGTGCTGTTCAATTCGCGGCTCGCGGCTACGACGTTGTCATCAACTATTCCCGCAGTAAGTCAGAAGCCGAAGCAACAGCCGAGAGCGTCGCTGCTAGTGGCGGGCGTGTATTGGTTCAACCATGCGATGTGTCAGACGACCAGGCGGTTCGCTCCATGCTTACCGTCGTTGAGGCTGAGTTCGGACGATTGGACGTGTTGGTCAACAACGCAGCAACGACGCACTTTGTCGACCACCAGGACTTGGAGGGGATGACCGAAGCGATGTGGGATCGAATTCTCGACGTGAATCTCAAGGGACCCTTTTTCGTCACGCGAGCTGCGTCAAAACTGCTAACCGCAGGAAATGGCGGAGCCGTAGTCAACGTAAGCTCCGTTGCCGCTGAGTCTGGCAAAGGTTCTTCGATCGCTTACTGTGCGAGCAAAGCAGGACTCAATACGACGACCAAATCGCTTGCGAGAGTCTTGGCGCCCAAAGTCCGCGTGAATGCCGTATGTCCAGGCCCAATCGATTCGCGCTGGATTCGACAAGGGAACCCGAATTGGGCCATTGAGAAAATGGTCGCAGGTTTTCCTATTCCACGAGCATCGCAACCGAGCGATATTGCTGACGTAGTGATTTTCTTGGCGATCGACGCCAAGATGGTTACGGGGCAATTGCTATTCGTCGATGGTGGCCAACTGCTCTGAGTCGTCACGGCTTAACCGTGCAATCGACGCAACAACTTTGCGACGGACTCTGAGGTATCTAAGAGTAGAGCAATTGTCCTCAATTGCTTGCAAAACGATTGAGGACAATCGTTCTACATTGCTTACAAAACGATTGAGGACAATCGTTCTACATTGCTTACAAAACGATTGAGGACAATCGTTCTACAATTGCTTACAAAACGATTGAGGACAATCGTTCTACATTGCTTACAAAACGATTGAGGACAATCGTTCTACAATTTTTCGCCAGCCCCAAAATCCAAGTTGGACAAAGCACTAGCGTTAGTTAGACACTTGCGTAGGTCGCAACTTCTTCTCCTACAGTCCACTCTTTGAAGTTGTCTGGGTTGCGATGAATATGATGATAAACCGTATCTCGCTCGACGGGTTCGCGGCCCGCTTCCACGATCAAGCCGCGAATCTGATCGACCGTGAGCAACTCGGGAGTCGTGGCACCTGCATCATGATAAATGAGTTCGTGCCGGACGGTTCCATCGATGTCGTCAGCCCCGTACGCCAGCGCCGTTTGAGCCGTTCCGATTCCTAACATAATCCAATACGCCTTTACATGCGGAACATTGTCCAACATCAATCGCGACACGGCAATGGTTCGCAAATCCATCAGCGCAGATGGTTTTTTGAGATGGGATAATTTCGTATTCTCTGGATGAAACGCAAGTGGAATGAACGTTTGGAACCCACCTGTTTTGTCTTGCAGATCCCTTAATCGCAGTAGGTGATCGATGCGATGATAGGCTTGTTCCACATGGCCGTAGAGCATCGTACAATTGGTTTTCAAGCCAACCTCGTGGGCAGCTTGATGGATCTCAAGCCATTTGTGCGAGTTGGCCTTGTGTTCGCAGAGTTGGTCGCGGACTTCGGGATGGAAAATCTCAGCACCGCCGCCCGGCATGCTTCCGAGACCAGCTTCCTTGAGATCCAGCAAGATCTCTTTGATCGGTAGTTTTGTTAAAAACTCGAACCAATTGATCTCGACTGCCGTCCAGCCTTTCAGATGCAACTTTGGGTAGGCAGTGTGTAGCGTTTCGATGATACCGCGATACCAGTCGTACCCGAGTTGATGATGTAGCCCTCCCACAATATGCATCTCGGTGCAACCATTGTCCACCGCCTCTTGACCTCGATGCAGGATCTGCTCGTCATTCATCGCATATCCCTTCGGATCGCGAAGGTCCGAACGAAAGGCGCAGAAACGACAACGGTAGACGCACACATTGGTCGGGTTCAAATGCGTGTTAATGTTGTAGTAACCGACGTTGCCATTGATCCGTTCGCGAACGTAATTCGCAAGCTCTCCAACCTCATGGAGCGGCACTTCGGGCGAGTAAAGGAAAATGCCATCGTCAAGACCTAGACGTCCACCTTGCTCAACTTTGTCGCGGATGTCCCGCATGCGATCTTGAACGTTTAAGCTACTCATGATTGTGACTCCTAAAAACTTTTAAATAAAGCTTTGTTTTGCAGCGTCGTTGGAGTTACCAATAGGCATCGGTAATTCCGACAACAAGAAACAAAACGCTAATAATTGAATTAAGTTGAAAGAACGCGAGTTGTACGCGAGCCAAGGATTGTTCCGAAACCACGCGATGCTCGATAATTAGCAATATGGCGACCAATATGAGCATGCCCCGAAACAACCAGCCAAGGGATAACGACGGCAAGCAAAAACTCATCAACATGGCTGCACTCCACATCAGCAAGTGACAGGCCGCCGCGACTCGCAAGGCGTTCTTCACGCCGAGCTTCGATGGAATACTGAACAATCCAGCCTTTCGGTCGTAGTCCGAATCTTGGCAAGCGTAAATGATGTCGAAGCCAGAAACCCAGAGAAACACAACAACTCCTAGGAAAATCGCAGGAATCAAGTCGCTTGGATGAGCTTGTACATATTCGCCGCGCAATGCAATCCATGCGCACACCGGAGCTAACATCAACGCGGTTCCGAGCCAAAAATGAACCAGATGCGTGAACCGCTTGGCCAAACTATAGCCCGCGAGAAATAGTAACACAGGAATGCACAAGACCAGCGGCAAAACGTTCGGTAAAAACAAGCTGCAAGCCGCCACAAAAGCAATCGCACACCCAGCGCTAAACCAAACAACACTCGCGGGCGTCAAAATTTTGGCAGGCAGATGGCGGCTCGCGGTCCGTGGGTTTTCTCCGTCCCATTTTCGATCCAGATAGCGGTTCATGGCCATCGCAAAACTTCGAGCGGCAATCATGCAAAGCACAATCCCCAGCAGCGATCGCCAACGGAACGAAAGGTAGCTCGGCGAACCACTCGTCAAAAGTTCACCGTTCAAGCTGGGTAGCGGGACGACAAACGCCCACGCTGTCGACAGCAACGCAAACGGCAATGCAAAGATCGTATGGCTAAATCGAATCAACTCCATGTAGTGAGTTGCGGTCATAAGCCAATTGGGTCGCGCGTTGGTATGCATAGTCAAGTCGCTCATGACACCGCCTCCGGTCCATCCCTATGTTCCGACTCGGTGGCTTCACCCCAGCGATTCATCAACACATTGGGGACTTGCAAATGGTCCAAAATCCGCGAGACAACAAAGTCGATCAGATCAACAATGGTTCGTACACCATGGTACCAACCTGGCATGGCTGGCAACACGATCGCTCCCGCTTGTGCGGCTCGTTGCATGTTCTCAAGTTGAAAGACCGACATGGGTGTTTCTCGCGGAACCAAGATCAATTTGCGATGCTCTTTAAGATGAACGTCGGCTGCTCGTTGAATCAAATTGTTTCCAGCAGCGTGAACCACCCCCGACATCGTCGCACCCGAACAAGGACAAATGACCATGCCTCGCGTCAAGAAAGATCCGCTCGCAATAGGTCTCATGAAATCGCGATAGTCGTGCAGCGAAATGAACGACAGATTGGCCTGAACTTGTGCCGTTGTCGGCGGTTGCCATTGTGAAAGTGTCGTTGGATCTGGCCAATGGTAATTCAATAATCGATCGATGCGGTCACGGTTAGGTCCGATATCGAGATCAAGTTCTTGTTGGATGACCGCCGCGCCGGACGGGCTAATAACCAAATGGACCGCAACCTTCGCGTTACACAATAATTGTAATAATCGCACGGCGTAGACCGCACCACTCGCACCGGTAATGGCTAGCACCAATGGGAGCTGTTCGGACGACTGAATGGTCATTTCGTCCCCACATAGAGCGTCACCACGCCAAAAGTCATTGGATACATTCGAATATCTTTCAAATTCGATTGTCGCATCAAGACCGCGAGCGCTTCACCGCTCGGGAACGCTTGGACACTTTGAGGCAAATACTCGTATGCAGAATGATCGTTCTTGGCCATGTGCTGACCGACGCGAGGCAAGATGTGTTGAAAGTAGGCATTGTAAACATGGCGCACTCCAAAGGCGGTTGGCTTCGAAAACTCAAGAACTGCAACTTGACCACCTGGTTTGCAAACGCGAGTCATTTCGGAAAGTCCCTGCTCGGTGACGGAAACATTCCGTAACCCGAAGGCCACAGTTACCGCTTGAAAGTGATTCTCAGGAAAAGGGAGTTGTTGGGTGTCCGCTTCGATGAATTCAACTCGGTCGTGGGTCGGCAGCAATCGCCCCCGTTTTCGTCGAGCAATATCGAGCATTTCCGAGCAAAAATCGCTTCCCACAATCTCGGTTTGGTGACCCAAGTGGCGTGCCATCGAAATCGCCAGATCGCCGGTTCCCGTGCAAGTGTCCAGAACCGGAGCGCCAGGCTTAAGGTTGAGAATTCTAAGAGCTTTCGCTCGCCAATGACGATCCACGTTTAGGGAGAGAACGTGGTTCATCAAATCATAGCGAGGTGCGATCTCGGCGAACATCTTTCGAACGCGATCACCAGATTTATCGACCATGTGCCACCTGAAGTGAACCAATACCAACGGATGGAGTGCTGAAATATGCAACATTGATGCGTTGCGACCATACAATTGGACCGCATTTTCGCCCTCACCTTAACGACCCTTGGGCAACTATCAAGGACTATTTATGCCGAACGTGGATTGGGGTATACTCTCCATGAGCCTTCAGGCGGTGTCTTAAGTTGATTGCGAGTAACAACTTAGTGTGCAAGAGTCACGAGACCTTTTTACCTTTTGTGCGAGAAAGTGCGCGATAAGAGAATGGGTGATTTAATCTCCAATGAGAATTCGAGAGATCCTACGCAATTGCGATCCAACCGATGGTTTGGACCAGATGACTTGCGCAGTTTCGGTCATCGTTCGCGTTTAAAAGGAATGGGAATCGACGACGCTGACTATCAGGGAAAGCCGATTGTCGGATTGCTCAATACTTGGAGTGATTTGAATACTTGCCATTCGCATTTCAAACAGCGAGTCGACGAGATCAAGCGAGGAATATTGCAAGCGGGCGGCTTTCCGGTGGAAGTGCCGGTCATGAGCCTCGGCGAGATGCTCATGAAACCGACGACCATGTTGTACCGAAACTTGTTAGCGATGGAAACCGAGGAAGTGTTGCGATGCCATCCCATCGACGCGGCCGTGTTGATGGGTGGTTGCGACAAGACCGTCCCCGCGCTCATCATGGGAGCCATCTCGGCTGACATTCCATCTATCTTCTTTCCAGCCGGTCCGATGCTCAAGGCGAGATGGAGAGATCAAACGCTGGGTAGTGGTACCGACGCTTGGAAATATTGGGCGGAACGATGTGCGGGGAACCTGTGCGACAGCGACTGGAAAGATATTGAGAACTGCATCGGCAGATCAGCAGGTACGTGCATGACGATGGGGACTGCCTCTACGATGGCATGTATCGCCGAGTCGCTTGGCCTAACTCTGCCCGGGGCGAGCAGCATCCCAGCGGTTGTGGCGGAACATAGTCGATTGGCGGTGGCAACCGGACGACGCGCTGTTGAATTGGCTTGGCAGAACATGACGCCGCGGAGTGTCCTGTCGCGAGCGAGTTTCGAAAACGCGATGGCGACGCAACTGAGCATCAGCGGTTCCACGAACGCGATTGTGCACATGATCGCGATGGCCGGTCGAGCCGGAATCAAACTAACTCTGGACGATTACGATGCTATGTCCGAGCGGGTCCCAGTCTTGGCCGATATTCGTCCAAGCGGACAGTATCTCATGGAGGACTTCCATCACGCCGGCGGTTTGTCAGGATTGCTATCCAGATTGAAGGACATATTGCACTTGGACTGCAAGACGGTCAATGACACAACGCTGGGAGAGCAAATAGAAGCCGGCGAAGTGATTGATGACAAAGTCATTCGCACGCGTGACAATCCTCTATGGGCGACGGGTGGAACCTGTGTATTGCGCGGAAATCTGTCGCCAAACGGGTGTGTCATCAAGACCGTTGCTGCGGATCTGCGATTGCAAAAACACACTGGGCCGGCGATGGTTTTTGACAACTATGCCGACTTGAAGAAAAGGATTAATGCGCCAGACCTGGACATCACGGCGGATACGGTCATCGTGCTTCGAAGCGCTGGCCCAATCGGTGCACCCGGCTTTCCGGAATGGGGCATGCTACCGATCCCTGAAAAACTGCTCAAGCAGGGCGTTCGAGACATGGTTCGAATCTCGGACGCGAGAATGAGCGGAACCAGTTACGGCACTTGCATATTGCATGTGTCGCCCGAATCGCACGTCGGCGGTCCCTTGGCGTTCGTTGAGAACGGCGACATGATCGAATTGGATGTAGCAAAGCGAAGCTTAATGCTCTTGGTGGACGAAACCACATTGGGCAAACGAAGAGAAACTTGGGTAAGGCCTACCGTGGCATGGACGCGAGGTTATCATAAAATGTTTGCGGATCACGTGACCCAAGCGCACGAGGGCTGCGATTTTGATTTCCTCCATGGCCATTCCTCCAACCAAGAACCGGATATTTTCTAATGTGGACTTCGGCAGTTACTCCTGAACTTCTCTCGAAAAGTGTGATTGCCGTACCACCCTTGGCACGAGATAGCTCACGCAAATTGTGTGCTACGGAAAACACCAAGATCATTCAAGCGATCGAGGCTGGCGGCGTCACGTCGATTCTCTACGGAGGAAACGCGGTTTTCTATCACATGGCCCTGTCGGAGTACGCACAAGTACTGGATATCCTGCAACAAGCCGCAGGTCCAGAAACATGGATCATACCATCGGTCGGTCCGGCCTTCGGTACCATGATGGATCAAGCGACCATGCTGCGTGACTTCCAATTTCCGACTGCCATGGTCTTGCCGCAAAGGGAGATTGCAGACGAAACAGGTATCGCCACTGGAATCCGACTGTTCGCAGAAAAATACGGCAAGCCGATTGTGTTGTATCTCAAACACAATCGCTGGTTGTCGCCCGAAATCGTTTCCTCACTGTTTCGAGATGGACTCATTAGTTGGGTCAAATATGCCGTCGTGCTAGACGATCCTAGCGACGATCCTTACCTGAAGGAAGTGCTGTCGGTTGTTCCCGCAAATCGGATTGTTAGCGGCATCGGCGAGCAACCTGCGATTGTTCATTTGCGAGACTTTGGTGTCGGCGGTTTCACCAGCGGTTGCGTCTGCGTGGCGCCCGCTCGATCTCAAGCGATGCTGCGTGCGATTCAAGCCAAGGACTTCGACTTGGCAGAACGCATTCGCGTCAGTTTCAGGCCGCTTGAGGATCTGCGCAACGCGATTCAACCTATTCGAGTTCTCCATCATGCGGTTGCCGCAGCAGGGATTGCGGATACAGGACCTATGCAACCCATGCTCGGTGAATTGGATGCGATGCAAATGGCTTCTGTTGCGCAAGCAGCCAAGGCATTGCGAGCTCTCAATGCTTCCTAAGCCAACAAAAGCTTGAACGAACCAAATAACTTTACAAAAAGCCAGCACATATGCCACGCGAACGTGTCGTTTTAGCGATGAGCGGCGGCGTTGATTCCAGCGTCGCGGCTCATCTCTTGATCCAACAGGACTTCGATGTCGTAGGCGTCTTCATGCGTCACGGTGAAAAATCTAGTGCTGCGTGCGAACTTGATTCCGGCAAGCCCAATCCCTTGCTCCCTATCTTGCAGGGGCGATTGGATCACAAACAAGGGTGCTGCAGCGCAAGCGACGCCGCCGACGCGAGACGTGTTGCGGACAAATTTGACATCCCGTTCTATGCCCTAGACCTAGAGGCCGACTTCAAACGAATCATCGATTACTTCGTCGACGAATACCATCAAGGCCGTACACCGAATCCGTGCGTTCAATGCAATAACTGGCTCAAATTCGGACGCTTGTTTGATTACGCAGATGCGGTTGGTGCCAAATATGTTGCAACGGGTCACTACGCTCGAATGATCGCAACCGAGGATCCGAGCAATCCCTTTGAGCTGCATCGCGGATTGGATGACGATAAAGATCAAGCGTATGTGCTAACCGGCATTGATCGCTCGCTCTTGCCTCGCATGCTGCTCCCGGTCGGTGAGTTTAGAAAGTCTGAAATTCGACAGATCGCTACCGACATCGGATTGCGGGTTGCAGACAAAAAAGATAGCCAGGAGATCTGTTTCGTGACATCAGGACAGCATGCTCAGTTTGTCCGCGACAAGAATCCATTGTCTACCGCCGGCGAAATCGTTACGTCCGACGGCCGTGTTGTCGGCAAACATGATGGAATCGAAGGTTTTACCATTGGTCAACGAAAGGGAATCCGCGTCGCAATGGGCTCTCCGTATTTCGTTACCGCGATCGAGCCGGCAACATCCCGCGTTACCATCGGACCTCACGAAGAACTTGGGCGATCTTGGTTGCAAGCGGCTGAGGCAAACTGGCTAGTCGATTTCCCGACGGATGAGCCAGCGGACGTGGAAGTTCAGATTCGTTACAACTCAGCTCCGGAGAATGCAACCGTTCGCAGGCTACCGGGCAAGCAATTTCAGGTGGAATTCCACGAACCGTCTTTCGGTGTTTCACCAGGTCAATTGGCCGCGATTTTCATGGGAACACGCGCAATCGGATGCGGTTGGATTCAGAAAACACGTTGAAACCTGTTGCCAATACCCAACCGTTCTGTTCACAATAGGTCTGATGAAACACCGGCAGTCTATTGCTTTGATCCAATTTCTCTTTCCATTTAAGCAACCCTCACATGATCTTTTTCTTCGCCCAACGCAATCTTGAAGGTGTCAATCTTCAAACATTCTTAATGATCGGTTTACTGATCGCAGCGCTTATCGGGGGATTGGTTTGTACGGTTGTCCTCTGGAATTTCGGAAGTCTTTGGCTGCAAGCCAAAACGAGCGGTGCGGACGTAACCATGTCCAGCCTGGTCGGAATGTACTTTCGGCAGGTACGATCGCAAGTCATCGTCAATGCCAAGATCATGGCCGCCCAAGCCGGCCTCAACATCGATCGCCAAAACGGAATCAGTACTCAGCATTTGGAGGCGCACTACTTGGCCGAAGGAAACGTGATGAACGTCATCAATGCCATCATTGCCGCCCACCGAGCGGGCATCGACTTGGATTTCGATAGGGCCGCCGCAATCGACCTTGCAGGACGCGATGTGCTCGATGCGGTTCGCACTTCGGTTCACCCGCGCGTCATCGATTGCCCCGATCCCAAGCACAGTGGCAACGGTTTCTTGTCGGCGATCGCCAAGAACGGGATTGAATTACGGGTCAAAGCGCGTGTTACGGTTCGGACGAACCTCGAGCAATTGATTGGTGGAGCAACCGAGGAAACGGTGATCGCTCGAGTTGGGGAGAGTATTATCAGTTCGATTGGTTCTTCCGAAACGCACTTGATCGTTTTGGAAAACCCAAACCTAATATCGCGGACTGTTCTGAAGCGAGGGCTCGATAATCAAACCGCGTTCACCATCGTGTCAATCGACATCGCTCATATCGAAGTTGGACAAAACATCGGAGCAAGATTGCGAGCCGATCAAGCCGAAGCGGACGTTCGTATGGCTCGAGCCCAAGCGGAGCAACGCCGTTCAGAAGCAATCGCTTCCGAGCAAGTCATGAAAGCCAAAGTGGCTGAAAATCGGGCAAACTTGGTCTTGGCCGAAGCAGAAGTTCCCAGGGCAATGGCACAGGCGTTCGTCGCGGGGCATTTTCAGTCGCCTGTGAACGGATAATTGGCCAATTCCTGACATGCCCCCCGCAAAGAGGCACGAGGATGTCTATCCAACCGGTGTCGATCCTCCCACTTGCTCGCTTTCACATGATCGGCCGGTCAATCGCACCGAAGACGGCTAGCAGGTCGCCATTCCGTACAGTGGACAGCTACGCTCGCGAACGATATTGACTTATTGCTAAGGAATTTGAGATAGAGCACGGGGACGAGTGGGCCAAATGATGGTCTGCGCGAATATTTTCCGACTCAAGGCAGGATCTCGAGCAATCGATGAAAAATTTTCGGACGGCGATCAAGGATTCACTTCATCATTCGCCTGCTATCCTCCTAGCGACTTTGTGCTCCGTCGGTGTGGCTGTTCTATGGGCTTCGAACATCGGGGCACTTTCGCCCGTGATTAACATGACTCTCAAGGGAGAGTCGATGCAAAGCTTCATGGAAAAAAGTATCGAATCAGGCGAAGAACGCGTTAGGAAATGGGAGTCAGAACTCCTTGTCGCTCGCGAAAAAAGCGAGATTGGGGATGAACGCTCCCTCGAGAAAAATATTCGGACAGAGCAAGCGAACCTAGCGTGGAGTCAATGGGTTCTCTCCTGGGCAAATGCACTTCTGCCACGCGATCCGTTTCGAACGATATGTTGGATAATGGGGCTGCTGATCGTAAGTACTCTCGTCAAGCACTTCTTGATGCTAGCAAATGATCTTCTCATCGGCCATGTGTCAACGAGTATCGTCCGAGCATTGAGGCAACGTGTTTTTGATGCTGCTCTGAGCATGGACCGCAAGACCTACCAGACGTTTGGGACAAGTGGGCTGCTGGCGGCGATTACGTCTGCGGCAGATGGGTTGGCGGCCGGATTGATGGCCGTTTTCGGAGCGGCGGTGCGGGAACCGCTGCGAATCGGTGCGTGCCTCATTGGTGCCAGTATCATTAGCTGGCGACTCTTGCTTCTATCCATAGTGCTTGCTCCGTTTCTCATCTTGGTTATTTATTACTTCAACCGAAAAATACGAGCCGTTGCTGCTTCGATTATCAGCCGCAACGCTGGATTCCATGAAGTCATGCTCGAAGCGCTGAGCAACGTCTTTACGGTCCAAGCATTCACGATGGAAAAAAAGGAACGTGAGCGATTCAGCGAATGCACAGACGACATGCGGCGCATCAGTCTTAAGATGATCTTCTACACGGGGCTCGGCAAGCCGTTTACCGAATTGATCGGCGTGGGCATGGTCGCGATCACGATTTGCGCAGGAGCGTATTTGGTTGTGAACAAGCAGACGCATATTTTCTACTTGCGCATCTGTGACAACCCGATGTCTGTCTCGGATTTACTGACCTTCTTTGGCTTCTTGATCGGGGCAAGTGATCCATTACGAAAATTATCTGGTCTTTCCGTTGCTATCTTTGGCGGTACGATGTCCGCAAATTTGCTTTACGGTATTCTCGAATCGAAACCTGTGTTAGTCGAACCCGAGGATCCGATTGTCTTGCCTGGGCGTCACCACTCCCTTGCTTTGAACAACGTTCGATTCCACTACAATATCGAACAACCCATCCTCAACGATGCTCAGCTTGAGATCCCCTTCGGAAGAACCATCGCAGTCCTTGGTACGAACGGAAGCGGCAAATCAACCCTTATCCAACTTCTCTGCCGCTACTACGATCCCGTATCGGGTAGTGTCTGCTTGGATGGCGTCGACTATCGCAACTTGTCGATTCAAGATATTCGCAGACGTGTCGCGATGGTCAGTCAGAACACCGAACTATTCAACCGTTCGATTATTGCCAACATTCAATACGGTAGCCCCGAAAGCACGCGTGAAGAAGCGATCGAGGCCGCCAAGTTAGCGCACGCGCATGCGTTCATTGAAAGTGCACTCAGCGATGGATACGAAACGATTGTCGGCCAATCGGGACAAAAACTAAGCGGTGGGCAGCGACAACGTATTGCGTTAGCAAGAGCCATCCTTCGCAAACCAGAAGTCCTTATTCTGGATGAATCCACGAGTCAAATCGATATGGCAAGCGAGCTTAAAATTCGAGAAACGCTTCAGGCAATGAAAGGTCAAATGACAATCATCATCATTACGCACCGAGAAGCACTCATCGCCCTTGCCGACGACGTCTATCATATGCAAAACGGTCTCTTGACAAAGTCAGCCAAGAACGCCGAAACAGTCGCGGCATAACCTCAAGCTTACTTCTAAGGCGAAAGGCAGACAGAAAACTACCAATCATAACCCGATACGTGAGTGTGGGACCTGCGAAATCGTCCCTTGCTTACACGTCGGGTTGGGATACTGCAATCCGTCGCTCGCTTAAGAGCGGGCCCGCCGATCCTTTGTTTGGACGGGACAAATGGTCCCATCCTACCCTCCTTTTCATCCGGTATTTTTCGTGCTGCCGCTCACCTTCCAACTCTCGCCTGGCCAATCGGGACGCTGTTCGAAATACTGGCATATCTTCATCAATAAAGGGTCAATTGTCTCCAATTGAATTTGGTGTGGTGGAGACCAATCGAACCAAGCATACCCCAGGTGCTCGGTCGGCACGATCAATCGATCTTGAGTCAAAAGTCCTAAGTAAATTGTCAATTGCTTTAGCTGTTTACGGTCGCCATTGCGTTTGTACGATACCCAATACTGGCTTTCGTATAGGAAGTCTGGGTCGATCCAAGTGTCTGACTCGCTTAATCCCGTTTCTTCGCAGAGTTCCCTCAAGGCTGCTTGCTCCTTCGTTTCTCCTGGATCTAAATGCCCTTTTGGCAGATCCCAGCGACCATGGTGCTTCATTAATAAAAATTGAAGCAGATTTTGCTTTCGAAAGAGCAGAAACCCGCTTGAAAATAACTCCGGTTCCATGACTAATACTGGGGCTAGCGAGAACAAGTTTCAATTCCACCGCACAAAGCGATTGAAGTCGATGAAGATATACACGAAAACCGGGGACGCGGGTACAACAGGGCTCTTTGGAGGTCCACGCGTAGCGAAAGACGATCGTCGCATTTGCGCCTACGGATCGGTCGATGAACTCAATGCAGTCCTCGGCATCGCTCGATCGACAGGTCTTGGCGAAAAACTCGATGGAATCATCAGTTCTGTTCAACACCATCTCTTCTCGATTGGAGCGGAATTGGCCACTCCGAATCCTGAAGAGCACAATCTAAAATGGGACGGAATTTCTCATGTCAACGAAATGGAACACGCTATTGACGAACTGGAAACAAGCCTAAAACCATTGCGGAATTTCATTTTGCCAGGTGGAAGTACTCAAGCGGCTCATCTGCACTTGGCTCGGACGGTTTGCCGCCGCACAGAACGCGAGATTGTGAGCTTCTCACGCGATCGAAACGTCAGCGATGCATCGCACATCGTCGTGTTTTTGAACAGGTTGAGCGACCTGCTGTTTGTGATGGCACGATTTGCAAACCACCAAGCTGGTATCGCCGATGTAGCGTGGGTTAAGGGTTAAGGATTTTTAAGGGTTAAGGATGGCAACACACATCGCGATCATCGATTTTGAAACCGCCAACAGTCGCTCGAACTCGGCGTGTCAAATCGGCGTGGTATTGCTAGATAATTGGCACATTGTTGATGAGCGAGAATGGCTTATTCGTCCACAGCGGATGTATTTTTCGCCGCAATGCATTCGTGTTCACGGAATCACGGCTCGCGATTGCTTAAACAGCCCTCAATGGGATTCCGTTTGGAGCGAACTTCACCCGTTCATCGACGGGCGTGTCCTAATTGCACACAACGTGGGATTCGATGCGGCTGTTCTACAGGGCACTTGCCAAAGCTACGATATCGCTGTCCCGCAATTTGATTTGCAATGCACTCGACTCATTGCCAAACGAACCTGGCCCGGTCAAGCAGGCTATGGACTCGCGGCGATTGCCGAACGACTCAACATTCGATTCCGCCACCACAATGCACTGGAGGATGCAAGGGCCTGCGCTGGAATCGCGATGGCAGCGGCAGAAACGACAGGGGCCAACGACTTGGACTCTCTGGAGGACAAGCTCGGATTGACGCGGGGCCGGATTTGGGTAGACCAAATTCGACAACCTCGTACGGTTCGGCGAACGCGTATTGAAACGGTGGCAGAGCCTCAGGCCCGGTACCAACCAAAACTCTTTCGAACCGATGGCACCCCTACGAATTCCAAAACCGAACACATCCGACGAACACGTTTGCGTGCCGACGCGATCCTGGCAGGTTGCGAGGATTCGCGACCTCTCGCCGGAAAACACGTCGTATTGATGCATTCGTTGCTAGGAATGCAACGCGAAGATGCGGTTTCATTCTTGGTCAAATTGGGAGCGACGGTGCAGGACAAGATCAACCTGCAAACGCACTATTTGATTATGGGCACGATCAGCGAAATGGACGCCGAGACAGAATCGACTTCTCTACCAGCGGAAGTTGAATGCTCCAAACACAACGAAAACGAGGCTAAAGTCGAACAAGTTGCTCAGCGAATCCAAGAGGGTCAACCCATCCGAATTCTGTCGCAAAGGCAGCTTTTGGCGTGCATTCCCTCTGCCTTAGCCATCGCCCGCGGCGATGGCTAACTAGCGGAACAACGCAATCTGTCCGGTGAGGTTTCGCCTGAGAACACTTGTTCCCACCATCCAAGCTACTTCTCGGCCAAGCTACTTCTCGGCCAAGCTACTTCTCGGCCAAGCTACTTCTCGGGCTCCATCGCACCACTCTTGTACTCCAGCCAGTATTTGTCGAGTTCTTTGCGAATCATGCTGCTCATCAAGAATACGCCAATTAAGTTCGGAACCGACATCGCTAGGATCAGCATGTCGCTGAAGTCCAAAATGTTTTCCGGCGTAATAATGGATCCGAGGAATGTGAAGACAAGGAACAAAATCTTGTACAACATCGACCACTTTTGACCGAACAGAGATACGAAACATCGTTCTCCATAATAGGACCAGGATACGCAAGTCGAATAAGCGAACAAGAACACCGCTAGATAAAGAATGTATCGGAACCAGTCGAAACTAGCATTCTGGGTGAACGCAGCCAATGTCACCATGGAGCCTTTGCTGTCGACCGCCAATTGTTGCACTTCCGGTTGACGATAAACACCGGTGCAGACGATGGTCAAAGCGGTCAACGTGCAGACAAGGACTGTATCGATAAACGGTTCGAGCAGGGCTACCATGCCTTCGCTAATGGGTTTGTCGGTTTTGGCTGCGGAGTGTGCGATCGCAGCGGAGCCAGCACCCGCTTCGTTGGAAAACACAGCCCGTTTGACACCGATCACCATGACACCCAAAAAACCACCGTACATCGCGGTTGGATTGAAAGCACCCGTCACGATTTCTTGCACCGCGAACGGCAAGTACTGATAGTTGATGCAAAGAATTGCGATACAAACCGACATATATGCGATGCACATGAATGGAACGACGGCACCTGCGAAATTGCCGATTGATTTGATTCCTCCGATGATGACCACTCCAACCAGAACTGTCATGATCAACCCATAGACCCAAGGATAATCCTCTAAGAAAGCAAAGGCAGGTTCGGTCTTGAGTGCATTGAGCGACTGGGCCACTTGATAAGAATTGCCACCCCCAAACGATCCACCAATGCAGAGGAATGTAAAGACAATCGCCAGCACACTTCCCAACCAACCTAGGCCCATCTTGCCAAGTCCTTCGCGCAAGTAGACCATCGGGCCACCCAACACGAGTCCTTGTTCGTCTTTGCTGCGGTACATAACAGCCAAGGTGCATTCCGCGAACTTGCTGGTCATTCCAAGAAAGCCGGAAACGATCATCCAAAAGGTTGCACCTGGCCCACCTACACCGATCGCGATTGCAACACCCGCAATATTGCCGAGACCTACGGTTCCGGACAAGGCGGATGAGAGGGCTTGGAAGTGGGAAACGTCTCCCTGATGGTCCTTGTCGTCGTACTTGCCTCTGACCAATTCAATCGCATGCCAAAACCCCCGCAAATTGATGAACCCCATGCGCAACGTCAGGAAGACACCAGCACACAGTAGCCAAACCACGACGAACGGAATACTCACTCCGAGGGCAGTTTTCGTCCCAAAGTCAAAAAACAAAACCGACGCCATCGGCTTCACTAGATATTCCCCAAACATTCCATCCACTGCGGCGATCCAGCCTTGAGGCGGTTCGGAAGCAACCGTCAACTCACCGCTTTCGATCTTGGCATCCCTCTCCGCTTTGGTCTTATCCTTGGTCGAAATCGGCAATCTATCAGGCATCGGGATCGTATGAGGATCGATTTTCGTTGCGGATTGCCGTGCTGGCTCGGTTGTCGCCGCTTCCTGCATCCCAAAGCTCGACGCAGTGAGATTGATATCTATCATTGGAAAAAGCAGCGCAAGAAAAAAAACGCGATGCCAAGAAATGCGGATGCACGAAATCATCGAGGAAACCTCAATAAAGGTAAAAACGGGAGACATGAGATGTTGCCTAGGTCGCCGTGCGTGCGGAGAGAACTGCGCCCAAAACCAAGCCGACAAATTCTGGGCTGTATGCTACACAAGTCTTAAGAAAGTGCTAGCAGTCAATGTTGATTTTTGCTCCCCCCAATCCAGACTAGGCACCATCGCTCCAATTTTGTATCTGTCGAGTTGCCAAAGGATTGGAGTAACTATGCAAGTTGAATTTCGAGCTGATTCGGATCGATTTCGAAACAAGTCCGTTCAGGCCGTTGCTTTTACCATTTTTGCAGTATTTGCGATTGGCGGATGCCGAGTCCTTGAACCAATACCTATTTCCATGGTTCGGAACAACGTTCCAACGAACATGATCGCGGACAACGAACCTCAGTTTGAGCGAGGCAAACCTAGAACCGTCATCGATGGATTCGGCTGGATTTTTGGAATACCTTCGAAAATCATGTTCTGGAACCGGAAAGTCGAAAATCATCACGTTTCGCTTGAAACAGAAATGCGGATGGAAGAATATCTTGTGGCAAATGGACTAAGTGATATCAAGGTTCGAATCAACCAATATCGGCCCTTGGATGACTGGCACCGTTTGACTCGCAACACTTCCATCGCATGGCCTTGGCGATACACGTTTGGCGCAGTCAGTACATTGACTGAGACCATTGTGCCCGGGCGGCTCTTCGGTGGAGACCACTACAACCCTTACACGGCGACGATCCATCTCTACAGTGACCTGCCGTCGATTGCGATTCACGAAGCTGCCCACGCCAAAGATTTTTCGAATCGCCGCTACCCAGGCAACTATGCGGCCATATACGCATTGCCATTTGTACCGTTGTGGCACGAGCGAATCGCAACCAACGATGCCCTGTCCTATGTTGAAACCAAGAAAGATGCACGCCTCAGGCGAGAAGCGTACAAAATCCTATATCCTGCCTACGGCACATACGTAGGTAACGTAGCTGGGTACGGTTTCCCAAAGTATTCCTATCCTATTTACTTGGGTGGTGTCTTAGCTGGGCATGCGGCGGGGCGGTGGCATGCTTCCAGCGGCTTCGATAGAGTTGAATGAAGCATAAGCACATCCGCATATTGTTTTTGACACCAATTAGCCGTTGGGCGATAGCCCCGGTTTTCCAATGGCTCGACATTCGTCGAGAACCGGGGCTGTCGCCCTTCGGCTATCCGTTTGTTTCACTCGAACACTAATACCGATGTGCTTAGTACTTAGTTCACTTCATATTCAAGAAGCCGTTCAGCAGGTTTAAGTACTGAAAGAAAATCATGAAAATAGCCGCGATGATGATGGCAGCAATCATGAACCAGATTGCGACACCCGCAAGGATCGCAAGTTGCTTCAGCGCAAGTTGTGCCTTCTCGCGATAGACGATTGCCAACCTTTCTAATGACTCGCTATCTGAGCCGCTCATCTCGCCAACCGCTACCATTTGAATGAAATCCGCAGGCAAGAGCTTGGGCGCGTCGAGGGCTTCGGAAAAGGACTTGCCTCGCTCGATTTCTCCCAATGTTTGTTGCAAACCCGATATGTAGTAAAAATTGCCGGTGCTCAGCAACGAATCGCGAATGCTCCGCTTGGCTTCGACACCAGCCCCTAACATCATCGATAGGGTCATCGACAATCGAGACAATGCAGTCGTCGTAAACACCGTACCCACGACGGGGACGTTGCGAACCAAAGGCACAAGTGTCTTGTGACATCCAAACCAATTCTTCCAGATTCCGAACGCGATGACTCCGATCGTCCCAAAAAACAGGCTCACCGCAGTCAAGAATATGACCACGCCCGAACCGCCTCGCAAGCCGATACCCGTCAAATCAAATGCCTTATCGTTGGCTGACCCCGATTTGAAGAACCCATTGACATAGATCATGATACAGCCGATCAGAATCGCAATGACAAGCTGTATCATCGGAAGACTAATCTGCGACAAGAACTCATTGCGGGTCCGTTTGAGATCCTGGTAGTAGTCGGCCATTTCGCGAAAGACGCGGTCTATCCCTCCCGCATGTTCGCCAGCATCGATCATCTTGATCAACAGCTTTGGAAAGTAGTGCCCTTGATGGGTCATCGCGTCGGAAAGCGAATGTCCTTTGGTCAGTTCATCCGACAAATTCTTGGCAACCTCACGATGTCGAGCGGAACCTGTTTTGGATTCCATGTCGAGCAGCCGAAGCAGATCGACTCCCGCCCGAAGCCCTGTTGCCATACGCCGACAAAACCCTTCCAAGGACTTGAGGGATATTCCGCCAAGTATTCCCTCAAGCCCGCGGGATGTGGTTCTTTCCGCGCCAGGAATTGGCTTGGCACTCAAAGCGGTTGACGGCGAGCTGGAAGACATAGCATCACACACGGATCGTGGAAAAGTGAAAAGAGTTCAAGGCCAACACCCTCATTGTTACTTGTTCAGTAGCGTTTGGCTAGCAAGCGCTTTGGCACATTCTGAAACGGACGACTAGTTTATCGACGATCACCCCATACAATTTCACTGAATCGGGCAGACGTGTTGCCTATCCTGCGATCATCTAACGAGCTAACCGAGAACGATGCCTGACCGAGCCCAACACCCATCATCACCTTTTTCGGTGAGCGTTCCCCAAACGGCTCCATTGCATCTAAGCGGTGTTTGGCGAATGGACAGTACGGAGCAAGCGGCCGCACTACTGTCAGGGACTGAGCCGGGTTATGTTTATCGACGCGAGGGGCACCCCAACGCGTCTTCGCTCGCCGAAGCACTTCGAGTCCTCCATGGTGCAGACCAGGCAATCGTGACTGCGCAGGGAATGAGCGCCATTTCGATTGCGGCGCTCGCGTTGCTCAAGCCCGGTGATCGCGTATTGTTGGGTCAACCTCTCTACGGACGCACGTCGTTTCTAATCAAGAATGACTTGGCGAAATGGGGCATTGAGTTTGAAGATGTGCTTGCCACCGATGTGTCTGCCTGGACGAACGCGTTTCGAAAGCCAGCTCGGATGGTGATCGTTGAGACCATCACCAACCCAAGACTCTCGGTACCTGAAATCCAAACCATTTCTTCGATCGCCCACCAACTCGGCGGTCACGCAAATTCAGAGTCTGGAACCGTCGTCCTCGTCGACAACACATTTGCGACCCCCGTCCTTTGCCAACCACTTTCGATGGGAGCAGATTTGGTGATGGAAAGCTTGAGTAAATTCGTTTGTGGGCATGCGGACGCGATGCTAGGACTCCTGTGTGGGCGAAATGAAGTTTGGGGTCACGTTCATCAAACAATGGTTTCATTCGGAATGACAAGCAGCCCGTTGGATTGTTGGCTAACCCAACGAGGACTCGCCTCTCTGCAGGTTCGGATGGCTCATGCTGCATCCTCGGCAATGGCATTGGCAGTGGAAATTGAGGGGCATCCTTGCATTCGCGTGCTCGACTATCCTGGGCTTGCGACACACGCCGACCATGCTGTCGCTTCAAAACAATTTCGCGGCTCGTTTGGCAATATGCTGACGCTAACATTGCAGGGTGGATTGCGATCTGCACAACGGTTGATCAGCCTACTATCTCCTGATATTCCGTTTTGCCCGACGCTAGGTGAAGCCCAAACAACCGTTAGCCATCCTTGCTCGACAAGTCACCGATCCTACAGTCAGGCGGCTCTCCATGAACTAGGAATCGACGAAGGGACACTGCGATTTTCGATAGGCCTCGAACCTAAGGAATGGTTGGTTGGAAAGATAGCGTCGGGACTATCGCAAATCAAAGCGTAGTGTTTGTCGTCGCGGAATTCGTCCGCGTTCATCGGCCCACGCAGTTGGTCGGCGATGCCCCAGAGTTGTTGCCCATTTGTTTTTGGTTGGTGACGTTCATGACTTGAAAAAAAGAGAGGTCTCACGCAAAGACGCGAAGACGCAAAGGATGGAAGAACGACGGAGGCTTTTCTTCTTTGTATAAAAATCTTTGCGTCTTGAGCGAAGCGGGCGTGACGTTCATGGCGTTTCCTCTTCATTCTCTTCCTTCTTTGCGTCTTTGCGTGAGATCGCTCCCTGGTTTGGCTCCGCAGGCTCAGGCGAATGGTGCCCCTGGGTTGTTGCGTAATGGTGCGACCACAAGATAGGTAATCTAGGCCGATTCGTCACAATGCGAATTCTGTATCGATTGCTTGAGATGTTCTGGAATTGCAGGTTGTTACGACCGAAGAGACTCTAAATAGCAGAGGAATTGTTGAGATTTAACAATCAAACTGCTACCGCACCACCAACGACAATCGGAGCATCGGAAATCTTCATTCTCAAGCGAAACCTGGGAACGATGGCTGCAACATGCTCGTTTTCTTGTCGGCTGGAATTCGTAGGTTTCATGTGCGTTTTTTGGTTCGCGTTCGCAAGCTCTCCATCCGCATGCCAAGAACTGTTGTTAGACACGGCGGCCACAGCGCCACCGTCTCTCGAATCGGAAATCGAATCTTTGAAGTTGAGGCTCAGCGATCTTGAGTTGGCTCAGAAAGTCACCACGCCAACGCTTGCAAACTCAAAAACCAAGCCGAATGAACCCACAGCCAAGTCCGCAGAAGCGAAAGACAAAACCAGCAAGAGAGATGTTCCGGCCGACAAATGGGCCGTCACGCTCGGCGGTCATGTTCAGTTGGACTACATCAATTGGGCGCAGGCCGATCCAGCCATTCCTAACACATTCGACTATTTTGAATTCCGCCGTTTACGATTGGTTGCCGATGGGGTCGGATACGGAGTTTTTGACTTTCGGTTGCAGTTAACGTTAGAGCCGGAATCCATAGGTGAAAGCCCGGCGGGAATCGTTACCTCGCCCGAGGTCAAGGATGCCTATCTTTCGATGAATGAAATTCCATTGCTTGGACGAATGAGGATCGGAAACTTCTTTGTCCCGTTCAGCTTGGAACAGGTGACGAACGACACAAACAATATCTTCTTGGAGCGATCCATTCCCACGCAAAGTGTCTTCACACCCGATCGCGAAGTAGGCCTGGCGTTTTACAATTGCAACGAGAACAAAAACATCACATGGAGCAGCGGTATTTTCTTCGACAGTATCAGCGAAGCCTTGAAGGAACGAATCGACGACAATCAAGGGTACCGATTGAGTGGTCGGCTAACTGCATTGCCATACTATGACGAGGCGAGCAACGGTCGCTATTTGGTATACACAGGTCTCGGGATCCTACACACGGGCGATCAAGACAATCGCGTTCGAATACGGGCTCGCCCTCAGATACGCGAGGGGACTCGGATCATTAATAGCGGAATACTGCAATCAGATACCTACACGATTGGTAACTTTGAATCCGCGATCGTTTGGGGCCAATTTACCGTTCAGAGCGAAGCGTTCTTAGCCAACTATCACTTCCTCGATGGCCAATCCAATCATGCCAGCGGAGCGTATTTGCATACCAGTTATTTCCTCACGGGCGAAAATCGAATCTTCGAACGCTTCGGCCAACATGGGGCTCAATTTGGACGAAACGTACCCAATCAAAAGTTCTCATTGAAGCCGGGTAGCAGTGGCATGGGTGCCTGGGAGTTGAAATCCAGGTGGTCCCATTTGGATTTAAATAGCCTCAACGCTGGTCAGTACAACGATTTCACCTTTGGCTTGAATTGGTATTGGACCGACCGAGTCCGAATGATGTTCGATTGGATACACCCCATTACTAGTCAGCAGGCAATCTTCGGAGCAACCCAGTCCGACATCTTAGCAAGTCGCTTCGAGTTCAATTGGTAAATCGCTCCGAAGTCGACTTATTTGCGTTCTTTCGCGGACCGGCTGTGACTGGGTAACCCGTGCCGGTAAGCGAGGAGCCGACAGCAATTCCTCGCTCACGGGCACGGGTTATCAAGAAAGTGGTCCATCAAAAAACACTCGCCGGGTTGGGATGTTTCGGTTTGCCTCTCGCCTTGGTATCTTACAGGATCGCATTTTCTGTCCTCGCTTTGCCCCCAGAAATTGCCGTAGTTAAGAACGCAGATTGCCTGCAATCCAATCACCGCTATCAACTGAGGAACCGAAATGAGAAGAATTCTTTTTGGAATCGGAATAACTGTTGCCGGAGCGTCGCTCCCCGAAACTCGCGGCCAAGAAGTCGCATCCCCCCCACAAGTGTCGAAAAATGCCGATGGTTCAAGCTTGGATGCAGCCGCATTTAACGAATTGCTCAAGCAGTCGAAGTGGGAAGAAGCGGGGAAAATGATCGACGAGGCAATTGCCGAATCGCCCGAGTCTGCCAGATTGTTAAGTCTAAGTTTGCAACTTGCTATGCGGTCGATGCGGGCTGCACCCGAAGCTGCCGCTGAACGGATGGCATCGCTCATTGAATCATGGTGTTCCCAGAAGGATTTGACGGCTTCCTCCGCCCGCGAATTGCAAATGGCAGCGAGCAACTACAGCATGATGCTTATGCAAGGAGCAAAAAAATCGGAATCCCTCGACGTGGCTCAGCGCGCATTAAACGCTCTTTCTGCGGCAGTTGACTCGTCGCGATCTTCGAAAAGGTCCATGGAATCCCTCTTAGCTCGCCTATTCATGCAAGCGGAAAAGCCGGAGGATGCAATCGCACTCATGCGCAGTTCGCTCGATGAAGTCAAGAAGGGTGTACTCAGCGGAAACGATGAAACCATCGATCTCGTGAGTGCCACCAATACCTTCGGATCTTTGTTTGGCGATACAAACAAAGAAGAAGCGGCCGAACGAAGCAAGTTTGTTGAAGAGCTCATTGCTGCCAAGCTAGATTCACCCTCGGGCAAGTTCCTGGACCTAGTGGCATTCAACACTCTGAAATCATCCGAAATCTCTAGGCTCGTTTATTCCGACCCAGAGCAAGGAGTGAAGATCGCAAATCAATTGAAGTCGAGGCTTGATTCCTTCCCGGCACCGAAACCGGATTCGAACGAAGAGAAACAACTAGGTGCGTTTCAAAAAAGTGTCGAGTCCATTCTCTCTAGGCTCGCTACTTCGATTGCCCGGCTCAAGCTCGTGGGGACTTCTGCTCCTGAATACGAAGCCGAATCATTCGTCGGGATGGATGCAGTCACGCTGGCGGACCTCAAGGGCAAAGTCGTTCTCTTGGACTTTTGGGCTGTTTGGTGTGGTCCATGCATCGCAACCTTTCCGCACTTGAGAGATTGGCATGACGCTTACTCGGATAAGGGATTGGTCATTTTGGGCATCACTTCCGATCAAGGCTACAAGTGGGATGAAGCCAATCAGCGAGCTGTTCCGGATAAGGGTAATTCCCATGAGGACGAGATGGAAATGCTTGCCTCGTTTCGCAAGCACCACAACTTAAGGCATGGATTTGTCGTAACACCTAAAGGAGGCCAATACAACAAAGCACTAGCCGTCTCCGGCATTCCTCAAGTCGTCTTGCTCGACAAGCAAGGCAAGATTCGGTCCATCAAAGTAGGTTCAGGGGAAAAGAACGCCAACGAACTCGAAGCCGAAATCAAAAAGCTGATCCAAGAGTAAAAAGGTTCGGCGTACTGGGCTGTCGTACTGGGCTGTCGTACTGGGCTGTCGTACTGGGCTGTCGTACTGGGCTGTCGTACTGGGCAGTGGTGTAAGCTTCCAGCTTTCCATCCGCGATGTATCGCATGCTGGAAGCTCACCCCAAGTCACTTGCCAGGGATCGCCCGCGTTGGACACGAAAGGGCATTAGGTCGATTTCGGTCTTATCGCCATTCATCCACTGGTACATCAGCAGAGCTGTTGCGGTCGACCAATGCAAACCGTGCCGAAAGTGCCCGGATGCAATGAATCCGTTTTCCATTGGATGGAGCGTCCCAAGATACGGATAGGTATCAAACGAGCCAGGTCTCAGCCCTGCCCAGGTTCGTTTGATATTCGCTCTAGTCAATGCTGGACACAATGCCTCAGCCCACGACTGCAAATCAGCAATCATGCTGTCCGTTGTTGTGGCGTCAAATCCAACCTCCTCTTCGCATGAGCCTGCTAACACGTGCCCATCGTCGCGTGGGACAAGGTAGCGATGCCCATCATTGATCACCGTAGTAAAAGCCGGTTTGTCCAATTGGTAAAGGACCATCTGACCTCGCACCGGCAGTATTCCAGTTTCGATTCCCAATGGTCCAAGCAATTGCGAAGCCCAAGCACCCGACGTGATGCAATAGCGATCTGCTCGGAATTCTTGGGACCCGGATTTTGCCGAGAGGATTCTATTCTGGCTCGTCTCAAATCCATCGATGCGAGCTTGCTCAATGAGCGTCACTCCTTGTTTTTCGCAGGCCTTGATCAATGCTTGAAGGTGGCTAGGATTTCTCAAACGGCAATCGTCAGGGCAGAACCAACTTTGCAGATTTGGAGTTGATCTGGCCATCGACTCCATCGACGCAATGCGAGCGACGAGTTGGTCATTGGACCAAGATTCGTATCGGATACCGTGTTCGTCCCACCACATGCGATTTGCAGAGAGTGTCGCTCGCTCGGCTGCGGTTCTTGCAAGATAGACTCCGCCACACTGACGGTACTCGTTATCGATACCTGTTTCGAGAAGAAGCTGCTTGGCCCAATCGCGATGAAGCAGATGGGATAGCGATCGCAATTGCTCCAAAGGGTCCAGGGCAGCAATCGTCGCACCGGCAGGCAGAATGCCCGCGCCAGCCCACGAAGCCGCCTGTCCCATCGCCATGGAATCGACCACCAGAACCTTCCAACCATGCTGAGCGCATTGGTAAGCAATCGATAGCCCAATCACACCACCGCCGCACAGCATCAAGTCGAATGGTTTCAAAGATGTTGCCTGCGTAATCCCAGTGCTTTTTCTCCCCCTCGCCCCGCTTCGGAAACTGCTGATTTAGTGGATTTGCCGCAGGCAAAGGCTCTATCACAACCCGAAGCGTTAGCTAGGGGCAGACCGTCCCTCGCTAACGCTTCGGGTTGGGATTAAATCAGCAGGCTCCTTTGGGGAGAGGGGTTGGAGGGTGAGGGTGAAGGTGAAGGTGAGAGCCCTGACTGCAAGGCTCCGGTTCAGTTATTTGTTGATGCTCTAGGCACCAACCTTGGGGATCTCAAAACCAGCTCGCTGGACGCGGGCTTGCATCGAAGCTGCGAGAGCATCCCCCTCGATCTGTTCGGTCTTTGGATTCCAACGAATCTTGCGCTTTAATCGGGCTGCGATCGCGGACAGGTGACACATGTTCATCGTTTGCAAGTGCGAGTAGACATCCGACACCGGCAACCCACCTTCGCGGATACATGTGTAGAAGTTTTCTTTGTGCCCTTCGTATTTCTTGCTCTTGTACAATGCACTTACATCCGCATCGGTATATGCGTCCTTGTCCCAAGCCTCTTCAATCGGAGTACCTGTGATCTTGCCGCGATTCACAAATATCTGGCCCTTGCTACCCTCGATCAAAAGGCCATTGTCGCCTCGACTGGTGACGACGATCTCAAGCCCATTGGCCATCTTGTGGATGATGTTGAAATCGTGCGAGGTGTTGTAATAGTTGTCGGCGGTTGGAAAGCCATCTTTGAACTCAACAGGGTGTTTTGAGTCGGTGCCATCAATATCGACTGGCCCGGTCCCCTCCTCGGTCAGTTTCGCCGCCCACAAAGCAATATCGATGTGGTGAGCGCCCCAATCGGTGAACTTGCCACCCGAGTATTCGTACCACCAACGGAATTCGTAGTGACAACGTTTTTCCATGTAGTCGACCTTCGGTGCTTGTCCCAACCACATGTCCCAATTGAGATTGGCTGGCGGTGCAACCTTTTCAAAGGGGCCGCCTGTTGGGCTGCCGTTGATTCCGCAAGTGATTTTCTTGAGATCGCCTAGCAGGCCTTTGTGAGCCATGTTGACGGCTCGCATGAATAGTTTTTTATCCGAGCGTTGTTGTGTGCCAACGACAAAGACGAGACTGGGATTGGCTTTGCAAGCCGCTCGGATTCGTAAGTTCTCTTCCAGCGTCAGTGTCAATGGCTTTTGGCAAAAGACGTGCTTGCCAGCCTGGAGAGCTTCGATGGCGATCTTGGTGTGCCAGTGGTCTGGAGTTACCACGCTGATGACGTTGATGTCCTTGCGATCGAGGAGTTTGCGGTAGTCGGTAAAAGCCTCCGCTTTGCCCTTGCCGATTTTTTCATCGTTCTTGGCTTTGTCCGCTCGCGAGGAGTCTACATCGCAGACGGCCACAATGTCGCCAAATTTGGCGTGACCATGTGCATCGCCGGTCCCCATGCTGCCCACACCGATGCAACCGATGGTGAATCGATCGTTCGCAGACAACGGAGCTGAAGATGCTGAAGTCTGAATGTAAGGCACAAACGAAGCAGCTGCGGCTGCAACAGAAGTGTTTTTGATAAACTCGCGACGGTTACGTTGGGTCATGATCGAAATAGGCTCCGATTGGCTTGAAATAAAGGCAACGACAAAAATGGGCTAACAGCAACCTCTATTCTGCACAGTGGTCACGCATAGGGAACCCCCTGCGGTTGTTTTTCCCACTTAAAGAAGGTGCGGAGGGGGGCTACTGAGCTCGAAATCAAGGACTTAGGCGCAAGTGTGGCACTTCTATCGCTTAAACCAGCCCGATGATTCTGGGCGGAGCAAGCCGGTTGCCGTCCTCGAAGGGGGCTGCGACCCATCGTTCAAAACGCTGTTTTGTGGACTGCCTAGAACGTCGGCACCTGAATTGGCAAACACACCCCGGTCGGTGCGAATAGGTAAGGCCGGTTCGGATAGGTGCTGAAAGGACAAGTCGAGCATGGATTGCAACCTCAATACTTCGGGGTCGCTGGTATTGGAAGCAATGAGTCTCCCAAGCGTCATTCGAGCAGGCACTAGTTCGCCGATGCGATGTTGTGCGTGGACAAGTTGAATCTGCTTGTCGACGCGATTGCTTGGCATCCGTTCCGAAGCCTTGGCGAGCGCCTCGGCAGCTTCTTCGCGACGATTAAGGTCAGCGAGCGCTTGGCCGCGAATCAAGAGTACTTCGGGGTCGGTCGTTGCAGTTGCTCGCTGATCGGACATGTGGTCCAACGTAGCGAGCGTCCGCTGTGGCCGCCCCGTATGACGGTAGAGCTCGGCAACCGATAACTGCACACGCGGATAGTCGCTGCGAACCAACAATGCACGATGGTAACATTCCAGGGCCGCTGGCCAATCGCGTTCGGATTGGTGCGTGTCGCCAAGCAGGGCCCATGCTTCCGCATGATTGCGATTGGCGGACAGCACGCTGAGCGCGGACTCACTGGCAGATTTTCGATCGCCCATTTCAAGAGACATTTCGCCCAGCCGGATTGCATACTCGGGGTTCTTTCCTGAGAGCCTCAGGGCTTCACGCATATGTTTAACAGCTCGTTCCCGGTCACCACGATTCCAAAGTGTCGTCGCATACCCCCAATGCGCTCGCTCATCTAGCGGAGACCGTTGCAACGCTTCGGAGAATAGGATTTCGGCATCTTGTTGGCGTGAACGCTGCAATGCATCCGCGCCTCGCAACGAAAGCTGGCGGGCTGCTACCAATGGAGAATTCGAGGTTCGCTGAACGAAGCTGCGACAGCCATAGTTTAGGCTAGCAATCAACGCAATACTTAGCCACCAAAACAACCAACGAACGAGCGGTGGCTCGCGTTTTTGGAGTTCTAGGTGGCAAAAAGGCATAATTTTTCGCGGAGGCTGATTCTGACATTTTGGCCGAACGCGTTCCGTGCGCACAGCCCCAACAGTGGCTTAGTCCTTTTGGTAAGAACTCTCAAGATAAGCCAGGTAGTTTAGAGGGACTACATGCGTTCCGAACCCAGCTGAGCTTGTTATTATGTCGTTGGCAGTGAAAGGCAGGGAGGCGAATTACAGTCCACCCAGCCGTCAGAGCGAGAAGTGATTCGCAAGATCGACCAACTCGGATCATCGTCTCGCTGGTCATTAAGTCACCCAAAGCGACCGTTGGCGCAAACTCAACGAAGGTCGAGCGACAAGGCTGTTCAATGCCACGGAACGATGATGCGGCTCCTCAGCCCCGGTAGGGGCGTCAGCGATTAGCCCACGGCGTGAGCCGTGGGATTATTTTCACCCATGATGTTCCTCCTCGAAAACGAATTTTGGGTCGTATTCGATCCCATGGGCAACCAAGATCTGAATGAACTCGTCCTGAAACGTTTTCTTTTGATGATGCTGTTCCTGATTCTGAATGTAACTTTGAACCGCAGACTTTTGTGAATGGCTGACGGTGAATGCGCCGTACCCCGGTTGCCAAGCAAACTTAAGTGTGGGTTGGATCGTCTCGTTGACCCAACCAGACGAATTCGATTTGATGAATTTCAACATGTCTGAAACAAGAATCGTCGGGAGAATGCCTGCCATGATATGAATATGATCTTCAATGCCACCGATTTCCAAAAGCACGCCCTCTTTCTCTCGGATGATACCGCCAATGTATTGATAGAGTCGTTCTCGAAATTCAGGACGAATGGTTTTCAGGCGGTATTTCGTGCTAAATATCAAATGATAGGTCAACGATGTATAGGTTCGCCCCATGCTGTCAATCGCTGTCGCCCCTACCGGGGCTGTTGGGTTTTGAATTTAGGGTTCCCATGGCTTACGCCATGGGCTAATCGCTCTCGCCCCTACCGGGGCTGTTGGTGATTGAATTTCGGGTTCCCATGGCTTACGCCATGGGCTAATCGCTGTCGCCCCTACCGGGGCTGTTGGTGGCGATACCAGATGCTGCGGACGGGAAAAAGTTGTACCCACGAACGGTTGCACCTGCTGCCCTACTTTTGTGTCAAAAACCAGTCCATTCCTGACATTTTTGGAGGCAAACCACAAGAGCGATCTGGACACGAAAAAAGCCTTGTTTCTCAAGGAAAAACAAGGCTTTTAAGCAGTCGGGGTGATAGGATTCGAACCTACGACCCTCTGGTCCCAAACCAGATGCGCTAGCCAGGCTGCGCTACACCCCGATCCGAAGTCATTAAAACGCCATTCCTGGCGGCCAATTTCTCCAGCTTCTCAACTTTTTACTTTATCCGCTCGCTTTCTGCTAGGCCATTTACATCCGTTTTGCCCCTGCAGTGCTCTGGAATTCCTGACTCTACGGACTTCCAGCCCACAATATCCTAGAAATGTAAAGACAATTCTCGTTTCGAATTGGTTCGTGTAAGGTTTTACCCCGCCCGATTCATTGATCCGTGCCTTCAAACATTCGCGTTAAGGCTATTTCGTGGCTTCTCGACTTTGTAATTAGCCGGGCTTTGTGCAATTAGCCGGGAATCCATCGAGGATGATCGGCGCCAAGGTCGTCCAGCCCCCGCGTTACCATCCGCATATCGGAACCGTCGTCGTTCATCATCCAAATCGCGGGCGCCTCGCCTACTTCCGCTCGGCAAAAAACAATGTGCCGACCGTCCAGCGACTGGCTTGCTCGAAAATCCCAGCATGGAATATCTCTAGCAGTCAGCGACTTGATCGATCCAGTCACGGGATCGAGGCGACAAACCTGGGTGCCACCCCGCGCCAGTTCCGGCTTGAAGTCGCGATTGAAATGGTCGAGGTCGGGTTGGCCAACCCGATATTCCCAAGCGACTTTGGCACCTTGGGTTCGTTGCGGAAAAAGAATATTGCCGTCACGCGTCCAAGATGGAACGTTGGAACCACCACCTCGGGTTTTCAGGTCGCCATAAGTTGCTGCAAACCACATGCTTTGACCAGTCGTTAGTATAAGATGCTCGGAGCCGTCAGGTCGACCGATACAAACATCGCACCAGTCATGCCCAGGATCATTCTCATGCAAGCAATCGACATAGAGAACCCACTTGCCATCCGGCGACCATTGCGTTCCAAAGTACAAATGTCCGGCTTGGGCTGCGACGCGAATGCGATTAGAGCCGTCGACATCGCATGTCCAGATTTGGTATCCCTGTGGACTTGCCAAATGAAATGCGACACGTTTGCCGTCCGGACTGAGGCTCATACCATAGGGAAGTCCTTCGCCCGCTTTCGTAAATTCTTTTGCATCGCTACCGTCTAAATTTACGCTATAGATTTGACCAATCTTGTTCTTCACGACTTGAACCAGCAGGCGTTCGTTCGAAAGAAGTAAGGCGGGGGTTGTGAATGGCGCAATCCGTTCTTTGGTGCAAATTTCTTCGAGCGAGTCTTTCTCCAGGTCGTATTGCCATAGATGAGTTGGCGTCTGCGTGTAGAACTCTTCGAAGGGGCGTCCTGGCCCATCTCGTCTTGGCTCCATGCTGAGTACTATGACGCGACGACCATCGTCAAAGAAAGCGCCCGGTTGCCAAGTCGCTTGACCTGGCATGTCCCAGCTCAAGGTCTTGAGTTCGCCCGCATTAAGATCGAACCAACCTGTTTTGCCCATCGATGTAAAAAAGAAGCCAGCGATTTTGGCCGTTGTCGAATTCCCCAAGTTCCATTGCGCAAGCGCCTGTTGCCGCACCCATGGGATCGATGCCATCGAAATCAAGACATCACGTCGACGAAGCAATTTGTATTTCGTTTGATTCATGTTCATTCGGTTTACAGGTCCCAGTGAAAGACGGTTTTAGGCGGCTTGGTGCGTTCTGCATGCGCGAGAACTTCGTCGATCGGGGTTGGATGTTGAATCAGATCGCTCCCTAGCCCGCGTCCGACGACCGCTTCGGCTTCGAGGAGATCAAAATGATTGACCATGATGGCTCCCGAGCCTTGGGCGTCGATGATATGAATTTTCCTGCCCAACTCTTGCAAATGGACTGCCGCTGCAATGACTTCGCCGATGGTCTCGTAAAGTCCTTGAGTCACTCCCGCAGTTTGATCTGTCACTACATAGCGTTTCATGGTGATTTTTCCATTAAGGCGAGAGGCAGACTGAAAACTACCAATCATAACCCGATACGTGCGCGAGGGATGAACAATTCCTCGCGCACGCGTCGGGTTACCATCGCGTGGCACGAGCGCGCTCGCTCGTGAATCCATGGGCGAGACGCGGCGAGACGCCCATGCCACTAGCGTCTGACATAAGGTGCAGGCACGCTCCGCCATGCCGTTCGCAATCAAGCTTTCGTCAGGATTCAGGTGGACGGCACATGGAATGTGCCTACTGCTTTGACTTTTGTCGGCTGTGTCCGGATGGTTGCATTTAGGTTAAAATAAGGCTGCCTTCCTAAACTCCCGCCCCGTCTTGCGATTCTTTCAGTCATGAAAAACGCTCAATTTCTCCGCTTGCCCAATCGCTCTTTCCCGAAATGCATCCAATGCGTTTTATTTGCTGTGATTTCGGCCGGGCTTTTCGTAGCGTGCTTTGCACAGCAACCCTCACCAACGAAAACACTCAAAACAAATCAACCGGACACCATCACCTTTGAAAAACACGTTCGGCCCATTCTGAAGGCACACTGTTTTCAATGTCATGGCGAAGACGCAGAACTAGCCGGTGGTTTGGATGTGCGATTGGCGCGGCTCATCACTGCGGGTGGCGAATCGGGGCCGGCTGTAACGGTTGGTGAATTCGAAAAGTCATTGCTCTGGAGCCGCATCTCGACCGATGAGATGCCGCCGAAAGGCAAGAAACTTTCCAATTTAGAAAAGCAAGCCATCGCCGATTGGATTCAGCAAGGAGCCAAGACAGCGAGGGCTGAACCCGAGCGTCCCGAAGAGGCACGTTTTACGGAAGAGGAATTGAGCTACTGGGCGTTTCAAAGCGTCCAAGCTTTTGTTCCACCAGAGAGTCCAAGTTCCAACGACGGCGGTGCTATCGACGCTTTCGTCGCATCGAAACTTGCAAAGAATGGTTTAGCGTTCTCGCCTGCTGCCGATCGCTCAACCTTGATTCGGCGACTGACGCTGGACCTCCATGGCTTGCCACCGACCGTTGAGCAAATGGACCAGTTTCTTCAGGACTGTGGGCCGGATGCAACCGAACGATTGGTTGATCGATTACTGGCGTCGCCGCAATACGGAGCGCGGTGGGGGAGACATTGGCTAGATGTCGCGGGTTATGCAGAGAGCGATGGCAATATCGGCAAAGACCAAGCTCGTCCAAATGCATGGCACTATCGAGATTATGTCATTCGTGCCTTGAACACCGATCTGCCTTACGATCAATTTTTAACGGAACAATTGGCTGGAGATGAATTGATCGAGGGAATACCGGATCGCAACAACCCCAAGCACGCTGATTTGTTGGCCGCAACTGGATTGTTGCGAATGTCTCCCGACATTACACAGACGGATGACACGCTCATGGATCGAAATCAAGCGGTTGCCGATGCGCTGAGTGTTGTTAGCACGGCAGTTTTGGGACTGACGGTAGGTTGTGCACAGTGTCATGATCATCGTTACGATCCGATTACCATCGAAGATTACTACCGATTTCGCGCCGTATTTGATCCTGTGTTTCCAATCCACAAGTGGAAAAAACCGAATCAGCGATTGATCGATATGACCGACGATGCGACCCGTGAACGTTCTGCGGCCATCGAATCACAAGCCGTTGCGGTGCAAGAAGACATCAACACGCGGCGCCGCGCACACTGCCAAACGATCCAAGATCGCGAGATCGCGCTTGCACCGGAAGCGGTCCGCGAGTCCTTGCGAACGGCTGCCAATGCCAAGCCTGCTGAGCTGACCGACGAGCAAAAAAAATTGCTTGACCAATATCCTAAAGTGCGTTCGATCGCTTGGATTGTTGGGCAGTTAGTCGAATATGACATGCCAGCCCATCGAGCCTTCGAAGCCGAAGAGAAGAAGGTCGCTGAAATTCGCAAAACCAAACCTTTGAATCGCATGCTTATGGCGGTCGAAGAGTCTCGCGATGCTGTTCCCGCGAGTCATGTGTTTTTTCGGGGTAGCCCCGAGTCACCCACGACGGTCGTAACTCCTGGAGAATTAACGGTCTTGGTATCGGCTCGATCGGACACAGCGATCCCGTCACAAATGGAAACATCGAGTCGAACGACCGGCCGACGCCTGGCCTATGCTCGGCAGTTGACGGACGGAACCCATCCACTGGTCGCCCGCGTCGCGGTCAATCGAATTTGGATGCATCATTTTGGACGTGGCATCGTCGCAACACCTGGCGATTTTGGCTTGTTCGGTGAGGCTCCCTCGCATCCCGAACTACTTGACTGGTTGGCGAGTGAATTCGTTCAACACGGCTGGAGCATGAAGCGACTTCACAGGCAGATTGTATTGTCGCGAACCTATCAACAAACTGCGGCGCGCATGCCAAATGTGGATTCTGGAAACGACCCTGACAATCGTTATTTGAGTCGAATGAATTTGCGTCGGCTTGAAGCTGAGTCCATTCGGGACAGCATTCTTTTGGCTAGTGGTCAATTGAATTCTGCGTTGGATGGGCCAAGCGTGCCCGTCGCCGAAGACGGCGAAGGAAAAGCAGTTGTTGGAACGCGATTGCTGCGCGATGGGCTGTTCGCGGGGATCGAAAGCGCTGGCGGACAAGCCTTTCGTCGCAGTGTCTATTTGAGTTCACCAAGGGCGCTGCCGCTGAACATGTTGCAAACGTTCGATCTACCGGCGATGACTCCGAATTGCCAACGTCGCGACTCATCGACTGCAGCGCCGCAATCGCTGTGGTTTCTGAACGACGAATCGTTAGTGGCGTCGTCGCAAAAGATGGCGGAGTTGCTTTGGAGTGAAGAGAACGATGCGACGGCTCAAATTCAGGCAGCTTTCGTTCGCACCTTCGCTTGCAGGGCGACTGCCGATGAAGTTGCATTTTGTATTGAGTTCTTGACAACGCAGGCAGAGGTTTTCCGCAAGGATGCCAATGCGGCATGGCAAGAGGAACTCGGAAAGCGTCCGGAAGCAGCCAATCTGCGTTCATTGGCCAGTTTGTGCCAGATGCTCCTTTCGTCGAATCGTTTTTTATTCCAGCAGTGAGGCGAAAAGTTATGGCGACAACACCGAATGCATCGAAATCGAACGTGCAGGGACTTTGCTCGCGTCGGCATCTTTTGCAATCATCCACCTACGGTCTTGCGACTCTTGGAGCTGCGTGGCTATTGCGTCAGGATGGATTGCTGGCCGCAGATCCACCGCAGAAACCATTGCTGGAACCTCAGAAGTTTGACTTGCTCCCCAAAAGCCCGCCGAAGCCTGCCCATGCGACTGCCATGATCTCGATGTTCATGATGGGTGGGCCGAGCCAGATTGATCTGTTTGATCCAAAGCCAGAGTTAACCAAGCGAAATGGTCAACAGTTTGAGGGTGATATTAAGTTCGACAACGCAGCACAAGCCAGTCGACAAATCATGGGACCGCAGTGGAAGTTCCAGCCGCGAGGCAGTTGTGGTATGGAGATATCCGATCTTTTGCCTAGCTTGGGTGAAGTTGCGGATGACATCACACTGATTCGTTCGATGCATTCGGCCGTTAATAACCACTTCCCTGGTTTTTACGCCATGAATTCGGGAGCGGGAGTCGGTGGTTGCGCGACCATTGGCAGTTGGCTGGTGTATGCATTAGGAAGTGAAACTCAAGAATTGCCTGCGTACATCGCATTGACACATCCGTCGGGATTGCCCATCGTTGGCGGCGACAGTTGGACCAGCGGACGCCTACCCTCCATTTACCAGGGAACCGTGGTTCGTCCGAAGGAACCTCGCATGTTCAATCTCGAACCCCCAATCCACTTGCGTGGGGAAGCCCAGCGACAGCAGTTAGCATTTCTCGATCGATTGAATCAACAACATGCACAAGGCTTTCCGGGAGAGAACGAACTGACGGCGCGGATGGCTAGCTACGGATTGGCAGCCAAAATGCAAACGTCGGCCAGTGAGGTCTTCGATATCTCGGGAGAGTCGGAAGAAACCATTCGATTGTACGGAATCGATCAAGATGTCACTCGCGATTATGGAACGCGTTGCTTAATCGCTCGCCGCTTAGTTGAGCGAGGTGTGCGTTTCGTGCAGATTTTCAACAACGGACAGAGCTGGGATCACCATTCATCCATAGCAACGGAGTTGCCGAAACGCTGTCGGGAGATCGATCGCCCCGCAGCCGCTTTGGTCCAAGATCTCAAGCGTCGCGGCTTGCTCGATTCGACGCTAGTCCATTGGGGCGGTGAGATGGGGCGTCTGCCGACGATCCAAGTTCCTGTGGGAGACGAGGGGATGAAGAAGGTCGGTCGCGATCACAACACGTATGGTTTCAGCATGTGGGTCGCGGGCGGCGGGCTGAAAGGTGGTTGCGTTCATGGCAAGACAGACGAATTTTCACATCATGCCGTTGAGGATTTGGTTTCGAATCACGATTGGCTCGCGACCGTGCTACATCAGTTTGGCCTCGATCATCACGATCTTAAATTTCGAGTTGGCACACGCAACCTGGCGCTTGTTGAAAACCCCGCTGCGGCTGTGGTTGAGAAGATTCTGCGGACGGGTTAAAAGCGTCGATCATTTGCGGATGATGGGCGCGGGAGTTGTTTTCGAAGCCGACTGCGACGGCGCTGTTTCCTTCGTTTGGTTAAGAATTTCTTTGATGCGAGCGTTGTAGAGTCCGACCGCTCTGGTGGCGTGACCACGTGGACCGATTGGCCATTTGTTGTCGCGTTGGTCGTAGATTTTGGAGAGCAGGAAATCGATTCCTTTGGCGACCTTGGGGCTCTTGAACTCGTCGTCCGACATCGTGAACATCAGCCATTCGAGCATGTGGCCCGACGTTTGAACCTTGCGTTCGTCATTGGGTTCATTGCTGCGACCCTCGTACCAGTTGGTGCTAAAGCTACCGTCTGGATTCTGCAATTGCCAAGTATAAGCAACATAGTCTCGCACGAACTTGGCGGCCCGTGCGTACTGACCATCGATCGGTTGGCCTTGAAGCTGACGTTGCCTGACTGAGAACGAAAAACCCATGAGTCGATGCGTTCCGCCGCACGCCGAGCCAATGATGGGTTGAGCCAATTCTTCCTGGATCAGTTTTGGAATGCTCCAAATTCTTCCGTCATTTGCCTTCCACTGTTTGTTGGAGTCCAAGTAGTAGGACAAGCCAATCAGCTTGAATGTCAGTTCCGACTTTTCTTTGCAAGTCGCCATTTCGTAACGCACAAGATCTTCGACCTTGTACATGGCGGAACCAATTTGAATGGGGTAGTCGAGCGGGACGTTGGATTGCGCTAGGATCGCCAGGAACTGACCTTCGTGACCTTGGACGCCACCACCGACATTAGGAACGAAGCCTTTACCTTTCGGCGTGAACATGCGTTGCGTTCGACAAGTACCATTGTGGCACATCCAACCGATTGCGTTAACGCGTCCTTGCCCATGAATCATTTCATATTCGGCACCGAACGCGAGCAAAGCGTGCATGACAGCCCAAGGCGACCGAATGGAAGTTGATTCGGGATTCTCGAGATAGAATCGAAGGCAAGCTTCGGTGCGCTTTAGTCGCATTGCCAGTACCGGATCCGCTGATGGGCGTTGAACGATCGGCGGAACTTCTTTGGAGTCCGATGCGTCGTCTATACGAATCTCCCGGCGATGCGCAACGGGCTTCGATGCCTTCATCGCATCGATTCCTTGGAGTTCGCGTCCGCTGGGTCTTGTCACAGGATCGAGTTGTGGCTCCTCTTGCTCGCGCTGAGAGTCGGAATTCCGAGCGACCGTCCGAGACTGATTTTTGGATGCATCCGAATTAGCTGGGGGAATAATTGGCGAGTTTAATGGCTTCGCACTTTCAACCAGCTGTTCTTCAAATGGAATTTTCAATGGTCGAGGCGCGGGCTTGCTAACCATTTTAGGGGCTCCCCCGTCCAGCTCGATTGGTTCGAGTTGAACTTGTTTTTCCAGATCGGATCTCGCGTCGGAAGGGTCGATCGACACTGCTAGGTTATCCGTTCCGTTTTCCTCAACAGCCATGTGGGGTGGCTCCTCCGAGTTGATCTCCGGATCGGTGAACGACTCATGCGTTCGGAAGAGATTGCTAGTCGGACCGGCCATCCACCAACAGAAGGGGGATGCATGCGACATGCTAGCAATCGCGATCTCAAGGACGATCGAAGGATCGATACCCTCTTCGTTGGGCTCGTCTGCGGAGATGAGCGAATCGGAGTCCCCCTCGCTTACGAGTATTGTCGAAGCAGAGCCGATAATGAGGATCTCTAAGTCCTCTTTCTTATTCTTGGGTTCTTGGATGAGGGGACCCAGTGGCTCGCCTCGGAACGCTGGTGGTTCCATACTTTCAAACGTGGACGGCTGCCTAAGGCGAAGCGAATTTGGCTTGCCCTGTGTTCCCGATGGCTGCTGTGCATGCAATCGAAAATGATCGGGGTGCAGCAATGCCAACAAGAAAGGTACGAAATAGATTAGGCAAGGTTGACGAGACCACGGCTGCATTGTTTCCTAGCACCATTCTTAAGCGAATCATAGGGATATCCCGACTCCATCGGTGTATCGGCCAAGATCAAGCATTCAAACCAGTCTTTAAAATCGGAAAAATTTTGGGGAGTCTATCTCAAGAAGGGAACGTAAGACTGGATAGACTCGGCAAGTGAGGGTGCAGTCGGTTCAACGGGTTCCCCTTCCATATAACGTTTCAACAATGGAATATCGCCTCTAAAGTCTTTGCCCGTGAAATCCTTGAGGGCCAGCGAAGCGGAATATTGCATCGCGGGCGAGCGATCATTCAATTGTTTGTTGAGAAACTGCTTGACGTCGTCCGTTTTATGCATCCCAAGAGACTCCGTAGCTGCCTCGCGAACGCTTGGGCTACTATCCGCAGACGCAAGAGCAAATAGGGTTTGAGTTGTCTCAGGCGTAGCGTGGTTGCGAAGCGAGCGAGCAACAGCCAATCGGACTTTTTCCTCTTTATCCTGAGCGAGCTGAATCAAAGTCGCCGAAGCATCCGAACGATGAATGACTTCCGACAAGGCTAGCACAGCCTCTCGTCGAATCTCGGAACTTGTTTCTTTCTGAACAACCGAGTTGATAACACTGACCAAATGCGATTGTTCGTCGTCCGACATTTTTTTGATTTGAGACCTAACTAGGCCGAATTCTTTAACTCGTTGTGAGAAAACGTCACCACGCTTGCGATCTTCTTTCCATTGATTCTGGATGATCGGGTTCAGTTTCTTCAGTTCGAAAAATGGGCCGTCCATGCAACCAACCAAGGTTGAGAATGTTACAGGAACAAGCAAAACGCTCATTCGGAATGATTTAGGGGAAAATCGTTTGTCGTCCACGGAATCCATCCCTGTGCCTATGAAACCGACGAGTGTCGTCTTTTTTTGGACGATACCAAAGTGTATTGCTAGGTATCTAGACCAATTCTAAGTTGGTAACTGCGGGGGGGCCAAGGAGCCGAAAAAAAACGGGTCGAACGGGTAAAGTTCAATCCACCGTTAAAGCCTTTGTCAGCCGCGTTGGCGGTCATCGGAAGTGTTGTTACTTGGCTCGAACCGTGCCATGATACTGCTATACTGCGCTCCCCAATTTGCCTACATTATTAACCTTCAATGACGGGAAAAACCAATGACGAGAACAAGTCGCCGCAAGTTTATTCAAAATGCTTCGGTTGTCAGCGCCGGATACTTCGTGGCTGCAGGCTTCAGCTCGCCAACCCAATCGTCAACAGGTTCGACTGTTCAGCCTACAAACAAACCGCAAGAGTCGCTATTGGGCACGGACTGGCCGGTCGGCCGAGGGAATCCTGCGTCGACGGGGGTTGCTAGCGGCAAAATAACCGAGCGTCCCGAAGTGCTTTGGGAATTCAAAACCAACTCAGAAAAGTCGGGTTTCGAAGGCACACCGGTGATCGCAGACGGTCGAGTCTTCGTTGGCGACTTCGAAGGAACCATGCATGCAATTGAATTGGGGACAGGAAAAGAGTTGTGGTCTGTCAAGACAAAAGATGGTTTTGTAACGGCCGCCGCTGTTCATAAGGGCAAAGTTGTCATCGGAGATTTCAGCGGTCAAGTCTATTGTTTTGACACATCGACTGGCAATCAAATTTGGTCTCGCGAAATCGAACAGCAAGTCGCGTCGGGCGCCAATTTTTTTGAAGAAAATGTGCTTCTAACAAGCGAAAGCGGTTCGATGATTGCGCTCGACCTGAACACGGGTGAGCCCAAATGGAGCTATGCGACGGGTGATCAATTGCGTTCGTCGCCAACGATCTGGAAGACATTTTCGTTGCTTGGTGGATGCGATGGCCGATTACACAAGATCGATCTGAAAGCTGGTTCTGCCATTGGAGATGGAGTTCCTTTGGATGCTCCAACGCTCAGCACACCGAGTGTTATTGGGAATATTGCAATTGTTCCGACTCAGCCAGGAGTTGTGTTTGCAATCGACGTGGAGACAGACAAAGTGCTTTGGACATTTTCGGACCCAGCCCAGTCAAGCGATATTCGCTCGTCTCCTGCGACCCTTGGCAAACTCGAAGCAGGTGTACTCAAGGGTACGACCGTCGTTACGACACGAAATCGACGTGTGCTAGGCCTCGATCTGGAAAACGGCAAAGTCGTTTGGGAGGCGGTGTTAAAAAAGCGGAGCGACAGCTCGCCAATCATTTGCGATGGCAGGGCGTGGGTTGGGGCCCTCGATGGAATGGTTTATGCGATCGAGTTGAAAACTGGGGGTGAAAAGTGGTCTTATCAATTGGCCGGTCAGATTTTGGCATCTCCAGCCATTTCCGATGGAAAACTCATTGTTGCAACTGAGAAAGGGAGTATTTTCTGTTTTGGCCAGAAGTGAATTGACCTATCGTTGCATGCGCGGATTTGTTAACCCCTAACCAAGCGATAGATCAAACCGTGTCCATCGTATCCACTGCTAATGATTGCAATTCATCCACCTCGCCATGGCAAGCCGACAAACGATCTCCAATTCGGTCACCTCTGATTTCATCAGGTCGGCTGCGCGAAAATGGCGCATGGCGTCCGCAGTGTTAATGCTGAGTTCGGTCGTGCTCTCGGGTTGCCAACAGATGCCCGGCGGACAGGCGATGAGGCAATACCAGCTAGAAAGCGATAGGCTGCTCAATGAATTCCGTGCGCAGAAAAAGAGGGCAGAGGATCTAGAAGTTCGCAACGCGCAATTGGAACAACGTCTTGCGGAGAGTGAAAAGCAACTTGCTTCGAATAACCGAACTAGCGGCAAGAGTTCCAAGTCCAGAAGCGAAACGGAATTGCTGATCGGGGAAGCGAACGGTGAGAGACGAAATGGCAATCCACTTTCGGAATCCGGTTCGTCTCGATCGCCGGGACTCCGAAATCCACTTGGGCGAACCGGGCTGCCTGATGTTTCGCCATCGACGGCGGGCCAATTGACGTCGGGGAGCAATCGCGACCCGCTCTCGTTGGGGGGCGGACCTCGCGATTTGAAAGGCGATCGGAATCGCGAGTCGCAATGGCGACCCGTTTCGGATTCTCAACGGTAGTCTATTCCTACATATTCCTACATGTAGAGGTGCTTTATGCACAATTGCGACCAGTTTTCCAAACTCTGCACCTCGGACTTGATCAAGTCGACGCTCATGAAACCGCTGTCTTCAAGGTGGTCTTCGCGTGTTTGAACTTTGCACGACGCGAGTTGCATGATGTGGACAATTCCCAGGTGCACTCGTCCTACCTCGGACGAATCATCGTAGATCAGACCGACCACGCGTTGTTGGCCATTGCATTCGATCAATACTTCCTCGTCAAGTTCGCGCTGCATGCCGGTGCGGTACCAGTCGTCACCGACGGCATCCTCGACCGAGATGTGTCCTCCGATTCCGACGGATCGAAATGCGTGCAAGCGTTTTTCGCCTTGGCCTTTGCCTCGGGTGTATTGGAAGAGCCGGGTCTCATTTGCATCGCTGCATTCGAGAATCACATAAGGAATCAATTGCTTAAACGACGGATCTGTTTCAACGAGACTTCGCGGGCGAAAGGACTGATTGTTGCGATCGAGAATCGCTGGCAAATAACGATCTACGTTTGGCTGAAATCCCGAAAAGGGCCCCAGTTGATCGAGCAATTGCGCTGGAATTACAAGAACTTCTTCGTCTTTAGGCATGTTCAATTGCAATTTCTATGGGTTTTCGTGGACTTCGAGGAACAGCCACGGGGAAACAGGGTTCCCTTGACCTGTTGATTTGCGATACGATACACGTTTTGCGGAGTGCTGACTATTCGCTTTTCCAATCAATTTGGAATCGGGTAGTGCGATCCGTTTGGCCTTCCTGCATTCGTCACTACCTACAACCACAATCCAATTCGCATGAATTCCACTTTCGTTTCATTTGCATCCTGGATTGGATGTATCGTCGCAGGCCATTCGTCTGCCTACGGACAACGCCAGCGTTTTCGTCTGGGCTCTTTCGCGGGGCTTATTTTCTTAGTTGGGATTGAAGCGTTTGGAAACGACCAACCGCCCAAGGTCGCCGAGGAAAAAGCGCCCGCATTGGTCTCTGCAGCATCGATGCTCTCGGCGGACACACAAGCGATGTTTTCTTTGCCAAACTCGAAACGATTCCTGGAATCGTGGGGTACGACACAATTAGGAATGCTCGCAGCGGATGCCAAGCTAAAGGACTTCTGGGACACGCAACGGCAGGAGATACAAGCTCGTTTCAAAGAGGCGGGCTGGCAGCTTAGTCTCGAAATCGAAGAGCTAAACGATTTGTCGAGTGGCCAAACCGCATTGGCCTGGATATCGCGCACGAAGGTTGCGGCCAAGCCATTTTCCATTGCGATGATCATCGACGTTGCAGGACGTCGCGAACAGACTAAGGAATTCTTGAAGCGTGTGGACACACAACTCAAGGCCGCCAATGCAACCGTCAAAATTGTCGAAAACTCCGGCAAAACGGTTGTGCAGTACACGATGCCAAAGGTCGTCGGCGAATCCAGAATTTTGGAGTCCTTCTACACAGTCTCCAACGATCAGTTGTTGGCAGCCGATGATATGGCCACGATCACAGAACTTATCAACGCTCAAACCGGCGACAAAGCCGATTCGCTCGCCAAATCTGCTTTGTATCAGACCGTGCAGGCCAAGGTTCAGATTGAAGGCGAAGCACCCGAGATCGAGTACTTCGTACGCCCCATCGGGTTTGCCAAGTTGCTTCGATCGATGTCTGCCAAGCCATCCAACAACCAAGCCGATATTCTCAAGATACTGGACAATCAAGGATTCAGCGATTTAGAGTGCTTTTCCGGCAACATTCAAATGGCTAGCGACTCGTTCGACTTTTTCCACAACGGTTATCTCATCGCCAAGAAGCCCGCTCAAAAATCGGTGCAAATCCTCGACTTTCCAAACCTGGGCAAACTCGCTGCACCCGATTGGATCAGCAAGGAAACGGCGTCGGTATTGTCATTCTCTTGGGACATCAAAAAAGCATTCCCGAAATTCAAAGGGATCGTGGACGATTACGTTGGCGATGGTACGTTCGAAACGGTGATGGAAGGAATTCGCGACGACCCAAACGGGCCTCAAATCGATTTTACCAAAGAAGTTTTGCCATTCGTGACGTCTGAGTTTCACATTGTCACTGAAATCGTGAAACCGATTGGGCCGACGAGCAAACGCTCCATGGTTATTCTTAGACTAAATGACACCCAAGGCAAGTTACCGGGCGTTCTGGATCGATTTGGAAAGGCCGAACCGAATGCAAAGGCCATCGATGAGGATGGTTTCCGCGTTTGGCGCATCAAGAACGATGTCGAGGAAGAAGTCGTTCTCGACTTCGGGACCAAGGAAACCGACAAAAACAAGGTGAAGGAAGAGGATGCTGAAGAGCCTTTGCTTGACCAATGGGCAATCGCCATCATGGATGATTACTTTATCTTTGCTTCGGATGCCGAAATGATCATCGATACGATTCGAAATGCCAAGAAAAATAGTGGCACTTTTGTGAAGGAGGCGGATGTCATTCGCGCATCGCAGATGCTGGGGTCGGTTGCAGGGAACGATGGACTTAGTTTTAATGAGATGACCCGAAACGATCGCGCCTTCGAAATGCAGTATGAACTGTTTCGACAAGACATTCTGCCCGAGTCAAAAAGTATGCTCGCAACCATTCTCGATCGAATCCTAAAGCCAAAGAATTCGCGGCAAGGACAACCGCAAAAAGTGAAAGGGGATAAACTTCCTCAGTTCGACGCGATACAACACTACTTTACTCCAAGTGGTGGCGTAGTACGAACCGAAGAAGATGGCTGGTCCTTTCAGAGCTTTATCTTGAGCAAGTAACCCATATGTCATCCAGTTCGGATTCTTTGCGGAATGGACATCCATCGTCACATCGACCGGTTGAAGCCAGGGTACAAGAGCTCGAGTACATCGTATCTCATCTTCAAAAAACGGTTGATGACCTGAATGATGCACTTCTTTTGCAACAGCGCAAGCTAGATAGTTTGAGCCGACAAATGGAACAGGCCAAGTCGGTGGTTCAATCGGTTTTGAATGCCGACAACACGCCGCGTTCGCTGGCCGATGACAAGCCTCCCCACTATTGATTTGGCAACTACTTTCTTATGCATGAGCTTCGCACCGTTACCGTCCAACGCCATTTCACCGAACAAACTGCGGGTAGCGTGCTATACCGTTGTGGCAACACGGTCGTGTTATGCACGGCCAGTCTGGAAAACAAAGTTCCTGATTGGATGGTGGGCAAGGGCAAAGGCTGGATCACTGCGGAATACAACATGCTACCTGGAAGCACTTCGCCTCGTAAAGCTCGCGAAAGGGCTGGCAAGGTGGACGGTCGCACCACGGAAATCCAGCGATTGATCGGCCGGTCGTTTCGGGCGGTAGCCGACTTGAAGAAGCTTGGCGAACGATCGTTAACGATCGACTGCGATGTGTTGCAAGCGGACGGCGGAACGCGTACCGCTGCGATTACCGGTGGTTTTATCGCATTGGTCGACGCGGTCAATTCCGCCTTTCGCGGTGTGCCGGCCGACGCTTATCCGCTTCGCTGTAGCGTCGCCGCAATCAGCGTGGGTATTGTCGATGGGGAAGCTTCGTTGGATCTCGACTATGCTCGTGATGTTCGTGCGGATGTGGATATGAATGTCGTCATGACGGGCGCGGGTCGATTCATTGAGATTCAAGGAACGGGTGAAGAATCTACGTTCGATGACGAACAGCTTTCCACTCTTTTGAAGTTAGCCAAGCAAGGTATCGTGGAATTAACAGAAACACAACGCAGGGCACTAGGCAACGACTGGCCTTGGTAAAAGGCATGCATCTTAGTTCTTGGTTCTTAGTTCCACCAAGCACCAAGCACTAAGCACTAAGCACTAAGCACTAAGCACTAAGCACGAAGCACTAAAACATCTGTGCATTTTCCATGGTGTACTTGATCGCTTTGTCACTGATGTCCTTGCGACACCAAGCGCCTGGCCATCGGATGGCTTGCACGGCTGTGTAGGCTTGTAATTTAGCGGCGGCCAAACTTGTCCCCAAGGCGGTTACGCCAAGCACGCGACCTCCGTCGGTTGTCACTTGGCCATCGACGAGCTTTGTTCCGGCGTGAAAGACTTTTACGTCAGGGATCGCAGCGGCGTCATCCAAGCCTGTTATGACTCGGCCCGTTTCGTATTCACCGGGATAGCCCTGACTGGCCATCACGACGCAAATGGCTGGACGAGGGTCCCAGGTTGGCGCGTCGATTTCGTCCAGTCGTCCATCCACCGTGGCTTCGAGAATATCGAGCAAGTCGCTTTGCAATCGCATCAGGAGCGGCTGGCATTCCGGGTCACCAAACCGAACGTTGTACTCAAGCACTTTCGGTCCGGTTTGCGTAAGCATGAGACCTGCGTAGAGCAACCCTCGAAAAGGTTTGCGATTGCGTTTCATCGTGTGAATGGTCGGTACCAAAATATGGTCTTCGATGGTCTCGATCATTTCTGGATTAACGACAGGCGTTGGCGAATAAGCCCCCATGCCACCTGTGTTTGGACCTTTGTCTCCGTCGAACGCTGCCTTGTGGTCTTGGGCGGCTGGCAAGGTAAGAATGGTTTTTCCATCGGTAATGACAAGCACGCTGACCTCCGGTCCTTCCAGTCGCTCTTCGATGATCAATTGAGAGCCAGCCTTTCCGAACTCATTTTTTCGAGCGATGCGATCGATGGCTTCGAGCGCGTCGTCGCGACGCGAACAAACGATGACCCCTTTGCCACTGGCTAAACCATCTGCTTTAACGACCACAGGTGCCTTGTCACGTTCGTTTGGGTAGCGAGCTTTGATGTACCGCATGGCGCTATCCGCATCGCGAAACGCTTGGTATTCGGCGGTCGGCACATCTGCCTGTCGCAACAGCAACTTACAGAAAACCTTGCTCCCTTCGAGTTGTGCAGCCGCTCGGCTCGGCCCAAAGGCTCGGATCTTCTCTTTGGCCAAAGCATCGACGAGTCCGAGCGAAAGCGGGACTTCGGGCCCCACCACAACTAGATCGACACTCTCTTTTTTTGCGAACGCGACCAATCCAGCGATGTCGTCGGCTGCGATCGGGACATTTTCGGCTTCTAGTGCGGTGCCAGCATTTCCAGGCGCCACCCAAAGCCGAGTCAACCGCGGACTTTGGCGTATTTTCCAAGCCAATGCATGCTCACGGCCACCGTTTCCAACTACCAAAACCTTCATTTTACGTTCCAAAACACTGCGGAGAAACTCTCGGAAAGGGGGCATTCTAAACCCATTGTGACATCCCTACGAGGTGAAAAGAATGGGAATCGCTTTGGTTGTGGCTGTTTACGCTTTACGGTCCGCTAAAATAGAAAGAGGCTGTCGTCCTGGTTAGGCCAGAGGCAGGTGGGGCATCACCGGCGGGCTCGCGCCCTGCCGCCATACTTTGGTAGCGGAACGGCGAAAGCCGTCCGGTAAGTCGAATGGAACCATTGACAGCCCGTCAAGCTTACCCCTCCTTAACACTCAATCTGCAACATCCAATTTCGAATATGCTTCGCAACTTTCAAATTGTACTAATCGCCGTTACCCATTGGTTCGTCGTTCAAGCTTCGTATGCCGATAGCCCCGAACTCGACCGTCCAGAGCCTTTGACGCATTCTGAGGCCGAGTCGAACGCAAAGACCATACTTGATAGTCTGCGCGAGCAATATGAGTCGCTTTGGAACGGAATGTCGAGCGATGCGCAAGCGGGGTATCACAATTTAGTCAATAACGCCTATTTGCCAGCGGACTTCGATGAAGAAGTGCTGAGCGAACTGGACAAGGTCAAGCACGCATGGAGTTTGTCCGACGCGCCGCTCGAAGCGGATTCTCGCCAAAGCACGTGGTTGGCTTACGGATTGGCACCTCGGCCTGACGACGCGACTCGCCCTTTGCAATACGTCGTGACGGACGAAAAACAATATGTCATGAATTGTTTTGCGTGCCATGGAGGAAACCTCTACGGTGCAACCTATCCGGGGGCACCGAATACGACCTATGCACTTGAGTCATTGATCGAACAAGTGCGTCGGATCAAGGTGCCGTTGAACAAACCGCTCACGCACATGGACGTCGGTTCGGTTTTCATGCCGTTGGGAAAAACCGTCGGCACCAGCAATGCAGTCATGTTTGGCGTTGCGCTCATGAACTACCGCGACGCAGATTTGAATGTGCACACAAATCGCGTTCCAGCCTCGATGGTGCATCACGATATGGACGCTCCAGCTTGGTGGCATTTTCACCGAAAGCACCATATCTATATCGACGGCTTCGCCGAAAAGGGGCATCGCGGTTTAATGCAGTTCATGCTGGTTCGACAAAATGGTCCTGAAAAGTTTAAGAGTTGGGAGAACGACTTTCGACAAGTCTACGCATTCCTCTCGGAGCTGCGTCCCCCCAAATATCCGCTGGCGATCGACGAGCACAGAGCCATGCGGGGTAAGCAAATTTTTGAGAACAATTGCGCTTCCTGCCACGGAACCTACGGTGACCAATCCGACTATCCTGAACTGAGAGTACCCATCGAAGACATTGGCACCGACCGAATCCGCTTGGATGCGTTGAGTCCCAAAAATCGAGAGCACTACGGAGATAGTTGGTTCGCGGATCTTGGCGGGCAAGAAACCTTTGCAGATGTCGACGGCTATGTTGCACCACCGCTCGATGGCATCTGGGCCTCTGCTCCTTATTTGCACAACGGGAGCGTTCCCACGCTGTGGCATCTCTTGCATCCAAGCGAACGACCGAAACAATGGAAGCGGACAGCACTCGGATTAGACACAGTCAAGATGGGCCTGCAAGTTGAGACGGATATGGAATTGCCTCGCAGGCTCAAACCAGCCGAGCGACGTTGGTATTTCGACACAGCGCAGTTTGGCAAATCCGCCCAAGGTCACGACTACCCAAGTAAACTTTCCGAGGAAGAAAAGACGGATTTGCTCGAGTACCTTAAGACACTTTAGCCTTAGCGAGGCGGCGACGATTCAGACCCGCCCACCGAACATTACGGCAACGCATGAATCGTCCAGTAGACCTCTTCGTCGAAACGCGTTCCATCCGCCGAGTTCAAATGCAAGCGCAATTGCAGTTGATGGACCGGTTGCAACTCGCGATATCGCAGTTTCACGCTGCGATGATCAAGTGAGAGTTCGACGCCTTCGAGTGTCATCGTATCTGGCCTGACGCGACTCGTTGACGGCGAGTACATCTCCGAACCGTACGAAGCTTGCCATAAGTAGTTCCAATGTTTTGCTTCAAATGCATCGGCCGCTTGCAACGAGTTCGGGTCCACGGGGAAATTGAAATGGACTCTTAAACCATCATGCTCGACCTTGCAGTCGGTAACCATGAGCATTGGTTTGCCGGTATAGCGAAGTCGTTGCACGCCTTGATCGAGCAAGCCGATTCGCCCACCGCCATTCCAGCCTTGCAGGCCGGTCACGTAAACTTGGCCGTCCTTGGGGTTGACTCTCCCACGCATGATCCCAGTCCGGAAATCAAAGGGTAATTTCACAATAGCAGCTTGATGAACTTCATCGACCTTTTGAATCATCAAGTACGAAAGCCAACCTTTGCCAAAACTGGTGTGAAGCAACCGACCCGACAAGGGACCCCATCGATCCTCATCGACCCAGATTTGACCACCCGATGAGTTATCAAACTCTTGTGGCATCCAAATGAGTGGTGGATCAAATGACTTTGGTGGCACCACTTTGGTGACGTCGATTCGGCCACCGTCGGGAGCCCATTTGCCTTTTCCATCGTAGTTTTGAACCCACCCATAGAATCCGCCTGGCTTGAGCAACGAGATCTTGGAGGCCGGCATCCAATGGCCTTGATTATCGCTGCACGTGATAAGCCCGCCGGGCAAGGTTCCCATCCCATTGGGTGCACGGAAACCAGTGCTAAAAGCCTCTCGTTTTGAACCGTCGCGAGAAACGCGAATCACTGCGCCAGGCAATGCCATATCGGACCCGTTGCCCCCTTTGGCATAATAGAAATTGCCTTGCTCATCGGTTTGGAGATCGAAATTAAATGCGTGGAAGTTAAATGAAACATCCGTTTCGTCGCTGAAGTTCTCGTAGAAATCCGCTTCACCGTTGTTGTCTCGGTCATGCAATCGAACGATTCGATCCTTGCATGTCAAGAAGATCTGATTGCCGACAACTTTGACGCCCATCGGCTCGTATAAACCCGCTGCAAATCGCTTCCATTTCAGGTGTAGCAACTTGTCATCAATGCCTGAAACGATCCAAACATCGCCGCCATGCGTGGCTAAAACCATACGACCATCCGACAGGAAATCCAGCGCCGTCGTTCGAAACCACGTGTTCCAAGGCGTTGAAACTGGGATGGTTAGTGTGTCGAGGGCGTAAGCCCCTTGTTGGAGTCCCCGATATCCAACGGTAGATAAAATCTCTGGCCACAGCAATGGGCCACCGTGCGTTTGTTCCGACAGAAGTGACGTCGAGGGCAAAATGGACAGGCTACGGATTCGTTCACGAAAGCGGTTTCGTTGCGTTTCCCCGTTGTCGCTGCATACCGATATCTCAATGGATCGCGTCTTCGTGCTTTCTGGAATAGTCAGGACTAGCCGTTTTTGAGAATCCACTTCCCATCGCAACCCTTCGGTGTCGCCTTGGACGGATGCGGCAATGAATTCCGCGAGTTCCTCTCCGTGAGACCTTTCAATAGAGATCATTGAACCGGTGGCAGATGCGTCCTTGACAGCCAATGGTTCGTCCGCAACGGGTGTGATTCGAACGTTCATCGGCTCAGTGAAGTTACTTTTAGCAACGGCAAGAATGAGAAGTCGTCCAGGTCCAATCTCAAGGCGTCGACGGATTGTGTTCGCAGGCGAGTCAGGGACGGCAGACTCCAAGACATCGCGTCCATCGATTTGGAAGTTCATGATGACCTGTGAGCCATGTAGGTGATACCCACGATATTTCATCCACTGGTCTGGCAAAGGTCCACGAGGAAGCACCGCTTCGCGGGAATAATCCAACGTTCCTGCGTGTCCCCATTCCCAGCCCTGCAGACCGTCGATCGCTTTCCCGATCGGTTTTGGAGTTCCCTCGCCGCGATTGCGCATATGTTGTGTTTCGCTAAGATCGAGGAATCCCTCTTGCCAAAGCTCAGCTTGATTCATCGTATGCAAATCGGTTGCGAGCGATTTTGTCCCTAATCGAACCGTCAAAACGCTTCGAAAACGCCGTTCTAGCTGCGATGCAAGAGCAACTCCGAAATCGCGGTCGACGACTGGAATGGATTTTCCGTCCTGCGTTCCCTTGGGTAATCCATCTAAGTACTTTCGATCGATGGCGATGTAGTCGGGATTCGTGGGCTTCATGAATTGCTCGCGAATATAGTGAACCACTTCATAACGTTCATAAGGAGACAAATGCGACATAGGTCCCATCAAGCCGTTGCCCTTGGTTAGGGTCATGAACAAGCGATAGGGATCGGCCCCAAACTTCATCGATTGAGTACCGAAAGCCCGCGCGGTGGAAAGCGTTGCGTGACTACCATCTGCTCCATGGCAATCGATGCAATAGCCTTGAAAGATTGCCTTGCCCGCCTCGAACTCTGTGGTTTTCAAACTTTTGAGAATGCCGGCATGATCGAGATTCACCCAATCTTCTTTAACAACCAGTTGCTCCGGAGTTGGATTCAATTGGTCTGCCCAGGCTTGGCCCCCCTCGACAACTTCGAATACGTAAGCCGCTATATCGAAAAATTCGCCTTGATCGCGAAACGCAGAGATCAGTCCCTCGGGCATTTGCGACTGTTTCGACGTGGTTCGCGCTTCGATCTCGGACTTCAAAATTGAGATGGGCCGTGAAAGATCGGAAGTGGATTGCAGTAGGACTTGGGTATCATCCTCAGCTTGAATGATGCCGGTGACTACAGTTCCGTCGGTGGTTCGCATGGAAACCGTCTCGAAGCCTTTTCGAATGTCTTTCGTTGGATAGAGCAGAGCCTGGATCAGGTATTCCTGAGTGATCGGATTCGAAAGTGTTTCTGCTTTCAAGTTTGCAAGATTTGGACCGAGCGAAAAAGTGCCGCTTCCAGTGGCGTGGCAACGCACGCATGCCGCTGCTGACTTATGGAACAAGACAGCGCCGCGAAAAGGATCGCCTCGCAATACGGTTTCTTCCACCAATACGGAGACTGCTGCCTCCTTTAGCAATTGATCTAATGGTGTTGCTTGTCGTAGTGTCTCAGCCAATGCGGATTGGCAGACAAGCATGCCTACGGCGCAAAGTATTTGGACTGGAACAAGACTATAAGGCCTTCGAATCATAGCGATGCCGGAATTCAACCGTCCAAATCCGAAACAGGAACACCTCTCATGTTGCTCAGCAATTGACGATATTTAGATCGAACATGGCCCATCCAGAGACCAAGATACACGTTCCCAACGATGGAAAACAAAAGTAAAAATGGTACCAATTTATCTTTAGGTGCAGGCTCGAGGGTTGCTGGGTCGGTGCCGAGTGGAGGTTGTTGCGGTTGTCGCGGCAAGGGCGGACTCCCCCATGGAGCAACGCTTGCGTTTGAATAATAGGGCGCGCTTGCGTATTGGTTTGGCGTCGGTGGTTGCGTTTGTGTGGGTTGTTGCATCTGGGACAAAGACGGCGATGGATTCGTTTGAAATCCTGACTGCCACGGTGAAGGCATAATGGAATTGCCCTCGTTGTAATTCAGTGGGCTGCTGGCAGGGTTGGTTGCTACCCGAGGAATCGTTCCGCGATTGTTGAATGCGGAGTTGTTCGGTTGGTAATTGGTTCCCGTCGCATATTGATTTGGATTGCTCGGATTGCTCGGATTGCTCGAATTATAAGTGCCAGACGATGGCTGATAACTATTCCCGCTGGTTCCAAATCCAATGCCGGATCCAGTAACGGCAGCACCGCGTAGAAAATTGGTGGATGAGCGTGCAGCTGGCTGGAAACCGTCGTTGCTATTGTAGTGCTGAGTCGCTCCTGTCGTGTTGGGCATGACTTCGTTCGCATTGTTCATGGACGAGGGGAAAGAACCATTTCCCCGCAACCCGTTTGTCATCGGCCCGTTTGTCATCGGCCCGTTTGTCATCTGCCCGTTTGTCGACAGACCGTTTGTCGACAGCCCGTTTGTCGACAGCCCGTTTGTCGTCGGCTCGTTTCCGAAGCCTCCTTGATTGGATCCTTGATTGGATCCTTGATTGAAATTGGCGTACTTTCCATGCGCATCGTGTCCGGAGTTAGGATCCGATCCGAAATGGGCAGCTGGTGGATTGCCCAGTTGCTGCAAACCCAACTGCCCGCCGCCTGCAGTGGGTAGCACCTCCGTCGAACGCGGTGGCATGTCGATTGAAACCGGCGATCGATTGTCAACTGTGGTTTGACTATAAGCATTTGCGACAAATGGCACCGTATTGGTTGGATCCCTGGCGCTGCTCATAAGTTGGGGGTTGGGAGGATTTTTTTCCACCGGCCCAGTGCCTACGCGCACAATCACCCTTTGTATCTGCTGGCGAATTTCAGGTGGAATGTCGACGGGGAGCTCTTGCCCTTTTTCGCCCTGTGCAAACGTTGCAATGGCTTCCGGTGAAATCTGCATGATCATGCAGAAAACACCATCCGGATCTTTACCCCAACCGACCGTGCAGGAACTTCCCGTTGCGACGGGGGCTGAGACCGAGGGGTAAACGGGGGCTGAGACCGAGGGGTAAGCGGGGGCTGAGACCGAGGGGTAAGCGGGGGCTGAGACCGGTGCTGAGACCGGGATGGAAGGACCGGTCCGGTTGGGTTCGGGCAGTATTTCACCGGCTTGAGCAATTACCGAAACGATAAAAAGTGTTAGCAGTCCGTTCATTCTCAGCCTCTTTGGCGGTACTCCCGAAGTAATTCTTCCGGATTTTTTGCATTTTGATGCATTTGGTGATTGCTGCGGAAGTACAGCCACTTGGTAATGATAGAGGAACTGGCGGAACGGCGTAAATAGAAAAAGTGGACAAGGACATCTTTGGGGAATTGCGGTATCTGGGGGAGGTGCGGTGTTTGGTCACATCGGAAAAATCGCTTTTTTCGGGCTTTGTGGGAGAAATCGATAATTTCTCCCCAAGGTGGAACTTCTTTGACGATTCCTGCTCTAAAACCGGACATGCGTGGAAAACCGTTAAGGATGGCAAATTCACCCGACAATCTAGGTTGCTTGAGTAATTTAGGCAGTCTGGGAAAGAAGTGGATTGAAATGTGGTCCTTTGCCAAGTAACCTCACTATACGGGATTCTGTAAGGATTAAAGTTTATCCTTCCAAATTTCATTACCAATGCCCTTCCTTTCTTGTCACTACGATGGAAGAATCGATGACCGTTTCGCCAAAACGCCAGGCTCGTAAGCCAGTTTCGCAAAATCGTGCACATAAAACTGCAAGGCAAAATTGGATGAAGCGAATGCTTCATCTAGAAGCCCTTGAACCGCGGCAATTGATGGCCGGCGATTTGCAATTCCACAACTTCGTGGTTCCGACAGATGTTAACGGCGACAGTGCGATAACGCCGCTTGATGCCCTGGTAGTCATCAATAAATTGAATATCCAAGGCTCGGGGCCTTTAAACGGAGTCGAAAGTCCGAAAAACTTAAATTCTTTCATCGATGTCGACGGTGATAATAGCCTTTCACCTTTGGATGCGCTCCGAGTCATCAATGCGATCAACAACGGTGAGGGACTGGGCGAAAAAGCGGAGGTCAAGTACGAGTTCTATTCCGTCAAGGCGGATGGAACTGCAGACACGTTGTTGCCGGATCCGAGTCCAGATAACTTGCAGCCTGATGCAACGATCTCACCGGGCCAGAAAGTCATCGTTCGAACCCTGATGACGGACTTGAGGCGTGATACGCCGCCGCGCGGGGTGTTCAGCGCCTATCACGACGTGACGTATCGAAATGCCGACGGATCAACCGCCGAGAAACTGCTGTTTCAATGGGGCGAATTCAATCAATTAGACATTGGCGGCACGGCTCGTAGCGGCACGTTCACTCTAAGATATGGTCCGAGAGCATCCGACGAAACCGCCCCGATTTCGATTGCCCTGTCTAGCGGTTTCCCCGATTCGGTAGCGACTGCTGCGAATATTCGCGCCGCGATCGAAGGCTTGAGTTCGGTGGGAGCAGGCAATGTGAAAGTTGTTGCCTTGAACGGCGGTACGTTGCAATTCGGAATCAACTTCATCGGAAGTTTGGCCCGGACCGATTTTGTTGATCCCATGATTGGAAGCAACAACGTGGTTAATTCGCAGGGTGCTCCTGTCGCGATGACCATTACCGGACAAACCAACCCCGCTCCAACGCTGGATTCCGTGGCCCGTGTGGCACGCAATCATGACTTGAACAACGATACCGTCCCGAATGAAGGCGTTACAAAGTACATCAATGGTCCGTCTGGCGTGTTGATTCAGCCGACCGACCCGGCGTCGCGGACTTTGACACTTTTGGGAGGATTTTCCAATTCGTCAACCTTCTTGCCAACAGCGGTAGCTACACGGTTTTTGAAGATTGTTGACGTGTTGTTCGTCGGCGGTAGCGTAGGCAAGATCGACATCACCGGGACCGTTTCGCCCCCCCCGGCAACCGGCGGGGGTGGAAACAATCTTGGTATCGCCCTTTTTGGAGAAGATGGTGGCAGAGCCGCTTACTTGACCTCTGCGGAAGTTGTCTTGCCTAAGGGTTCGATCACGATTGTCGACAAGCTGACCGCAGTTACTGACACGGCTACAATCGCGGAAGATTCTCCGCAAACCTCGATCAATGTCCTTGCGAACGATGTCGATCTCACTGGCTCAACCCGCAGCGTTACCAGCGTGACCCAACCTACAATAGGTGGTACGGTTTCGTTTAGCGGCCCGAATGTCTCGTTCACTCCCAGCAAAGATTTTAACGGAGTAGCGGTTTTCACTTACACGGTGACAAACAACGTCGGCGATACTGCGGTTGGTACTGTTTCAATCACTGTCACCCCCGTGAATGATCCGCCAGTTGTCATAGCTAGCCAGTTTTCGGTTGCCGAGGATCCAATTAGTCCTTTGGTTATCACGCCAACAGAGATTTTTTCGCCGGGACCTCCCGACGAGTCTTCGCAAACCATGACCCTTTCGAACATCGTGACTTCCGCACAAACCAACGGAACCGTCACGCTCGTCGGTGGTAACATCAATTTCGTACCTGCCGCGAACTTTTTTGGGACAGCAGTTTTCCAAGTGACCGGAACGGACACTGGTACCGCTGCGGATCCAGCTAAATCAACGGTTGCGACTATCACCGTGATCGTGACTCCTGTCAATGATGCGCCTGTTCCATTCAGTGGTACACTAACGGTCGCCGAAGACTTTTCATTAATCTTGATCGGCCCCGGTGCCCCGACCGACTTGCTCACCAACTCCAATCCAGGTCCGGGTGAATCTTCCACTCAAACCGTTTCCTTAGTTTCTGCCCAAAGTCCGACAGCAGCGGGTGGAACCATTACGACCGTCGGAGGAATAACCACCTACCGCCCAGCACCGAATTTCTTTGGAACGGATACGTTCACTTACCGAATAACGGACAACGGTAATCCTTCTTTGACCGCCGACGGAACAGTCACAGTAAACGTCACTCCGGTCAATGATGCACCGGTTGCAGTCAACGATACTGGCGATGCGGCTCGATTTGTCGTCCTCGGGATCGCTGCACCCAATTCTTTGGATGTCATGCGAAATGACAGTGCAGGACCGCTGGAACCCAAAGACATCAGCGTTGTCTCTGTGACCACCCCGACCATTGGAACGACTTCAGTTGCCCCCAATGGCGCAAGTGTTATTTTCACACCTCCAACAGGTTCGTTCAATGTAACTTCGACATTCTCGTACACCATTCGAGACGCTGGTGGTCTGACGTCGACCGCCAATGTCGAAGTGTTTATTATTCCACCCGTTCTGCCGTTTGCGTTGACCGATACTCCAATTATTGCGGAGGACTCGGGTGCATTCACCATTGATGTGCTTGCCAATGACTTCGCCAATTCCGGCGCGACCAAGAGATTAATATCGTTTGGACAACCTGCTTCGGGAACGGGTACGGTTGTTTTGGATGACCGTGGAACAGCCGCAGATACGACAGACGACCGAGTTATCTACACCCCACCTGCGGATTTCTTTGGCGATGCAACCTTTGTTTACACGATGAACGATAGTGCCGAAGGTAGCGTCGAATCGACCGCAACCGTTACCGTCACTGTAACGCCCGTGAACGACCCCCCAGTGGCTCTCGATCGAAGTGCTGCTGGAATCGAAGATACTGTGCTGACGATTGCCTCTGGCACAATCACGGATGGCTTGAGTAAGGGCCCTGGCGAAGATGCTCAAACGCTGACCATTACCGATGCGGTGCTTGTTTCGCCTAGCAACAGCGGATCGATTGCCGTTGTAGCTGGCAACATCGTGTACACTCCTGCCTTGGATTTCAACGGCCAAGTCTTGGTTCGCTACACGGTCACGGATAACGGTTTCAATGACTTGACACCTGCTCCGCTCAGTGCATCGGCCACGCTGACAATTGATGTGGCCCCAGTCAACGATCCACCCGTTGCAAATCCAGACCCCGCGACCGTAAGTGCTGAGAACACTGCCGTCACGATTTCAATTTCTAGCCTTCTAGCCAACGATACTCCTGGCCCCGCCAATGAATCGTCGCAGACGGTTTCCTTTGTGGCTTTGGTCGGTGCGATCAACTCAGCAAATGGCGGAACGGTGACGCAAGTTGGAGGTAACCTGATCTATACGCCAGCTCAATCCTACAACGGGCCAGACTCGTTCACCTATCAAATAAATGATGGTCAAGCATTGAATTCAACTACGACTGCAACCGCGACTTTGCGGATTACCGAAGTGAATGATGCACCGCGACCAACCACATTGTCACGAGAAGTCTACGCAAGCGTTCCGACAATATTCAATTTGACCGCCGACTTGGCGGCCATGCCAAAAGGTCCTGCGAACGAAAGCGGTCAAACTCTTCGAATTTTGAGCATTGGAACACCAACGATTGGAACCGCCGTACTCAATGCGAATGGAACGATCACTTACACGGCACCATTAGGGGCCAGCGGACTCGCCACGTTCACTTATGAAGTGATCGACGATGGAACAACTAACGGTGTGGCTGACCCCAAGTCTGCGACCGGCACCTTCAATGTAGAAATTTCGCCATTCATACCGAGTTCGGTGCGAGGCGTTGTCTACATCGATGATAATGGCTCGGGTGTCGTCGATCCGATTGAACTCAAGATAGGTGGCGTTGAAGTAACGCTGTCCGTTGCAGCGACTGCTACCACTCCCGCTAAGACCATTACGGAGATGACACTTGCGGATGGTAGTTTTTCCTTCGATCTTCTGCCGCCTGGCTCGTACACAGTCAGTTACGTTGTTCCGGCCATGATGGACGACGCTCCGGGACCCAATAGTTACAGGACCGACGTGATCGCACCTGGCGACATCAACGCCGTCCACAATTTTGCGGTTTCTGGTATAAAGTCAAATTACGCGAATTTGCTTGAGTACATGTCGTCGAGTTTCGACAGTTCCAACCCTCGCAATCGAAATGCAGGCGTTTATGCAGCGATTGGAGCGTCCGGAAGAACGGAATGGACCATTGCTCGCACAAGTTTTGAAGCGGATACGTTCCAGGAAGTTGTGTTGAGCGACGACGGAACACTAGCCTATTTGACTTCGGTGCGTGGTCCAGATCATTCGATTTACACCGCAACGCTTACGAGAAAACAGTGGGTTCAAGTCGTGGATCCTGCTTCGGGAATTCGACTAGTGCGAGTTTTGGCCCGATCCGAAGACTTGAATTTCCAAAAAGTTTCCTTGGCTGCTCCTCCAGCGACCATCAAGGCTAAGGCGTATCTTGATACCGTCGACGACGTGTTTGCGGAACAAGGCTGGCCGTTTTAAGTGGAAATTTCCAGCTCAAGTAGCACGACGGTTCGCCGTCGTGATTTCTTCGGTCGTTTTGTTTCATTGTCATTTGTTCGACGCGGAGCGTCGAACAACGAAGTAGGCGTCCTCAACTAGAGCTATGAAATGCGCTAGTTGGCGGTTACAAACGGCTCTCGCATCCGGTCCGCCTTGCTCTTGACCATCGGTGGTTCGTCGATTCGAACACAATCGACATAATACACCCGCTTGCCGTCAATCTCTTCTTCCACCAAACCGTGAATGTCGGTGTCAAAACCGGGGAACATTTCGTTGAACATGCGGGCAAACCGCAGGTATTCTACGATAATTTGGTTAAACCGCTCGCCTGGAATCAACAGAGGGATTCCAGGCGGATAGGGTGTTAGGAGCACTGCAGTCGCACGCCCCTCAAGCTCATCGATTTCCACGCGATCGATCTCGTCGTGCGCCATCATCGCAAAAGCATCCGATGGTTTCATGGCTGGTTGCATCGGCGAAAGATACATTTCCGTGGTAACGCGAGCAACGTCATGCTTTTTGTAGGTTTCGTGAATCTGTTTGCAAAGATCCTTAAGTCCAATGCGTTCGTAGCGAGGATATTGCTGACTGAACTCTGGGAGGATTTTCCACATTGGCATGTTCTTGTCATAGTCGTCCTTGAACTGCTGCAGGGAGCTGAGCAGCGTGTTCCATCGACCTTTGGTAATTCCGATCGTAAACATGATAAAGAACGAGTAGAGGCCTGTTTTCTCAACGATAACGCCATGCTCCACGAGGTAACGCGTCACGATCGAAGCTGGAATACCCGTGTCGGCAAAGTGGCCTGTCACATCCAGGCCAGGAGTGATGACGGTCGCCTTGATAGGATCAAGCATATTAAATCCCGGGGCCAGTTTCCCGAATCCGTGCCAAGTGTCGTCCGGCATAAGCATCCAATCGTCTCGTTCGCCGATTCCTTCGTCGGCCAAATGATCGGGCCCCCAGACCTTGAACCACCAATCGGCTCCCCATTCGTCGTCCACCTTGCGCATGGCGCGGCGAAAATCGATGGCTTCCATAATGGACTCTTCCACCAGTGCGGTCCCGCCCGGCGGTTCCATCATGGCGGCCGCCACGTCGCATGATGCGATGATGGCGTACTGCGGTGAGGTTGAGACGTGCATCAAATAGGCTTCGTTAAACGTATTTCGATCGAGTTTCTTCTTGATCGGCTCGCGGACGAGGATCTGCGAGGCTTGAGAGATTCCGGCCAGCAATTTGTGGGTTGAATGGGTTGCGAAAATCATCGACTCAAGCGGAGCGGGCCGATTCGGGCCGATTGCATGCATATCTTTATAAAATTCGTGAAAGGCAGCGTGTGGAAGCCAGGCCTCGTCAAAGTGCAGCGTTCCAATTCGGCCGTCCAACAGCTTGCGCAACGATTCCACGTTGTAGATGATTCCGTCGTAGGTGCTCTGTGTAATGGTCAAGATCCGAGGTTTGCGGTCGGGATGTTTCGCTTGTGCCTCGCGAGCGAACGGGTTCGCCTCAATCTTCTTCTGAATGTTTTCGGGATAAAATTCTTCCATCGGAATTGGGCCGATGATGCCTAAGTTATTTCGGGTTGGAGTCAAGAACACGGGCACGGCACCTGTCATGATGATCGCGTGCAAGATCGACTTATGGCAATTTCGGTCGACGACGACGATGTCCCCATTGGCGACAGTGGAATGCCAGACGATTTTGTTCGATGTGGAAGTTCCGTTGGTCACAAAGAAACAATGATCCGCGCCGAAAATTCGAGCGGCATTCCTCTCCGATGCGGCCACAGGTCCGGTATGGTCGAGCAATTGACCTAACTCTTCGACGGCGTTGCAAACGTCCGCTCGCAACATATTTTCACCAAAGAACTGGTGAAACATTTGCCCTACAGGACTTTTGAGAAAGGCCACGCCGCCCGAGTGGCCTGGGCAATGCCAAGAGTACGAGCCATCTTGTGCATAATTAACCATGGCACGAAAGAAGGGGGGTGCTAGGCCATCCGTGTAGGCGCGAGCTTCGCGGAGAATATGTCTAGCCACAAATTCGGGTGTATCCTCGAACATATGGATAAAACCGTGCAATTCACGCAAAATCGCGTTTGGGATATGCCGAGACGTTCTGGTTTCGCCGTAAAGAAAGATCGGGATATCCGCGTTTTTGAAGCGGATTTCGCTGATAAATTTCCGGAGATTCTCCAACGCGGTCTTCATCGAATCGTCTGTCGCGAACTCTTCGTCATCGATCGACAAAATAAAAGCGGAAGCGCGGCTTTGTTGCTGAGCAAATTGCGATAAATCCCCGTAATGCGTGACACCGGCGACTTCGGTCCCTTCGCGTTCGATAGCCTCCGCCAAAGCCCTGATGCCGAGCCCTGAAGCGTTCCCGGATCGGAAGTCTTCGTCGATGATCACAATCGGAAACTTGAATTTCATAAAAATCTTTCGCAAAGGGAAATCGAAAATCCAACAGGGGACTAGATTACTCGTTCCCAGGCTCTGCCTGGGAACGCATTGGTGTGGAGGCTCCTGCCTCCCGAGTTCACAAACTAAGGATGCATTTCGGCGAGGCGGAGCCTCGCTTGCATTGAGTTACCAGGCAGAGCCTGGTAACTAGATTGCACAGTGCAACAAAACTTGCGATCCGTGCCGCTAACTTCTAAGTGTCAGATTAGCGGAGCCTGGCCAACCGGGAAAGCGCCATTTTCCGTTTTCTGGCGAATGCCGGCGGCACCGATTCTACCCGGGATTGGCTATTCATTTTAGGCTATTCCAACTACGCTAGAATCCCTGGCGGGGAGCTATCATTGATCGATCTTCTCCATAACCTCCTCAGCCAGAACAGTTCGGCGGTTTCAGAATCTTTGAATGGAAAGCGACAAGCGAATGCAACGACTTTTTGGGATGGGTGTAAGCACTTCCTTCTTGTTATTTTTGGTGTGCTGTATTGGCACGGCCTTTGGACAACCTTTTCCCAACAAGAAATACGGACAGGACGACAAGTTTCGGCAATTGGAAGAAATCCTTCCAACTCCCAACGGCTATCGAAGTGCGGCCGGTGAACCTGGTCCGGATTATTGGCAACAGAAGATCGACTACAACATCGACGTAACCCTCGATGACACGAATCAAGCGATTCAGGGAAAGGAGAGTATTCGATATCACAATCGATCTCCCCACACCCTCCGTTATGTGTGGATCCAACTGGACCCTAACATTTTCACGCCAGATAGTACGGCAAACAAAACGCAAGGATCTAGACGTCGGCAACTGTCGGGACGCATGCCGACGACCCAGGTTGAGGCATTGCTGCTAAGAAATTCGTTCGACGGTGGTTGCAAGATCGAGTCCGTTACCGATCAGCGCGGGACCGAACTGCCAAAGACAATTGTCGACACGATGATGCGAATCGACCTAGTCGAGCCTTTGCTTCCTGGTCAAGAATTTACGTTTAAGATCCGATGGAATTATAAGATCAACAACGCCCGGCTTCTCGATGGGCGGACCGGCTTTGAGTTCTTTGAAAAGGACGGGAATTACATCTACGAGATTGCCCAGTGGTTTCCTCGTTTGGCAGCCTTCACGGATGTGACAGGCTGGCAACATAAGCAGTATCTTGGCCAAGGCGAATTCACGCTTGAATTCGGCGATTACATTGTCCGCATCACCGCACCCGCAGACCATGTCGTCGCTTCGACAGGGGTGCTTCAGAATCCTGCGGAAGTACTAACTGTCCCGCAACAAGAGCGATTGGCGAAAGCGAAAACCGCTGAGAAACCAATGTTCATCGTGACACCCGAAGAAGCCAAAGCGAGCGAGAAGGGAAAATCGGAAACAACCAAGACTTGGGTTTATCATGCTGAAAACGTTCGCGATTTTGCTTTCGCTTCAAGCCGAAAGTTTATCTGGGATGCCCAAGGGCACCATGTGAACGGCAACAGCGTCACCGCCATGAGCTATTACCCAAACGAAGCCGAACCCTTGTGGAGCAAGTACAGCACACACTCCATCATTCATACGCTCAACGTGTATAGCCGATACACTTTTGATTACCCCTATCCGATTGCGATCAGCATCAACGGACCCATCGGCGGAATGGAATACCCGATGATTTGCTTCAACGGGCCCCGCCCCAAAGAGGACGGGACTTATTCGTCGAATACCAAATATGGACTGATCTCCGTTGTTATTCATGAAGTCGGTCACAATTATTTCCCCATGATTGTGAACAGTGACGAACGACAGTGGTCATGGATGGACGAAGGGCTCAATACCTTTTTGCAGTATTTGGCTGAGCAAGAATGGCAAGATGAGTATCCGTCGCAACGCGGCGAACCAGAATTCATCGTGCCGTACATGCAAAGCAGCAATCAGGTGCCGATCATGACCAACAGCGAATCCATCATGCAGTTTGGTCCCAACGCGTACAACAAACCTGCAACAGCTTTGAACATTTTGCGAGAAACCGTTCTCGGTAGGGAGCTATTCGATTTTTCGTTCAAGGAATACGCCAGACGCTGGAAATTTAAGCGCCCAATGCCGGCAGACTTCTTTCGGACAATGGAGGACGCGTCGGGCACGGACCTCGATTGGTTCTGGCGAGGTTGGTTCTATACGACCGATCACTGCGATATCTCGATCGAAAAGGTAGAGCTATTTCAGGTCGATAGGAACTCGCCCGACGAAAATGCCGAGCTAGCCAAGAAGACCAAGAAAGGTCGGCGTCCATCGCTTTCCCAGCAGCGCGACAAGCTGCTTAAGAAACGAACGGAACAGTTTCCTGAATTGAAAGATTTTTATAATGCATACGATCCAGACAAGGTGACCGACGAACAACGCAAAGCCTTCGAGAAGTCCAAGAGCGAACTATCGGACAAAGAAAAAAAGATGCTCGAGAACATCGGCAGATTTTATCGTGTGTCGCTGAAAAATGTCGGTGGATTGGTCATGCCGGTCATCCTGATGGCAACATTTGAAGATGGCTCAACACGAGAAATTCGTATACCCGCCGAGATTTGGCGTGTGGACAGCTTGGATTGCAGCACAATGATCATCTCGGACCAAAATCTCAAGTCGATCGAACTTGACCCGTATCGCGAAACCGCAGATATCAATCGCGATAACAACTACTTTCCTCCGCTTATCGAGCCGACTCGATTCCAGTTGTTCAAATCTCGCCAGATGGGTGAAGATAACCCAATGAGACAAGCCAAAAAGGCAGATGAGGCGAAGGCTCGCGAAGCTGACAAGGACAAGCCTAAGCCGGTTGAAGCAGACGGGCAAGCGAAGGTGGAGGCAAAGCCCGATACCGAGGCCAAGCCCGATACCGAGACCAAGCCGGACGCTGTAGTTTCAAAAACGAAAGAAGAAAAGAAGAAGAAGAAGAAGAAGGATAAGGACTAGTGACACGGATTGTAAGTTCTGTTGCACTGTGCACTTTCGTTACCAAGCTCTGCCTGGTAACTAGATTGCACGCGAGTCTCCGCCTCGCCGAAATGCATCCTTAGTTTGTGAACTTGGGAGGCAGGAGCCTCCACCACAATGCGTTCCCAGGCAGAGCCTGGGAACGAGTAGTCTCCTGTGCAACGTTACTTCCAATCAGTGGCATTAGTGAGTTGCACGACGCTCCGCCGTCGTGATTACTGCCGGTGGTGTTTGACCTTCGCCCTACCAAGAAACGAGAAACGAATGCACAAAAATCAGCTCTTGTCCGCATGGCTCGTGCCGCTTTGCCTGTTGATATGGGGAACCACTTGCCTAACTGCATTCGCTCACCCGTTCCACTTGTGTGTCGGACAGATGAAATGGAACCAGAAAGCGGGGGCTTGGGAAGTCTCGTTGCGACTCCATCCTCAAGACCTGGAGGCGGCGATGACCTCCGATCTGTTTCGTAACGATCCGTCCAAGAAGGTAAGCGCAGAGGATCGAAACTTCCCCGAACTTGCACAGAAGTATCTCAGTCAGTGCTTCTTTATCCGACGAACAGCCTTCGCCATGAGTTTGGAAGAAACGACGGCGGCCCTGACCGACGAGCGTTCATCGGATTCGACATCGAACCAAGCTGGCGAAATTCCAGCGGACCGTTCGACATTAAAGTGGGTTGGCACGGAACAAGAGAAGGGTTGGTTGTGGATCCATTTTGAAATGAAACCGCCTGAGACCAAAAAAGGGGAACACAAACTGTGGCTCGTGCATCGAGTCCTTTTGGAGCACGTGGTACGTCAAGAAAACACGGTCTCCATTGATCCAGCAGTCAGCTCAAAATTTGCATTGCAATTCAAAAAAGGTGAAGACGTCAGAGAAATGACTAGTCCCAAATAATTTCAAACTGCCGCTCGCCTTACAACAAACTATCTAGCAATAGCCGTAACTTTCGAAGCTCTTGCCGCATATCCATTCCCTCCATGGGTGTCATATCGACACTCAAGGCAAGATCGTAACCAACCGCCTGTAGTTGCGTGATCAGACGTCCATATTCGATTTCCCCTTGGCCCACACGGACTTGGAGTTGGTCTTTCTTGGAATCGCGTAGTTGGACGTGGTAGACGTATTTAAGCAGCTTTTCGTAGTTCTTGTTGCGATTGTTGCTGCATAGGTAATGGCTCGGATCAAGGGTCAATCCAACCCCCGGCACGTAATCGCAAAGGTTCTTTACGGTGTCCGGATCTTCGCTCAAGCAACCCATTTGACTCTTTAAACCAATGCGAACGCCTCGGCTTTCTGCGATTTCAACCAACCTTTGCAGGTGTTCGACTTCTTGATTGAAGGGAGTGCCGTGTTCGCCGCTAGGAATCGTCAGCGAAACGACTTTCGTCGCCTTGGCAAGATCGCAGATTCTCGTAAAGCGATCGTAAAAGGTTTCCCCCTCAGCGTCGATCTTGACGTTATAACTGCAGATATCCAGACGATGCGTATCTCGAACGATACGCAAGCATTCATCGAAATCCTCAAGAATCCTCGCTGGAGGCATTTGAATGCCTTTGTCATCGAGTACGATTTCCACGCACGTAAACTCCAGGTCGCTCAAGACCTCGATCACGTCAGGCAATGGAATGTCAGGGAAACAACCAGTAGATGCAGCAACAAACACGACGTTTAACACTCCTTTGGAACGGTCAATTTTGAGCGTCTCATTATCCGCAGGAACGACAAACTGACAACCTCGCTTTTAGAAACATGTCCATCGATCCACCACAAACTTCTTTGAGCCGACTGGGAGCCAATTCGCAAGTCGCGCCCGCTTCGGTCCAGAATGAGGCTCAAATCAAGGCCCCGTTGGTGGCCTCCACCCCTCTCCAATATGTCCCTGGGATCGGCCCGAACCGAGTCGAACTTTTCGCAAAACTCGGCATTCGGCGAGCAATCGATCTTCTTTTCCTATTCCCACGTAGCTACCAAGACATTGCTCCTTACCAGTCGATCACGGAACTGGAATCCGGCTTTCGAGCTAGCGTCATTGGCCAAGTTGTGGATATGGACCAGCGAGTCAGTTTTGAAGGACGCAGCACTGTCGGAGTTTTGCTTGCTATCGAGGGTGGGGGCTACGTGCGTTGCGTTTGGTACAACCAACCCTTTCGGCGACAGCAGTTTACGCTCGGAATGAGGGTGGTCGCCACAGGCGTTGCCAAGTCGACGGGAATCTCGTTTGAAATGCGCCATCCGGAAACGACCATTCTTGCAGCCGATCAACCGTTGCCGGAGGCCAAACCGCTACCCATCTATTCATTGACAGACGGGCTCCAGCAACGCCATGTGGCTGCCGCTGTTTCGGCTGCTCTTGATGGTTTAGTTACCACGATGGAGGAAGCCCTCCCGGAGTCCATTCGTCTAGCGGCCAACAATCCAAAGGATTCGATTGAAAAAGCAGGCGAAGCGGTTAACCGGCCGCCGTTGCTTGGAATCACCGAAGCACTCAAGGCAATCCATCAACCCAATTCGATTGAGGAAGCAAATGAGGCCAGACACCGCTTCATCTTTCAAGAGCTTTTTGTTTATCAGCTAGCCCTCGCCATGCGTCGCCATCGATTGAAACATGATAAACCTGCCCCCAAAATCGAAGCGACGCCCATGATCCATACGCGCATTTTGAAACGCTTCCCATTTGAATTGACCCGGGACCAATTGCGAGCGATCGACGACGTTCGAGCCGATATGGCACAGGATGTCCCGATGAACCGGCTTGTTCAAGGTGACGTAGGTAGCGGCAAGACTGTCATCGCGCAATATGCCATGCTCAATGCAGTTGCCAACAAGCAACAAGCTGCACTCATGGCGCCCACGGAACTGTTGGCCCGGCAGCATTTTACGCGTCTTTCGCAACAGCTTTCCGGTAGCCAAGTCATGATCGAATTGTTGGTCGGGTCAATCTCGCAACGCGAACGCACGGAATTGTTGCAGCGGATCGCGATAGGGACAGTGGACATCGTAGTTGGCACTCAGTCGTTGCTCAGCGAACACGTCCAATTCGAGTCGCTTGGACTCGTCGTCATCGATGAACAGCACAAGTTTGGTGTCGAGCAACGAGCCAGTTTGCGTGAATCGCGAATTGTTCCTCACTATCTCGTCCTTTCGGCTACACCCATTCCTCGCACGATTGCGATGACGGTTTTCGGTGACTTGGATGTTTCGATTCTGAAGGATAAGCCGCCAGGTCGCGCGACCGTTCACACCTACCTCGGAAGCACCCACCAGCAATCGAAATGGTGGGAATTCGTGGTTAGACAAGTCAAGAGTGGGCGACAAGCGTACGTTGTGACCCCTCGGGTGGAATCCGATCCAGCCACCGAGGTCTTGGGTGCCGAACAAATCTACGAGCAACTGCTCAACGGCCCTCTTGCTGGCTTGCGATTGGATTTGCTGCACGGCCGCATGGACGGCATTGAAAAGCAATCTAAGCTGGATGCATTTACGGCTGGGCGGACACAGGTGCTTGTTGCAACGACGGTGGTAGAAGTCGGCATCGACGTACCGAATGCAACTCTGATGACGATCTTAGACGCGGATCGATTGGGTCTTGCTCAGTTGCACCAATTGCGAGGTCGCGTATCTCGGGGTAGTTACCCAGGCTATGTTTGTGTGTTTGCAAAACAAGGAGTTGCGCCCGAGGAAAATGTTAGGCTCAGCGTATTGGCTTCGACCGACGATGGCTTTCGCTTGGCGGAGCAAGATTTGCAAATGCGCGGACCTGGGGATTTGCTGGGGACGAAGCAAATTGGCTTGCCTCCTTTGCGCATCGCGGACTTAGTTCGCGATGCACAAACACTGAATTTTTCTCGCGGGCTAGCCCAGGAATTGATCGATCGCGATCCAAACCTAGAAATGGCCGAGCATGCACTGCTGAAACGCCAGGTGACGCAACGACACGGCGCCGTGGTAACACTAGGGGACGTGGGCTGACCCCTAATGGTCACAGCCTGCGTCTCATTCACTGCCACTAAAGGCAGCCAGAACGCCAACGCCCGGCTATTTCACCGCAATTTCGACCAATATTCCCAATAAAAGGCCGAAAAACTTCCATTTGCTTGACTTTGGTTGTCGAAACGACTATACAAATGGATTAGACCCGGGTCACCCTTAAATCCAGTTTATGGCGATCCTTTTCGACCTTGGGTCTGGTGTGTGAATGTTTTGTTATCTTTCTGAAAGGTTTGCTATGAGGAATTTTCTTCGCAAAAGGCGAGGGTTCACGCTTGTTGAACTCCTAGTGGTAATTGCCATTATCGGCATTTTGGTAGGCTTGCTGCTGCCAGCGGTTCAAGCCGCTCGTGAAGCCGCACGGCGCATGCAGTGTGGCAACAATCTAAAACAGATTGGATTAGCGATCCACAACTACGAAAGTGCTTTTAAGCGCTTCCCGCACGGTACGGTCGATGACGATCCAAGAGAAGTGGGAGCCCGGCGTTTGTGGGACGGTGGAAATCACCGCAAAGGTACCGTCTTGGTAAAACTGTTGCCATTTATTGAACAAACCGCTCTTTACAACTCGATTGATTTCAACCTGGATGTCGAAGCCCAACTGAACGCAACCGGCGTGTTCGCCGCGACTCGCACAAACATGCGAAACGTCGCTATCCCTAGCTTTCGTTGCCCGAGCGACGGCACGTCTCAGAGAGTGCTTACGCAACAAAACCATCTTTACAACTACTCCATGAGCATTGGCAACCAAAACATGGACGGTCAGTTCGGTTGCGCGCAGTTCCGGACGAATACGGCTGGTGCGTTGCGGGCTTCAGGCATTCTGGGAGGAAATCTATTCGGGAATGGTGGCAATGGCCACGGTTACTCCGGACCTTACAATGATTCACGCAATATTAGTGGGGTGATTAGCCGTTGTGACTGGTCAGCTAGGTTTAAGGACATAACCGATGGAACCTCGAATGTGATTGCTGGCGGTGAGATTCTTCCGTCATGCCATGACCATCATCGAGGCGGTGGCGGGTGGTATAACTCGAATGGCCAGTGGACAGCAACTTCCGTAGGGATTAATTTCAATACGTGCGGTAAGCGAGGCATAGCGGATAATGCTAGTAACTGCAACGATTTTCGTAGCTGGAATACATCGGGTGGTTTTAAGTCTGACCATACAGGGGGTGCTTCGTTCATCTACGCTGATGCATCCGTGCATTTTATTCCGGACAGCGTTGACTACTTGGCCTACCAACAATATGGCTCTAGGAATGACGGCGAAACGTTGACGCTGTCAATCGAATAAGTTTTTTTGAATCCAGTAAAACACTGTCTGGCTCGCGAGATCTTTGCATCTCGCAAGCCTTTTTTTTTAAGAGGAGTAATGAAATGCGTGCCGTTGTCGTATTGAACTGTTTATTGGTGTTGTGTTGTGTTGGCTGTGGAAGTGCGTCGGAGAAGCCAGTACCCGCTGGCGGAAAAGTAACGTTGAAAGGCAAACCCGTGGAGGGGGCCATGGTGACGTTTACTAATAAGAAGGGTGGTCGTTCGGCATCTGGCAAGACAGAAGCGGATGGGAGCTTCAAATTGTCGAGTATCAATACAAACGATGGAGCTGTACCGGGGGAATTCCTCGTGACCATTTCGAAACAGGAGGCCAAAGGAGGCGGCAGCGCTGATGTGGATATTTCGAAAGGCTACGGAGAGAATTACGGCAAGATGATGGGAGCGGCTGCGGGTGGCAGTATGGCCAAGGTACTAACAGAAACTATCCCGGCCAAATATGCGGACCCCACGCAGTCCGGCTTAGCTAAGTCAGTCGTGAAGGGAGAAGAAAACAACTTTCTTTTCGACCTGTAGAGCAAACATGCGTGATCCGAGAGCGAAAGCGTGATCCTAGCGCGTTTTCTCCCCCTCGCCCCGCTTCGGGGAGAGGGGGCCGGGGGGTGAGGGGCAGAGCCCTGACGTAGTAGTCCCCGGTTCAGTTATTTGTTAACGCTTCTGAAACGCAGCCAGACATTGAATTCACCATCAAAAAACCAATCAAAACCTCACCCCCATCCCCTCTCTCCGAGTACAGGGCGAGGGGAGCAAGATCGAAAGATGTGAGTCTACCCACGAATAAAATCAACTCGCGAACGGATTCTAGAAAGTCATTCTTTAAATGGCTTCTGATGTTCTTTTTTTTGCTACTCGTTTTGAGTTGGTGGGTCAACCTGCCTGGGTATTGGGTTCGAGACCTTGCAAAGCGAGCTCTGCAAAGACATGAAGCCCATTTGGCTTTGAGTTGGATCGACCGGGCGTTTGCATTTCAGCCCAACGACTCAAGTGCAATGTTGCTGGCTGTGCGCGCCAACCTTCAGCTCAACCTAAATAGCAAGGCCCATGAATGGCTTGAACGGGCACAAGCGATGGGTGCAAAAGAGGAGGCGACCAATCTGTTACGATGCATGATTGCTGCACAGCTTGGGAATGTCGACGCAGCCGAACAATTGCTTTCCGATTTGAGTTTTCATGATATTCCGATAGAAGCCAATGAAGCGGTGATTCGCGCTTATCAATATGGCAAACAGAGGCAACGGGCGGATCTGATTCTCGATCAATTTGAAAAGGATAGCGAAACCAAATGGATAGCACTGTATCATCGCGGTAGGTTGTTTGAGATTGATGAGGACTTTCAAAATGCGGGCCTTTGCTACTCGAAAGCTCTCAGTCTGCAGCCGAGTTCCAGTCGAGCGGCGTTTCGGGCTGGGATTTGTTTTTACCATACTCGCGATTTTGATCGTGCGGAAGAATGCTTTCGTAAGCCAGGTTTGGGGCCATACCAAAGTGTATTCGCGATCGAGCTCGCGAATTGCCTGTGGGAAAAGAATGAGGCGGAACAAGCCGCCAAGGTCATCGAACCTTTCTTGGAATGGAGACCTCACCAAACGCAGCCGCTCTATATCCAACTGGATGAGTACGTCGATTCAGATCGTGTAGCGATAGTGGCTGCACGCATTGAGGACGCACTGGGGCATCGTGAGCAAACGGTACGCTTGTTGGAGCGAGCACTTTCGTTCAATCATCGGGATTTCGAAGGGCGAGCATTGCTTGTTAAGAACCTGCAGGCTCTCGGGCGAACTCAAGAGGCCGAAAAGGTGGCAGCGGTGCAAAGCCAAATGGTCCTAGGGCGCCAACACTGCCGTCAGCTACGACAAGAATTGGAGCAAAATCCACGCGATTTCGACAAGCTCTGCGAGCTGGCCGAGCTATATTGGCAAGTCGAGTCGGATGCGGAAGCTCTATTAACGGTCAGCGAGATTCTAGATCAGGATCCGAATTGCGAGCGTGCACTTCAGTTACAAGCCGCCATTTTGCGCGAACAAAAAAGCCGCCAGCAATCGGGCACACCATCGAGTGGAAAATGAGTTCAGACAGTCCCTTGGGCTATGCGAGTACCGCTTGTAACAAATCCCGCAGGGCCGTCCTGCGGATCATTCGTCTTTTTTGGCTTTTGCTTTTGGTGTGGACCTGCGGCTGTCAAAACCAGGTGACCTCGACTAGCCAGCCTGTGCAGGCCCCAGCCCATGCACCCGTGTCGCAATCTCATTTCGCGAGTCGCGAGTCGGACACTCTTGCCCTCTGCTCGTTTCATAACGGAAAGGAAGAAGGGCTGAACAGTATCCTTGAGATCGTGGGTGGCGGCGTAGCCTGCATCGACTACGATTCGGACGGAAACGTCGACTTGCTTTTCGCTGGAGGCGGGACGATTGATAGGGTTGGCCAAAGTATCAGCGGTCTCCATTGTCAACTGTTGCAAGGTGACGGTCATTGGAACTTCAAAAATCGAAGCGACCAAGCTCGACTGGACACCGCTCGCATTTACAGTCACGGAATCACCGCTTCGGATTATGATGAAGATGGTTTTGAAGATGTCTTGGCTTACGGCTATCGAGGCGTTGTCGTGTTGCACAATCAAGGGGATGGAACGTTTCTTGAAGCACCGTTGAGTGGTTTGGCTAACGCAGGATGGATAACCGCTGCGGCATGGTTGGATGTCAATCGCGACCAATTGATGGATTTATATCTTGGTTCTTACGTCGACTGGGATATTTCGAAGAATCAAGTATGCCAAAGTCGGACCGGTCAACCGGACGTTTGCTCTCCCAACGCTTTCAATGGCTCCAAAAATGCCGTTTTCATCAATCAAGGGGATGGAACCTTTTCGATCGAGTCGGACGCAATCAAGACCGACCAACCCTCCAAGACACTAGGGGTCTTGGCAGCAGAGTTTAGTCGAGACCAAGGAGTTGGGTTGTATGTTGCCAATGACTTGCTCGCCAATTTTCTGTTTACTCGACGTGGCGATCGCTTCGAGGAACATGCTTTTGCGTCCGGCGTTGCAGTCGATGACGATGGAGTTGCCAATGGAAGCATGGGAATCGCGTTGCTCGATTTTAATTTGGATCGCAGGTTTGATTTGTTTGTTACCAATTTCGAAAATGAGAAGATGGCACTGTACCTCAATGAAGGATCGGATGTGTTCCGATACTCCAGTCGCAAGGTAGGACTCAATCGGGCGGACCTGAAGCTTGTTGCCTTTGGCACCGTTGCTGCAGATTTCGATTCCGATGGAGATGAAGACATTGTCTTTGCCAGCGGTCACGTGCACTATCACCCTGACCAAGGCAAGATGGAGTTGTTGCCCGCCTACTTGCAGAACGAAGCGGGTAAAACGCTGAGCCATTTCAAGCCTGATTGCTCTTTCTTTAACAACCCGTCCGTCGGTCGTGGATTGGCAACTGCCGATATTGACAACGATGGAGATCTGGATCTTGTAGGGACCCATTTGTTTGGCCCGCCATCGCTGATCGAAAACACAGGTCGGCTGGATAAGAATTGGTTGACGGTTCAGCTTGTCGGAATCAATGTCCCTCGCACACCCATCGGAACCACCGCAGAATTGACGGTGGGATCGCGTGTTATGATACGTCAGATTTATGGTGGCGGAAGTTACCTGTCGCACAGCCAATCGCGACTCCATTTCGCATGGCCCGCTGAGCAAGTTGTCGACAAGGTCGATTTGTTGCTTCGCTGGCCCGACGGAGCTTCGCAACAGGTTCAAGTTTCCCCTGGGCAAAATGTGGTGTTGCTGCAACAAGACGCGAATCAAATCGGTAGCAAGTAAATGACACCTTTGCTAAGCAATTGTCAGGAAAAATCATACTCGTTGCCAGGCTCCTGCCTGATATTGTACTCGTTACCAGACCCCTGCCTGGTATCATACTCGTTACCAGGCTCCTGCCTGGTAACGCAAGGTCTTGGAGGCTCCCGCCTCCCGGCACCGCGAAACGTGTGCGCCGAGCGGCAGGCAGAGCCTGCAATTCATCGGATTGCCGGGCAGTGCCCGGTAACCAGGAGTTGGATGGTTGTATTGACTGTGGTGATGGCGGTCACCTTGGGTTGCCAACGACCCAATTCCTCGAGCAACCGAGAGACCGCGAATAGCGGGCACGACGTTCCGCTTGCATCGAAAAATCCTGGGAACGATTCGACAACAGAGAGTGATCCAAAGCGAAAAGATCTCAGCGACAAGAAGGCTTGGTTTGAAGAGGTCAGCCATACGGGAATTGATTTCCATTTCAGTTCAGGTCGGTCGGCAGGGGAGTTTGCGATCATCGAATCGCTTGGTGGGGGCGTGGGTGCATTTGACTATGACCTGGATGGATTGCCCGACCTGCTCTTTGCTGGAGGTGGAACGCTCGACAACAAGCAGGTGGTTGGTCGTTCGTGCGGTCTGTATCGAAACGGTGGGCAAATGCATTTCACCAACGCTACGGAATTTGCTGATGTCGTGGCGGCTGATTTCTATACGCATGGCGTTTACCCTGCGGATTTTGATAACGATGGTTTTGAGGATGTTGCAATAAGTGGCTACGGCGGCGTACAGATGTTTCACAACCAAGGGGACGGTACGTTCATCAAGATGCCCTCGCTGGTGACACATCCCGAGCACCCATGGAGTTCAAGTTTAGCCTGGGCGGATTTCGATCGAGATGGCGTGTTGGACGTGTACGTGGCCCACTACGTGAATTGGTCTTGGAGCAATCATCCGATTTGTGCGGGTGTCAATGTACCTCGGGAAGTCTGTGCGCCACGCGACTTTTCGGCGGTCGGGCATGCCATCTACTTCGGCAATGGCGAAGGCGGATTTAAGCGAATGGATCGAGAGGTTGGGCTTCGGGACGATGGCAAGGGACTCGGAGTTGCGGCCAGCGATATCGACCTCGATGGAGATGTTGATTTGTACGTGGCCAACGACACAACCGACAATTTCCTTTATATCAACGATGGTACGGGGCGCTTTCAAGAAACGGCTGTTCTTTCCGGGGTGGCAGGTGACGAACGCGGCTTTAGCACGGGTAGTATGGGGACTTTGGTGTTGGATGCGAATCAAGATGGGCTACCTGATCTGTGGGTAGTCAACTTCGAGAGAGAATTGTTTGGCCTTTATCGAAACGATGGTGGGACCTTGTTTACCAATGTAAGCCGGGCCAGCGGATTTGCCGCATTCAATGGTAGTTTTGTTGGTTTCGGGACCGTTGCGATCGACTATGACCTCGACGGTGATCTCGACTTGATCGTATCCAACGGGCATGTCTCGTATGCATCTCCGAATACGCCCTTCAAACAACTACCGTTGCTTCTGGAAAACAACAACGGACACTTTTCGCGAGTGCAGTTCGATGGCGGTTATTTTCGTTCAGGTCATTCTGGTCGCGGACTTGCAAGCGCAGATCTAGACGGAGATGGTATTTTGGATCTCATTGTTTCTCATTTGGAAGAACCTGTGTCTGTGTTGAAAGGATTTGTCAGAACCAATACGCCAGCTACGAAGGTACAACTGATTGGCAGGCAGTCCAATCGAAACGCGATCGGAGCCGTGGTCCACCTATCCGATCGTCGCATCGCGATGCAAAATGGAGGCGGAAGTTACCTTTCGAGCTCCGAGCCGCGAATATGGCTTACTGGTAATTCGCCCGAAGCCCCACAGAGAATTCGAATTGTTTGGCCATCAGGAAAGGAGGTCGACCATGTGTTTTCAAGCAACGAAAAGCAATGCACCATCATTGAATCGCCATAGCACCAACTCAAAGTGGCTACTTAATCGGTCTGCTTGGCTGTGGATACTGTGTTTACTTGGCAGCCATTTGTTTGCCGCTTGCAATCGAACGCCAGCCAAACCTCCACAATCGTCAGGCACATCTTCAGGCACATCGTCAGGCACATCGTCTACCGCTACTGCCAATGCAACGCGTCAAGAGCCGTCGAGAAACGTACCACCGCTTCAAATCACTCAATTCGTGCCGCCCGCCATCCCGAATCCGGGCTACGTAGGTCCGCAGGCGTGCTCGGAATGCCATCGCGAGCGTGTGGAAGAGTGCATGCCGACAAGCCATTTCCGTACGTGTCGCGCTCCAGACCTCGAATCGCTCCCACGCGGATTTGAAAAAGGAATGGGAAGTTTTCGGCGGAACGGTGATCCTGTCGAGTTTCAAACGTTTACGCGAGGCAATAAATTGGTTCAAACGACGATCGAACCAAGCTTCAATGGAACGCGACGCCTCGAATCGTCGATCGATCTGATATATGGTGCGAACCCGATTTCGGATGAAGTCTATTTGTCATGGCGCCCCGATGATTCCATGTGGGAGTTGCCTGTAGCGTGGGTCTATGCCAACGACTGTTGGGGAGCAAGTGGATTCGACCGGGCTGCGACCGGTGATCGAGCCCGGGATTTAACTTTGCGATGTTTTGAGTGCCACAATACTTGGTTCCAACACATCCCTGGCACCACAAACGTCTATCGTCGAAAAGACATGTTGCTGGGTGTCACCTGTGAAAGGTGCCATGGTCCGGGCCAATCCCATGTTGACTTTCATCGGGAGAATCCCGAAGCGAAACTGTCCCATGGAATTGTCTACCCCGGCGGGTTGCCGCGTGAACGACTGATTGAAGTCTGTACGCAGTGCCACAGCAACGCCATTCGCCATCGCGGTCCAGCTCTTTCGTACCGTCCTGGCGAAGAATTAGAAAAACACTACCGCTTTGCTGAGCCGCCGTACAGCGAAGACGACCATGTGGCCAATCAGATCAAATCCTTGAGGCAGTCGAAGTGTTTTCAAAACAGTGAGATGACTTGCATTACATGCCACGATCCGCATAAGACGGCTGCGCCAGTGGGTGCCAACTTTCAAGATAGCTGCTTAGAGTGCCATTCTCCCGAAAGATGCGGTGAGCAATCGAAACTTCCCGAAGCGTTAAGGCAAAAGTGCTCTGAGTGTCATATGCGAAAGTATGTTAAGGTAAACGTAAATTTTGACTTGGTTGACGACTCCTACGTACCTCCCATCCGTCGTTCACAGCACAAAATCTCGATTGATCCCGTCGCAACACACGAATTGTTGTTGGAAAACTATCTGCAATCCAATGAAAATCCGGAGCAAATCGCTGAGGCTGTTCGCAACGAACGCAAGTGGCTAGTTGATCATTGGGCAGCCGAGTCCCAGGCCTGTCTTTCGCAATTCCGCTTCACCGGCGCGATTGCAGCACTTCGTGAATCATTGAGAATTGACTCGGATAATGCCGTTACTCGAACCGAGCTTAGCCGTTTAGTGCAAATTCAAACAGAGTATGACGCATCGTTAGCAAAGAGCAAACGATTGATGGCACAGAACAAAGATACCGAAGCGATTGAAGCATTTCAGAGTTTGCTCAAAGTCAAGCCTACATTAGCTGAAGCGCACGGACGATTGGGAACGCTCTATGCAAAACGTGGACTGTTCGAGCTCGCGAAAGAGAGTTTAAACCGCGCTAACCAGTTGGACCCAGACGACCAATATGGCCATTCCATGTTGGGTCGTTTAGCGTTTGTATCCGGCGACTTGGACGCAGCAGACAAACACTACCGCACAGCCGACTCCATCGAACCCTATAATTCGAAACTTCACTTACTCTGGGGCCAAGTTTTAAGAAAAGCCAATCGAAATTCGGAGGCAGTTGAACATTTTCAGATGTCAGTCCAAATCGATCCACGACAAATCGAAGCCCATCGTGGCCTATGCGAGCTTTACTTGGCGGACGGGAAGTTTCGAGAAGCCGCGCCTCATGCAAAGCGGTTATGTGAATTTACGCGATACGAAGGCTTGGGAGATCTGATGATGTTGGCCGAGATTCACGTTGGATTGGGTGAATCCGAAGCCGCTGCCAGCGTAGCCCATCATGCGATGTCGAATGCTCGGCGAGTCAATGCCGCTGCGGCGGACGAAATAGCCAAGTGGCTTCGTGAGCGTGGCTTATAAATCTCGCCTCGGGTGGCTGACGCGGCGTTAGCCAGAAAGCCTGAACGAACCCGCAGCACAACGGCATGCGGGATTCCAGAAATCCCACCTTGAATCCAAAGTGAGTGCTTCTACTTCTTCGCCTTCGGATCCAGGTTCGCGCTGAGCTGCTCAGCAGTCACCTTGGACTCAACGCCATCTGTAGGCACGTCGACTTTCGCAAGCCATAACATCGCGTTCAACACAACTTTTCGAAACGAATCGTTCCCCCAATTGTCGTGAAAATGCCCGCCCGTAAAGCCAAAACCTCGTCCACCATCTGGGCGTTCAACCGCCCACATCATGGCTTCGGCTCTCCCCTTGTTCGCCTCGATATGGGGATAGGGTCCTTTTGGATAAACATAAGGCCCATCGCGAACATCATCCGAAGGAGACGCAACGAGAATCGGAGTGAATTGCATACCCTCCGACTTGGTCGGTTCATTTCCTACAATGTCGGCTACGAATCGCATGTTGAAATACCATTCGTCTTTGATCGCGAACGGTTTCACGCCATTCGTAATCGGATGCTTCGGGAATTGCACGAAGTTGGGTTCCCACATCGGATTGCAAGAGAACATGTTTTCATAGTGCCCACCAATCCAACGCTTAAACTCCTTGCCCGCCTGGTTAGGAACGATCTCGACGGCATAGTGCATGCAACCGATGCCGACACCCTTTTCGGTCAGTTTCTGAATGAACTTCAACCGCCGACCCTCTTCTAGAACCGCTTCGTGATTCCCACCTCCGTCCATGTAGAAGATGACTGCAGCCGCGTTCTCGAAAATCGATTCGTCCTTGGGCCAACCGTTCAACACAAACTCGACCTTGACATCGCTGCGCCCTTGCATGCAACCGCTGAGCAACTGAACACCTGCATTGAACTCGTGCATACCAATAGGGTGCGAAGGCTTACCTGCGATAAGTACAATTCGTTTTGGAGCGTTTGTGGCAGCAGCGAGAACCAACGCACGTGCTTGTTTGTCCAACTCAGCAGCTTTTGCCTGAGCTTCTTCGATCGGAAGACCGGCAGCAATGCCAGGACGCACGTGGCGGGTCGCTGTTAACCAAGCCAGCTTCAGGACTTGTTGCTTTTGTGCCACCAACTTGAGAATCGATTCGGCTTGCGATGAATTCGGTAGACGGCTCCCGTTCAGTTTCAATCCCCAAGCAGCCGCGAGCGGTTCGGCGACAATCAACTGCCCGGCGGCGTTCGGATGCACACCGTCGTTTGCGAACGTAAAATTGGGATCGGATTTGCGTTCGCGTTGTACGGCATCCTTCATGGCAGCATGCACGTCGAGTACTTCCCAACCGTCCGCCCGTTTGCTCAACAGCCACTTTGCGTACGCTTCGAGAACATCGTCGTAGCCTTCGTAAGGTTGGAGATACTCGTCTTTTCCGGCTGGCAAGAGTCGCGCACGAATGGGTAACGCATCAAAGTAGGCGGGCGTCAAATGGATGATCTTGGCACCCCGTGCGACGACTGCATCATGCAACCGCTGCATGCCTGACTTAAACTTGTCAAAACGATCATCACTCTGGGGGTAGTAGATGCCATCGTTCATTCCGTAGCAGGCAACCACGAGATCGGGTTTGGTTTGTTCCAGCACGCGTTGCAGGCGTTCATGGAGATCGGGCCTCGGAAACTGTCCGCCCGCATGCCCAGGTTCGGAGAGCCCTGAGACGGTTTCACTTGGCAAGCCCAAGTTCAGGAACTCAATATGGCGATCTGGATGGTTGGCGATCGCGGCCGCTTCAATCGCCGCGATATAGCCGCCAGCGTGAGTGATGCTATCTCCAAGGAAAACGATCCGCTGGACGGCAGGCAACTGTCCTTCGGCTCTCAGTTGGCTGTGATGGAAGATGCTGATGGCAGCAAGCAAACCTAGGAATAAAATACTTTTCGCTCGGGACATGGTATCAAGCTCGTTTGGAGGGGGAGAGTTTCGGCCAATCAATTCATGAGAGCAATTCGCTTTGGGCTGGACGCTAGCGCAAGGACACATTGTACGCCCTTCATTCCTGAGAGCCTGCCGCCCAAATGACAGGTAGATTTCAAACTACCTCTCGCCTAAATGGGTAGCCTAGATTGTAACCTGAAAAAACCGTGATGTGTTGCGGCACCTCTTTGTAAGGCGATATGGTTATGCAATGTCCGAGTTGTCCGCTGGGGTTACTTGGGGGAGCGTTGGCTCCACTCTGAAGTCGACCGGTTGAATGGAAGCGAATGGAAGATCTCGCTTGAACGACTCCAGTTGAAGTGCGGTTCTGCCTCAACGCTTAAAGAGTTTCGGCGGCTGATTGGCCAAATCGTCGATGAGGACAAATTACACCAACACATCCCCGACTATTCCATTGAAATGGATGACGGCGAAAAGATAGTCTTCCGAAGCCCTGGCACGGCAGGAATCGTTCCAGCCAAGTTCGATGACGCCAGGATTGGCTATTTGAATGCGATGACCTTTGAAGCAGCCAAGGAAGCCTGCCCCGGATGGGACAATTACTATCTTGAGCGCGAGCGGCTTGAATGGATGACCGAACATCCCCGAAATCGCGACGCAGCGTTCATCGGCCTCTTCCGCAAATGGTTCGAGCGACGGGGGACGCTGCGATAGGAATCACCGCACGATGATTTTGCTAAATTCGGTACCCTATCCTGCACAGGAGTGTCAAATCGGTGCGAGTAGCCAAAACTGACACAGGACGGTTCGTCCTGTGTTAGTACCGCGGCTTCAGCGGGGTTGTCGAATGCCGCGCAGCAGGCTGGTATTGCCCCTCATGACCTTGTGTCATGAGAAGCAAAGTTTGGTCGGCTAAACACTCTCGCCGTCAGGCGGTTGGAGCCCCCTGCGACCTTG
>Ga0247833_1000207_pt1 | contig 104892 bp, 82 predicted proteins | sample LaCruzMarch2015__7_FD_187117 | JGI IMG/M metagenome (GOLD analysis project Ga0247833, IMG submission 187117) | Freshwater microbial communities from meromictic Lake La Cruz, Castile-La Mancha, Spain - LaCruzMarch2015_8m | ecosystem: Environmental > Aquatic > Freshwater > Lake | place: Spain...
AGAATTTTCTGCGTGGTGTTTTCTGTTTCATAGATGTAAATTAAAATTAATTATTTAACTAACACCATGGTTTGAAATTAGGGGAGTATTATAATTTTACAGCGGGAATATCTTATTGACTAAACTCTTTTTCACTACTAAAATCAGTATACTTTGCGACAAATAAAAGTAAAATTTCACCAAACGGTATATTGATTTTAAAAAAGAATTCTTTCTAAAATAATATCACTTAGACTTCTCTAAATGAATTTTTTTTCTGAATAACTGTAGAGTAAATTTAATATAAATGTTTCATTTATTTAATTTAACATTATTCTAAAGAAACTAATTTTACAGAATGAGATCCATAAATAGATTTGCAACTATTCTTTGTTTTATGTTGTTTCATTTTTTATCAAATGGTCAATGCCCTGCACCGACGCCAATCGTTTCTGATATTACACTTTGTGCACCAGGCACTGCCATTTTACAAGCGTCAGGAAGTAACGGTATTTTCAATTGGTATGCTAATTCGAATGGCACTAATCTTATCGGAACAGGCAATCCATTCACGACAACACAAATTAATTCAACAACCACTTTTTATATTCAAACGATAAATAATTCTACCTCAACTAGTTCTCAACAATTTTATCTTAATTCGAATGTCCAAACATTCACTGCCCCAATCACTGGAACCTATACAATTCAATGTTGGGGTGCGTGGGGCGGGTCAGATTGTAACAACCATAGAGGACGTGGAGCATACGCGACAGGTACCATTAATTTGAATGCAGGACAGCAAATTTTGATTTACGTCGGCGGAGCTGGTCTTGGATGTAATGTGAATTCAGGAGGTGGTTGGAATGGAGGCGGGAATGCTGGGCCAATTGGTTGTTCGGGTGGTGGTGGTGGTGCATCTGATGTTAGATTCGGAGGAAATAATTTATCAAATAGAATTATTGTTGCTTCAGGTGGTGGTGGAGCGGGTTGTTCTGGAGGTGGAGGAGACGGAGGGGGGCTCAATGGATTGAATGGCAGCGGAGGTGGTGGAAATCAAGTTTCCGGCGGCGGCGGGACAAGTCCTGGCTCCTTAGGACAAGGAGGTAATAGAACTAATGGAGATGGTGGTGGTGGTGGTGGTGGTTATTATGGCGGTGGTGCTGCATTTCAAGACATGGGAGGTGGTGGTGGTTCATCTTATATTGGTGGTGTTTCAGGTGGTTCTATGATTGCAGGAAACCAAGCAATGCCTAATCCAGACGGTGGAACTATGACCGGTAATTCTAATGACGGTAGGGTTATTATTTCATGGCCGAACACTTGTCTTTCATCAATAGTACCCGTTACAGTGACTATAGATAACTTAATTGCAATAGCTTCCCAAGTTCAACCAGCAACTTGTCAACTTGCTCAAAACGGATCAATTAACGTTGTAGCTACAGGATCAACGCCGGGCTATAATGTATCTTGGTCAGGTCCTTCAACAGGAAATCCTGCAGGAACAGAAATTGCTGCAAGTGGAGGTAATTACAATATACCAAATCTAGGAGTTGGATCCTATACAGTTACAGTAACTGCTAATAACTTGTGCGGAACAACTGCAACAACTACAATTAATGCAAATCCTGGTGTAACTGGTTCAGCAACTTTCGTTTCACCACTTTGTAATGGGTCAACAAATGCTTCAATTACTGTTAGTGCAAATTTAGGCATAGCTCCTTATCAAGTGAGTTGGACTGGCCCTACATCTGGAAATCCTGCCGGTAATGAAATTAGTGTTGCGAACGGAACCTATCAAATAACATCTGCATCAGCAGGATCTTATACCGTTACAATAACGGATGCTACAGGTTGTTTCTATTCTTTTCCAGTTTCAGTTACTCAACCAGCATCTTTAACGGCATCTTCAACAATGACTCCTGTATTGTGTAATGGCGGAACTACAGGCTCGATAACCGGAACAGCAACTGGTGGAACAGCTCCTTATAATATGAGTTGGGCAGGTCCAATTAATGGCAATCCAACAGGCAATGAAATCTCAATAGACGGTGGTTCTTATTCTGTAAATAACGCACCGCAAGGTTCTTACACCATCACAATAACTGATGCAAATGGTTGTTTGGCGTCTTCTAATATACAAGTAAATCAACCACCTCCATTAGTAGCTAGTGCTGTTAATTCATCTGCTTTATGTAATGGTAGCTCAGATGGATCAATTACAGTGACGGCATCAGACGGAACATCTCCTTATAATGTTTCTTGGACGGGAGCAATAACAGGGGATCCTGTTGGAACTGAAATATCTGTTTCTAACGGAGGTTATCAAATTACCTCAGTTATTGCTGGTAACTATACAATAACTGTTACTGATGCCAATGGATGTACAACACAAACAACATCAACGGTTACTCAACCCATTGCTATAAGTGCATCAGCAACTAATACAGCAGCACTTTGTAACGGTAGCGCTGACGGAACTATTATAGTTACTTCTAATGATGGTACTCCTATTTACAACGTTTCATGGACAGGACCAGTATCTGGTGATCCTGCAGGAAATGAAATCACAACATCTGGTGGAAATTATACAATTACTGGTGTGTCTTCAGGAACATACATAATAACAGTTACTGATGCCAATGGTTGTACGACAATAACGACTTCAACAATTACAGAACCAACTTCTGTAACTGCATTAGCGACAAACTTAGCGGTATTATGTAATGGTGGAACAACAGGTTCCGTTACTGGACTTGCAAGTGGTGGAACAGCACCTTATGATATGAGTTGGTCAGGGCCAAATACAGGCAATCCTGCTGGAGATGAGATAAATACCGATGGTGGTTCATATACAGTAAATGGAGCTCCAGCGGGAACGTATACAATTACAATTACGGATGGTAACGGTTGCGTGGCAACAACAACGACTCAAATAATTGAACCAGCTGTATTAACTGCATCTGTATTGAATACAGCAGTTCTTTGTAATGCTGGTTCAAGTGGAACCGTTCAAGGTTCCGCTAATGGAGGTTCAGCACCATATAATATGAGCTGGACGGGTCCAAATACAGGCAATCCTGCGGGTGATGAAATCAATGTTGATGGGGGGTCTTACACGGTAAATGGAGCTCCAGCGGGTTCATATACCATTACAATGACGGATGGGAATGGATGTACAGCTACAGCAACCACTACTGTCATCGAGCCAGCAATACTACAGGTAAACTCGGCACCTGTTCCTCCTTTATGTAATGGTGTTTTTAATGGTTCTATGAATGTCACAGCAACGGGTGGAACAGCACCATACGATGTTTCGTGGTCTGGGCCAAATAGCGACAATCCTATTGGTACTGAAATAATAGCAGATGGAGGAACATATACTATTACTGGAGTTGGTGCTGGGACTTATACAATCACTTTAACAGATGGTAATGGCTGCGTAACAACTACAACAACAACGCTTGTCCCACCTATTGCATTAACTATTTCCACACAATCAGTCGATGTTGCTTGTAGTGGTGGAAATTCAGGGTCAATTCAAGTAGTAGCCAATAATGGATCTCCAGGTTATAATGTTTCTTGGTCGGGAGTAACTACAGGAAATCCAAATGGAATTGAAATAAATACAAGTGGTGGTTCATTTACAATCCCAAGTTTAACTGCCGGTTCCTACACAATATTTGTTTCTGATTTGAATGGGTGTATTGATAGTAATGTTGTTCAAGTTGTTGAACCAACTGCAATTAGTGAACAAAATCTCACAACTCCTGCCTTATGCTCAACATCTTTGGATGGTACCGTTGGAATAACAGTTTCAGGGGGAATTGCGCCATACAATCTCGAATTAAATGGAGGCGCCTTATTAAATCCACCGGGTGATGAGATTATTTCATCTGGAGGTTCGTATACATTCACGAATCTCGCAATAGGAAATTATACAGTCATCATAACAGATGATAATAATTGTAGTATTACATCATCAATTACGATTAACACAAATAACAATCCACCGACCGTAACAATGGTCAATGATACAATTTGTAATGGTCAATCAGTAACACTAATTCCTGTTGTAAATACAAGTGGAGGGACTTTTTTATGGGGAAATGGAAGTTCAGGCACCACACTTACAATCTCTCCAATTACTACAACACAATATGCTGTTCTATATAATTACAGCGGTTGTCTAGCTCAAGGATCTGCTTTTGTAGTCGTGAATCCTATTCCAACTGTTACTCTTTCAAATGAAACGATTTGTGCAGGTGAATCTGTTACGTTGAGTTCAATATCACCTCAACCGACAGGAGGCTCCTATTCATGGTCAACAAATAATACAAATGCGTCAATAACAGTCAATCCGACTTCGACTTCAAATTATTCGCTCATCTATACGGTTAACGGATGTTCAAGTGCGCCAGCAAGTACAACTGTTACGGTTAATCCTGTTCCAGGCTTAACTATTAACAATCCAGCAATTTGTATTGGTGAAACAGCAACCTTAACAGCAACGTCTAATTTGCCGGGAGGATCTGTTTTATGGACACCGACCAATGAGACAACTACCTCAATAGATGTAACTCCTGTTATTACTTCTACTTATTCTGCAATTTATACATTGAATGGTTGTTCAAGTAATTCCGTTTCAACTTCTATTACGGTAAACGCAATACCAAATGTGTCATTTGATGCATCAATTTTAGAAGGTTGTAGTCCCTTGTCTGTTCAGCTTTGGAATACTTCTCAAGATGTCAATCTTTCAACACTAACAGAATGGACCATAGATAATAGTTCTAATTTTAACGGAGATACTATTAATCCTACTCTTTTTGCTGGGTGTCACGATGTAACACTTTCAATGACCGTAAATGGATGTGTTGGAGCGGTGACCTATGATGATTTCATTTGCGCGGAGTCTATTCCAGTAGCTTCTTTTTCTCCAAATATTAATTCATTCACTGAAAGTTCTCAAGCAATTGATTTAATCAATCAATCTATTGGAGCAAGCAGTTACAGCTGGAATATGGGTGATGGAACTTTTTATACAACAACAAATGTAACACATATGTATGGGCAAACGTCAAGTGGTCAAACCATTTGGTTGGCTGCTACTTCAGATCTTGGGTGTGTTGACAGTACAAGTATTACAGTTCCTTATGAAGATGCTATAATTTACTTCATACCGAATTCATTTACTCCGGATGGCAATGAATTTAATAATATATTTTTACCAGTTTTCACAACAGGTATTGATTTTCATACATATGAAATGACTATTTTCAACAGATGGGGTGAGTTGATTTTCCGTACTGAGAATTCAAATGAAGGATGGGAAGGCACTTATGGTAACGAAGGACTTGATGTTCTAGCGGGTACTTACACCTACCTTATTTCATTTAAAACTCCACAATTGGACGATAGACAGACAATTACGGGTCATGTGAATTTAATACGATAATTAAAAGTTAATTTTTATCAAGAAAATGAATTTAATATGATTTTAAATTTTTGTAAATCAATTTTATATTTTCAATTTCTCGCAGCTTATTTTGTTTTATTTTCCCAGAATAACACTTTTTACAGAAAATATAATCTATCAGGTATGCAAGGAGCCCCTCAATTAGAAGTTACCAATGATGGTGGTGGTTCTTCGTCGACTAATAACTAGATAATATGCCTACAAAGACGATCTTGACTTGGGGCATCTAACAGAAAAAGAACTAAGAAGAGAATTTCATATACTGATCTTTTATTCTCACTTGAGAAAGCACGAAATATTTGATCAAATACTATTGAGTGAAAGCGCCATATTATTTGAAAACATTGAGAAAAAGTATCTGAATACATAAAATCCGCACTATGGAAGCACTACATATTAGTGGAAAATGGTCAGAAATGATGTTGAAAAATAGTTTAATCACCCAAAAATAACCCTAAAAAACGACCTGATTTTCATAGGTTCAAGTCCACAAATGTTATACTGGATGTTACACTCAAAGAAAAAACCCTTGACCAACTAATTGATAATCAAGGGTTTAGAGTTTAAAAACGTGGTACCTCCAGGAATCGAACCAGGGACACAAGGATTTTCAGTCCTTTGCTCTACCAACTGAGCTAAGGTACCAGCCTATTTGGGGTGCAAATATATAAAATTGAAAAGCAATTACAAAATTGAAACTGAAATTATTTCTTAACACTAACGTAACACTTTTTTAAATCGCTCGTACTTGCACAGTTGGGTAGAAAAATGTACTTTTGCGCCCGCGAAATAAATTTAAACAAATTTAAAATTAAGTATGGAATCAATGATGATTTATGTGCCTATTGTAATGGCAATTATAGGTTTGCTTTTTATGGCAATGAAAAGAGCATGGGTGTTGAAGCAGGATGCTGGAGATGGAAAAATGAAAGAAATTTCTGATTACATTTATGAAGGAGCACTTGCCTTTTTAAAAGCAGAGTATAGATTGTTGGCGATATTCGTAGTAATTGCGAGTGTTGTATTAGCAGCTATTTCTCAAATTGTTGAGACCTCTTCTATATTAATAGTAATAGCATTTATTTTCGGAGCCTTCTTTTCAGCATTAGCGGGGAATATGGGGATGAAAATCGCTACTAAGACAAATGTTCGTACCACACAAGCCGCTCGTACAAGTTTACCACAAGCATTAAAAGTTGCTTTTGGTGGAGGAACGGTTATGGGACTAGGGGTTGCTGGATTAGCCGTTTTAGGGTTAACTGCTTTCTTTATTTTCTTTTTTCACTTCTTCATGGGAGGAAAATGGGAGGCTGCAATGTTTGGTGGACAAATGAGAACACCTACTGAATTGATGACAATCGTTTTAGAAACATTAGCTGGATTCTCGTTAGGTGCAGAATCAATTGCTTTGTTTGCGCGTGTTGGCGGTGGTATTTATACCAAAGCCGCTGATGTTGGCGCTGACCTTGTTGGCAAAGTGGAAGCTGGAATTCCAGAAGATGATCCTCGTAATCCTGCAACAATCGCAGATAACGTAGGAGATAATGTTGGAGACGTTGCTGGTATGGGGGCTGATTTATTTGGTTCGTATGTGGCAACGGTATTAGCTGCCATGGTTCTTGGCAATTATGTAATCAAAGATATGGGTGGCGCTATAACTGATGCCTTTGGAGGAATAGGCCCAATTTTATTACCTATGTCCATTGCTGGATTTGGTATTCTGTTTTCAATTATTGGAACTATGCTGGTTAAGATTACTAGCAATGATGCAAAAGAAGCTCAAGTTCAAAAAGCACTAAACATTGGCAATTGGGTTTCAATTGTTCTTACAGCTATAGCGTGTTTTATATTGGTAAAATATATGCTTCCAGAAACAATGTCAATGAAATTCTTTGGTGAGGGAGTTAAAGAAATTTCTTCTTTAAGAGTTTTTTATGCAACATTAGTTGGTTTATTAGTTGGTGGAGCTATATCTTCAGTAACTGAATATTATACTGGACTGGGGACGAAACCAGTATTGAAAATCGTTCAAAAATCATCTACTGGTGCAGGCACTAACGTAATTGCAGGGCTTGCTACAGGAATGATTTCTACTTTTCCAACGGTTATCTTGTTTGCTGCTGCCATCTGGGGCTCTTATGAATTAGCAGGATTTTATGGGGTCGCTTTAGCAGCTTCGGCAATGATGGCAACAACTGCTATGCAATTGGCTATCGATGCTTTCGGACCTATTTCTGATAATGCTGGTGGTATCGCTGAAATGAGTGAATTACCAAAAGAAGTACGTCAACGAACGGATATCTTAGATTCAGTAGGAAACACAACTGCTGCAACAGGTAAAGGATTCGCTATTGCTTCGGCTGCATTGACTTCATTAGCACTATTTGCTGCCTATGTTACATTCACTGGTATTGATGGAATAAATATCTTTAAAGCACCTGTATTAGCGATGTTGTTTATTGGTGGTATGATTCCTGTAGTTTTCTCTGCTTTAGCAATGAATTCTGTGGGGAAAGCTGCCATGGATATGGTCTATGAAGTTCGCCGTCAATTCAAAGAAATTCCAGGAATCATGGAAGGAACGGGTAAACCAGAATACGGAAAATGTGTTGAAATTTCTACAAAAGCTGCTCTCAGAGAAATGATGTTGCCAGGAATTTTAACAATCGGTTTTCCTATTGCGATTGTACTACTAGGAAAGTTAGTCTATCCTGAAAACAATCAATTAATCGCAGAAATGTTAGGTGGATATATGGCCGGAGTAACTGTTTCAGGTGTACTTTGGGCTGTTTTCCAAAACAATGCTGGTGGCGCTTGGGATAACGCAAAAAAATCTTTTGAGGCAGGCGTTGAAATTAATGGTGAAATGACTTTTAAAGGTTCTGGCGCTCATAAAGCTGCGGTGACTGGAGATACTGTGGGTGATCCATTTAAAGACACCTCAGGGCCTTCAATGAACATCTTAATTAAATTGACTTGTTTAATCGGTTTGGTTATTGCTCCAATTTTAGGTTCTGGTCATGATGCAGATAAAAAAGCTACTCCAGCTAGTGCCACTAAAATGGAAGCATGTCACGGTAAAGACAAAGCATGTTGTAAAGACAAAGAAATGAACATGAAATGTGACATGTCTAAATGTGCTAAAATGACTCAAGCAGAATGTGCTAAAATGTGCGATGAGAAAGGATGTTCTCCGGAAGAAAAAGCAATCTGTATGTCACATTACGGAAAAGATGGGAAATGGATTGGCGGAGACAAAATGGAATGTTGTTCGAAAGAAAAAGGGCAGCATTAAAAATTCAGGAATTGTAAATGTTATAAGTCGTCCTTTTGAGACGACTTTTTTATTTTAGATTAAATAAATCGGTAACTCCAAGTAGTTTTTCACAAGTAAATCCTTCCGCAAATTCAGCGTTTATAGGTCTACCAAATTCACGCATTCTACCCGTTAGAAAATCTAAAAAATCTTTTCCAGAAATTGGTGTATTTGGCTCGGCTGAATTGGGATCATAGAACTGAGTTTTATAACACTTTATAGATTCCACTTTTTTGGCCATATAAGGTGTTACATCAAATAAGATGTTGGGCTCAATTAAATAATCTTGAATATAATGAAGTAATAATCTAGGACGATGCGCCGTTTGAGCCTCTCCCTCCCATTCAGTATGAATCTTGCTTAATCCTGAAAGAAACGCTGCTTCAGCAACTAATTTAGCAGCACGTGCATGATCTGGATGTCTATCTACAATTGAATTAGCGAAAACAATCTCCGGCTTTAATCTTCGAATTTGTTGAATGATTTTCTTTAGATTTTCTTCATTGTGTTGAAAAAAACCGTCTTTAAGTTGGAGATTGTGTCTCATATGAATACCGAGAAGTTCACTAGATTGTTCTGATTCAGCATACCTCGTTTCAACGGATCCTCTTGTGCCTAATTCACCCTCAGTAATATCAATTATACCTACTTGTTTACCTTCCTCAATATAATGTAGGATTGTTCCCCCCATAGAGATCTCAACATCGTCAGGATGTGCTCCAAAAGCAAGGACATCTAAATTCATGGGTTAAACGTAGTTTTCAATACTAGGACATGAGCAAATTAAATTCCTATCCCCATAAGCATTATCTACTCTACGAACCGGAACCCAATATTTGTATTCTTTCAAATACGATACAGGATAAACCGCTTCTTGAGGTGTGTATGGATAATTCCAATTTTGATTGATAATGCAATCAGCTGTGTGCGGTGCATTTTTCAACAAGTTGTTTTCTTTATCGGCATGACCATTTTCAATCTCCTTAATTTCTTCACGAATTTTAATCATGGCTTCAATAAAACGATCCAATTCTGTTTTATCTTCAGATTCCGTTGGTTCAATCATCAATGTTCCTGCCACAGGAAACGACACTGTTGGTGCATGGAATCCAAAATCTATAAGACGTTTAGCCATATCAGCCACTTCAACCTCAGAAGTTTTTTTGAAATCACGACAATCCAAAATCATTTCGTGAGCCACCGTTCCATTTTTACCCGTGTACAAAATATCGTAATGTCCTTTTAATTTTGCAGCAATATAATTTGCGTTCAAAATTGCAATTTCAGTAGATTCTCGTAACCCTTTTGCACCCAGCATCTTAATGTAACCGTATGAAATCAATAATATTAATGCACTGCCATAAGGTGCGGCAGAAATTGCTTTAATTGGTTGAACACCGCCCGTTTTTACAAAAGGATTGCTTGGTAAAAAAGGAGCTAAATGAGATGCAACCCCAATTGGCCCCATCCCAGGCCCACCACCACCATGAGGAATAGCAAATGTTTTGTGTAAATTTAAGTGACAAACGTCCGCTCCAATATTGCCTGGATTTGTTAAACCCACTTGTGCGTTCATGTTTGCTCCGTCCATATAAACCTGTCCACCGTTTTCATGAATGATTGCAGTTATTTCTCGAATTCCTTCTTCAAATACACCGTGAGTTGATGGATATGTAACCATTAATCCTGCCAATGAATCTTTCAACTCTACGGCTACCTTTTGTAATTCATCAATATTAATGTTTCCATTTTCATCACAACCCGTTACAACTACTTCAAAACCAGCCATAACAGCAGAAGCTGGATTTGTTCCATGAGCTGATGAAGGAATGATCATTTTATTTCGGTGTAAATCTCCTCTTGACTCATGATACGCTTTGATAACCATTAATCCAGCATATTCGCCCTGCGCTCCTGAATTTGGCTGAAGAGAAACAGCCGAAAAGCCCGTACATTCACATAGATCCTTTTCTAACTGACGGAACATCTCATGATATCCTGCAGCTTGATCAAGCGGTGCAAAAGGGTGAATATTTGCAAATAAAGGATTACTTATCGGCATTAATTCAGCAGCAGCATTTAATTTCATGGTACAAGAACCAAGTGCTATCATGCTATGAACCAACGAAAGGTCTTTATTTTCTAATCGTTTCAGATAGCGCATCATTTTAGATTCTGAATGATGAGAATTAAAAACAGGATGCATTAAAATGGCCTCAGAACGATAAGAAACTCCATTCATACTATCTACGCCTGTGGAAGTGTCTTTTATTTCAAGACCAAGTTGAAAAATTCCAACTATTTTCTCTACATCTTCCATTGTATGAGATTCACCAAAACTAATTGTGATTTCTGAATCATTTACACAATTGAAATTCATTCCTTGTTCCTCTGCCAGGATTTTTATTTTTGCAACCTGCACATTTTTAATCCAAACAGTATCAAAGAAGTTTTCACTTCCAAGAGTAAGTCCTTTTCTTTTAAGCTCGTTAGCTGTTTCATTTGCCAAATTATGGACGTGAGAAGCAATTTCTTTCAAGCCATCAGGTCCATGATAAACCGCATACATACTTGCCATAACGGCTAACAAAGCCTGAGCAGTACAAATATTTGAAGTTGCTTTATCTCTTTTAATGTGTTGTTCTCTTGTCTGCAAGGCCATTCTTAAAGCCAAATTGTCATCAGCATCTTTTGACACACCAATAATTCGACCAGGCATATTTCGCTTGTATTCATCCTTTACCGCAAAAAAAGCAGCATGAGGGCCACCATACCCCATCGGAACACCAAAACGTTGAGAATTACCCAACACAACATCAGCCCCCATCGAACCTGGAGATTTAAGTAAAACTAATGATAGTAAATCAGCGGCAACAGCTACTTGAACGCCATTGTTTTTCGCTCTATCAATAAAAGCTTGTAAATTCAATACATGCCCATTTGCATCCGGATATTGAACAAGAGAACCAAAAAAACCGGTTGATAAATCAATTTGCTCAGTGTTTCCAATAACTAATTCGATACCCAAATTTTTCGCCCTCCCTTGAACTACCTCAATTGTTTGTGGAAAAGTATTCTCAGAAATAAAAAACTTATTTTTTCCCTCTTTAACATCAGATCTTGAACGCGAATTATAAAACATAATCATTGCCTCTGACGCAGAAGTAGCTTCATCCAATAAAGATGCATTTGCCATTTCCATTCCTGTCAAATCAATAATCATTGTCTGGAAATTCAATAAAGCCTCGAGCCTACCTTGCGCTATCTCAGCTTGGTAAGGTGTATAAGCAGTATACCATCCCGGATTTTCAAGAACATTTCTTAAAATAACCGGAGGAACAATTGTTTCGTTATATCCTAAACCAATAAAAGATTTATAAACCTTATTCTTAGTTCCAAGCTCTTGAACATGATTAAGATACTCATATTCAGTCATGGCATCCTCGATGTTCAATTCCCGATTAAGACGAATTGGCTCGGGAATCGTTTTATCAATCAACTCGTTTAAGGAAGTAAGACCTATTGCGTCTAACATTTCTTTTCGCTCCGCCGCATTCGGTCCGATATGTCTTTTTGAAAAAGAATTCATGGTATTTATTTTCAGGTTTGTGTATGCAAATATACTGTAGAAAGCTTATTTATTGATAGTAACAACAGTTGATTTTTTAAACAGTTCATTAACTTATATTAAAAATGGTAAATTTGTTATTCGTTGACAAAATAGTACGTGTTTTAACGCCCATTAAATCAATTGAAAAAATGAATAAATTAAACTATATGCTATATAAAAATATAATTCAATGGATTGGGAGTAGAAGAAACTATGTTTATGGGGTTTCTATTGCAATCATAGGTGTTTTAGGCACTTTTTTCTTGATAAAGAATGATGGAGAATCAACTAATAATCAACGGGCTACCGAAACAAAATTAGATACAATCCCCAAGAAAATCTCCTTATTTTTTGTGGGAGATATGATGGGTCATAAACCCATGATCGATGCTGCAAAACAAGGCACAAAGGAGGAATATGTTTACGAACATTGGTTTCAATACATAAAAGAACATGTATCTTCTTATGATTTAGCAATTGCCAATCTTGAAGTAACTTTAGGAGGCTCCCCTTATTCTGGATATCCTTTATTTTGTTCACCAGATTCGTATGCTAAAGCCATTCTGGAAACTGGATTCAAGTTCTTAATTACTGCTAATAATCATTCACAAGACAAAGGAAAAAAAGGACTTGAAAGAACGCTTGATGTATTAGACACCTTAAAATTCATGCATACAGGTACTTTTAAAAACAAAGCTGATCGAGATAAGCTTTATCCGTATTTATGGGAAACAAATGGTGCGCAAATCGCTTTTTTAAATTATTCTTATGGAACTAATGGAATTGCTGTAACACCGCCAAATATTGTGAATCTCATTGATACAGCAGTAATGCGAAAAGATATAAAAAAAGCAAAAGAAAAAGGAGCTGATTTCATTATTACCACAATACATTGGGGAGATGAATACCAACGCAAAGAGAACACTTATCAAGATAAATTAGCGCAGTGGATGGCCGATTTAGGAGTAGATGCAATTATTGGAATGCACCCACATGTTATACAACCTTTAAAAATAATTCACCCTAAAAACAATCCTAAAAAAGATGTGCCGGTAGCATTTAGCCTAGGTAATTTTATCAGTAATCAAAGAGATCGATTTAAAAATGGAGGGATTGGTGTTGAATTGAACTTAGAAATAGTTGCCGGTAAAATCACCTGGAATAATTGGGGATATTATCCATTTTGGGTGCAATTAGGCGGTAAACCGAGAGGGTATTATGTAATTCCCGTTTCAAGCTGGGAAAAGAATCCATCCAAATATAACCTCTCCTCTACTGAAGAATTACAAATCAAAGAATTTGCAACAGACACAAGAGGTTTACTGAAAGAAGCAAAAGAATTAGTGTTTCCGGAGAAATAAAATTTATTTACCTTGATAAATATAGGTATAGTAAATTCCAACCACTTTTTTGCGCAATTGCAATTGTGAATTTCTAAGTTCCAAAATATCGTAAGTAACGGGTGTAGCTCCCGTTTGGCTTCCAGTCATGATAATTTGACCTTGTCCATTTTGGAAGACCCAAGTACCATGAGAAAACGTAGACTGCAGTTGTCCCAATTCTGACTTGACAGTAGAAATAGAATAAGTACCATCTTTTTCAATGGTTAAGGTAGTTGTTTCATCCAAATTTGTTTTATCGGTACCGTTGTCCAAATATGTGCCAAGTCTCCATTCATTACATAATCTTGCCTTACGACTAAGCAATGAAATTCGGGGACCTTCTTCATATTTATAACAAGAAGTAACTAAAAAACCGATAAGAAAAAACGATAAGATTGCTTTCATATTCATATTGAGTTAGTCAAAGATATAAAATCCATTCAAACTTGCAAACAATCTTTACGGAATCTAATAGACTTTAGTTTCAAGTAAGCAGATAGTAAGTCATTAAAATTAAGTCAATTGACAAACTTATCGCAGCCGCAGATAATATCCATTTCATAGGAGAAACCGCTAAAAGAAAGCTTAAAGTGGTCATCGTTGGAATTATCACGACTATTAATGCTACTGTACTTTCAATTGCGCTTAATCCAACCGTTAGCCCACCCAAACACCCAACTAACGTTAAGATTACAGTGATTAATCCAAATCGATTAAACTCTACATTTTTTATAAAATCAGATTGTGAAACAGTTCTATTTGCCATTTAACTTGGAATTAATTTAACATTTACAGTGCTAAATTAGTCGCTAAAGACCCATCTAAAAATGATTTAAAGTGGTTTAAAAGATGATTTATATCAGGAGTTAAAATGTTGCCAGCCTTGTGCCTGCAACTGAATAGCAGTTCCTTGTTTGTCAATAAAATACATGCCATCATTTACATCCGTAATATGTCCTATTATTGTCATGTGTGGACTCCCCTTAATTTTATCAAAATCGGCTTGTTTGATGGTAAATAACAATTCATAATCTTCTCCCCCGTTCAATGCACACGTACTTGGATCCATTTCAAAATCTATTGCTGCCATCGATGTTTGAGCATCAATTGGGATTTTTTCATCGTAAATATGACACCCTGAATTGCTTGCTGAACAAATATGAAATAACTCAGAGGCTAAGCCATCAGAAATATCAATCATAGAAGTAGGAACAACATCCAATTCTTTTAAAAACTGAATTACATCGACCCGAGCTTCGGGTTTCATTTGGCGTTGTAAAATGTAATCATTGCCGTCTAAGTCAGGCTGAACAGATGGGTTTTCTTTAAAAATTTGTTTTTCTCTTTCTAAAATCTGTAATCCCATATAGGCGCCACCAAGATCTCCCGAAACAACAATTAAATCGTGTTCACCTGCACTTGATCGATATACCACTTGTTCTTTTTTTGCTTTTCCAATTGCAGTGATACTAATAACTAGTCCAGATAATGAGGAGGTTGTATCTCCTCCCACTAAATCCACGTTATATTTTTCACACGCTTCACGCATTCCAAGGTATAACTCATCAATGGCTTCGACTGGAAAACGATTTGAAAATGCAATTGAAACGGTAATTTGTTCGGCAATACCATTCATGGCACAAATATCTGAAACGTTGACAGCAACTGCTTTGTATCCTAAATATTTTAACGGAAGGTAAGTTAGGTCAAAATGTACACCTTCGACCAACATGTCTGTAGAAATTAACTGAACTTCACCATTTCCGATATCAATTACTGCAGCATCATCCCCAATTCCTTTTAGGGTTGAGGCATTTTTTACTTCAATTTTACTGGCTAAATGTTTGATTAATCCAAACTCACCTAAGCTGCTTATTTCTGTTCGTTGTTCTGACATTAACTTTTAGTTACAAAGATAAAATGAAAAAGGAGACCCAAAGGCCTCCTTCCAAAATAACTGATTTGTGGTATTAATTTTTTGAAAAAGGAATCACCCATTTTTCATCCTTATTTATTACAATCAAATGATATAATCCTGTACCTAATTTCGATACATCGATTGTTTGTTTCATTAATGTTTCAAAAGTTGTTTCCTGCTGATAAACAACTCGTCCATTCAAATCTTGAACGTAAAACATTGATTTTCCAAATATACCCGTTGCGTTGATATTCAATAAATCACTTGTAGGATTTGGATAAACGGTTACTTTCTCATTATTCAACTCATCTAACCCAACATAAATACAATCATTAATAATTAGTAAGGCATTCGACGTATCGCTTGGACAAACGCCATTTGTCATGATATAATCATAATTAAATTGACCAGGGAAATTTCCGGTAACAATAAATGATCCTGGTAACGGTTGGCTTGAAGGACTATACCATGTTCCGCTTGTCTGGAGGGTACCAGTAAGCGCATTAAATAAGTCAAAAGGTTGTCCCTTACACAAAATTACTGCGCTATCAATCCCAGCATTAGAAGGCTCATACAAATTAACAAGGGCATAAGCAGAAGTTGATTGACATGCATTATTCACCAAGTAATTTACCAAATAATTACCTGTTGTCAAAGCAGTTAAATCTAATATTGAACCATTTAATGCCGTTGGATTTTGAGCTAAAGACCAAGACCCAAGACTTTGACCAATGTTTAAAACCGTAGTTAAGTCAAGTGAATCAGCGGTTTGACAAATTTCAATACTATCATTTGTAATTGTAGCAGGAGCACAAGCTTGAATACAAATTTGATCCAAATAAAGTATCCATCCGTCCAAACCACCTGCAGGAACGTGGAATGCAATGTATACATTCCCTGTATATGAACTCAAATTTATCGAAGTATCTTGATACGTAATATTTGCAATAGAATCTAAAGACATTAAAGTTTGAGTAAAATCACTTGGAGAATTACCCGTTGTAGAAATTTTAATTTTCAGGTCATTCGGTTCAAATGAACTTATTACGCGGTAATTAAAAGAAAGAATTTCTGTTCCAGTTAACGTTAACTGAGGAGTAATTAACCAATCATCATTCGCTCCAGCATTGAAATCTGTTGAAATTGACGCGCAATTATTCCCGTTTAATTGATTAAAATCTGTATTTGTATCCCATGCTGAAAAATCATTATTCGCATTTAAAACTGTCCAACACTGTTCTGTTTGAGAATCTGAATCAAATCCTTCACACCAACCAAGTGCTGTAATTGAGCTACATAGTGTTCTAAAATCATTTGCAGCAGACCACAAGCTTGAATCCAACCCACAATTAGCGCGGTAATAAAAAGTATATTCCGTATTTGGTGTTAATCCATTAAAGGTAAATGATGCCGTATCACTAGACAAAGTTATTGTTTGATTATTTAAGAATGTTCCAGTTCCTGGAGTGAATCCAACAGGACCATATTCCAAATCAAAAATTGTTGAAGAGGAACAGCTTAATAACCATCCAACTGTTGCCGATGTTTGCGTTGTTGTAGTTGAAACCACTAATCCAGCTGAAGGACAAGCTGGAGGCGGTGCAATAGTGATATCATAATCTTCAGCTTCACCAAAACCATAGCTCAAACAAGGATCTATTTGGTCACCATCCGTAAAATAGGCTCCTCTGATTCGTAAACGATGAATACCTGCTGGAGGATTACACGTTAAACTAATAACAAAAGAAGACGAATCATTTACTTGACCCATTGTGAATCCTGTACCAATTGTCCCGATAGTATAGCCAATTCGTTCATTAATTGTGAAAAAACCATCGTCATTGTAATCAACCCAAGCAGCATACCCTTGGCTACCATATTCACCTGTTGCGATGGCAAGGCTATAAGACGCTGATGGTAGTAAAGTCGCTGTATAATTTGGTTGACCAGTAAAGAAAGTATAGGATGGTCCACCAGCAATAAAACCTGTATTATTTGCAAGGGTTGTTCCGATAATTTCGACATTTGAAATTAAATCCCCAGTCTGAGTACCATTAAAATAAATTGGTTCACAATAACACTGATTGGGTAGATTAATAGTGATATGAGCGGTTGTAGAATTGGTTGTGGTAAAGCTGGCACATGTTATTGCACAATAAAAATATTCATCAACTAAAGCAGTAATTGAATAGGTAGGGGAGGTTGCGCCCGCAATTGGCGTAAAATTTACACCGTCCGGTGAATTAAACCATTGGTATGTCACACCTGAACCTAGTGTTGGGGTTTGAAGTGAAAGCACAGTCGTAGCACCATTACACAGTGCAAAACCATTACTTGAAAGCGTATTTCCCGGAGTTGGATTTCCGTTGCAGGGTGCGCAAGTTGGAGTGGAGGTGAATAGAGTGGTTAAAGCCAAGGAACCTGAATTATTTGGCATTGAAAAAACTTGCATTCCATTTTCATCAAATAAATTAACTAACATTTCCGAGGGATAACTTCCTGTCGTGTTCCAAATTAAATTTACAGGAAGACCCGGTGTTACAGAAACAATAACAGTTGTGTCATTAGCACCATTTCCAAAATTAAGCCCAGGGCCGTTAAGAAATGCAATTGTATCACCATTTTGAACAAGTATCATTTGTCCACCGTTCCAACCATCGCCAAAACTATCGCCAAGAACTAAAGTGTAATTACATTGTGCTTTAAGGGTTGAAAACCCAAAAACAACGAAAAATAAAAGCGCGAAATATCTCATAATTAACTATTTGTCACAAAGCTAGTAAAAATTGAAAGATGAGGCGATTATTTACTACTATTAAACAAAAAAGAGGTCATATAGACCTCTTTTTTACCATAAACTATTGTTTGCTTATTTTATAGACCCAATCTTTTCCATCAGTTGCTGCATTGACAGCCGTCCATCCATTAGATGTCATATCAGCACCTAGTTCAAAACCACCAGCCCCAGCCGGATCAATTAAAACAGTTTATGCATTCCCATTGGATGTAAACACTACAAGTGACATCAGAGATAATACAATTAATCGTAAAAAATTTTTCATAGTTAAAACTTTAAGTAATATTGCAAATGTAAAAAAAAAGAAACGGAAAAACACTTAATGTTAAATTTGCACGAATTTTATATAAAAAGCTAATGAATAATATGTTAACAAATAAAATCGCCTTGGTTTGTGGTAGCACACAAGGTATCGGGAAGGCAACCGCTTTAAAACTTGCAGAGATGGGAGCAACAATCATTTTACTCGCAAGAAATGAACAAAAACTGAAAGATATATTATTGGAATTATCAACAGAAAACAATCAGAATCACCACTATATTGTAGCGGATTTTTCGAATCCAAGCGGTTTAAAAAAAGTGATTACCGATTTTCTTTCCCAAGGAATTTCAATAAATATTTTGGTTAATAATACGGGAGGGCCAAAAGGAGGCCCTATTAAAGATGCAAGTACAGAAGAGTTTATCAATACGTTTAATCAACATTTAATCTGTAATCACATTCTTGTTCAAGCTATTTATCCAGGAATGATTGAATCAGGTTATGGAAGAATCATAAATGTTATTTCAACCTCCGTAAAGCAACCACTGCCTAACCTTGGGGTGTCAAACACCATTCGCGGAGCGGTTGCTAGTTGGAGTAAAACACTTGCAACCGAACTTGGACAATATGGTATAACCGTCAACAATGTATTACCAGGCGCTACGAATACGATTCGTTTACAAGGAATTGCAGAGGCAAAATCAGAAAAAACGGGAGAACCCGTGTCTGATATATTTGAGGAAATGGCATCAGAATCTCCCATGAAACGCATTGCGCAACCAGAAGAAATTGCTGCGGCAATTGCATTTTTAGCTTCTCCTGATGCCTCATATATTAATGGTATTAATTTACCAGTTGATGGTGGTAGAACAAAATCACTTTAAAATAATATTATTCATTCCTGAATGACGATCTGACAAAAAATTTTAATGTAAATTATTATTTTTTAACATTTTAGAAACAAAAGTCATTATTTTATTTAACTTAGCTTAGATTTTGAATACAACTAACTATAAATAAACCAGAGACATGGCAACTGTTTTTGAAACCAGATTGATTGGAAACATCGGTAAAGACGCTATCGTGAAAACGATGGAAAGAAATGTTTTAGCAATTAATTTTCCTGTTGCTCACAATAAAAACTGGAAAGATAAACGAACAGGGGAGACGAAAACAAAAACGACTTGGGTTAACTGTACCATCTGGAAGAGAGAGGGAAGTAATATCCGGATTGTTGATTTTCTAAAAAGAGGTACTATGGTAGAACTATTAGGGTCACCCTTTGCAAAAGCATATCAACAGGAAGACGGCGAAATACGAACAGAAATTCGACTAAATGTTTCTAAAACAAACATACTACGTCCAGTAACGCGAGACGGGGACTACTCACCGGAAGATTTAATAGACAGTGAGTCAGACGATGATGGCTCTTTCGATACATCAATTGATGATTTCACGTTAGACGAATCGGAGTTTTAAGCGATTTTTCCCCAGTTGGGTTTTGACTTCACAATTTTTAAAATTTCATTTCTGATTGGTACATTGGATGGATTGCATAAAGTCGGATCAGACTCTACTAATTTTATAGCAATATCTCTGGCCAAAACCACCAATTGATTGTCTTTACTAATATCTGCAATTTTAAGATCCAATACACCGCTTTGTTGTGTCCCCATTAAATCGCCGGGTCCACGTAATTTTAAATCTACCTCAGCTATTTCAAATCCGTCGTTTGTTCTTTCCATTGTCTCCATACGTAATTTTGCTTCCTTGGAGAGTTTATTCCCAGTAAGTAAAACACAATAGGACTTTTCTGCACCACGCCCTACTCTACCCCGCAACTGATGCAATTGAGAAAGCCCAAAACGCTCTGCGCTTTCAATAATCATTACGGACGCATTAGGCACGTTTACACCCACTTCAATTACGGTTGTTGCCACCATGATTTGAGTTTCTCCTTTGATGAAACGTTGCATTTCAAAGTCTTTCTCCTCTGGTTTCATTTGTCCATGTACAATACTCACCCGATATTGAGGAAGAGGAAATGAACGAGTAATTGCCTCATATCCATCTATTAAATTAGCAAAATCCAATTTCTCAGACTCTTTAATCAACGGATAAACAACATATATTTGCCTGCCCAACTTAATTTGTTCACGCATAAATTCGAACAAACGCAACCGATGACTTTCAAAACGATGTGTGGTAGAAATAGGTTTGCGACCAGGAGGAAGCTCATCAATTACAGACACATCCAAATCGCCATAAAATGTCATTGCTAATGTACGCGGAATGGGAGTTGCCGTCATAATTAATACGTGAGGGGGCACTGTGTTTTTTCGCCACATTTTTGCCCGTTGAGCCACTCCAAAACGATGTTGCTCATCAATAACAACTACTCCTAAATTCTGAAACTGAACTACATTTTCTAAGAGGGCATGTGTCCCAATGAGTAGATGGATTTCTCCATTTTCAAGGCCTTCGTGAATGTGAATTCGTTTACTTTTTTTCGTTGATCCTGTTAGTAAACTCACATTTATCGGTAATTTTTCTACAAGATTACTAATGGTTTCATAATGTTGGGTTGCCAAAATCTCAGTAGGTGCCATTAGCGCAGCTTGAAAATTATTTCCCATGGCGATTAATGCTGTTAACAAAGCCACCAGGGTTTTTCCACTTCCGACATCGCCTTGCAACAAGCGATTCATGTGTTTTCCTAACAGAAAATCCTTTCTGATTTCTTTCAGTACTTTTTTCTGAGCTCCAGTAAGTTGAAAGGGCAAATGATTGGTATAGAATTCATTAAACACATCGCCAACTGCTGGAAAAACAAACCCTCTTTCCTTTTTTGCAGCGACTTGCTTACGAATTTGCATTTCAAGTTGTAAATAAAAAAGTTCATCAAACTTAAGTCTATATCTTGCATGTGACACTTCGTTTTCCGTTGCTGGAGTATGAATATGCAGTAATGCTTGCACCAAAGAGACACAATGAAGTTGATTCACAATTTCGAGGGACAGAATTTCATTGCATTGTGTTGGAACAAGTTGCAACAATGACTGCATGATTTTCTCAACTCCCTTTGAACCTAAGCCATTGGCAGTTAATTTTTCAGTAGTTGAATACACCGGTTGAAAACCACTGCTCAATGCTTCTGTGTTCCAAGGAGTAATTTCAGGATGAGCAATTGTCCAATGATTATTATAGATTTTAGGTTTCCCGAAAATTTGATAGCTTGCGCCCACTTTCAGTGTGTTTTTTATCCAACTGGCTCCTTGAAACCAAATCAATTCAAGTTTTCCTGTTTCATCCTCTACTAATGCCGTTAGATTTTTCGCTCTACCCCTTCCTCCCTCTGAAATTCTAGTAATTGTTCCCTTGAATTGTGCTGAGTTTTCCAGGTATGGAACATCTTTTATTAAACAATACGTGGATCGATTGATATAACGAAAAGGAAAATGATATAATAAATCTTTGTATGAATAGATATTCAATTCTTTCTTCAGAAGTTCTGCCCGTTGAGGACCAACGCCTTTTAAAAATTCTATTGGTGTTTGAAAAAAGTCATTCATATTGGCAAATTGCCGTTAACAGATTTAATCTGAGTTTCTTCTAGATCGGTCTCTTCTGTTCTCCGCGCTACCACTCTTTTTTTTCGGTTTTCCTTCGGATTTTTTAGCTTCTTTTTCAGTCTTCTTTTTCAATTCCATTTTAAAATCAAAGTCTACAATATTTCCCTCCTTGGAATCCGCTTTCATTCCAAATGTTGTTCGGTTAATCGATGCTTTTCCAATAAATTGAGGTGTTTTTACTCCATCCTTTACAACCGAGCCAATATATTTTACTTGAACCTTCAATGGATTAGTTTCTCCAATCATTGAAAACTCGCCATCCAGTTCATAATAATCATCTTTTGAAATCAATTTTTTAGACCTAAATTTCATCGATGGATATTTACCCACGTTGAAATAGGCTTTTTCCATTAACGACTCATCACGCAATTCATTATTCGTTGTCAACTTTTTAACAGGCAACGTAACGGAAAAAAGAGAAGATCCTGTTATCTCATCAATTTTAACAGATCCCGTAAAACCTTGTATTTTTCCTGTGGTAATTCCACCTTTTGGACCCAAACTAAAATTAATTATAGAAGTCGTGCTAATGATTTCATACTCTCCCACAAGCTCATCAATAGAAAGACCCTTCGCGCTAAACGAGTCCTTTGGTACTTGAGACTTCCCTTTTCCTTTAATATTTTCTGTCGCGGGACCTTTGTTGTTTGAGGGTGTGATTGTTTCGGTTACTTTCGGACCAAAATACATACCGATTCCTATTAAAGAAGGGTAGACAAGCTGTGTTAGTTTAAAGTCATGATATACGGTCAATGCTATGGCTGAGCCAACCAAATACGCTAAATAAGTGTCTAGACCGCCCAAATCTGCTTTTTGTGAACCTAAAATAATAATGACCACAGAAAAGACCAAATGAAGTATATATCCAATCATAGAAAATGCAATTGGATTCACTTTAGATTGTGACAAAACGTACAAATACCAAATCCCAGCAAAACCACTCATCAAACCAAAAAGATTTTTTCCGATGGAAATATCTATAATATCCAATCCTGCAAGAGTAGATAAAAAAGGTGTTAAGGACAAAATAAGAAGCGAAAAACCACTATTTGGCGCTTGGTCTTCCTGGTAAAAGCTGCTCGCAATGTACCCTAATGCAATTAGAAATAAACCAAAATAAGAAGCAAGAAAGAACCCAACAAAAAGAGCGATACTGAGTAAAAACAATTGAATTAACTGTTGAAAAGAAACCCGCGTTTCGAACCCAACAAATTGCGAAAAAATTCCAGAAAGCAACTCTGAAGTTACAAAAATCAAGGTTCCCATAATTGGAAGAATCCAAGTTGTAGTTGAATGAAGTGAGAATTCAAAATCATACATAGAAAAGTTCGCAGACCCAACTGCTAGTAGCATAAAAGTAGATAGTGCTGTTCCATAAATACCAAACTTGATATTCCTCAAAACCTCAATGCGAGAAAGTAAAAAATTAAAAATGAGAAAAGAAAAAATCATTATTTGCAACAAGCCAGTTCTTGGATCGGATTTAAGTTCGCTCGAAATGAGTGAGGCTGTTGCTCCCGTTAGAAGCAAGCTAAAAAAACTCAAAAATGTATCTCTCCCCGTTAAAAATGAAAAGAACGCAAGAATTGCTACAATTGAGAAAACGATAAGTGCAAAATCTACTGACAAAACAAGCCTCCTATAAATTTAAATTCAGATACAAATAAAAGCAACTTTTTTGTAAAAATTGTTCGAAACATGAAAAAAAAGGTCTTTCATAACATTTTACTTTTGAAAACCTTCCGTTAAGTTAAAAAAAAGGTCGAAATAAATGAATAATTTCGTAAAATGAGTTCTGATATAGAAAAGTACAGCAAAAAAGGATTACGGACGAGTTATATTTCAACAGTCGTTGGTATTTCCTTGGTGTTATTTCTGATTGGACTAATATTGGGTGGGGCTTTGGGCATAACGGACTTTCAGAGGCAAGCCAAAGAAAATTTATTTGGAGACGTGTTTTTCCAAGAAAGAATGAATGAGTCAGATATTAAACAAATTGAGGCTCAACTAAAAAAATGGCCTGAATTTAAATCAGTAAAATACATGTCGCCTGAAACAGCCATGGAAGTTTTTTATGAAAATCAAGGGGACAAGAAAGAACTAAATGAAATTTTTGAAGGTGAAAACCCATTGCCGCCCAGCATCACATTTTGTCCAAAGGAAGATTTTGCCACCAAAGAAGGAATGAGTAAACTAAAAAATAAGTTAATCAAATCATTCCCCGACCAAATTATTGAAGTAAGTTATAACGAGTCGAATATTGAGAATATCAATTTAGGCTTCAGGCAGTTTGTTTTTCTTGTATTATCAATCGCGGTTATACTCATTATAATCGCCATTGCAATGATAAATAACACCATTCGTTTGGCTTTATATTCACGTCGTTTTACAATAAAAACAATGCAAATGGTTGGAGCGAAAGCTAATTTCATTCGTAAACCTTTTATGGTACAAGCGATTTTACAAGGTTTTGTGTCCGCTATACTTGGAATGGCGTTATTGGTGACCATGTTCTATTCAATTCAAAATTACTTTGATGAATTAGCAATCACCTATTCTGCCACATTATTTGTAATTTTGGGTGGAAGTTTAATTTTTTTGGGTGTTTTTATAACCTTTATATCAACTTGGTTAGCGTTAAACAAATACTTGAAAATGAAAATAGACGATTTATATTAAACACATATTTATGAAATTCAATCATTTCGGTTTTCAAAAAGAAAATTATCGCTTATTATTAATTGGTATTGCCATCAATGTTTTTGGATTTATTCTCATGATCGGTGGTGGAACAGACAATCCCAATAATTTTAATGCGGACGAGCTGTTTAGCCCTATTCGTATAACAGTGTCCCCCATGCTTATCATTGCTGGATACATCGTTATTTTGTATGCTATTATGAAAAAGCCCGTTAAATCTGACGAGGATTCCATTTCTGATACGAAAAAATAACCATGAATTTCTTAGAGGCTGTTTTTCTAGCCATTGTGGAAGGATTAACGGAATTTTTACCCGTTTCCTCAACTGCGCACATGATTTTTATGAGTTCCTGTTTCGGGATTCAAGAAGATGAATTTGTTAAGATGTTTCAGGTATCCATTCAGTTTGGTGCTATTTTGGCGGTTGTTGTGCTGTATTGGAAAAAATTCTTTCAACAAACCTCTCTCAATTTTTATGTGAAATTAGGATTCGCCGTAATTCCCGCCTTGGCGTTAGGTAAATTGTTTGATGATAAAATTGAAGCAGTTTTAGAAAAGCCCGTTCCGATTGCAATTGCCTTGATTGTGGGTGGGATTATCTTATTGTTTATAGATCGATTATTCAACAATCAAACCATTGACGATGAAAAACAAATAAGTGCTAAAACAGGGTTAATTATCGGTTTTTGGCAATGTTTAGCAATGATGCCAGGCACGAGCCGTGCGGCCGCATCAATTATTGGAGGAATGCAACAGCGATTGACGATGCGAATGGCCGCCGAATTTAGTTTTTTCTTAGCCGTACCAACCATGCTAGCAGTTACACTATATTCCGTTTTCTTAAAAGATTGGAATTATCAAGGAATCGAACAAAAAGGATTTGAAATGATTTTGAAAGGAGATAATCTTCTTTTATTTATTTTGGGTAATATCATTGCATTTATTGTAGCGGTTATTGCTATCAAGTTCTTTATTGGAATACTAAAAAAATATGGCTTTCGCATGTGGGGCTGGTATCGAATTGTTTTAGGAATCGTATTTCTTATCTATTTTACAGCAGTTAAGTAAGATGACAGATTATCAAGCCGGAAAAACAGTGGTGGTTGATAAACCATTCGGCTGGACCTCTTTCGATGTTGTGAATAAAATTCGGTGGAACCTCAAACAAAAATTAGGGGTTAAAAACATTAAAGTAGGTCACGCTGGAACACTCGATCCATTGGCTACTGGTTTATTGATATTATGTATTGGCAAGGACACTAAAAAAATTGACCAATACATGCCGGGACTAAAGACCTACACTGGAACAATTCTATTAGGCAAAACAACTCCTTCTTATGATCTCGAAACAGAATTCGATGACGTGTTTGAAACTAACCATATTGATTCAGGATTATTGAATAAGAGTAAATTAGCTTTGACTGGTATTATACACCAAAAACCACCCGTATTTTCAGCCAAACAAATTGACGGAAAAAGAGCCTATGAGTTTGCACGAGCCGGCAAAGAAATTGAAATGAAGACGGTTCAAGTAGAAATTACTGAATTTACCATTGATGATAGCCGTTTTCCTGAAATTGATTTCGAAATTACATGCTCCAAAGGAACCTACATTCGAAGCATTGCATATGATTTTGGCAAACTTTTGAATTCAGGAGGGACCCTAATTGCCTTGAGGAGAATTAAATCCGGAGATTTTTCGATTGAGAATGCGCTTTCACCAGAAGAAATAATTCATCGGATACAAGCAGAAACTGCGTTTTAATCGTTGATTAAATTACAACTATAGGTTCCGGCGTGCCTTGATGAAACGAGGAACGTAATAGCTGTTTTTATTCAATGCCTCCATTTTGACACTTTTTCCGGCAGCATGAATAAATTCTACTTTTCCATTTACTACAGCTGTAACCATTCCAACGTGACCAATTGAAGTGCTGTTGACGTTTCTGCCTTTGAAATACAATAAATCTCCAGGTTGCAATTCATCCAGAGTAACATCCATTCCAAATAAAGACTGAGCTCCGGCAGTGCGCGCTAAAGAGAAACCATATTCTTTGAAAACGTATTGAATAAAACCTGAGCAATCAAATCCGGCAGGCGATGCTCCACCATAAACATAAGGAACTCCCAAAAAGGTCTTCGCAAAATTAATTATTTCATCCGCATTAGAATTTGGAGCAGTCCCAGAATTTACATTTGTTGATTGAGCCTCTAAATGGAATGTAAAGAACAAGAGCGCAATTGTAACCAATAATTTCATTTTTTTCATCCTGCAAAAGTAGCCCCTTCTTCCTTTAGTAAAATATAAAAAATCCTAAAATGCTGTAATTATTTTATGCGCGCATAGTATTTTTTTCCTAACTTAGTTTATAATTAAGGAACTATGGAAAATCAAGCATTAAAAGGTGGTGAATTTATTATTAGAGATGTTCATTTTTCTGAGGTTTTTATTCCTGAAGAATGGACTGAAGAACAAAATATGATCGCTCAAATGTGTGATGATTTCATTGAACATGAAGTTCTACCATATGTGGAAAGAACCGATAAAATGGAAGAAGGATTAATGGAATCCATTGTGCTGAAGGCCGGTGAATTGGGCTTGTTGGGCCTGTCTGTCCCTGAAAATCTCGGGGGAATGGGTGTTGATTTCAAAACCACCCTACTTGCAACCGAACACCTAGGCGCGGGTTATTCCTTTTCGGTTTCGTTTGGTGCACATACTGGAATTGGGACCTTACCCCTACTTTATTATGGAAACGACGGGCAAAAATCAAAGTACATACCTAAACTTGCAAGTGGTGAATGGAAAGCAGCATATTGTTTAACTGAACCAGGGGCGGGATCAGATGCCAACTCAGGAAAAACTAAAGCAATCCTTTCAGAAGATGGTAAAAACTACATGTTAAATGGTCAAAAAATGTGGATAACAAATGCTGGTTTTGCGAATCTATTTACTGTTTTTGCCAAAATTGATGATGATAAAAATTTGACCGCTTTTTTAATTGAAGCAACTACTCCTGGAATTACCTTAAATCCAGAAGAGAAAAAGATGGGGATCAAGGGTTCCTCCACACGACAAGTATTCTTTAACAATGTACTTGTTCCCATAGAAAACATGTTGTCTACTCGAGAAAATGGATTCAAAATTGCGTTAAATATATTAAACATAGGTAGAATTAAGCTTGCCGCTGGTGTACTAGGTGGGGCTAAAGGAGCGATTAATTTGGCGGTGAAATATGCCAATGAACGCGAGCAATTTGGTCGTGCTATTTCAAAATATGGTGCTGTCCGCTATAAACTGGCAGAGCAAGTAATTCGAACATATGTGTTGGAATCCGCAACATACCGCGCAGGACAAAATATTGACGATGCCATTACTGCACTAATAGAATCCGGAATAACAAAAGGAGAAGCCACGTTAAAAGGTATAGAACAATTTGCTGCCGAATGTGCGGTGTTGAAAGTGGCCGGTTCAGAATGCCTAGATTATGTGGTTGATGAAGCTGTTCAAATTCATGGCGGCATGGGATATTCCGCTGAATCAATGGTCGAACGAGCATATCGAGACGCCCGTATCAACCGTATCTTCGAGGGAACGAATGAAATCAATCGGATGCTTGCGGTTGATATGATACTCAGAAAAGCGCTAAAGGGCGAATTAGATTTAATGGGTCCGGCTATGCAAGTTGCTAATGAATTAATGAGCATTCCAGACATGCAAGAATTACCTGAAACTCCGTTGGCAGCAGAAAGAGTATACCTAAATGGATTTAAAAAAACTTTATTGATGGTCGCCGGTTCAGCGGTTCAAAAATTGATGCAGTCTTTAGCGAAAGAACAAGAGGTTTTACTGAATATAGCTGATATTGCTATTGAAACCTATTTAGCAGAATCAACTTTGCTTCGCGTAGAAAAAAAAATAGAAATGCACGGTGAAAGGGTCTGTGAAATAGATCTTTCCATTGTAAAAACACATTTTTACGATGCAGCATCACGAATTGAAAAACACGCAAAAGACGCCATTAATTCCTTTGCAGAAGGAGATGAGTGTAGCATGATGTTAATGGGTGCGAAACGCTTTACGAAAGTTAGCCACTTCAATCCAAAGCAAGCACGACAACAGATTGCACAACAACTTATTCAAGAAAACAAATACTGTTTTTAATTCAACCCTTCGTAGACTGTATATCAAATCAATTTATTACTTTTGAAATTCACGAAACGGATTAAATATGTATAGAATTAATTTCTTTTTTGCTTTCATTCTGCTAATTACAAGTTGTTCAGACGGGAATTTAGAAGCAGAAAAACTCAAGTTGGAACAAGAAAAATTAAAACTTGAACAGGATAAACTGAATTTAGAGAAGAACAAAGGTTCAGAACCTTCCAAAGTTGAAGGCAAGACCACTGAAGATGACAAACAAACCTCAAGTGGTAACAACGGTAAAATAAATGGAAATAATGTTTTGGTAAGAAGCGATCACTCCATTCGAGGAAACAGAAAAGCAGTGTTAGCAAACGGTCAGTTGGTTAAAATTGTAGATGAATATAGACCTGAGGGCAATGACAATGAAGCTATATTACGATCAGCTACTCCGTTCTATAATGATTATTCAGGTAATTTGGTCTTTACTTTAAATAAAGGGAAAGCAGTAATGATAGAAAGCTACGAAGGAAATGAATACAAAATTTCCTACGAAGACGATAAAACAGGTAAAACGGGTTATGCCAAAATCTCTTCTGCTCAATTGGAGTTTATATCTGGAGATCTTTGGTATCATATAACTACCTCATCTGGTATAGATGGTTGGGTTTTTGGTAAATTCATTCAGAAATTGTAATGAAAAAAACAATTGTTTTCTTATTTCTGCTATCCAGTATTTTCCTGGTTGGCTATTTTGCCCTAACCACTTATTCAGAGCCAGGTTGTATTTATAAAGACCCGCAAATGATGAAAGCGCACGCAAATAAAGAAACAGTTTCTGATTCAATTGCACAATCATTTCCGAAACCAAACTTCCCAAATGACTCATTGTTAATCAATCATTTACTGGGAAAATTTGACTATTCAAAGGATTCTTTTTTTACATCGGTAGCGGCAGAACATTGTTCCAAACCCATGTATCTACAGAAAGAAACTTACAAAAAATTCAAAGAAATGTACGCCGCAGCTAAAAAGGATGGATTCGCATTAAAAATCATTTCAGGAACACGCAATTTCAATGAACAGAAGGCCATTTGGGAACGAAAATGGAATACAAATATTAAAACAATGGATAGCTTGAAAGCTGCAAAAACTATTCTTTTATATAGCTCAATGCCTACCACCTCACGTCATCATTGGGGGACTGACATGGACATAAATAGCTTAGAAAATAGTTATTTCGCTGCCGGACAAGGATTAAAAGAATACAACTGGTTGAAGAAAAACGCCTCGAAATATGGCTTCTGTCAAGTTTACACCGATAAGAAAACCACAGACCGAACTGGATATGAAATGGAAAAATGGCATTGGTCATACATTCCAATATCATCACATTACTTAAAAAAATACGGGGAATTGATTACATACAAACAAGTGAAAGGATTTCAAGCATCTGAATTGGCACCTAAACTCAACTCAATTGAGGCTTACGTAAACGGAATTGATAAAAGCTGTCATTAATGAAAAGTCTAATTGTACTAACTCTACTCCTAATTGTAAATGCCTGTGAATTTAAAATTAAAGAGCAAGAATATGATAGTGGTCCGGGAAAACCACAGGTAGAAAGTTCGCCTGTCATGTCAAACCCCGATATTTCGAAAGATTTCTTATTGGGAAAATTTGACTATATAAAAGATGAAAAATTCCAATTAGTTGGGAGTAAATGGAGCGACAAAGAAATTTATTTACAGAAAAAAACCTATGAAGCATTTGTAAAAATGGCCGAGGCTGCGCAAAAAGATGGAATAGACCTAAAAATTGTTTCTGGAACTCGGAATTTTGAAGATCAAAAGAAAATTTGGGAACGAAAATGGAAAGACAACGAAAAAAAGATCAAAGAGAAATCTGCAAATGCGAAGAAAATTTTAACCTTTAGTTCTATGCCCGCTACTTCCAGGCATCATTGGGGGACAGATATGGATATCAATTCGGTGGATGAAGATTACTTTAAGGACGGTAAAGGGAAAAAAGTATATCGATGGTTAGTTGAAAACGCGTCAAAATATGGATTCTGTCAAGTTTATTCCGATAAAAAATCTTCTAAACGGACCGGATATAATCAAGAAGTATGGCATTGGTCATACATGCCTCTTTCCAGTTATTATTTAGATAATTACATTAAAAATGTTTCATACTCAGACATCAAAGGATTCCTCGGAAGCGAAAGCGCAAAGGAAATTGATATGATTAAAAACTACGTGCAAGGAATAGATAGGTCTTGTGAGGGAATAAATAACTAGTCCATACTTTTAAATCGTTTGTAGATAGCCCTGTTTATTATCACCCTGATTCTGGGGGTGTGAAAATTTATTTTTTTACACAATACATAAATTTTCAAAGTAATTGTTCAGGCTCTACTTGATTCCGTTAAAAATGGTTTCGAATTAATACTTGGTTTAGTTGGGGCACTTTGTTTGTGGATGGATATAATGAATATTAGAGAAAAATCCGGAGTAGTGAACTTGTTATCTAAATTAGCAAACACTCTTTGTTGCAAATTGTTTCCTGAAATCCCCAAAGATCATCCAGCTCAAGGAGCAATTTTGATGCAATACAGCACGAATATGCTGGGGTTTGATAATGCTGCGACTCCCATTGGTTTGAAAGTAATGAAAATCCAAATAAGGAAACGGCTAGTAATACTCAAATTATATTTTTAGTCTTAACTACATTGGAATAACGATTATTCCGGTGAATATTTTAACCTGCCGAAGCTGTGCCCTGTCAACAGATCCTACTGTCGTTTCATGCCCATATTAATCACCCCTTTTTTTCTACGATGGTGGGGTTAACATTTCTTTCTACCGAACAAAAAAAAATTATAACGGCCTGTAGTTCTTACCTATTTATTCTACTGATAGAGGTAATTAACTGAAAAAGTAATTAAAAAAGCTATTAGCCAACCATGAACTACCTCATCCATGGTGTGTTTGTTTAAATAAAGACGCGCAGAAATTGTTAATCCAGTACTAATTGCAGCAAGTAGAAGAACCCAAAACTCAAAATACTGTTGCTTCATACAATACGCCAAAATATATCCAAATAAGATTCCTCCCCCTGCAGCGTGCAAGCTTACCTTAAATTTAAAATTCAATAAAAAAAGTGTTAATGAAACGAGGGTTCCAGAAAGTGGTAGTGAATAAATGAATGTTGGAATTAACGCGTCACCTGCCTTCAATACGAAAAGTAAATACAAAGCCGCAGTATAAAACACCATGAGTAGAATGGGGAAAAATCGCTGCGTACGATCCGTCAACTCAATGGATGAAATCATTTTTCTATTACGTAAAATGAGAATTGAAACACCAGGTGCAATCACAGTAAAAATCGCATATAAATTAAGAACTGCCCATTTCATAGGATTTGGCAGGCTCCATAAAGAATTTTGATTAATTACAAAATCCTCAAAGGAGATGGTGAAAAAAGTTAGAATTAAACAATAAATGGGTATAAACAGTGGCATAAATACCCAAGAAGTAATTTGTGCAACTAATCGCATTATAGTTCTTTTCTTAAGCGGGCAACCGGAATGTTCAATTGTTCGCGGTATTTTGCAACTGTTCTTCGTGCAATATTATAACCCTTATCTTTTAATAATTCCATCAGTTTTTCGTCAGGCAAGGGTCTTTTTTTATCCTCTGCCTCAATCGCATTAGACAATATTTTCTTCACCTCACGTGTAGAAACTTCTTCCCCACTATCGGTAGATAATGATTCAGAAAAGAAATACTTTAAAGAATATATTCCAAAATTTGTCTGTACGTATTTGCTATTCGCTACGCGCGAAACGGTGGAAATATCCATTAAAACCACATCCGCAATATCTTTCAAAATCATTGGCCGAAGATTGGTTTCATCTCCCGTTAAGAAAAAATTGCGTTGATATTCCATGATGGCCGTCATGGTAATCAATAAAGTGGTTTGTCGTTGTTTAATTGCGTCGATAAACCATTTGGCGCTATCCAGTTTTTGCTTCACGAATGAAAGAGCTTCTTTGTCGGATTTCGAGGTTTTTGCACCTTCTGCATAGGTCCGAAGCATGTTTGCATATTCACGACTGACTTTCAAATCGGGGGCATTTCGAGAATTTAAGGTCAATTCCAATTTTCCATCCGATTCAAACAATAAAAAATCGGGAATGATTTGTTGGAAATTCTGTGCAGCATCTCTGGTGCTTCCTCCCGGTTTTGGATTCAATTTAAGAATTTCGTCGATTGCTTTTTTGAGTTCTTCATCGGTTAAATCCAATTTCTTTGAAATCTTATCGTAATGTTTTTTCGTAAACTCCTCGAAGAATTTTTGCAAAATCACTAAGGCATGAGAACGATGCGGTTTACCATCTTGTTTTCGTTTCATTTGAAGCACGAGGCATTCCTGAAGGTCTCTCGCGCCCACTCCAGCCGGATCTAGTTCATGAATTAGGGCTAAAGTTTCCTCGATTTCTGCCTCAGAAACAGTTATTCCAACTGAAAAAGCCAAGTCATCCACTAAGGCATCTACTTCGCGATTGAGGTAGCCAGATTCATCCAAATTACCGATTATTGTATCTGCAATCAGGTATTGATTATCAATCAACGGAAGCAATTGTATTTGTTCCATTAATTTTTCGCGAAAAGATTGCTCTCCAGACAGTGGTATAACCCGTTCTTCCTCGTCTTTGGATTGATTATTTGCTTGTGTTTTATAGTCTGCGGAATCATCATCCAGATAGTCCGACAAATCAAACTCTTCCTCGTCCTCGTCAAACTCATCGTCATTCTCTTCCGCATCATACTCATCCTCCTCCTCTTCTCTTTCTTCACCTTCCTCTAGCGCAGGGTTTTGCTCAAGTTCTTGTTTAATTCGCTGATCCAGTTCGATGGTTGGTACTTGAAGCAGTTTCATCAACTGAATTTGTTGAGGAGAAAGTTTTTGCTCTAGTTTTTGAATCAAATGCTGCTTTAGTGCCATGTTGTATTACTTAGTATAAAGGTATCCTTTTTTCAAAAAACAGACCAAAACGTGATCGAAAAAGTAGAATAAAAAAAATCATCCGTTTATTAGGTAAAACCGCGGCTTATCTTTTTAACTTAGCAAACTCTAAATCTGTATATGAAATTACTTTTTTTACTTTTCATAATCTTGTCCATTTATGGTTGTTCATCGCAACGCCAAACATTAGTATTTATTAAACATACTCCCTATTGTGGAGGAGCTAAACCGACACCGGAAATGGCTCGAGGTACGATTGTTATGGCTTCCAAATCTAAGTTTGCCCTCACCAAAAAAGGCGGAAAAAAGGTAGAAAATTGGATCATTACAGATACATCCGGAACATGGACGGGTAAATTAACCACTGGAAATTACGATGTGTATCGTGCAGACAAATTTCTAAGTAATGAAGAATTGATGAAACAACTAAAAACATTTATTTCGGATTCAACAAATTATCGATTCAATGGAGAAAAATGCCTTGAATTATGGAAAAAAGAACCGGATTATAGCTTTTCGGTTAGCAATTCAGGGTCAATACACGTTGAATTAAAAGGGAAATGTTTTGTAGGATTTACTCCTTGCATTGAATACATTGGCCCAAAAGTGCAATAAATGGAATTTTTACCCAAAGACATTGAAGCATACGTGCTGCGTCATACTCCACAAGAGTCTGCCGTTTTACACAAAATAAACAGGGAAACACACCTAAAAGTAATGCAGCCACGCATGCTTAGTGGACATTTTCAAGGGCAATTACTTCGGTTCTTGGTTGAAATGATACAACCGAAACGTATTCTCGAAATTGGAACTTATACCGGTTATTCAGCTATTGCGCTGGCACAAGGTCTAAAAACGGGAGGAAAATTGATCACCATTGATGTGAATGTGGAATTGGAAAAAATGATTTCTAATTTTATACTTGAAGCCGAATTATCCGATAAAATTGAACAAATTACCGGAAATGCCCTGGAAATAATTCCAACACTCACTGAAAATTTTGACTTGGTTTTCATTGATGCCGATAAACGAAATTACAAGAATTACCTCGACCTTGTTTTAAACAAGCTAAATTCTGGAAGCTATATTCTTACAGACAATGTGTTGTGGTCGGGTAAAGTGACCATGCCGAAAGAACAAATGGATGTAGATACGAGAATGATTAATGAGTTCAATGATTATGTTCAAAATCACCCGCAACTAGAATCTATTTTGTTGCCTGTGCGCGATGGGTTATACATTTCGAGAAAAATAGATTAAACGAAGCCCGTTTGTATTTATGCAATTTCGGAATGTTTTGGTTGATAAAAAGGTGATTTTAACCCCTGAAAAATGAACAATTTCATTCCTCAAGTAGATTTTGCCACTTGATTTTGACCCTTAAAACTAGCTGTTTTTGAACGCATTATGCCTTATGCAAACATCCACCAATCACATTGTGTTTTGCACCCGTAACGGAGGAAATGCAGTTGGGTTGATCCAGTAAATAAAGCACTCCCAGATACGCAAAGACTATTGCCTCCTTGAAATCCGAAGTGTGTTCATCCATAAAAACCAATTTGTTTTTTGAGTGAAATTGAATGCGCTCTATCAAAAACCTGTTTTTTGTGCCTCCTCCGGTTGTCATCACGTTTTGTAATTGATTTTCAGCAATAACCCTGGCGACTTGCAATGCGATATGTTCTGAAATAGTAGCTAATTTGTCTTCGACACTACTTTTAAAAGACTTCAGAACTGGATTAAAAAATTCTTCCAACCATTCTGTCCCTAAGGATTTCGGTGCTTCCAAAGAATAATATGCCAAGTCGTTTAAACAAGACAAAAGATCTGAATTAATTCTTCCTGTTCGGGCTAATTTTCCTTCGTTATCAAAATTAACACCTAGTTCTTTTACCAATTCATTGAATGGTAAGTTTGCCGGACAAATATCAAAAGCACTAATTTGTTCTTCTTTTTTCAAACTGATATTCGCAAATCCGCCCAAATTCAAAAATCCTTCGGCTAGATCATTAAATAAATCAAAATCTCCAATAGGAACGAAAGGCGCACCTTGTCCACCGGCTACCACGTCCATCGTTCGAAAATCATTGATTACGGGAAGCTTGGTGTGATACGCAATCGTGGCACCACATCCAATTTGAAGGGTAAATCCATTTTGAGGTTGATGCAAAATTGTCTGTCCATGAGAAGCAATAGCTTGAATGTTATTTTTATCGATTTGATATTCTTCCAAGAACAGATTCACGTTGTTTGCAAACTCCTTTCCAATTTTTTTATCCAATTTCAACAGCTCAATTACCGAAAGTGTGGGTGCATTTCTAAGTTCCATTACACAATCAGCCTCGTACTCAAAAGTCTTGAAATTCAATAACTTAAACTCCTTTTTTTCGGGACTTATCGAGAATTTAACATGGGCAATGTCCAAGCCATCTAAGGAGGTTCCGGACATCAAACCAAGAATTTCTAATTCAACCATACCTTAATGTTGTGAAAAAACAATTGAAACCATTAAATTTGCATACAAAGAAACAATTAAAACTTCATAAACCATGAATTTTGAACTAACCGAAGAACAAATTGCCGTAAGAGATGCTGCAAGAGATTTTGCGCAAAACGTATTAAAACCGGGAGTTATCGAGCGTGATAACCTTCAGAAGTTTCCAGCAGAAGAAATCAAGCAATTGGCAGAACTTGGTTTTATGGGAATGATGGTAGACCCAAAATATGGCGGAAGCGGCATGGATACCTTGTCGTATGTGTTGGCTATGGAAGAAATTTCCAAAGTGGATGCGTCTACATCTGTTTGTATGTCGGTGAATAATTCTTTGGTGTGCTGGGGAATAGAAAAATTTGGTGCGGAAGAACAAAAACAAAAATATTTAGTTGCACTTGCTACCGGTGAAAAAATCGGGGCATTTTGTTTATCAGAACCAGAAGCAGGTTCAGATGCAACTTCTCAAAGTACAACAGCCATAGATATGGGCGACCATTATTTATTGAACGGAACAAAAAATTGGATTACCAATGGTTCATCAGCCTCTGTTTATTTAGTGATTGCTCAGACTAATGTGGAATTGGGTCACAAAGGAATCAATGCGCTGATTGTTGAACGAGGAATGGACGGTTTCATTGTTGGAGCGAAAGAAGATAAAATGGGAATCCGTGGTAGTGATACGCATACGCTACTTTTTAACGACGTGAAAGTTCCAAAAGAAAATAGAATTGGTGAAGATGGATTTGGATTTACATTTGCTATGAAAGTACTTGCCGGTGGTAGGATCGGTATCGCTGCACAAGCATTAGGAATTGCCGGAGGAGCATTTGAATTATCGACTGAATATTCGAAACAACGAAAAGCATTTGGAAAAGAAATCTACAAACACCAAGCAATTGCATTCAAATTAGCAGATATGGCTACTGAGATTGAAGCTGCGCGTATGTTAGTTTATAAATCAGCAACGGACAAAGACCAGGGTAGAAACTACGATCAATCTTCCGCGATGGCTAAATTGTATGCATCTAAGGTTGCTATGGAACAAACGGTTGAGGCGGTTCAAATTCATGGCGGATACGGTTTCGTGAAAGAATACCACGTGGAGCGAATGATGCGCGATGCGAAAATCACTCAAATTTACGAAGGAACTTCAGAAGTACAAAAAATTGTAATTTCAAGGGGTGTTTTGAAGGGATAAGATTGGTTCTTACTTTCTTTTAGAGTTATTTAATAGGATACAAAGAAAATGTCGTGCCGGTGGTGCGACATTTTCTTTTTGCATAATGTCGTTTTTGCCGCCCCAAGCGGATATTATAATTTGTTTTTTACTGCTTAAAACAGTAATATTGGTTATACTTTTTATTATGCAAAAACCTCCCGACAAGCGATGTTGTTGGTATTCTTATATTTAATACATAAATCCGAAAAGCCACAACGGAATGCTATTTTGAAAACCTATCTCAATATCGTCTTTGACTAAAAAGGCTTTATCAAAATCAAGAATTTGTTTTCTTGTTTTGTTTTTACCGCCTATTTCAAAAAGAAATGTGTTATCTACTAATATATCCCCTTTATTGGGTAAAGAAACAGTATGATTATTGCTAAAATTTTGCATAAAAAAAGTCTCTCGTACAGTTCCAATGTCAATTTGATCGCTAGAAATAGCATACATTAAATTGGTATTATGCATCCAGATTTTATCCGGTTTATTCAATATACTGATACTTTTGGTTTGTTTGTAGGTTGACCTAATTAACTCTGCTCTGTCCAACAATTGTAAGGCACGTACTAGCGCATTACGGTTCAACTGAATGCTTTCGCTTATTTTAAAAATATTTGGGGTAAATGGAACATTTGAAGATATGACAAATAATAATCGCTTCAATTTTGTAATCGTTTGGTAATCTAAATTTTCAGTTGCCTGCATATCAACTTCTAAAATTAAATTTACGGTATTTCGAATTTTTTGATAGTATTCCTCTACATTGTTTTCATAATAGGGATAATTGCCAATCCTGAGGTATTCGGAAAAATACTTGAAAGGGGTAAATTGTTGGGTGAGAGTAACACACATTTCCATATGGTTTTCCAAAATGTCTTCAAGTGAAATAACGGGTAGATCTATTTTTTCTTTAAACAATAAATATTCTCGAAATGACATTTCTGTCAAACTATACGTTACTGCCCTTCGACTCAAATCAGATTCGCCTTTATAAATGTCTAAGATGGATGAAGAGGTAAAAATGACCTGTAAATTACTGAAATCGTCGTAGATTAATTTCAACTCACGAGACCAATTAGGATATTTATGTACTTCATCCAGAAGCAATAATTTTCCACCCATTTTGACAAAGTTTTCCGCTAAGCCATATAATGTATTTTCTGAAAAAAATAAATCATCAAGCGCTATGTACAATACCTCATCTGCTTTATGTTCATAGGCAAGCTGAAGTAACAAGGTTGTTTTACCCGTTCCTCGCGCTCCTTTGACAGCAATGAGACGATTGGATTTATTAATTCTATCGAATAAATAACGCTTAAATTCAAGCGGAACATTTTTAATTTTTCGAGTTGATTTTTCAAAAAGTTGATTCATTTTGCTATTTTAAAAAGCAAATATAACCATAAATTGCTATTTTAAAAAGCAATAATAGATTTTTTACACAAAAAAACTGAACTCTCAGATAAGTGATTTTGTGGAATACTTCTTTTTTTAATTTTTGGGTTGATAACCCAAGATTGTATTTAATAGACAGAATTCAACCTGATTAACAACGCATTTTTAGCAATCAAACAGATGATAAAAAAATAATCAAAAATTATCAAAAAAACCTCCCGACAACCACGGCTGAAGGGAGGTTTTTTTTGCTTATGAAAAACTATTGTTTGATGAATTTCAAGGTTTGATTTGTTTCTGGGAAATTCAAATAATACGTGCCTGTTGAAAGCACTGAAACTTGAATCGTTGTTTTATTACCAACTAACTTTCCAGATGACAGAACGCGACCGCTGACATCATGAATAATAAATGATTTACCTGTCAAATCTTCACTCGTTTCTAAAGTAAATGCATCTAGCATAGGATTTGGGTAAAGAACAATTTCATTATCTTTTAATTCGATAACATCAGAACCAGTGCAGGCAATAACCAATAAATTTTGTGTGGCGTTTGAACTACAACCATTTGAATTGGTATATGAATAGCTTATTGGATAAGATCCAATTCCAATAGTTGTATTAAATGAATTGTTACTTACCGAAGTTCCGGAATATGTTCCTCCGGCAGGGCTTCCACCAGTTAAGTTAACTAAACCTGCTGTATCACAAACTGAATTAAATGTTGCCAAGGTAACTGTTGGTAAAGGATTTACGGCTACTGTCATCGTCTGTGTATTTCCACATTGCCCAGAGTTTGGTGTAAATGTATAGGTTGTAGTTGCTGTATTATTAATGGCTGGAGACCAAGTTCCGGAGATTCCATTATTTGATGTAATAGGAAGATTAATAATTCCTCCTGAACAAACAGCTGCCAATTGAGTAAAGGAAGGTGTTAATATTGGAAGAACTGTAGTACTTACTGATTGAGAAGGAGGAGAAGTACAACCATTTAATGTCACTGTTGCATAAATGTTGGATTGATTACTTTGAACAATTAATGTAGCGACTGGAAATTGACTACCATTAGATACCGTCCAAACTACTCCGTTCGGAGCATCAGTAGTTAGTGTAACATTTGAACCTTGACAAAATGTTGTTGGACCACTTGCAATTATTGTAGGTGCACTAGGTGAAGGATTTGCAGTAATCGTAATCGGAGTTGAACTATTTGAACAACCATTTGATGTTACCTGCACACTATAAATCCCAGAATTTGTAACAGTGATTGATTGACTTGTCTGTCCTGTGCTCCAAAGGTTTCCATTAGATGAGGAGGATGTTAAAGTTGACGATTCACCGCTACAGAAAGTGGTAGATCCATTAATTGTGATTAAAGGTTGACTTGGAGTAGGATTTACGGTAACAGTTATTATGTTTGAAGAAGGCGAAACGCACCCATTCTGAGTTACAGTAGCACTATATGAACCACTAGAATTTACGCTAATAGTTTGATTTGAATTATTATTACTCCAAAGGTTACCGGTTGGGCTATTTGAAGAAAGAGTAATACTACTTCCTGAGCAAAAAGTTGTTGAACCATTAGCACTAATAATTGGAGCATTTGGTATTGAATTAACGGTAACGATTACAGGTTGAGAACTAGCTGAACATCCATTAGAGTTTGTTACTGTTACCGAATAAGAACCTGAATTATTTATTATAATTGATGGGCTAGTGGAGTTATTAGACCATAAATTATTTGTACTACTTGAAGATGTTAATGTTACGTCGCCCCCACTACAAAATGTAGTTACTCCACTAGTTGTAATTGTTGGAGACGGTGGAACAGAATTCACGCTCACTGATATTAAATTAGAGGTCACAGATAAACAACCATTACTTGCCGATTGAGCTGAATAGTTTCCAGACTGACTAACTGTAATAGATTGAGTTGTTGCACCATTTGACCAGATTACGTTGGAAAGATTGGAGCTTAATGTGACATTATTACCTTGACAAAATGTAGTATTTCCATTGGCGCTAATGATCGGAGAAGCAGGAATTTGATTAACCACAACAGTAGTGCCAGTAGATGTAGAAGTACAATTTCCATTTGTTATAGATACTGTATAATTACCAGCAGTATTTGCGGTATATGAACTATTTGTAGCATTTGGGATTATAACATTATTGTTGAACCATTGATAACTATTTCCAACAGAGGTAACTGCGTTCAATGTAACTGTATTTCCCTGGCAGATTGTTGTTGCTCCTGATGAGGTGACAGTATTATTTGGATTAGGAAGAACAGTAACTTGAATCGAATTGGAAGGAGATGAAGAACAGCCATTACTTATTAATTGAATGCTATAATTACCGCTTGAAGTAACCAATATTGATTGTGTTGTCTGTGAGTTTGACCAAATTAAATTACCGCTTAAGTTAGATGTTAAAGTTACCGAACTATTTGCACAGAAAGTTGTATTTCCGGAACTAGAAATAACTGGAGCTGATGGTAAAGGAGTTACATTAACTGGAATAATTTGAGAAACACTAGGACAACCTTGAGCATTTGAAACTGTTAATGAATAATTTCCAGACTGACTTACGGTTATAGCTTGAGTTGTTGCTCCATTTGACCAGAGATTGCCTGAACTATTTGGAGATGATAATGTTACGCTAGCCCCAGCACAGAATGTTGTAGGACCATTAGCATTAATTGAAATTGGATTACCTGAAGAAAGTGTAATTGATGTTGGAAAACTTGTTGCAACGCAAGCACCAGATATTGACACTGAATAGTTGCCATTAGTAGAAACTTGAAGTGAGTCGTTATTATTATTGATTGAGTTAGCACCATTCATCCATGAATATGTATAATTACCACTAGGAGCTATCAATATATTATTTGCTCCCGAACAGAACACGCTATTATTCTGTGTTAATTCAAAATAATTTAAATTATTATAAATAAATGAATTGGAAAGTGATGAATGTGAACTAGCAATCTCACTAATTACGAAACCATTAATATTTAGTAATGCTCCGACTGAATTAATAACATTGGTCGGAGAGATGGTATCCCAGAAATTACCTGTCAGATTATCATTGCTCGAGGTACTATTTACTAGACTCCGATATTCAAATCCACCAAATCGGAAAGAAAAATAATCAATATAAAATTTTGACCAAGGTGTGCCAACGACATTAGATGACGTAACATTAGCTCCAGTATATTTACTTACAAATGAAATTTTGTCTGAATTTTCAGTTCCTCCTCCACTCATGCTAGTGCAAGCAGATCCATAATTTGTGGATGGGGATTGTCCCCATTGCCAATATGGATTTTGGAAATTATATCCAGAAGCAATTCCGTACGCACATCTAAAATTGGTTGCGCTCGTTGTACCATTAGGATTCACTGCTACAGAACCTACAAAATTTTCAAATCTTCCAAACGGTACATGGAAAGTTTGATAATTATACCAAGCTGTTAAGGGTGATGGATTGAGACCATTTACAGAAGCATTATTACAACTTTCTGACCAGGCACTACAACTATTTGCAAGAGCTAGACAAAAATTTCCCGATGATCCTGAAGTTCTTCCAATCCCATATGGTGAACCGTTCATTCCTGGTATATCATTCGTTGTTAAAACGACACTTGTATTTTGGTTTTTAATGAAATTAGAATTATTAATTGTAACCGTAGGGCTTGTGTTTGTAAAAGCGACATTTCCAAAGTCAGTATTTACTATATATTCTGAAGTTTCAACACCAAATCCAATATTCCTCACTATTGAAGAATTTTGCAGATTAAAAGTTGATGCACCCCCAATAAATACACCATCCACACTATTGGAGTCAATATCAAGATAATTACCCGTTAAACTGGAGTTATTGATACAAATACCCATTCTAGCATTTTTTCTAGAAATTGAATTATTCATGGTTAAAGTTGAGCCTAGAATGAATAATCCCGACATGCTGTTATTATAAAAAACAGAATTATTTATTGTGATCGTTGTGGAATTTAACATTAGCCCTGTTGTTCCATTATTTTTAGATTTGAAATGTTTTAATTGACAATTTGAACTGTTTGAGATTTTAGCTCCTTCTTCGTCACAATTGGAAATACTACAATTATTAATGTTTATGTTTGATGATACGCCAAAAGCTAAGATTCCGTTATTTTTACAATTATTGATTTCAATTCCATTTGCTGTTAAATTAGAATTTTCAATAACAATACCGTTTTTTGCATAAGATATAACCGTGCCCTTTATTGAATTATTCGTTGAGGTGGTGTCTAAGTTAATTCCTGTCCAATATTGTTTATTTGTTGTGGTTTGAAATGGTTTAAATTGCACTTTATTACAAGCATCTCCATTAACAATTAAAGAGCCTTTAACATCAATTACTACATCACCCACTAGGTCTGAGTTGTTATCAATAAACAAAACGGATACCGTTATTCCAGGATTAATTGACAATGTGACACCTGGATTTACCTTTACCGGCTGTGTTAATGTTTGGTTTGTGCTCCAGGTAGTGTTAGAACTAATTATCAATTGACCATGAATTGATATTAGTAAAAATGTAAAAACAAGACAGGAATAGATTTTTTTCATGATATGAAATTTAATAAAGAAGACAATTTTTCAACGATGGTTATAATATTACTGCTAGAAACCGTGATAGATTCAATTTTCTCAAGAATAGATTTTTTAGAAATATCTTTGGAAAAGTTTAAAATTCCTTCCTCATTTGCATTATTTAATATTTCTATTAACTTCTTTTTTGAAGAATCAGTTAATCTATCTAGTTTATATACAAATTGAATAAAACCTTTTAAATTAATTTTCAATAGGTTTTTATTGAAGCTAGTATCCGAAATAATCCCCCTTGTCTCAAAATAACTTTTGGCAAGGTCGTTTATAAGTGGATTGAAAATATTGATTATTATATAGTTACTTTCGATAGAATATTTTTCACTTATAACAGATTTTAAAATGTAATTTTCAACATCTAATTCGCTCTTAGTATCAAATCTTAATTGAGCCGCAAGAATTTTATTTTTTAATTGAGTTTGAGTTAATTTTAAATTTTTCTGCAAAAAGCTAAAGTGTTTTTCGATGTTAGAATATGAATCTATTGGTTCAAGTGATCTAATTAACGCGTCCAATATCACTAATTCGAGCTCTACTTTTGGCAAGCTACCAAATGGCATTTTCTGGATTTCAAATAAAATTCGCTCACTGAATGTTTGATGATTTTCAATAATTTTATTCAACTCCATTACTTAATTATTACAATATTTTACGTTTAAAAAACATTTTATAGCCAAAAAAAATACGTGACAAATTTCTGATAAAATAACCCAGCCACTCATCTATATTATAACTAAATTATTATATTTGTAACTAGTTTAGTTAAATAATAAATAATTTTCATATTATGAACGCAATAGGAAATAAAATTCGCATTTTACGTGAAGAAAAAGGATTTTCACAAGAAAACTTGGCTTCTGCACTGGATATTACGCAATCCAATTACGCCAGATTAGAAAAAGATGATAACCGAATTAGTGTTCCGCGTTTGATCGTTATTGCTAGAACTCTAGAAACTACCGTTACGGAACTAGTTGGTGAAAAAGCAAATACAGTAGTTAATCAAAACCATAATCACGAAGCTGTTACGTATTTACATGCTAATTTTCAAGCAGATAAGGAGCACATCCAAACCCTGAAAGATGAAATTGAGTATTTGAAGAAGATGGTAGATAAGTTTTTGGAGCGGTAGTTAAACTTTGCAGAATCAGGTGCGCAGGATTTCACAGCTGAATAGTATCATCATCCTCAGTCCTCCTTCAAAAGGAGGAAGATAAGAACATCCTCTTTAAAAACTAATTACTAATCAGCAAAGCACAGTTGTACTATCTTCTCCCTTGCTTGAAGGGAGATCGAGAGGGATGATTTTGTAAATTGACAATAAATAACATTCACTTTAATTTTAAACCCACACCAAAAGCACAATTGATTTAACACTTTTATTAATAAATGCTCAACGAGTAGTGCAAAGTATTAAATTTCAAGAACAATAGCCCCACTATTTTCTGTGCAGTTTTCAAAAAAATGGACACATTTTGAGTGTTTGTTCATTTTTATTGCAAAAACTGGACAAAAAGAATAGCTTTATTTCAATCCTCGTGTTCTTTCTCTCCGTTTATCTCTACCGCCTTTTTGAACGTGGATCTAATTTCTGGGTGACGGATTTCTCCACCTGTTGTGCCAGTTTCTTTCGCAACGTATAATACCACAACACTAAAAAGTATGGTGATATACGATACTATGTTTGCAAATTTCTTCTTTTTCCAATTTACCCAAAGTCCCACCAAAGACAAGGCTCCTAGCAAGTATGAAAGAACCATAAACAATTCTGCTTTTTCCTCGTGCTCGTGAATTAAATCATGACTAACCCCTGCCGGGTGTTCCACGACTTCCTCCGCTTCTTCGCCTGATTCAAAAGCAGGAAAAGTGGAAATAGCTCCCAAAATAAACAAAAAGAAAGCCGTTCGTTTTATTGCATCCGATTTAGAAATTAACCCAATAAGCAAAACCACAAGGGCAATAAACGGGATAATAATGGGTAAATGGTTCGTTACCAAATGTAGATATGCTTCATTCATAATTTTAATTTATTTCTTAACCTGCAACGCTAACTCCAATTAGATGACCAATTCCGAAGGTAATGACTGCGGCAATTAACTTGAGTTATCTATAAATGATGTAAATAATCGTATTCCTAGCTACTTTATTCAGCAGTTTTCTTCGCTTCTGTGATTTTCTTCGTTAATTCGACAAAATCATCCACCGACAGACGTTCTGCGCGTAAGTCTAAAAACGGTAAATCTGCGTGGTGAATAATGGGTTTCAAGGCATTGCGCATGGTTTTTCGGCGCTGATTGAACGAAGTTTTTACAACTTGAACAAATAATTTTTCGTCGCAACCCAACGTTTCTCGTTCGTTGCGAACACAGCGAATAACGGCTGATTTTACTTTTGGAGGAGGACTGAATACATGTTCGTCAACGGTAAAACAATATTCAATATCATAAAAAGCTTGGAGCAAAACACTTAAAATTCCATATGTTTTAGATCCGGGTTTTTCGGCAAGTCGCAGCGCAACTTCTTTCTGAAACATACCAACAATTTCGGGTATTTGATTGCGGTATTCTAAGCATTTAAAGAGAATTTGGGAGGATATATTGTAGGGGAAATTCCCTATAACGCCCATTTTTTCGCCAGCCATTATCGGGGTTAAATCTTCCCGTAAGAAATCGCCAAAAATCACTTTCCCTTTCAATGCCGGAAAATGAATATCCAAATAAAGGACTGATTCATCATCCACTTCCATGCACCACGTATCTAATTCGGGACGTTTTAAGAGGAATTCTGTTAAGGCTCCCATTCCTGGTCCAATTTCCATTACACGAGGTGCAATTGCTTGACTACCATATAAATTGGCTATGCGTTCGCAAATCGTTTTGTCTTTCAGAAAATGTTGCCCGAGGCGTTTTTTGGGATCAACTTTATGCATGAAATTCCTCCACGATCGTTAAAAATGTTCGAAACGCCGCGAATTTCCCTTGATATTTTGCGCCATGTTCTTGTTGCAAAGCGGGTGCAAATTTTTCTTGATACAAATCCAATAATTCTTGCGAAGGACTTACGTACATGATAGAATATGTTACTCCGCCTTCTTCTTCACCGTGAATGCGCGAAAGTCGACTTTCTTTAAAGCAACCTGTTTCCAGTACATCCGGAATGTGTTTGGTACGCATCCAGGTTAACCAATCGGTTTCTACACTAGGGTCCAAACTAACAGTGACATTGTATAAAATCATTCATTTTGCTTTGTACAAAGATAGCTGATTCCGATGGAAACTAATTATATTTGACACATCATGAAAACAGAATCATTTACCATTACAGGAGAATATATAGAATTATTGGCGTTTTTGAAGGCTGTGGGCTTGGCCGAAACCGGTGGCCATGCTAAATTCATTGTGGATGAAGGTGAAGTGGTTCGAAATGGTGAAGTGGAATACCGCCGTCGCGCAAAAATAATCTCAGGTGACGTGCTTGAAATTGATGGGGTAAGATTTGAGTTGGCGTGATGGAAATTATCCAAAAAATGGATGAAAAACTACTGTTTTGTTAATTCTGAAATTATTTCCAGTAAACGTTTGCGATCTTCATTCGCTTCTTTGAGTTGAATTTCTAAAATTTCAATGGTTTTATGAAGCAGTTCTTTTTGGTCGTCGTATATGTTTTCGATTTGACCAGCATATTTTATAGAAGCATTATTGCTAAAATTATATACTGGCGCATCAGTATTCATAAGATATTCAGCAGGCACATCAAGAATTTGTGTAATTTCTTTTAATCTATCCGTTGATATTTTGACTGTTTCACTTTCCAATCGGGAATACGAATTTTGCGAAATCCCTAACTTTTCGGCCAAGTGTTCTTGCGTTAGGTTTTTTATTTCCCGAAAACGTTTGATCCGTGTGCCAATTCTTTCCATATTCTATCAATTTTATTTTCAAAGATACGTTTTTTTATTGTTCTATCCATTTTATGGATATATAATCCAATTAACGACTAAGATAAAAGTTGTTGGTCTCGTAAATTTGCTAAAAAATGAATAATATGAGAAAAAAAAAATCAAGACCAATTGTGATATTGGCTTTTGGATTGTTTTGGGCGGTCTTAGCTCAGGCACAGGAATCGATTAATGCTTCAGGTGGAGATGCCACTGGAAGTGGTGGTACGGTTGCATATACTATTGGACAAGTCACTTACACAAGTCAATCGAGTATTACTGGAGATATTGCACAGGGAGTACAACAAGCCTACGAAATATTCACCGTAGGAATAAGTGACAACTCATTTCAGATTTCACTCTCAGCATTTCCAAACCCAGGTGCTGATAATTTAACCATACAAATAAGTGATTTTAACAAAGAAAAACTGTTTTATCATTTATTTGATACGCAAGGGAATGTAATAAATAATGGTCAAGTAACTTCTCAGCAAACGCAAATTAACATATCAACTTTACTGCCTGCAACTTACTTCATTTCTATTTTAAACCAAGAAAACCAAAAAATTAAATTATTTAAAATCATTAAAAACTAAAAAACATGAAAAAATTATTTATGACCTTTGCTGCTATGTTATTGACGGCATTTGTATTTGCTCAATCACCAAATAAAATGAGCTATCAAGCTGTAATTCGCAACAACTCAAATGCTCTAATAACAAATCAAGCAGTAGGAATGCGCATAAGTATAATACAAGGAAATTCAAGCGGGACAGCTGTTTACGTTGAAACACATACTCCAACTACGAATGCTAACGGACTCGCTAGCATTGAAATTGGAGGGGGATTAGTTGTTTCAGGAACATTTTCAACTATAAATTGGGCAAACGGTCCATATTTTGTGAAAACAGAAACTGACCCAGCAGGAGGAACAAGTTATTCTATTGCAGGAACAAGCCAATTATTGAGCGTGCCATATGCTTTACATGCTAAAAATACAGATTCGTGGAGCGTAAACGCCGACTCAATTTATACGTTTAAAAAGGTGGGTATAGGGACATCATCACCTAATCTCTCTCTTGATATAAGAACTGATAATACATCCGCAATTAGAGGCGCTGGGTTTTCTCAATATTCTAGTAATACTTTTGCTTCATTATTACACTTAAATAAATTTAGAGGATCTTTAACCAACCCAATTTCTGTTATTAATAATGATTACATTGGTGGATTAGTACTCTCTGGTTACAATGGAACCTCGAATTCAGTTAATAGCCCTTCAATTGGCAGTATTGTTATTGGTAGCAAAGTTAACGGAAATGTTACATCAAGCTCCGTACCACAAGATTTATTTTTTGCAACAGGAGCAACAACTACTCAAAGTGATTCTTATGCACAAAACACAGTAAGAATGGTGATTTCATCTTCTGGAAATGTTGGAATTGGAACAACAACTCCAGCTCGAACATTACATGTAAATGCCGTTATGCGTCTCGAACCAATTGCTACTGCCCCAACAACTCCAGCCAAGGGAGATATGTATTTTGACAGCACCTTAAATAAACTACGTGTTTATGATGGTGCGACCTGGCAAAATTGTTGGTAGGTATAAAAGTACAATTTTCAACCACCTCAACCCGGGGTGGTTTTTTGTTTTGGATAAACCATTAAAATGGTTGGGGGATGTGGTGTTCATCCCATAGGTGCGGGATTAATCCCGCACCTATGGGATATTTGGTTATGATTTCATAATCGTTTCAACGATTTATTCATTTTCCATTTTCACATTCTCAAACCCATGTAATTCCATGAATTTTATGTATTCCGATTCGAATGAGCGTTTTTTGTGATGTTGTTTTTGGTCGCGAATGTATCCATAAACATTATCCACGGCCGAGTGCGATACACCAAACGCCCCAAATCCACGTTGCCAACTAAATTTTTCCGTAATTAAATTGTTGCTATTGATAAAATGGGAACTACTTCCTTTGATTTGTTTGATAATATCGGTTATTGATTTTTGAGGATTGATTCCAAACAAACAATGAACATGGTCGGGCATTCCATTGACAATACTCACCATACAACCTGTTTTTTTCAACTCTTGTTGTAGAAACTCAAATAATTGTTGCTCGATTTTTGGATGAATGAGTGGCATTCTGTTTTTTGTTGACCAGACGGCATGAACCCAAATTTTTGAATATGATTTTGACATTTTAAATTAATCTTCACTTCAAGTTAGCGAAAAATATTGAAGGAAACACTAAAAATATTAAAAAATAATCAATGACGCGATTAAAAAATAAACATCTGGATTAATGTTTAACCAGTACAATCGGGGTGGTTTTTTGTTTTGATTGATGGCAAACCATTAAAGTGGTTCTTTTGGCGTAATGTTCTAACCCTATTTCAAATACCTGAAATCTTGACCAGCCTGAATGGTTTTTAGCGTTTCGAAAATCAAACGAATGCAGTTTTCCACGTCTTCTTTATGCACCATTTCTACTGTGGTATGCATATAGCGCAGTGGCAACGAAATTAAGGCACTTGTAACTCCTTCATTGGAATAGGCAAAGGCATCTGTATCAGTTCCAGTAGAACGCGAAACGGCAGCTCGTTGAAACGGTATTTTATTGTCCTGGGCCGCTTTTATTATTTGCTTTAAGAAATTATTTTGAACGGCAGGTCCATACGTCAATACAGGCCCATCTCCCGATTTTTGATCCCCATTTTCAATTTTGTCCACCATAGGCGTGCCTGTATCATGACAAACATCCGTAATCAAAGCAACATCCGGTTTAATTCTATGGGCAATCATTTCTGCACCCCGTAAGCCAATTTCTTCTTGAACAGCATTCACGACGTAAAGCGTAAAAGGCAATTTAGTTTTTGTTTCTTTTAGTAAACGAGCCACTTCGGTAATCATAAACCCACCCATTCGGTTGTCTAGTGCACGCCCAACGTATTTGTTTTTGTTGAGGATAATGAATTCATCTTCAAATGTCGCAACACATCCTACATGAACGCCCATGGCTTCCACTTCTTCCTTTGTGGCACATCCACAATCCAAGAAAATATTTTTCATGCTTGGTGTTTCATCTTTTACCTGCCGCGTGTGAATAGCGGGCCAACCAAAAACGGCTTTCACAATTCCTTTATCGGTGTGAATATTTACACGTTTAGAGGGCGCGATCATGTGGTCGGACCCACCATTTCTTTTTAAGTAAATAAATCCATCTTTGGTAATGTAATGCACGAACCAAGAAATTTCATCGGCATGCGCTTCAATCACTACTTTGTAGTTCATGCCAGGATTTATAATTCCAGCAACAGACCCGTAATTATCTACCAAATAATCACCCACGTATGGTTTTACATACTCCAACCATAATTTTTGTCCTTCCGATTCAAACCCAGTTGGGCTTGGATTATTTAAATAATTTTCTAAGAATTTCTCTGATTTGGCAGTAATTATTTTTTTCATGCTTATTTCATTAATGTTACATTTCCTTTGGTTATTGATTTCAATCCTCCGATACAGGTTACATCCAGATAGAAATCATAAACATCCGGGTCTAATTTTTTATCTCTAAATGTGCCGTCCCACCCAATTGCAGGATCAGAAGATTCAAAAACTAGTTCCCCCCATCGGTCGAATACCCTGAAAATCATTTTTTCAATGAATAATCCGCGCACGTACAAGACGTCATTGTTGTTATCACCATTGGGTGAAAAGGCATTGGGGATAAAAACAAATGGGTCTTCGCAAATGATTTCATACACTTTAACCTCAGTAGTATCTGAGCGCATACAAATTCCATCTGAAACTGTTAATGTATAAATTGTCGTTTCGTCAACTACCGCATTTGTTTGCTGCATTTCCGCATTCGATAAACCTGTTACGGGTGACCAAGAGTAGGAAAGCAATCCTGATGGAGCACCAAAGAGTGTTACGGTTGATCCGGGAGCCACAATATACTGTGATGCACTTGCAATGACGCTTAATGGATCAATAGCCGAAACTGTGATGAAGATGGAGTCATCGACAGAACAACCATTAGCAGAGGCTGTAAGGTACACATTTTGGGAGAACGAAGGCTGAACCGAGACCGTGTTTGTATTACTTGGATTGGGAATAATTGAATTTGGCGTCCATAAATACGATAAAGCAAGAGTTGGATTGAGATTGTTGGCTACAACAGTTGATAAATCACCTGCACAAATTGAATCTAATGCAGCTAATTCAAAGGAAATTGTGGTATAATTAATTTGAACGCTATCTAGTAGTGAACACACGCCATTGGAAGCCGAAAAATAGTAATATCCGCTTTGTGGAGTGCTTAGATTTAAGGTAGAATCTTGTAGACTGGAATTTAACGTGTCTAACAAATTTGAATTGGATGACCAAAGAAATTCATTCGCCGTTCCATTGGAATTTCCAACTAATAAAACAGGAACAGTATCACACAATGAAACAACATCATTCAGCGAAGAGGTTACAGCTTGAACCACCTCGATGGAAAAATAAGCCGTGTCTGAAGTAGGACAATCTGTATCAGCAATTAATAAACTAACCGTAAAAATTCCTGGAGAAGTATAGGTTACGCTAGGCTCAAAATTAACCGAGTCTAATTCGCCATTGCCAAAATCCCAGAGAAAATAGTTTGAAAAAACAGAAGTGTTTTCAAACCCGATCGTAAACGGTCCACATCCTAGTGTATCAGAAGGTGTAAAACTGGCCTGTGAAGGGGCATCAAAAACAACAACCGTACTATCTGTGGCAGAACACAACCCATTTGAAGCTTGAACATAATAGGAACCAGCGCTAGAAACTATAATATTAGAATCAATAGGGTTATTTAACGGATTACTAAAGTCAGGACTTGCTGACCAAATAAAACTATTTGCAGTGCCGTCTGAATCTGCCACAAGATTAAAAGGATTAGAATTACATAGGAATATATTTTGCGGCAAATTAATAGTAATAGGATCAACTACTTGAATGGTGATTTGGGCGGTATCTGTCAACTGACAAACGCTATCTGTGACATATAAAAAAACACTGTAGATTCCTGCTGAATCGAACGTAATAACCGGATTGAAAGTAGAAGTATCAATATTTCCATTTCCGAAATCCCATACATAAGTATCGTCATCCGTTGAAAAATTATCAAATGTAACGGTAAAGTCGGCACACCCAATGGTTTGGTCTGCACTAAAATCGGCAATCGGAATTACTTCCGTACTGAACTTGTAAATAATATTATTACAATTTGAGCTATTATTCGAATTTGACCAGGCATTTGTTGTCGTCGGAAAATCAGAAAAACCACCGCAACCACCGCATACAGATTGGTAAACAATTCCATTTTTATCAAAGCGAGAAGTGCCGCCATCTACGTGTTCTTGGGCTTGATTTCCTCCCAAATAGGTGGCATAAAGCAGGCTATTAAAATCACCTTTAAGCACAAATAAATAGAAATCAAATCCATTGGGTGAATTCGGCTGAAAGGCATCAAAGGTTACTGGCATGCCTGAAAGTGGAGCTGCCTGCAAAATATTAGCGCCCCATCCAGACACATAAATATTTCCGCAAACATCAACTAAAAATGCTGCTGGAGAAATGTGAATAGCTGGTGATCCATTTCCAAAACGTGTAGAGGCTAAATTTGAAGTTAGTGCAGGATTCAATTTTAGTATAAAATTACTACTTGCGCCATTTGAGTATGCGGCATTAACAACAGGAAATTGTCCACCAATGGATTGTCCAAGTAGAAATACATTATTCATGCGGTCGATTTCTACAAAGAAAACTTGATCGTATTGTATTTTTCCAACATAGCTGGCTTGAGTGATCGAATTACCGCTTGGTGTTAGTTTTGTAACAAATCCATCTGTAATTCCTCCTCCATAATTCGGTTGCCAACCTCCGGTTGTACCTAATAAATTACTGGATTTTGTGCCTCCTGCAAAGACAATGTTTTGATTCCCATCTACTTTCACAGAAAAACAAGCATCATCGTCCGAACCACCATAATAGGTAGAAAACATCAAATTTTGAAAATCAGATGAGAGTTTGAAAACAACACCGTCTTGGCCACCTGAATTGGTGTTTTGAACGGCCCCTTGAGTTGGGAAATCCGTTGATTTAGTACTAGATGCAATTAAAACATTGTTAGAAGCATCCAACATTATTTCTCCGCGAAATTGATCCCCATAATTAGAATTCAGTCCAGTATAACTTGCTACGGAATTATAGGGGAGTCCTGCAACATCATAGCTAATACCGTCATTACCAGTGCCGCCAACAAAAGTTGATCCCAATAATGTATGTCCATCGGAACTTAGTTTTGCAACATAAATATCTGTTCCTAAGTTTTGAAAATATATTCCATTGAATAAGAAGTTAGCATTATCGGTTCCTCCTCCATTGTGCGTAGAATCGTAGGCTCCTGGCGTGATTGGGAAATCGTAGCTGGAGGTTGCTCCAAAAACATAGAGGTTATCATTGGCATCACAAATCAAGCTATTTGCTGTTTCTGTTCCAGAGATGTTGTCGCCCCCGCCTAAAAAAGTTCCCCAAAGCATCTGTGTTCCATCTGCAGAATACTTCGAGAGAAACACATCAGTTATTCCATAATTACCATTGAAAACAGTAAAGTTTGAATTGATGTCGAATGCTAAGGTATCCGGATTGGGGTAGTCATTTCCATAAACCGTTCCACCCGAATAGGCTGATCCATCGTTACCATACGTTGCTGTCATTCCGAAATTATCAGAATTTCCTCCGTTATACGTGGCAAAAATCAAAGTCGGGTCAATGATTAAAGGGAGCTTGGTATTGTATTTTCCTAATTTGAAAGTCACTCTTCCTTCTGATAATTCAAAATTACATTCAACTTGAATTTCTTTTCCATGAATCATTTGATAAGCGTAGGGCTTTTTTTCCATCACTTTTCCTAACTCCGTTTCAAGAATGAGGTTGCCACTTGAATCTACAAACATGTGTTTTTGACCCGCATAATTGAGTTGAATAATATCAGGAGAAATAGCCGGTTTTACATGAAATTCATATTTGACCTCGTCACCTTGTGTTTTAAGTTTGTAATCTATTCCCGCATAAATTTCTTTTAGAATCACTTCCTTGTATCCATGTACATCTGAAGCCCATTTTGAACGATCCTTTCCTTTGAAAAAGTTATAATAGAATTTGGATTTACCCGTCTTTTCAATGTTCGACACAAAATTGGCTCCTTCAAAATTTACGTGAATTACTGTTTGACTAACTGCATCGCTCTGAAAAGTTGGATCTTGCATGGCATGTGCTTTTTGCATAGCGGAATAATCCTGCAAGTGGTAAACCATTTTTTGTTGTTGTAACCACACTTTTCCCCCGGTCATGTTGGTCCGAAATAAAACACCTTCAGGCCATTGACCTTTATTTTCTAAAAGAACTCTTTGGTCTTGCGATTGATTGGACGGGGTAGAATGGGTATTATTGTCATTCAAAAACGGTTGAGTATGACTCAATGAAAAACAAGCTATGAATAAGATAAATAAAACGATTTTTAACATTACTCGCATTAATTTTCAACTAAGATACTTATATTTCAAGTAAATGAAAAATTGTGATTTGAAGTTCGCTAAAAAGGACTTATTTAATTTGTACTCCTCGTGAAGAATATAGCCCAACCGTATTACTCTTGGATCGATTTAATGTAAATGAAAAAACACTCCCTTTACCTACATGACTTTTCACAGTTACGGATTGCCCGTGAGCCTCTAATATGTGTTTTACAATTGCCAAACCTAACCCAGATCCCCCTTCATTTCTGTTTCTACTTTTTTCTACACGGTAAAAACGTTCAAACAATCGATTCAGGTGAATTTCTTCAATTCCAGGACCGTCATCGGCAACAGTTACCAATACGAGATTATCAACATTTTCAACCGAAATTAGTGTGTTGCCGTTACTATTTCCGTAAAAAATTGAGTTTCCGATAAGATTCGTAAGTACTTGAGCTATTTTATGTTTATCAGCCTCAACGATTACGTTGTTTTCTCTATTTATTTTTAGTGATATTTTTTTTTCTTTGGCTAATTTTTCTAATGATTCTATAATATCATGAATTAATTCGATTAAATCGAACGGACGAATTTCTAGTTTTAATGAATCAGCTTCTATTTTTGTTATTTGATCCAAATCATCAATAATACTCACCATTCGATCGGTTACTTTTGATGCCCTTTCTAAAAACAATTTATTTACTTTTGGATCGTCAATGCCCCCATCCAATAAGGTTAAAATATACCCTTGAATAGAAAAAATCGGGGTTTTTAGCTCATGGGATAAATTCCCTAAAAATTCTCGACGAAATGCCTCTTGTTCTTTTAGTTTATCGATTTCTTTGATTTTTTCACTTTCCCATCCTTCTATTTCCAACTCCACTGAATCGATTAAAACATCTGTCGTTTTGTTGATGTTATTAATACGATGATCATTGGATATAGCAAATACATTTTTCAAAATCAAATCTAACCGCGATTTCACCAAACGAAAAATGAAAAAACGAAAAATAAAATAAGAAAAAAGCCCTACCAAAATGGAAAGGCTAATAATAATAATCCAAGACAAAAATGGATAAATAAGATAGATACAACTAAAAACAACCAAACAAAAAACGGAAACGGAAAGACTTCCAATAATTATACTGATACTTGGTTTTATGATTTTCATTACTCACTAAAAGTATATCCGACTCCTTTTACGGTACGAATATACGCATCTCCTAGCTTTTCTCGCAATTTTCGAATATGAACATCAATGGTGCGCTCACCAACAATAGTATCATTTCCCCAAACAATACTCAAAATTTGGTCTCTATTGAAAACTTTTCCCGGTCTGCTGGACAATAACTCTAAAAGTTCGAATTCTTTTTTTGGTAAGATAATTTTTTTTCCTTCTAATTGTATTGAAAACTTTTCTCGATCGATAACCAAATTGTTTGATGGTGTTGGATTAAGCGGGGTGCTTTTGTTCAATCTTCTCAAAAGTGATTCAACCTTACTCAACAAAAGACGTGGTCGAATTGGTTTGGTTATGTAATCATCAGCACCTGCTTCAAAACCTGCAATTTGAGCATAATCTTCCGCGCGTGAGGTTAAAAAAGTAATAATTGGTTGATTTAAATGCAAATCTTTTCGAATAACCTGACAAACTTCTATGCCATCCATCTTGGGCATCATTACGTCAAGAATGATGAGCGACGGTTGTATTTGTTTGGTTAATAAAACTCCTTCCTCTCCATTTGCTGCGGTAAATACTTTGTATCCTTCTTTTTTTAGATTATAGGATAAGAACTCTAGAATATCTGGTTCATCATCAACAATCAAAATAGTGTGTCCTTTATAATTTTCCATAGCTTTTAAATATAAAAGAGCCGAGTAGAAATCTACTCAGCTCTTAATGAAATATCAAGGAATTATTTTCTTACGATAACTTTTCGTGTAACGATGTTATTGTTTGAAGTCAATTTTAATGTATAGATACCATTGCTGATTGTAGATAGATTCAAACCTAATTCATTTAATCCTAAAGATTGAATTGTTTCTGAAGCTACTGAACGACCTAATGCATCTACCAAAGAAATTTCAATTGAATTTCCTAATTGATTATCAAAAGATACTGTGATAGACTCAGATGCAGGATTTGGATATACATTGATGTTTCCTAATCCAATCAATTCTTCAACACTTACCGTGATAGCAACAGTTAATACGATTGTATCTGTACAATTTCCGTTAATTGCTGTAAGCACTACAGAGTAATCTCCATTTGAAGCAAAAGCGTGAACTGGAGCTGCTGCTGATGAATTTGTGAAATCACCGAAATCCCAAGAGTAACCAGTTGCACCTGTTGAAGTATTTGTAAATGTTGCGACATTACCACTTGTTGTATATGCTCCTTGAGCAGAAGGTGTTTGTGTGAACGTTACAGTAATTGGAGTAGAAGCACCAACACCAGCACATGCATCAGCATTTGTTGTAGTAACTGTAGCTGTTCCTGTTGCAATTAATTGTATTGTTTGTGTTGTATCACCTGTTGACCAAGTATATGAATCTGCCGTTGAAGAAGTTAATGTAACTGTTTCACCTGAACAAGCTTGAGTTGCAGAAGCAGAAACAGTTGGTGCAGGAGCATTACTTACGTTCACCGTTGTTCCAACTGAACTAGCAGTACAACCATTTGTATCCGTTACAACCACACTGTAAGTACCAGAAGTTGTTGCCGTAATTGATTGAGTAGTTGCATTTGTTGACCAAGTGTTTCCAGTCAACGCGCTAGACGATAAAACTACTGACCCACCTGTACAAAAAGAAGTTGAACCACTTGCTGAAATTACTGGCGTTGATGGCAATCCGTTAACAATAACGTTAATCGCAACACGAATACTTTCGTCATTGTTTGAATTGGCTTGAGAAACATAATAGGTATATGTTCCTGGTGCTGTTGTATTAGGTACTGGAGCCGCTGACAAAGCTGAACCACCTGTGGCAACATTATACCACTTTAACGTATTACCAGAACTAGCTGTTGCTGAAAGAGCTGTTGCCGTGACGTTTTGACAATAAGAAACGGATGTAACTGAAGCGGTTGGTGCAATAACACTAAAGAATTTTGAATCCAAAAAGTTTGCTCCTGTTGAAGCAACTGAACCATTAACCAAACGAGCATCTGGAGTTGTTCCCATTGCAGTAAAAATGTTTACCCAGTTTACCTGTGCTAATGTAGAAGTAGAATCATTATTGTCAGTTCCCCACCATGATTGATACCATGCTGTTGTAGCCGGTGAAGCAACTTGTGTATTCGTATTATTTGCTGTCCATGCAGGTGTTGCAAAATTTGTCAAAATATTATTAGCAAATACCAATGTATCGCCATTTAAATTATTCACAACAGAAGCACCTTCGCAATATAAACCTTTTTCAAAACCTGTTACTATTGAATTGAAAACAGAAGTTGCTGTATTTTTTCTCAAACGGAATGCGCGTTCGTGTTTCTCGCCTACAGGCAAAGTAACAGTTCCATTTCCTTTTGCGCCAACCAACGTTACATTTGAAAAAACTGGTCTTGTTTTAGGTTGACCTGCAGAACCTGCACCGTCGTTGTCTGATTCAAAACCATTTGAATCCCCAACAGCATCTGATAGGTCTTTATCACGAATGATTAATCCAAATTGAACTTTTCCTCTAAAACCGTAATCTGTATCAAAGTCATCATCTGTGGCTCTGTATGATATAATATGCTTGCAATTTACAGTTCCTCCAAACCATTCAAAAGAATCGTCACCACTTTGTGTTACTTGAACATAATCTACCGTTGTCCCAGAACCTACTGAACCAAATGTAATTCCATTGATCTCTTTATTAAGCTCCAATGCAATCCCTGCAAATTCGATTCGTACATATTTAATTGTTCCTGAGTTGTCCGTATCAAAAGACCCTCCATATTGTGTGTCTGTAGTTGGAGCAATACCTTCTATATTTGCTACACCACCAGGTTGGTTATTTTTTGCTAAACCTAATATAACTACACCTCCCCAGTCTCCTGGAAGTCTGGATCCGGCTGCTTGATTAGAAGTAAAAACAATTGGTTGAGAAACCGTTCCTATTGCATTTAATTTCGCTCCTCTTGTTATGATTAATGAAGCTTGAGTTACTTTGTCTCCTAAAATAATTGTCCCTGGCTGAATTGTTAATGTTGCATTATTTTTTACATACACTTTGTTTTGTAATAAAACAACACCAGACCAAGTAGTGCTTGCAGTAATATCAGTAGATACAGTCAATGTTGCTGTGGAAGGATATGCTGTGTTTTGTGGATCAAAATTTGACCACCCGCTTGACCAATCTGTAGCTGGCGTGTTGTCAGTTACTGGAAAAGCTCCTTTGTAATTCGTTGTTGTCCAAAAAGCATCTTGAGCGTTCAACCCTAAAGTTAAACATGCTGAGACAAGAGATAAATAAATTTTTTTCATTTTTTAAGATTTAATTGTCACAAATTTCCCCTCTTTACGCAAGCAAGACGTTATGCCATTCTTAAATGTTGTTTAATTGATTGTTAACCGAAGGAAACGTTAACATAACAATGAGAAAAGTGAAACTATTGAAAACAAAAGCACTGGTAATAGCTAGCCAATTTGATATCAACCCTAAATAACTAGATTTATAAAAAACAAATGTTAAGAAACTAAGTTAAACAAACATTATGTACTTCTGCCAGAGAATAATGCTTAAAAATTATATTTTAAACTCAGGGATATTGTTTGTCCAAAAGTGATTTGTTGCCACGTATTATCGACTGTAGCATCATACCTTTTGTTTTTGTTAATGTCTTGAAAGAAAACAAGATCTTGTGCTAGCAAATCTTTCACATTTAACTTGATTTCAAATTTCTCTTTGAAATTTTTCACAAGCTGCAAGTCAATTACGTGTCTTCTATTTTCCCATACACTAGGCTCTTGAACACTTCCTGCAATTGCAATACGTTGACCAACTACATTGTAGGACGCATTAAATGAAATCTGTGTTCGAGGCTCCGTGAAATAAATACCGGCATTAATAAGATAAGGCGATTGTCCTTGCAAAGGTCTTCCTACATATTCAGCTTGCCCAACAAAATCACTTAAGTCCACTTTAGATCGTATTAAAGCGGCATTTGTATAAAGGGTAAGGTTCTTCCAAAAAGAGCTAGTATCTGTTGGTGTGATAAATCCTAAATTTACTCTATACTCCAATTCAGTACCATAAGCCTGTACATTTCCAACATTGTCGTAATACAATTCAGGTGTTCCACTCGTACCTGTTCTTAACAATAATTCAATTGGATTAAAAAATTGTTTGTAGAATCCGGATACACTTATCACTTGACCCTTACCTGGAAAATATTCTGCCCTAAAGTCGTAGTTATTAATTTTTGCTCGCTTTAATTTAGGGTCTCCTGAAGTAAGGTTATCATACACGAAGTTGTAAAAGATAAACGGTGCTAATTCTCTAAACTCAGGTCGTGAAACTGTTTGAGAGGCACTAAATCGCAAATTTAATTTTTTTACAGGTGAATAAACCAAATTTATTGAAGGCAATACGTCCATAACGGTGGTATCCAAATCCTGAGGTAAATTAGACCCAAATTCAATGTAATGAAACTTTTGATTGTACGATTCAAAACGCGCTCCAGCAATAATTCTTAACTTTTCTGATAACTTTGAATCAACCATTGCAAATGCCGCATTCAAAAATGAGGCCGCTTGATAACTGTCATCTACATTTGTTCCTTCTTCTAATTTAAATCCACCACTTCCATCAGCCATCAATCCCATGTTTTCTGGGGCAAAAATTTTATCTGGAGATAATAACAAAAGGCTTGAATTAAACGAAGCAGGACCTGCGGGATCATACATCGAAAAACCAAGATTTCGAGAAGCAAACGATCTGGTTCGAAATTGATGCATGCCTCCAACTTTTATGTCGTTTTTGGTTTTTCCCCAAGTAAACAATTTTGAAAAATCATACCGCGAATTGATGTTTTTCTCATTCAATGTGGACCAAAACATATTACCTGCACCGAGTGTACTAATGTCATTTTGTTGAATAACAGCAAAGTAGGGATCAGTTGTTTCCGTTTGTTGATAAACCGTTCTTCTCAAATTAGGAATGTCTCTCCTAACATTACTAAAGCCAAGAACCCAATTAAATTTCAATTGATTTCGGTTTTCATGTGAACCAATTAATTGCCCAGTATATAGGTTGTTTTGTGTATACCACATATTCGTTGAACGTTCATTGTTATTATCTCCAGTTATATCACGATTTCCTTGTCTAACATTCACTTTATCATCCGAATTTACGGTATATAAATTTTTAAATTGAAGGGTGTTTTTTCGTCCATACGAGTATTTAAAATTGGCCATAGCACTGCTAACCACACTGTTAGTGAAAACCGTATCTGTTAAATCATTTGTCTTTATAGTCCCTGCTGCTTGTTCCTCAAATTCTTTGCGGTTTATTTGATTAATGGAAAAATTATTTTGATAACTGTATGCCAAAACATATCCTAGTTGAGAAGAATCTTTTAGATTAATGGATCTACCAAGTGTATATTGCAGGTTAAAATTAGGTAAGGCTGTTCTATTTCTTGTTGACCAAGAAGCGTTTATTTTTTTAGCTTGATTTGCCTTTTCCTCTACGCTCATTATATCAAAATCAGTCGTTGAGGCGAGTCCACTTGGAATACTACGACCTGCTGTTCCATACCCAAGAAAATCCGTTGGGGTACCGTCATACGTTTTAAATTGCTTAAACGTACTCAAGGTATTATAAGCGGAGGTGATTTGTATATTTTGAAAGTTTTTTGATTTTGGTTCAGTGGTATTGATGTTAATTACTCCGCCAGCAAATTCAGCCGGAAGATCTGGGGTGGCCGATTTTGTTATCATTAAATTATCAATCATGTTCGCTGGAAATAAATCGAATGAAAAGGCTTTTCGATCACTTTCAGAACTTGGGAGCGCCGCTCCATTTATTAACGCGAAATTATATCGGTCACTCAACCCTCTTACTACAACAAACTTATTGTCTTGAACGCTGGCTCCACTTACTCGTTTAAAAATTTCAGCAGCGTTCGAATTGGGCGACTTGTTGAATGCATCTTTTCCTATAATTTCAATTACTGATGCATTTTTTTGTTTCATTTTTTCGGTTTCATTAACCGATTCTTTGTTTTTTTGAATGGCAATATTGAAATCTGTTAGCGTTTTTATAGAGCTTTTCAATTGGAAATCTAAGATTGTCGTTTGTCCTGTATTAACAACAATGTTTTTCAATGTGTCCGTTCCCATTTGGTCTACAGTGCATGTAATCGTGTAAGTTCCAGCTTTCAGCCCGCTAATTGTATAAACTCCAACACTATCCGAGAAACCGCCTTTATTTAAGCCCTCCACTTTAATGCGGGCCATTTCGATTTTCTCTCCTGTTGTTTGATTTGTAATACTCCCTGTTAGAATACCGTTTTGAGCATAAAAGAAGATGGGAGAAATAAGGAAAAGAAGAAATAAACACCTGTTTTTCATACTACTATTTTAATGCTGCAAAGAAACGGCGGGAAGGTAATGAAAGCATTAATTCAATGTTAATTTATTATTAATAACCGTTCAGTTTATTCTTAACTAAAGGAAAAAAAACACCCACATATTATGGAATTACAAGAGGTGTTAGAATTGATCCAACCAACGAAAAGCGCCGTCTTTCCAATAGATAAAACCGCCCCCACATTTATCTTTGAAGTGCACAAATAGGGCGTGGTATGGTAGGTTGATTTTATCTTTTTCTGGGACATCTTCAAAACGAATATAATCTTTATCGTAATTGGACCATAATATTTCCCCAGGTTTGACAGCTAAGAAAATTTCTGAAAAATAAAAATTGGATTTTGTTTTATCATTTCCAGTACCAATTATATGGGCTTCTATTGTTTTATTAAAATTAAAAACCACTATATCTAAAGAAATACCGTTATCTGTTAATACTGCAATATCCTTTATTCCATCCCCATAGAAATCTCCTAAAATAGAAACGGTAGGATAATTGGTTGCCGGCTTAAATCCCTTTAAGTGATCAAATTTGTTGATGAGAATCTTGAGGCTGTCAATAGAAACAACACTCTCACTTAGTTGTTGAATTGTTTTTTTTGGCTCACTAGTTTGATTGGTTGTACTTGTAGCTTTTTGAATTGTTTTTTTAGGATCACTAGTTTGATTGGTTGTACTTGTAGCTTTTTTTACTTTTTTCTGATTGCATGAAACTACTAGTAGTGCCAAAATTAATAATCTGTACATAGGGGATTAATTATTGATGAGATTTTCTCAATTCATTTGAACATGTATTTCATTGGCAAAAGCAGTATCAATAGGCTCCCATAATTCGATTCGGTTTCCTTCAGGATCTAAAACATGAAGAAATTTACCATAATCATATGTTTCTATTGAATCCAAAACGGAGACATTTTTTTCTGTTAAATGAAGTAAAAATTCATTTAAATCATCTACCCTGAAATTCAACATATATGTTTGCTTAGGTTCTCCAAAATAATCAGAATCAGCCGGAAATGTTCCTAATTGTAAGTATCCTTTTGGTTCATCATATCCGTTAAATGAAAATAGAACTCCATAATCATTAGTTGTTAGGCCTAGTACTTCTTGGTACCATTTCATCATGTTTTGAGGGTCTTTAAATTTTATAAAAACCCCACCTAAACCTGTTACTTTACCTTTTTTCATAAATTTTATAATTTAGAAATGCTACTAAAAAACCAAAAATCACCCCCATTGAATTGGCTATCCCATCCATTACGCTCGACTCGCGACAAGGAACAAAACCTTGAATCCATTCAAGTAAAAAGCCATATCCAATTAGAACAAATGCTATCCAAATTTTCTTCCATGAAATTCGACTTAGAAGGAAAGTGTTTAACGACAAAACAAAATACGCAAAAAAATGGGATAATTTATCTTTGTTTTCTAAGTTTAATGCCGATTTTGGGGGAAGAAGGGAAAGCAGAGTTATCGTAAGAAACAATATAATCAATGAAAATAATAATAACTTGCCTCTAATCTTTTTCGAGTTCATATTTTAGCATTTTCCCTTTTTCAATAGCTGGCAATCCTTCTGACATCCAAGTTGGCATTGACTTATTCAATAAATAATAATCGAAAAACTGGCGCATGCGTATACTTAAATCAATTTTATTTGCGAGTTTGGTTAAATTATGATCGTCCCCATTGTAGTTCAGCAACCAACAAGGCTTGCCTAAGCGCCTCATTCCAGTGAACAACTCAATACCTTGATACCATGGAACTGACCCATCTTGATCATTATGCATTATTAACAAAGGAGTGGAAACATTGGGTAAATGAAACAAAGGAGAGTTTTCGAAATACAGTTCTGGCGCTTCCCAAATTGTTTTTCCAATTCTACTTTGTGTGCTTTCATATTGAAATTGTCTATTTAAGCCACTTCCCCATCGGATTCCTCCGTAGGCAGAAAACATATTTCCAACAGGCGCTCCAGCCATGGCTGCGGCATAGCGCTTGGTCATTGTAATTAACTGGGCAGATTGATACCCTCCCCAACTCTGACCTTGTAATCCCATGCGAGTTGAATCAATATTTTGGTATAATTTCAATACATGATCAGTACCACTCATAATGCAATCAAACGCCCCTTTAGCTGGAAATCCGGGCTTGTATCGCACATCAGGTATAAATACCACATAACCTGCAGAAGCATATTCAGTAGGATGAATAATGCTTGCTGTAGGTCGAGGAGAGTGATAATCGTGAAGCCCGTCGGAATTTAATTCGTAATAGTAAAGAATTAACGGGTATTTTTTTGTTGCATCAAAATCAGTTGGTTTATACACCAATCCTTCCAATTCAATTCCCGAATAACTCTTCCATTTGGTTAATTCAACGGTTGACCAAATAAAGTCATTTTGTTGTGGATTAGTTTTAGAAATTACCCGTTCATTTTCCCACTTGAAATTCATTACCGTTAATTCAGGATATTCTATTACTGTGGACTTCCGAAGTAAAACAGTGCTTTTATCTTTTGATCTTTTAATGAATTTTATAGAGAAATCCCCACTATAAACTTGTTTCAAATCAAGGTGATTATCATGTTGAACAAATTTGTGTACTGATTCACTTTTTGTTTTTGTATTGAATCCTTTTAGCAACACGTTATCGAAGTCTACAAAAAGTGAATCATTATTCCATAAAATGGGTTCATATCGTATGTTAGATTTCTCTCCCTCCTTTTCCGTTAAACAGGTGAGCTTTTTTGAAGAGATTTCGTAACTCCACACATCAAATTCAGAACGAAAAAGGTATTCCGTTTCATTTTTGGTAAATCCAATTTCACCAACCGGACCAGCCTTCATAGGCATTCCATTTATGTCTTCAATCCAAGTAGTGTTATTTGATGAACAAGAAACGCAGTCGTCAGTTTTTTCTTCTAAATTCATTAAATGATACTCCTTCTTATCGGGATCGAAATAGCTAAAATAATTTCCACTAGGAGAAAGTGATCCAGAATAAAACACTCCTTTGATAAAAGGCTGCACACTTCCATCTATAGCCGATATTCGATAATAATCAGAGCGTGTTGGTGACGTCCATTGTGATTCTATTTTATACTTTTCATTCGAACGAGCCATCAGATAATTAGAAACTAAATCAGTTGTTGGATTTATATCTAACGTATCATTAGATAACTGAATCATTTTGTCCGTTTTCAAGTTAAGCAAGCAAAGTTGGTTTCTTTTTTCATCAAGTTTCAAATTGACTAATTGTTGTGACTGAAGTGATTTATCTTGATAATGCCAGATATCTAATTTTGGTTTTTCGGATTCGAGGAGTGAATCTTTTGTTTCAGGTATTAATCGAGAGGATCTACCAAAAAACAAAAATCGTTCATCTCTTGTGAAACTTAATTTTCTGTGTTCTGAAATGCCAAAATCGTTGCCAAAAAATGGTTGAGTAGTATCACCATAAATTTGGATTTTCATTGTTTTTAAATCAACTAAAGAAAGATTATATTGTTTGGTTTTTGAAGTGTCTGACGAAAACAAGAAAGCCATTGTTGTTTCTGTTTCGCTCCAAACGGGAGTTTGAATGCTCGTTTTTGCAGATAGGATTATTTTTTTTGACCCATCATTGACATTATAAAGCACTAGTTTACAAGAATCTACTTTATCTTTTTGGTGGTGAATGTAGGCTACATAATTTCCTTTTTTTGAAATTGAATAATCAGTAACATTAATCTCCTTTACTACATGTTCGTTGTTTGAAGTGAAAATAAAAAAAGGAAATCCATCCGATGCAATCTCTTTAGTTATTTTCTTCTTTTTAAATACTCGCTTTTTCTTCTTGGGCAGGGGCTTAGGATTTTCCTTTTCAGTAGTATACGCTACTACATTCGATTCTTCAGATATAGAAACTCGCTTTAATTTCGGAATTTTTACTGTTGTATCTTTTTGTGGAAGGAAAATACACAAGGTGTCTTTAGGCCACTTTTTTTTATCCAGTTTTTTTAATTCGCTTGTTCGCAGTGTGTCAAAACCAGGGGTAAGTCTATAAGCAATAACGTCCTCTTGTAAGGAAATGCTAGCATCTTTTCCTCTCTTTATTGAATCTAATTTCGATGATTTCTGATTATAAAAATATAAATACCCATCTCCTTTCAGAGGATTGATTTCATAGCTTATCCACAATCCCGTTGATGATACTTGTTGTTTTTCTAGTTTTTTCCATCCATCATATGCATGATAATCAATTTGTTTAATTTGTCCAAAACATGAAAAAACAGAAGTAAAACCTAATAAAATTAAACCCCGCGGATTTTTTATCAAATACAGCGACATAGTTACTGAACAATCAATTGATAATGATAAAATAATTCACCGCTTTTCAAAAGAATAAAATAAGAAGCCGGAGCTAAGTCATTAATTAAAACTGATTGTGATTCAAGCTGATTTATATTCTTTACAATTCTTCCATCAATTGTGAGAATTTGAATTTGATCTAAAACATTCGTGCTTTCGATAAAGACAGTCCCCGTAGATGGGTTAGGTGAAATACTAAAATGCGAGGGATTTTCAATTAATCCAGCACAGTTGTCAACCGTTATATTTTGATCGGCTATTGAACTACAACCATTGATTGTAATAGAATAAGAAACGACATAAGATCCGGAACCAACAGAAGAAGGGAAGAAACTGCCATTAGTTACACCGTTACCGGTAAAAACTCCACCAACGGGACTTACACCCGCAAGAACAATACTCGCAGTTGTATCACAAGTTGACGGAAGTGGATCAAAAATAATTATTGGGTTTTCAAGCACTATAACGGCACCTTGAATAGAGTCTGTACATCCATTATTCGAAGTGTAAACATAAAAAAACGAATTGCCTCCAACCGCTGCATTAGATACAAGAAAAGAATTGTTTTGAATGTTTAATCCTGAATAAAAGCCACCAGTGGGTGTCCCGAGATTTAACGACAAAGGGTCTGAATCTGCACATTGGTCTGGATATTCCCCAAAACTAAGGGGAGTTGAAGGTTCAACGGTAAAAGGCTGATTTGTGGAACTAGAGCAATTATTTGCATCGACAACTGCATAAGTAACAATACAAGAGCCAATTGATGCATCAAATTGATTGTTAGTTACAGAAATCCCCGAGAAAACACCTCCAATAGGGGTTGCATTCAAATCGAAAATAGGTGCGTTAGGACAAAGTGTATCAATTGGAGGGAAGTTGATTATCGGGCCATCAATTTGCACAAGGAAAGAATCAATAACAGTTGAGCAAGAACCGGAGGCCGCAATAGTGTTATAAATTACAAATGTTCCATTTGAGCTATTCAAGGGATTAATTTCACCCGAATTAGGCGCAACATCTATTAGGGAAGAGTTTGCGCTAAAAAATCCAATGGAGGAATTTGGACTAAGAACAACGGATTGAATAGAATCTGAATTACAAATTAGCAGATTAGAATAGGAAAATTCCGCAGAGGGATTCGATGTTATCGTTAGGTTCTGAGAATAGGTGTTGGGGCAAATCCCTTCAGTGTGAAACGTGATTGTATAGTTGCCCTCTAGCGCTTGTGTCATGTCTATTTCCCCTAAAAAGTTATCAACGAATTGTATGTTTGCCGGTTCTGATGTGAAATAACCAAACGGAGGAACCATCACAATTGTTGGAACAAGATTCAACGAATTCACACACACAGTGTTTGTTGGATAATAAAAAGTGGCATCGTCCAATGGAAAAACGGTTACCGATATTGTGTCACTGTAACCAATACATCCATTGCCATTCGTGTATTTTGCATAATACGATTGAGCATCAGGGATAAAAAATGAGTTCCCTAGCCCTAAACTTGTTTGATTACCGACTTGAAACCATTCATAACCTCCCGTAAGGTTTCCTGAAACCAATGAAGAGTCATTGGCACAAATAATAGAAGGAGAACTAGATAATGATGGGTTTGTAACCGGTAAATTTAAGGTAGCAAAATAATCATTAGATGTTCCGCAAGCATATCCATCAAACGTATTTGGAGAGATTAATACAGCACAATTTGAAGGATTGGTAATTGGATATGAAATTGACCCATTTTGACACGCCATAAAACTGGCCGTCGCTAGTATTGCTGGGTTTGCACAATTAGATATATCTACAATGTATAAATTATAAGGAAATTCAGCTGTTGCCGACCATGTAACAACTCCTGGTTCAACTAGTTGAAATTGATACCAATCTAAATCTCGATTTCCATTTGTTGCCCAAGCGTTACCAAACACTGTTTGACCGCAAGAGATTGGTTGATATACGTTTGGAGTAGCGTTACAACCTCCATTTCCGTCTGTTCCACATAGTTCATTTTCAACTATTGATCCAGCAGGCGGGGAAAGTAAACAAGGGGTGAAATTTATAACACAAATAGTAAAACCCATGGTGTTGGGAATACCGTCTAACCAATCATGAACGCGAATGTAATACGTTTGACCAGGAACTAAATTAGTTAATGTGGTTGATTCGGTAGCCCCTTCAAACGTATTATCTATGCACGTTATTGAGTTGAGGCTGGCACACGAAATTCCGCTAAAAACCTCAAATACTGCATCAAATTCGAGTGAACCAACTACGTTTATAATTGCCCCAGTAGTATTTGCGGTAAATTTATACCAAACATCATTATTTGCAGTTCCTGAACACCCTACGGCTGATTGGGTGGCATTCATTACAGAGCCTGAAGTGGCTACACAAGTTGTTCCTTGAGTTAATGTTACTGAATTAGTACAAATATCATTACTAGGAGGCGATGCAACTGAAGTATAAGAATAACTATCAATTCCAATGAAATTTGAATTTGCTCCATTTGGCCCACCGTTGGTGACAAAATATCGAAAAGCAATTCGACCATTTGTGGGCCCAGGTAATCCGGAAATTGCTACCGAATATTGAGTCCAGCCAATTGGGTATGCAGTAGTTGTTAAATTCGGATTTACGGAAAGTAGTAAAGTAGTAAATGTACCAACTGAAGTTGTTGTTGCTCCGGGATTTGTTCCATTTCCAGCAGTGCTTAATCGCACTTCTAAACGATCAGGATAAACGGGAGTCCCAGCCGTTGTTCGAGTATAAAATGAAATTATATCTCCATTATTCAAGGTTCGCGTTGGAGCAAATAACCAATTACTAAGTGTGGCTGGCAAAGAAGATAACGTACTTTGATAATTCACCGATAAATAGGATCCCGTGGTGCCCGCTTGAGCCGGAAAAACAGTTATATCTCCTACACCCCAATCTAAATCAGGAGAATCGCTGTTGTTTTGAATGTACCAATCAGTTAAGGTGGCTATATTCTCAAACCCCTCGGTAAAAGATTGACTATTAACTCTTCCAATTACGAAAAAAAAGAGTGCTAATGGTAGAACGCGACTAATCATTTTTTAACGATTTACTAATTTCAACTTCTTTTCTAATGGGTAATTTTTTAACTCTTACCTTGTCAATTGGACGTGACATTTGAATTGTATTCGATTTGTTAATTGGCTTTGCTGGTGTTTCAATTCCTTTTTCATCTTGACGGGTGATCTTTGTTTTTAACTCTTTTGAAGGTTGAATCGTTTGACCAATTGATGAATTAGCGATACTAAAAAATAAGATCGAAATAAGCACTTGTTTCATATGAATAAATATTAATTTTTTATCAATTTAGTAGTTTGAATGTTGTCTGAAACTACTAAGTAATTTCCTGATTTTAAGAACGAAAGATTGATTTTGGTTGAACTAGTTATCTCTGATTTTTCAAAAACAATGCGTCCCATCATATCTTTAATGATTATTGTGTGTTGCGCATTATCAGAAAAAGATAATATTAATTCAGTTGTTGCGGGATTTGGATAAATCAACAAGTTTTGTGCATTTAATTCAGAAATGCCAGATGTTGGACAAACCTCATCAACTGGTGAACCTCCGCAGTATGATAAAGGATATAAAAACGCGGATTCCATTCGCGGATTCTCTGGTTGAAGCATGTTATCCGTGCATCCCAATTGTTTGATTAGGAAGTCTCTAAAGAAATTAACTGTAGTATCCATACATGCAGCGTTTCCTGCGTAAGGCACGTGCGGTGCTCCCAGGAATGTGTAAAATTGATTTTCTACCCCAACGGCACATGCTCTTTCATGCACCATTCTGCTTCCATCTAAATACATTAATGGAGTTCCTGGATTAACAATACCACGATTATATTTTACTGTTCCATCATTGGTGCCATGAACGGAAGCTAAGGGAACATCTCCAGCTTCCAACCAACTATAACGAGCTAAAGCTCCGCAGCCATTCAATACCGCGTGAACTTTTGATGAATACCCTGGATTTCCGCTTGTTCCCTCTAATCCGCCTAACGTTGAAATAACACTAGGACTTAGATAATCAGTAATCTCACATTCTTGATCTAAATAAGCAACATGTAGGGCTGTTATTGCACCAGCAGAGCTACCACCAATAAAAATATGGTTTGTATCAATTTTATAGGTGTTTGTAGTTTGTTTGTCTTTATAGAAAAAACGAATAGCTGCCCTTAAGTCTTGAGTGGCGCGCACAACTGCTTTTACGGCATTGGCAGAGTCAAAAGGAAAAAACCCTATTCGATAGTCAATAGAGGCTGTTACATATCCTTTTTTGGCAAATTTTTGACACATGGCCACTACATCACCGTCTGTTTTCGAACCCCCAATAAAACTACCGCCGTGAACCAAAAGAATTAATGGTCTATTCATTTCAGTATCTCCTATTGGTTGATAAACATCTAATTTTAATATTGTTGCAGCCCCATTCCACGAGGTGTTTTGTCCGAATGTAACATCACTGGTAGTTGTGAAATTGGTAAAGACATCAGAAGCATATCTGCCTGTAGAGCAAGGTGATTGAGCAAACAAACTGCCGGCAAGAAGTGAACTAAGAAATAAGGTAATTTTTATCATGGTAAATAAATTTTAAGGGAACAACGTTGAATTAAAAGCATTTGCATCCACTTGTGGAATGCGCGATTTATATTTAGAATTAATCGATTTTATAAACTCATTGGCTAGTAGAGCATTTCCTTTTGCGTTAAAATGAATACCATCTAAGGAATATGCTCCTCCTGAAACAAACTTAGAACTCATTGTCACGCCATTATAAACAAACCCTGTTTGGATATTCTTTGAAAATTCATTCACGTTCACAACAGCAAGGTTATATTTAGCAGCTAAATCTATGATAATTTGGTTGTATTCTGCGATTACTCCTCGCAAATATTGTAATTCACCAGCATCCAAAACAAATTCGTCACGAATGGGAAATAAAACACCCATTTGATTGCACTTAACTGAATCCAACGGTAGACTTAGGGTGAGTAATTCAGTTGAAAGTATTTGTCTTACAGCAAAAGCATTCGCCGTTGAATCCACAATCATAAAAGGATTACTGCCAACCGAAAAATAATAATCCAATGGATTATAAATTGAATTCAATGTTGTATTACTTGATGCATCTAATGTTAGCCCATTCCAAGGTATCGTTGTGAAATAAGGCATCTCAGAAACGTCGGGAATATTCGCAAGCACTCCTTTAGCTCCATTTGCCGTAGCCGTTAGCAAAACTTGTTCATAATCACTCGCAAACAAAATATTCGGTTGGATATATTCAGTTGTACCTCCTGATTTTGCGAACGACAAAACCTCTTCTAATCCTAAAAATAAAGAGAAAAAAGTGGGTTGGGAAGCAAACGCATCACCCATTATACTGGCACTAGACGAAGACGCCATTCGAGTAAAAAACGAATTGGAATTGGAGCTAAAAACATCAGCAAGCTTCAATCCAGGAATACCATAATTTCCAAAAAGAGCGTTGGTTGAATAAATGTTTTGATTGAAAACTCCCAAGTCTCCCTGTGCAGCAATCCGAATAGGCGAGAGTGATGTTACCCCTTGACAATCTGTCTTGTAGCCTAATTTCATCGGTGAAAGCAAGTTTGAACTAATTCCAATGGATGACTGATCAACTAGAGGCTGATTGAAATTTCCTCCTCCGACTTTTGCTAATTGACGAGCGATTATATTAGCTAACGAATTTTCCTGCCCTTCGAAATACAAACCGTCATTCATGTATCCTGCTACATGCCCTCCTCCAATCATGACAAAGCGAGATGGATCTATTTCACCTTTGGAATAAGTAGGCTCATTATATTTTGGTTTACAAGAAAAGACTGCTAAGACCATAAATGCCGCTATACTTATGGTGGTAATTATTCGATTCATCTTACCATTTATAAATTAATGAAAATCCCGGAGCAACTGCTTTTGTTCTATAAGTACCGTATAAGTTTGTTTCTGCATTTTGTGCAGTTCGTTTTAATTGAGTATAATAAATGGACGCGTCTATCGAGAATTTTTCTGTAAAGCGATAAGACAGTCCCCCTGTGAAATAAAAGCGATTAGCATCTGGCGTTTCTGGCGTAACATTGGCATCTGGCACCGGAGAAAAACCAAATCCTGAACCCAATCGCAGATCTAATTTCCCATTTGCTTTATACATGGCACCTCCTCTAAAGGCAAAAATACTCTTGTAGTTTCGTGCTGACTTTGTGTCTAATAATGAGGTTGTATTTTTCTCGTAATCAAACGCTAATGTGTCATACACCTTCCATCCAACGTAATTTATATCCAATACAAATAGCCATTTTTTAGTTGCTTTGTATACCCATCCAAGCGTGGTAACATTAGGCAACGGCAATGCGCCTGTAAATACTCCGTCTGGAAAATTTGTATTCAAAGATGCGGGTACTGTAAAGGTTGCTACTCCATTTTTTACCTTCATGTTTATTTGTGATCGATAGGTAATTCCAACGGTTAATTTTTTATTTAAATCATAATGTATGCCCGCATTAAATCCAAAACCAAGAGCTTTTCCTGCTAATTCGGCGTGCCCATAATTTCCAAGACTGTCTTGCACAGGAACATCTTTTTGAAGGTTCACATTTCCTGTTGAAATAATAAAACCTACTCCAATACCAATAACATCCGCAATGCGATAAGACAACGTTGGTTGAATATAAATGGCTTTTAACTCCAACCGGGTTAATGCAAAACGACCAATCCAATTTTCTTCCCATTGTACGGTGCTTCCGAAAGGAGTATAAGCAGCAATTCCAAACTTTAATTTGTCGTGTTTGTGCGCTTGAAAGATACCATAGGCTGAAAATGGAGTTCCCACCGGATTTTTGGTTCTGTATCCATGTTGTGTGGCAGAATCGACATATAAGACATTGGAAAAAATCGGCGTACTAGCAATATTGATTGAGTTTTCATTCGAAAAAGCTACAGATCCTGGATTATAAAAGATACTTGCTCCATCCTGAAAAAGTGCCGTTCCTGCACAACCCATCCCTTGTTGCTTTTGTCCTTGGAAATTCACTTGAAATCCTTGAGCATAGCTCCTATTTATGGACAAAAAACCCAAAAGAAATAGAGAGAATATGTACATTTGTTTCATTGGCCGAGTGCATTTATTTCAAATATAGTAAAAATACAGTTGTTGCTGTGATTTTTGCAAAAGTTTCTAATCAATTGATAACCATGAAAAACTTAAAATTTCTTCTTGTTTCACTAGCTATTTTAATTGTGCAATTAATTTCCGCTCAAAAGGTAAAAGAAGCATATGTTATTTACACGTCAAACGGAAAGAAAACGAATTTTCAATCCATTGAAAAACAAGCATTGATAGCTGATTTTGTTTTTTTTGGTGAGTTTCATGATAATCCAATCTGTCATTGGTTGCAATTAGAATTGACAGAATCAATGCATTCCAAATCCCAATCTAATTTGATACTAGGTTTTGAAATGTTTGAACAGGATCAACAAGCAATTTTGGATGCATATATTGAGGGGAAAATAGATGAAAAAACCTTTAACGATTCGTGTAGACTTTGGCCAAATTATAGCACAGATTATAAACCTTTGGTTGATTTCGCTAAAGAAAATAAATTAAAATGTATTGCTTCAAACGTACAGCGAAAATATGCATCACTTTTATTCAAAAAAGGAAGGGGAGCATTGGATACACTTGCGCCAACGATTAAGGCGCAAATGGCTGATATTCAATTTGAAATCGACACCACGCTTTCCCAATATCGGGCTGTTCGCGAAATGGGTGGACATGACATGGGTTTAAATATGGTTGAAGCTCAAGCATTTAAAGATGCCACCATGGCAAAATTTATCGTGAAAAACAGCAAACCAAATTCAAAAATGATTCATTTTAACGGCGCTTTTCATTCAGATTATCACCAAGGAATTCTTTGGTACTTAAAAAAGGAAAAACCAAATGCAAAGTCCCTCACAATCTCGACTGTTACACAAGTTGAAATGGATAAACTCGATAAAGAAAACTTACAGAAAGCAGATTTTATTATTTGTGTACCCGAGTCAATGACACGAACTCATTAAACATAACCAGTAAGTTGTTGTTAGTGAAATATGAGTAAGAATACTGTTATTTGGGGTGCAGGTTGGTTGGGGATTCCCTTGGCAAAATCATTGAAAAATGAAGGGCATTGTGCTTTTTGCATTACGCGAAGCCAGGAAAAGAAAGAACTATTAGCTTCTTCTGGAATCGATGCTTCAACCATTGAATATTTTCGAACCAATACTGAACTTATCTCAAAATGTTCCACGTTTATTATTACGTTGCCGCCAGCTGGAGACAGTATTTTTTTAGAGCAAATGAAACAAACCATTCAACTTTTACCTGTTGAAACCCATCTTATTTATACTAGTTCAATTGGAGTTTATCTTTCAACATCAGGATTGGTTAATGAAAACTCTCCCATTGATGAAACTCATGCTGTGGCACAATTTGAAAAGACAATTTCAGTAGCTAAATCAGACAATTTAACAATTTTGCGTTTAGGTGGATTAATTGGCCCAAAGAGACACCCAGTACATTTTTTAGCAAAAAGAAATCAGAATTCTAACCCTAATCAAGTCGTAAATTTGATACATCAAGAAGATGTGATTCGGGTGATTGAGGCATTCGTACTCAAGCCTACTGTTGGGGTTTTCAATGTTTGTTCTTCGGAACATCCAACAAAAAAAGAATATTACAATGAAGCAGCCACGGCATTTGGTCTAGAACCAATTTCATTCGAAAATTCTAGCAATGAACTAGGGAAAACAGTTGATTCTTCAAAATTGGAACGATTATTTCCTTTAGTTGTTTCCACTTCAATTTATAATTTTGAGAGCTGTAAATGAAATTTTTCTTGGCAAAAGCATAACAAAACAGCTTTTTTTACGTCTAATCTCACGTATGCGCGTGCGATTGTTGATATTGTTGTTTTTGATGAGCTTTCAGGCTCACGCTTCGCATATAATCGGTGGTGATATTTATTACAATTATTTAGGGAATAACCAATATCGATTTTTTATAACGCTATACCGCGATTGTAATTCAACAGGTGCGGAATACGATAATCCACTCAAATTAACTATTTATAATTCTTCTGGTGCAATGGTGCAAGATCTCAGTGTTCCATTCCCTGGAAGTGTTGTGCTACCCTTGGTTTTTACAAATCCATGCGCTACTCCCCCAACTAATATTTGTGTAGAAAGAGCCATATACACGATTGTTGTAAATCTTCCACCAATTCCAGGGGGCTATAACGTTTCCTACCAGCGTTGTTGTCGAGGGCCAAATATTTCTAATTTAATAAACCCAGATGAAACGGGATTAACATTAACTACTCATGTTCCTGGTTCAGAGACTGGATTTACAGTAAATAGTAGTCCCAGATTCACGAATTATCCACCGATATTGTTGTGTAATAATGATGAATTGGTGTTTGATCATTCAGCAACGGATCCTGACGGTGATGTGTTGGTCTATTCGCTTGTTACCCCTTTTTCTGGCGCTTCGTCAGCAAATCCCGCTCCTTCTCAAGCTCCCGCCCCGCCTTATTTTCCAGTGCAGTGGATTGGTCCTTTTGGTTCTCAAACTCCTTTGGGGCCAGGGTCAAGCACGGTGATAGATCCTAATACTGGAATACTAACTGTTAACCCAAATATGATTGGGTTATTTGTTGTTGGTGTCATGGTGCGTGAATATCGAAATGGTGTGTTGGTGGGTCAAACGGTACGTGATTTTGTTTTCAAAGTATTCGATTGTAACATTACCCTTCAGGCATTGCTTCCAACACAAGAGCAATTGGCTACGTTTGTTTCTTATTGCCAAGGCTTGACCGTTAACTTTGAAAACAATTCATACGGCGGTAGTAATTATGCTTGGGATTTTGGAGTTTCTGGCACAAATGCGGATGTAAGTTCATTGTATGAGCCAACTTTTACTTACCCAAGTCCCGGTTCCTACGTGGCACGAGTCATTGTAAATCCCGGTCAACCCTGTACGGACACCACATATATGTCATTGATTGTAAATAATCCTTTTTCTGTTTCATGGACTAGTCAGGATTCTCTATGTATTATCAATAATACATTCGATTTTGTTTGTCAAACCAGTAATCCTAGCGCAAACTTTTCGTGGGATTTTGACCCAGATGCTTCCATTTTAACTTCAACCAACCTCACGGTTAATGATGTTTCTTTCGCTAATTCTGGTTTTCAAACGATTACAATCAATGGTGATGACGGCGATTGTGTTACAAGCTTTACGGATTCTGTCTATATTTTTGATTTACCTACGAGTAGTATTGCTGTTCCTCCTTTGGTGCAATGCATTGGATTAACGGTTCCATTTATCAATAATTCCACCAATGCCTTTAATTTCCAATGGGATTTTGGTATTCCGGGCACATCCTCAGATCAAAGCACTCAATTTGAACCTGTTTATTCTTTCCAAAATCCGGGTACATATACGGTTCAATTAATTTCAAGCTCAACTGTTGGATGTTCAGATACATCAACGACTACTATTACGGTCAATGAGCCATTGATTATGTCTTTTACTCATTCCGATTCGTTGTGCATTACGGATGGATTATATGATTTTGACGCAACCGTTTCCGGTCCAAGTTTCTCGAATTACACGTGGAATTTTGGAGCGAATGCGAACCCAACCACCGCCAATACCATTGATGTTTCTGATGTTCAATATTTGACCCCAGGCAATCATCCCGTTATGCTTATTGGTTCATACGATGTGTGTGCAGATACCGTATTTTCGAACGTCTTTGTTTATAGTGAACCAGAAATCGATTTTCTATTCGTTAATTCTTTGCAGTGCGCCCCTTCTACAGCCCAGTTTGTTAATTTAAGTACATCTAGTTCACCAGCGTTTTATTCATGGGATTTTGGTGATTCGGGAACATCCACAGCGTTTAGTCCAAGTCATGTTTACTCGGAAGTGGGCAGTTACAGCGTTGAGTTAACCATGATTACCTTGGCTGGATGCATCGACACATTGTATCTGATGAAACAAGATTTGGTGGTGGTTCACCCCAGCCCGGAAGCCAAGTTCTCAGTGAACCCCGAGAAAACGGATATTTGTCATCCCGCCGTTCGATTTATCAATGAATCTATTGGGGGATACGAGTATTTTTATTTCTTTGATCATAATACATTTACCAGCACAGAACCCGATTTTGTGCACAATTACACGAATGAAGGAACGGATTATCCTATTCAAGTTGTTTCCAATGAATTTGGGTGTAAGGATACTGCCCGTCGCACAGTAATCATTGAACCATTTTCACTGTACATTCCCAATGCCTTTATTCCCGATAATGATGAGGTCAATGATATTTTTCAACCGGTAACGGACTTTGAAATTATTGATTGGACGTTTCAAATTTATAATCGTTGGGGACAAATGCTCTTTGAATCTACCCAATATGGCGAAGGTTGGGATGGAACATTCAATGGGTATCCTTGTCAAGATGGATTATATGCCTATGTGTTAAGCTATCGTTCTTGTGCCAATCCATACAATGCTAAAAAACTTAAGGGTCACGTTTCCTTGTTGCGTTAAAAATGAGTGAAAACCCCCTTGATTTAAAAATTAAATCCCTGCCCGAATTACCTGGAGTATATCAATATTTTGATGTAACGGGAAAAATAATTTATGTTGGTAAAGCGAAGAACCTAAAAAAACGCGTCACCTCTTATTTTACGAAGAATCATGATAATGCAAAAACAGCGATTTTGGTTAAACAAATTCAGGATATTCGCTTTATTGTTGTGGAAACTGAACTCGATGCGCTTATTTTGGAAAATAATCTAATTAAGGAATATCAACCCAAATATAACATCCAATTAAAAGACGATAAAACGTTTCCATGGATTTGCATAAAGAACGAACCCTTCCCGCGTATTTTTTCAACCCGTAGAATTATTAAAGACGGATCAACCTATTATGGTCCATATCCGGAAGCCAAGGTGATGTATATTTTATTAAAGCTGATTAAGGAGTTATTTCCTTTGAGATCCTGCAAACTGGACCTTAAAGAATCTAAAATTAAGGCGGGAAAATTCAGTGTTTGCTTAGAATATCACATCGGTAACTGTTTGGGGCCCTGCGCGCAAAAACAACCCGAGCTAGATTATTTAGAAATGATTAACCAAATAAAGCAATTGTTAAAGGGGAATGTGAATGCAGTAAAAGTTCTTTTAAAACGGCGTATGCAGGAAGCATCAGAGAATTATGATTTTGAAAAGGCACATTTTCTCAAAGAAAAACTGGGATTATTAGAAGGGTATCAATCAAAATCAACGGTGGTCTCCACTTCCATTGAGGCTCTGGATGTTTTTACGTGTTTGATAATTGAAACAACAGCTTATTTTAATTATTTAGTTATTCAGCATGGTGCAATTATACATGCTTATACGGCAGAGGTGAATTGTTATCACGATGAAACCCAAGTAGAAGTAATTGAAAAAATGATTCCAAAACTCAAGGAGTTATATACCAGTTCGTCTAAAGAGATTTTAGTGGAAGAAATCCCTTTATTCTTGGACAATTCATATCAATTTTCGATACCTCAGCGTGGTGATAAAAAACAGTTGCTCGAATTGTCCAAGCGCAATATTTTCTATTATCAGCAAGAGAAGAAGAAACGAGCGTTTTTGCAAACACCAGAAAAAAAATACGAAGATATTTTAAACCAAATGCAAAAAGACCTCAAATTAGCTGAGATTCCTATTCACATTGAGTGTTTTGATAATTCTAATTTTCAGGGAACAAATGCCGTTTCTGCATGTGTGGTATTCAAAAATGCGAAAGCCAGTAAAGCCGATTACCGTCATTTTAATGTAAAAACAGTGGAAGGACCTGACGATTTTGCTACAATGAAAGAAGTGGTGTTTCGCCGGTATTCTCGGTTGTTGAATGAAGAAAAACCTTTGCCCCAGTTGATCGTAATTGATGGGGGTAAAGGACAATTGAGCGCGGCCTTGGAAGTGTTGGACGAATTAAATCTGCGCGGAAAGATTGCCATTATTGGCTTAGCAAAACGCATTGAGGAAGTATTTTATCCAGGCGACACGAAAGCAATAATTTTGGATCGAAGGTCGGAAACCTTGAAGATTTTACAGCAATTACGCGACGAAGCCCATCGATTTGGAATTACGCATCACCGTAACAAACGGAGTAAATCGAGCATACATTCCGAATTAGATGCAATTCCGGGTATCGGGCCAAAAACGAAGGAGAAATTATTGAAAGATTTTAAAAGTGTGTCGCGCATCAAATCGGCGGAGCAACAGGAATTGGAAAAATCCATTGGATTGGCGGCGGCAAGGAAGATTCTTAGTTGGAGGGTTTCGTTACTGCCCTAACCAAACTTTGGCAAAAAAGTTCTTTTGACGATTTGACACCATGAACTTATTTCCACCATATGCTTTCATTACCACAAGAGTAGTGTCATTTTTCATTACACGCACCCAATTATACCCTTCAGGATACGTATCAGAAAGACCTTCCATAACGATTGATCCATCATCTAATTGCACTTTGGTTGGTTCTAAGATTGTGGAGCCAGCAATGTGGATATTTGCGTAATCTTCCAGTGATAAAGTGTCTGTAAGCGGAATAATTTCTACCACGTACGTATTTCCTTGTCCTAATTCGCAATACAACAATTCAACAGACCCATATGTGCGTTTCGTTTCAACGGGTTTTCCCGGGAACATGGCCACTACATCAGCTTCCTCGTTTTGATAGCGATAAAAATTAGTTTCTCTTACTTTTCTTTTTTCAGGTTGAGGAATTTCGCTAAACGTAGCCGCAACTTTGCGAACCGTATACCCTTTTTTTCGCAATTGGTAAATAATTCCGGTTGTACCGCCCAAATGCGAAGCACCAACCGCACAAAAAACACTTCCTTTTTTCATAATTGAATCTAGTCCCTCGGCCATTATTCCGTTCCGATTAACGATTAAATCAATGTATCCATTTTTGGAATAGCGCAAACTTTTTCGGGTAAATTCCTCAATTTTATTAATTTGACCTTTCAAATAAAGATTAAATACGACTTCTTCTCTGAGTTCACCGATTCCGAGTAAATTTTCCTGCAAATAAGGTTGTTTGCTTTTTTTAATCCCGGTAAAAACCTTTAGTTGATCTTCATAGGATTCGAAGAAAAAGAGCGATTTGGAAGCGTTACTGGCATATTGTTGAAAATAAGCGTCTACAAATTGAGGCATTCCATCTTCATTTCCATATACGGTACTCGTTGCTTTATCTGTTGTGGTATACGGATCGCCATACATGTCAAACTGAAGGTTCACGTTTGATTCTCTAACGTCCACTTTTTTGAATAGACTAAAGAGGTCGGTTTCTAGGGCAATTGTTTTTGCTTTGTTGAGCGCATAAAACAAGGTGTCTGGAAAGCGAAATAGATCTTTGTGGTTGTTGTGAAAGGTACCAAAAAGATAGGATTTTTCTTTTAATCCATTACCCGAAACTTCCCAAAGCAATTCATTTTCAGGCTCGTATAACTGAGAAAACCCAGAAAAACTAATTAGTAAAAAAGTAAACAACAATACCCTCATCACTACAAATTTAGTGTTTTTTATCGGGAAAAAAGTTGCACAAAAAAAATGAATTTAGATAAGATGTTGATAGGGACAGCGATTTAATCGTATGAATTTGATTCTAGAATTTGTACGAGTAAAATTCACCAATTCAAATTTTTGAAATTTTATGATTTATTTTTTAAAATGGTTCATTAGATTTCAATTTCTTTTGTACCAATATTTAACAGTTCCTTTAGTGTGCTCTTCAATTACAGGTATGTCAGAATTACCGGAACTATATACTAGTTTAAATCCGGGTGAGTATGATTTAAAAGCGGTGTTATAAATACTTAATTCGTTACCATTTTTAACGGACCAAAGAATGTTATCTGGCCCATAACTCCCCATCATAATCATACCTGTTCCATTTTTATCGAAGTCAATTAGAAATGATACACCATCCTTTGTAGATGAGAATGTTGCCGGTAAAATACTTTTAAATTTTGTTGCATAATCATCTTTTGAATTCAATTCTAAAATTTTGTTAGATTGTCCAATGTCTTTTGAATTCAATAATTGCATTCCATTTCGTTGCCTAATTTCATTACATAATTTTAAGCACTCATCATAATTTATAAACTTATATACATACAATTTACTTCCTTTTATCAAAGAGTATTCTTTCGGAACTGGATTTTCATTGGTCGTCCCCCAAAAGTCATATTTACCCAAAGAGTTTGGTTTAATTTCTTGATCTGAGGTTAATGAGTATAAAGGATAGGTTCCATTCCAAAATACATTTGCTTCGCCTTTAGGTCTTGGGTCTCTTTGTGCAAACACAACAAAGTTTACTAAAAAGGGAACAATTAATAGAAGTTTCATATAAAATAAGTTTAAAGTAAAATATCGTTAAAAAGTCCGAACTGCACGAACATTAGCGAAGCCGCGGTTCTTAAATAGTAATGCTTGGCTACCACCGTTGAAATACTGCCTCCACGCATTGTCACTATCTTCCTCCGTGGAACTCCAATAGTCGTTATTAGCAAAACGGCCAATTTTAACCCTGTTGCTATACATAAAATTAAGTTCATTTTTAGTTGGCAGCCTCCAGCCATTTCCTAATTCTGAACAAGCTTTAACTGCATTATTCCATTCCATTCTGTTGGGAAAATCATTTTGTGCAACTTCAAGATTTCCTATTTTAGTAGGTGTACCTATAATTGGATCAACAGTTGAAGATGGAGTTGAGTTAGGTTTTTTATTGACTGAGTTATCGTTTGCTTGTTGATTTGAAACAGGCGCTTTTAGATATGCAACAAAATTTTGACATCCTAAAAATGCACTTGAACAAATACAGAATATTATTATAATTCCTTTTTTTCTCATTTTTTTAATTTTGATACATACTAATATTACTTGTTCCATTATCATAGATTATCCCAACGCTACCATGGCTATCATATGTTATTTTACAGTTTTTCATAAATATCTTTCCAGCTGAGTAGATATCGATATAATTATCTTCTGATACTTTCCATGTTATTTGTTTAATTTCATTAGATCCAAATGACTCAGTATATGTTCCTGTACCATTTGACTCAAACTTTATCGTTTTTGTAATAAATGGCATTCTTCCCCTGCTTTTTTCATTTACTGAAAAGGGTGTTTTCTGAATAAACGTTTTAATATCTTCCGAATAGTTATTAGTTGGTGTTGAAGAATTGACTGTGCTTGTTTGCCTTACGACTGCACAATAACTCTCCCCATCCTGATAAATACACCCTGTTGAGCTATTCAACCTCATTGATATTGTTCCATCAGCATTTCTAAGCGATTGCCCTTTAATAATTGCTATAGTGCTGCTAATAACTGAAATTTCAATATTGAAATATTCATTGTTTCCGTTTACCTGTATTCCATTTTCATTAATAGAAATTTTTACATTTCCTTGTGAGTTTTGAAAGACTTTGCCACTTGTATATACTAATACATCAGAGTAAGAGCTTAAGTTTTGAGCAAAACTAGTAGACAAGCAGGCAATAAAGAAAGTGAAAAATAGAATTTTCATAAATATGATTTAAAGATGTGTCCACAAAGATTCACTTAAAAAATCAATCGAACACTTGTTTTTTTGTTCTAATTACAGTATTTTTGGTTCTAATATAAACATATATGTCAAAAAACATTGGAGAAAAAATCAGACAAATACGGGATCTAAAGGGGTTTTCACAAGAGTATATTTCAGATAAATTGGGTATTTCTCAACGTGCCTACAGCAAAATTGAACGCAATGAAATCAAAATAGATTGGGAGAAAATTACTGAAATCTCCAAAGTGTTTGAAATAGATCCCATGGATTTAATTACATTCGATGATAATTTAATCTTCAACAACTGTACGCAATCTGGTAAATTTGTGAATAGTCAAGCACATTTTAATATCCCCGAAAAACTTATTGAGCAATACGAATCAAGGATAGATTCCCTTGAAAAAGAATTGGATTTTTTGCGTGAAATGTTAAAGAAAAAATAAACAGTATAATAATTTGAAAAACAATTAGTTAAAACAAAATATTCCGAGATTACATAAAGAATTTTCCGAAATTACATAGGGTTTATTCCGAAATTACATAGACTTTTTTCCGAAATTGCATAAATTCAAAGTGACTTGGTTTTATCTATTTTTCTTGAAATATACCCCCAAAATAGATAAAAAGAAAGTCAAACGGATTCCAACATTATAAAAGGAAACGGCAAGAAATACACTCAATGGAATCGGAAAATCTGGAGCGCTGAGATAAAAATACCCAGGGTTTTGATAGTGAGGTATTGATTATTAATCTATCACGCTTTAAACCGTCATAATATCTTTTTCCTTCACCTCAAGTAACTCGTCAATCTTTTTAATGAAGGCATTGGTTATTTGCTGAATTTGTTCTTCTGAATCCTTTGCCAAATCTTCTGATAGACCTTCACTTTTTAAGTCTTTAATCATGTCCATGGAATCTTTACGATTATTTCGGACACCTACTTTTGCGTGTTCTCCTTCCGCTTTGGCTTTTTTCACTAAATCACGTCTTCTTTCTTCTGTTAAAGGTGGAACGGCAATTAAAAGAACCTCACCATTGTTTTGCGGATTTAATCCCAAATTGGCATTCATAATGCCTTTTGCAATTTCATTCAACATGTTTTTTTCCCAAGGCTGAACAGTAATTGTTCGCGCATCCATCGTTGAAACATTGGCAACCTGCTGAATTGGCGTTGGGGAACCATAATAATCAACCATTACTCCGTTCAACATAGCAGGTGAAGCTTTTCCAGCGCGCACACGAGATAACTCATTTTCTAAATGCACAAGGGTTTTTGAATTTGAACTTTTAAACTCGTCAAAAATTAACTCTAAATCTTCAGTCATTTTTCAGCTTTTTAATTTCTTACAATTGTTCCAACTTGCTCTCCTTCAATCAATCGGCGTAAATTTCCAGGAGTATCCATGTCAAATACGATAATTGGCAAGTCATTCTCTTTACACAGCGTAAAGGCCGTCATATCCATTACTTTCAATCCTCTTGAATAAGCATCATCAAAGGTTATAAAATCAAATTTGGTAGCTGTTTTATCTTTTTCTGGATCTGCGGTATAAATTCCATCCACACGTGTTCCTTTCAATATAACATCTGCGTTTATTTCAATCGCACGCAAAGAAGCAGCGGAATCGGTTGTGAAAAAGGGATTTCCAGTTCCTGCACCAAAAATAACTACACGTCCTTTTTCCAGATGCCTTACCGCCCTGCGGCGAATAAACGGTTCTGAAATTTCTTTCATTTCAATGGCCGACAATAAACGTGTTTTAACTCCCGCAGCCTCCAAAGAAGCTTGAAGAGCCATAGAATTGATCATGGTTGCTAACATGCCCATATAATCACCATGCGTCCGGTCCATTCCACCTTCTTCGGCTTGCACGCCTCTAAAGATATTACCCCCTCCTATTACAATGGCAACCTCAATTCCTAGTTCCAACACTTCTTTAATTTGAGCCGAATATTCGGCCAAACGTTCGTTATCAATACCAAATTGCTTTTTCCCCATTAAGGATTCGCCACTTAGTTTTAAAAGGATTCTTTTATAACTCATAGTTAAAATTTCGTAACAAAGATAAGATTTTCTCGAATAGAATAAAACCGTTTTACTAATTCCTTAGCGTGCGATAGAAATCTTCAATTTTTGACCTTTTACTTTTTCACCATGGATTGCTTGTAAAAGTAACTTCACCTTTGATCTTTTCACCGCTACATATGAAGTAAAATCCAAGACTGTGATCAATCCCATATCATCTTTTGACAACCCTCCTTTCTGCGATAAAAAACCGACAAAATCGATCTTGTTTATTTTATTTTTTTTGCCCCCGCTAAAATAAAGTGTAATCCACTCAGAATCAACTGGATATATTTTATCTGTCGGCATAATAAATTCCGTTGTTGGAACCTCTACATAATCAGGCACAGCCTCGCCAGTATTAACCATCAAATAAATATTGCCTTGTTTTTGAATCCGAGCAGTTCTTCCGTTTCTGTGCGTAAATGCCTCTTCGGAATGCGGATATTGAAAATGAACAACATGTTTAATTTCTGGAATATCTAATCCCCGTGAGCCCAAATCGGTACAAACCAAGGTGTGTTCACTTCCATTTCTGAATTTCAATAAAGCACGTTCCCGATCATCTTGCTCCATGCCGCCATGGTAAAACACGGCAGGATAACCATTCTCATCTAAAAATTCCACCATTTTTTCGGTGGCTTCTCTGAAATTGCAAAAAACGATTGCTTGTTCTCCCTTGAAAGAACATAAAAGTTTTAATAATCCTTCAAATTTAGCATCGGGTTTAACGGTTACTTTCCATTTTACAAAATCAGGCTCAGTGGAACGATCCAAAAAATAAAGAGTTTCAAAATCTTGAACCGGAAAGAAAGAAGGGATTTCCTGCAATTCAGTGGCAGAAACCAAGGTTACACCTTCTAATTGAACCAATTCTTGTGTTATAAAATCCAATTGGTCATAAAATCCAAATTCCAAACATTTATCGTATTCATCAATCACAAGGGATTTAACTTTTTTCAATTCGAGCCTACCTCTATCAATGTGATCACACAAACGCCCGGGGGTTCCAATAACCAAGTGACATTTCCCTTCGAGGCTTTTGCGCTCTACTTGAACCGAATGCCCTCCATAACAAGTGGTTACTTTAATCCCGGTTTTTATGGCTTTGAAAACTTGTTCAATTTGAACAGCCAATTCGCGCGTTGGCGCAATAATCAATGCCTGTAATTCTAGTTTTTCGGCATCAATGCTTTCTATCAAAGGCAATAAAAACCCAACAGTTTTCCCAGAACCAGTTTGGGACAATAAAATTCTGTTTTTCTGATTGACTGTTTTCAGCATACGGTGTTGAAGTTCATTTAAATTTTCAAAACCTAAATTATGGACGTATTGCTGAAGTTGTTCGTGAGAAATTGACATGATTCTTTGAGTTACGGGCACAAAGAAACGGATTCCGCAGCGAAATCCATTATAAAACGTAATTTTGTACAAAGACAGTTGATATGCCCCATATTGTTTTAGTGGAAGATGAAACGAGCTTGCATGAGTTAATTAAACTTAATTTAGAGCTTGAAGGACATACCGTTAGCTCATTTTTTACCGGAAATGAAGCCATCAAAAACCTTGATCAAAGCGCAAAAGCAGATTTGGTGATTTTAGACATTATGTTACCGAATGTGAGTGGTCTTGATATTTGTGAGGCAATTCGGAAAAACAGTGAAGTCCCCATTCTTTTTTTGTCTGCCAAAGGAACTACTTCAGATCGAATCATTGGATTAAAAAAAGGGGGTACAGATTACCTTGTAAAACCCTTTGATTTAGAAGAATTATTACTAAAAGTTTCAATTCTAGTGCGAACACCAAAAGTAAAGCAAGAGCAAACTAAAGTAGTTGTTAATGATAAAACAGTTGATTTCGTTACCTTTGAAGTTAGGGATAAGGCGAATCAATTAGTAGCGACGCTGACCAAAAAAGAAATAGAGTTGTTACGTTTGTTTGATTCAAAAGCTGGTCAAGTAATTTCTCGCGATGAAATATTGGACTCAGTTTGGGGGCAAGATCAATTTCCTTCGAGCAGAACGGTTGATAATTTCATCGTTGGGTTTCGAAAATTATTTGAGGTTGACCAAAGAAACCCTCAATTTTTCCAATCCATTCGAGGGGTAGGATATAAATTTATAAAAGTGAATTAAAATATGGCATCTGTTTCATCAGAAAAGCAATTAAAATACGATCGGGCATACCTTCGTTTAGCCACTTCTTGGGCTGAGTTATCCCATTGCATGCGTAAAAAAGTGGGCGCAATTATTGTTAAGGACGGCATGATTATTTCGGATGGATACAATGGTACTCCTTCAGGTTTTGATAATTGTTGTGAAAATGAATTAGGGGAAACACAATGGTATGTTTTGCATGCGGAAGCGAATGCGATATTAAAAGTAGCAAAATCAACGAATAATTGCAGCGGGGCAACCTTATATTTAACGTTGTCTCCTTGTAAAGATTGTAGTAAATTGGTGATTCAATCCGGAATAAAACGAGTTGTGTTTCAAAATGGATACAAAGATCCGGAAGGAATAAATTTTTTAGTTCAAGCGGGAATAGATGTAGAACAAATTGAAAACATTGAAGATGGAGAAAAATAAATGGTGGCTTCCACTTGTGGTTTCAATTACCTTGTGCGTAGGTTTAATCTTGGGACATGTGGTTACGCGCAATGGCGTGTTTTCTGGAAATGGCTATGATGGAAACCGAATTCAAAAGCTACAAGACATCCTTAATTTGATTGATAAAAATTACGTTGATAATGTTAATCCAGATAAGGTTTTTGAGGAAAGCATCGTTGAAATGTTGCACAAACTCGACCCACATTCAAACTATATTCCAGCCAGTGAACAACAACGTGCTGCAGAAATGATAGAAGGGAAATTTGGGGGCGTTGGATTACGTTACTTTATGTTGCGTGATACTATTTGCATTACCCATGTGATAAAAGGGTCTCCCTCTGAAAAAATTGGAGTCAAGGCTGGAGATAAAATTGTTGTAATTGACGGAAAAAATGTAGCCCAAGTAAAAATTGAAACAGACAAGGTTATGTCTATGCTGAAAGGAGCGGAAGGAACCAAGGTGAATGTTCAAATTGTAAGACAAAAGAAAAAAATATCTTTCAGCATTACAAGGGGAACAATTCCGATTGAATCTGTCACATCTGCCTATTTAACAGGAAACATAGGATACATAAAAATTGAACAGTTTTCAGTAAATACGGCCGAAGAATTTCGTTCAGCTGCCAACACACTCAAAGGAAAAGGGATGCAGAAACTAATTCTAGATCTTCGCAACAATGGGGGGGGAGTTTTAGGTTCTGCAACAGAAATAGCAGACGAATTTTTGAAAGACGGACAAACCATCTTAAAAACCATTGGTAAAAAAATCGGAACTAAATACTACAAAGCAACCTCTGCTGGCGAATTAGAAAACATGCCTTTGGCCATTTTAATCAATGCGAATTCAGCTTCAGCAAGTGAAATCGTTGCAGGTGCTATTCAAGACAATGATCGTGGAACTGTAGTTGGTCGCCGATCTTTTGGAAAAGGACTTGTTCAAGAAGACACCAAACTAAGAGACGGAAGTGTTATCCGTTTAACAATCGCGCGCTACTACACTCCAACTGGACGATGCATTCAGCGACCATACAACGGTAAATATGACGAATACTACCAAGATCGTGGAGGAGAAAATGATGCGGAATTATACCATCCAGATAGTACAATCTTTGTTGATTCGTTGAAATTCAAAACACCAAAAGGAAAAATCGTTTATGGAGGTGGTGGAATCATGCCGGATGTATTTGTTCCGTTTGATTCGACTGGAAACAACATGTACTATGCTGCATTGCGCATGTCTCCAGCATTTCAAGCATTTTCATTTGACTATGTAGAAAACAAACGCGCCCAATGGAAAAACGTAGATGATTTTGTCACTCGTTTTGTGGTGGATGACATGCTATTGGCTCAATTCGCAGCCTATGTGCAACGAGAGTTCAAAATTCCTTTTGATCGAACAAGCTTCATCCAAAGCAAAAAACAAATTGCTCGATTATTAAAGGCGCAGATAGCGCAACAATTATTTGATGATTTAGGCTTTTATAAAGTGTATAACGCTGAAGATAATGAGTGTGCCAAAGCATTACAGTTGTTGAAAAAGTAATTTTATTTATAAACCTGAGTTCGGTTATAAAAACGTTGTCTGAACACCTGTAAAAAGTGAGATCCGATATTGTTAAATCGGAAAATTGTCCTATTTCGATGCAAAAAAGGAAGTAGATTGCTACTTGGAGGCGAAATTGCGTATGCTAGGCTTAATTTGAAAACTTATTTCCTACTGAGTGGCTTTTCAATAATTATGAATAGAAAACCAAATAGGATAACACCCCCGTTTTTTAGTAAAAGTGTTATTGCTAGGGAATTGAATTGTATCATTGAAAAACACCAATAAATTAATATACTGGAACCTAAGTACATTCCAAATTTTTTCAAGTTATAAGGTATTGGATAATGAACTTGTCCCAAAACATAGGATAAAACCATCTGAAAAGCATAAACGATTAAGGTGGCCCAGGCACTTGCCCAATAACCATAAATTGGAATGAAAACCAAGTTAATTCCAATCGTGAGAATTGCCCCAGAAATAGCAATATAGGCCCCAAACTTTGTTTTGTTTGACAACTTATACCAAATGCTTTGATTAAAATACACCCCAAGAAAAACATTGGCAAGCAGTAATATCGGCACCACCCCAAGTCCTACCCAGTAGCTTTCGTTTTGAATAAAGTATTTCAAAATATCTATATTCAATGAAACGCCGAGAAAGATCAAACAAAGAAATGCAAGGAAATAATTCATCACTTTCACATAAATTTGATTCTTGTTTTCACTTTTATGTTGGGCGAAAAAAAAGGGTTCGGCAGCATAACGAAATGCCTGAATAATGATCGTGACCAACATCGCCAATTTGTAACAGGCACTATAAATTCCTACTTGTGCTTCCGCATGCATGAGCGAGGAAGGGTCTGTTTCATCATACAATAAATGTTTCAATAAAATTCTATCCAACGTTTCGTTAATAATCCCTGCAAAACCGGCGATTACCAATGGTGCAGCATAAAGTAGCATAGCTCGAATCAACTGTCCATTCGGTTTGAAAGAAACCTGCAGAAAATCTTTATACAACAAAACGGGTTTAATAGCAGAAGAAATTAGGTTTGCCAATAAGATATAAAACACCCCTTGTCCTGGATTATTTGGATCGAATAAAACAAGCATAAAAACTAAATTCAATAGGATATTTATGAATATAGAAGCAAAGTTAATTCCGGCAAATTGAAGCGCTTTTTCCTCTGCTCGCAACCGAGCCAAAGGCAACGCCGAAATTCCGTCCAACACAACAACAATCCCCAAAAGTAAAATGTACTCCGGATGTTCTTGAAATAATAGGGCATTTGCAATAGATTGATTGAATAAAAAAATAGACGCTACAAAAAACAAGTTAATCGCTGTGAGAATAAAAAATCCACTGGCAAATACTTCTTTTTCGTTGGTGTTTTCTTTTCGAAATCGAAAATAGGCCGTTTCCATTCCGAAGGTTAGTAAAACCACTAAAAAAGCAACCCAAGCGTACAATTCAGAAACAACTCCGTAATCTGCAGCATTAGTAAATTTGTAGGTGTATAATGGAACGAGCAGGTAATTTAATAACCTACCCACAATACTTGATAGACCATAAACTGCGGTTTGTCCAGCTAATTTCCGGATAGGGTTACTCATTCCCCTTTAAAATTTGCTTTTCTTTTTTCCATAAATGCACGTGTTCCTTCTTTAAAGTCGGATGTTCCAAAGCATTTACCAAATTCACTAATTTCCACATCGTATCCATTTATACCATCTATAAAATTGGCATTTACAGAACGAATGGCAGCTTCAATGGCTGTTCCCGAATTTTGAATAATTTTAACTGCAATTTCCTCTGCTTTTGCTAATAATTGTTCTGGTTCAACGACATAATTCACCAATCCCCAACTAAGCGCATCTGCGGCATTGATCATTCCAGCAGTGAAAACCATTTCATTGGCTTTTCCTCTTCCTACTAGTTGTGTCAAACGTTGTGTGCCGCCGTATCCCGGAATTACACCCAAAGAAACTTCGGGAAGACCCATTCTTGCATTGGTCGATGCCACACGGATGTGAGATGCCATTGCCAATTCTAAACCACCACCCAACGCAAACCCATTAATGGCAGCGATTATGGGTTTATTCATGTTTTCAATAAAACTAAATAAAAGAGCTTGACCTTCTGCCGCAAGGGTTTTTCCTTCTTCCACAGAAAAGGAAGCAAACTCCTTAATATCAGCCCCTGCTACAAATGCTTTTTCCCCCGATCCAGTAATAATTATAACTCGAATAGATTTGGAACTATTGGCAAGCGATAGACACGCATGCAACTCAGAAATAGTTTCTTTATTCAAGGCGTTTAATTGAGCTGGTCGATTTATCGTGATTATCGCTAATTGATCTTTTTCTTCAAATAGTATATTTTGGTACATAAGTGACTTTTTGGTAAAGATAAAGTTTGGATGTTAAGATTCAAGCTATTTTATCGACTTTTTGTGGCTCAATTTGCGCTATTATTTGAAAAAGTACTACCTTTGCTTCATCAAGATACAAAAGTTTATTTCCTAATTAGTTAGTTGTATGAAAAAGAAAACCTTTATTGTTCCTCATGATTTTACTCCAGTTGCAGACATCGCATTAGATCATGCCATTCGAACTGCTGCTCCGCTTGGCGCACAAGTTTATGTTTTACACGTTGTTTCTAAAAAAGAGAGCATTACAGAAGCAGAGGATAGCCTAGCCAATGTTATAAAGAATTTTGATCATTTAGGGGTTGATTTAATTCCAAGTGTGCGAATAGGAAGTATCTTTGAAGATATCGGTGATTTTGCGAAAGAGCATCAGGCTGAGTTGATTTTCATGGGAACTCATGGCGCTCACGGTTGGCAGCACATCACGGGTAGTCATGCTCTAAAAGTGGTTACAAATTCAGATGTCCCTTTTGTAATTGTACAAGAGAAAAAAATTAAGTTGGAAGGATATAAAAATATTGTTGTTCCAATGGATTTACATAAAGAAACAAAGCAAAAATTAGCCATGGTTGCAAATCTTGCTGCGTATTTTAATTCTCAGGTGCACGTAGTTACGCCGGACGAGACAGATGAATTCCTGAAACACCACGTGCAAGCTAACATTCAATTTGCTAAGAAGTTCTTTAGAGAACGCGGAGTAGAAATGGAATCTACTATTACCGCAAGAAGTGGATTTGATAAAGAAGTTGTTAAGTATGCTGTTGGAATTGATGCTGATTTAATTGCCATCATGAATATTAATAAAACTAGTTTCTTATCTGCAATTACGACAAATTATGAACAGTATATTATTACAAATGACGCTAAAATTCCTGTGTTAATTGTTAATCCAATCGAAACAACTACTTACGGGCAAAGCATCTTGTTTAGCTAAAAATAAATTAATTGATAGGAAAGGAGGGTTAATTAACGCTCCTTTTTTTGTTCCAATAAATCGAGAACAAAATCCCATTCATCAAAACGATTAAAAGCGTTATTGGGGGCAAATAAAATGGCCAATTATGGGTCGGCCACCAGTATTTAACACCAATTATCAGCGGGTGCAACAGATTAACAAGGAGTGCCCATTTCCCCAAATGAAACCATCTTTTTGGAAAATTAGACGGAAAAACACTCGCTAAAAAGGGAAACGTCATTAATAGAATTGACAAGGCGCCGGACACAACAACTAAAACTCCTTTTTCAGACAAACCACCGTGCAGGAACAATTCTTTGTATTGAGTTTGTATACCTAATAATAGTGATAAAGTGATGTGTATTAATCCGAATCCAAACGCGGTAAATCCGAGCAGTTTTCGGGAGGGGAATTTTTCGGACAACTGAAGTAAAGAAAATCCTAAAAATGCAGCGGCAGACCAAGCGACCGCCTTATTAAAAACAAACAAAAAATAACTTATATCTAATTGTTTACCAAAATGATAACGCACAACTGCATATCCATAAAACACTAAAAACAAGGCTAGTATTTTCTTCATTCCTGTGGATATTCGATTTTCCAAAGATACAGTCCGCAAGCTGCAACGGATTGAGAGGCTGCGCTTCTGTTTTTTTGTTCAATAATAATCGGTAAATCGGTTAACTCAATTTTTCCATTACCAATATCCAATAAAGTTCCTACGATTGACCGAACCATATTTCGCAAAAAGCGATCAGCAGCGATTTCAAAGACCCACTGTCCGTTTTCCTCAAACCAATGAGCAGCATACACGGTACAAATATGCGTCTTCACATCGGTATGCACTTTCGCAAAGGAACTAAAATCTTGTTGACCGAGCAAAAAAGCACAAGCCTGCTGCATTTTCTCTGTGTCTAACGATTTTGGGAAAAAGGTGCTTTTACCCACTAAAAACGGATTTTTTTGTTGATGGATAAAATACCGATAGGTTCTTTTAGTTGCGCTAAAACGAGCATGCATCGATGGTTCAACCTGAATGATTGATTGAACTGAAATTGCGAGTGGCAACATGCTATTCAGTTTATAAGAGAGTTGAATGGAATTAATTTCAGCAGCGAGCTCTAGATGAAAAAAATACTGTTTAGCATGTACACCAGCATCTGTTCGACCACAACCAACGATTGGTATTTCTTGCCCAGAAAACAATTTTTGAAGTTCTATTTCAACGGCTTCTTGCACCGAAAGCCGCCCATTTTGACGTTGCCATCCAAAAAATGGCGTTCCATCGTAGGAGATTTCAACGAAATAGCGAAAGAAATTCAAAATAAAGGCCTATTCCACCGTTACACTTTTCGCTAAGTTGCGTGGCTGATCCACGTTGCATCCTCTTAGTACTGCAATGTGGTAAGACAACAATTGAAAAGGAATAGTAGCTAATAATGGAACTAAATATTCATTGGACGCAGGAATCTCAATAATTTCATCAGCCATTTCTCTTACGAGTACATCTCCCTCGGTAACGATTGCAATAATTTTTCCTTTTCTGGCCTTAACCTCTTGAATGTTAGAAACCACTTTCTCGTAAGAATTTCCTTGCGTAGCAATTACAAAAATCGGCATGTTTTCGTCAATCAAGGCAATTGGTCCATGTTTCATTTCTGCAGCAGGATATCCTTCGGCATGAATGTAAGAAATCTCTTTTAACTTCAATGCTCCTTCTAATGCAACAGGGAACGAACTACCTCTTCCCAAGTACAATGCATTGGTAGCATCTTTATACGTTTTTGCGATTTTTTCAATGTGAGCATTTGTTTCCAAAACGCGTTTTACTTTATTTGGAATGGCTTCCAATTCAGCCAACATAGTATGTAAGACGGAAGTTGTAATCGTTCCTTTTTTGTGCGCTAATGTAAGTGCTAATAGAGTTAAAATAGTAACTTGACCTGTGAACGCTTTTGTTGATGCTACGCCTATTTCTGGTCCAGCGTGCGTATATGATCCAGCATCAGTAATACGAGAAATTGAGGAGCCAACTACGTTACAAATACCAAGAATCGTTGCGCCTTTTGATTTTGCAAGCTCCAAAGCCGCCAGGGTATCTGCTGTTTCACCTGATTGAGAGATCGCAATTACCACATCATTTTCATGAATAATTGGATTGCGGTACCTGAATTCACTTGCGTATTCAACCTCAACATTGATTCGTGCTAAATCTTCGATTAAATATTCTCCAACCAATCCAGCATGCCAAGAAGTTCCACAAGCAACGATAATCAAGCGATTGGCCTGAATCATTTTATCTTCATATTCACGTATTCCTCGCAGAGAAACCCACCCTTCGTCCGTATTTAATCTCCCTCTAAAACAATCCAAAATGGAACGAGGTTGTTCATAAATCTCTTTCAGCATGAAATGCTCATATCCTCCTTTTTCCAAGGCTTCAAGTTCTAACTCAAGCTGCTGAATGTATGGGGTTTTTTGTTGATCACCAATGTTATATAATTTGAAACCAGCTTCCAAATCAATTACGACAATTTCCTCATCTTCCATATACAACACTTGTTTGGTATATTCTACAATTGGAGTTGCGTCTGATGCTAAATAAAAATCTCCCTCAGTACCAATTCCAAGAACCAATGGGCTACTTTTTCGAGCGGCAACCAATCTGTTTGGATAATTCTTTGATATTGCTACAATGGCATACGCTCCAACCACGTGATGTAAGGCAATGCGCAAGGCTTCACCAAACCACACATTTTCTTTTTTCGAAATATTATCAATCAAATGAACCAATACCTCGGTGTCTGTTTCACTTTTAAAAACATATCCTTGACTAATTAACTCCTTGCGCAGTGAGTCATAGTTTTCAATAATGCCATTATGAATCAGTGCAATAGATCCGTCCATAGAAACATGTGGGTGTGCATTTATGTCGTTTGGCAGGCCATGCGTAGCCCATCTTGTATGACCAATACCAGCATGACCCGTCACATTAAACTGAGTAGCGTGTTCCTCTAAATTAGAAACCTTACCAGCTCGTTTATAAACAGACAAATCTCCGTCTGATAATAGGGCAACACCAGCGCTATCATATCCTCTATATTCTAGTCTTTTAAGTCCTTTTAGGACAATTGGGAAAGCTTCCTTTTTCCCGATGTAGGCAACAATTCCACACATAATTTAGTAGGTTGTGTAAGTGAGAATTAATTTAGGTTTTATTTTATTGGTCGAATTTAGTCCGTTAAAAACTAATCGTTCCGCTGAATTGATAAAGTAGCGTGGAGAAATTACTAAACCTGTGTTTTCTAATTCTCCTTTTGTGAGCGCTTGTACGTAATCACGAATATTCACAAAAAATTGTTTTTTAAAGTCGCTGTATTCTCCAAGAGTAGATAAACTCGTGTAGTAGTTATCTGTGCTTTTCAACTTTGTAGAGACGGAGACGGCACTGCCTGGCTTGTATCTGTATCCAGTTTGATATTGAATTGGCAAAGATAATTCAGCGCGATGAATAACTGTATTTTTGGGTAGGTTCACTAACCCGGGTATTTTCACAATTGCACGGTGTTTAAATGCTTGTGCATAAAACTCAGTTTGGCCAAGCACATTGTTCTGGATAACAGCAGTTACATTAGGGCTTGTATTAATGGAAACATTGGTGAAATCTGCGCAACTGGCATTCAATAATAAATCATACGACTTGTAAACGCCCTCTTGATGAAAATACATGGTCAATTTAGAGGCTGGATCGTTTAACTTAACATACAACGCCGCTCCGGTGCCAGCGGGCTGAGACCCATTAATTGTTTTAATGTGTAAGCCTTTGAAATACGTTAAGAAATTTTCGTTGCTCGCAAAAGTTGTACTTCCGCTGGTCGCTTCAGCAATTAATACTTTTGCGAAATTTGTGTCTAAATGGATTCGTAATTGGGATTCAACAGTGTCTCCTGCTACAATTGTACCCTCATTTGGTGCTGGCGTTATCGTGCCTTTTCCTGCGGGCACCAAATTAGTGGCTTTGGTTGTCTTAGTTGAAAATGAATAATAGGTTGAATCAATATACAAATCCTCGTTCAATTCATGTACCTCAAATGTTTGCGGACTCAAATCACCATAATAACCTGCATATTCCAATGCTAGCACCACAGAATCCATAACAATATTTGATATAGATCCAAAGTTCGGGTTAATGTTTGCTAGCCTAAACTGAGTGTAGACAGAAGCATTGAATTCCCCAAATTTCGGATCGTTGTAACTCCCCAAAAGACCATTTGGCCCATTATCTGTTATTATTGAATCTTCTTCTAGTGTATACGTTTCCAAATTAAACGTGTCAGTAGTTATTCCTCCTAATAATTCGTTTGAATCAATTGTATCTTTGCCAACGGTTGTATCTTTTTTTTTGCACGATACGAGTAAAATTGCCGTAACAAAAAACAGCGCCAATAATTTGACTAACTCGTTTTTATTAAAAACAGTTTTATGTGTCATTTTTTTTATGCTAAACAGATTCGTCAATTATTTTATCAAAAAATGCCGACAATTCCTTTGCCTGATTTTCTTCGGGAACATACTCTAATTTCAAACAAGATGCTTCATCAAAAACACTTTTCATTTCAGGAGAAATATTCTCTGATCCAACGTTGATTCCATCAACATATTGTGCCATTGATCGTGTTAAACCCGTACAGCTTGTATCTGAAAATTTTTCTGCAATATCTTTAGAGATTCCGTCAAATATTAGTTTCTCGGGTAATCGAGCATCCCAAGGTGCATCAAACGTATCTTCATAAATACTATAGACCACTTTTGTGTTGGCAAAGTGAGGGTCTTTATTATAAACAAACTTAATATACAACGCCATCATTGAGGTTAACCAACCGTTGCAATGAATGATATCCGGTTGCCAGCCCAATTTTTTAACGGTCTCTAAAACACCTCTGCAAAAGAAAATGGAACGCTCATCGTTATCGGAATAAAAATTACCCGCTTCATCTTTCAATGTGTCTTTTCGTTTAAAGTACTCATCATTATCAATAAAATACACTTGCATTCTTGCGGCAGAAACAGAAGCAACTTTGATAATTAATGGGTGATCGTGATCGTCAATTGTTAAGTTTTGTCCAGATAGTCGAATTACTTCATGGAGTTGGTGTCTTCTTTCGTTGATACAACCATATCTGGGCATAAAGACTCTAATTTCTTTCCCTATTTCTTGAATCACCTGAGGCAACCTTCTGGCTGTTGAAGAGATTTCACTTTTCGGTAAGAAAGGGAATATTTCCTGGGAAATAAAAAGAATTTTCTTTTTTTCCATGCAATGTAAAATGCTAATTTAAAATGCAAAATTACGTAAAAATTACTGATTTTCAAAAAAAGGCCTAGTTTTGTCAACTTTATGGAAAACACCAAGAAAATAAATGTAATTTCATCTTCTTCAGACTTGAAGCAACAAATAGCGATATGGAAAACAAATCCATCTTGTACGGTAGGGTTTGTCCCAACCATGGGTGCGCTTCACGAAGGTCATTTAAAATTAGTTGAAAAAGCCATACAAGAAAATGATTTTGTGGTGGTAAGCATCTTTGTAAACCCCACCCAATTCAATAATCCAGCGGATTTAAGTTTGTATCCACGGACCTTGGAAAATGACTTATTATTACTCTCAAAAATAGGTTCTTGCTTCGTTTTTACTCCTTCAATTATTGATGTTTACCCTAAAAACGATCCGTATAAACCCATTTATCTTCAAGGACTTGATGCCACGATGGAGGGTGAATTTAGACCAGGTCATTTTCAAGGAGTTGTTCATGTTGTTCATAATTTGTTTAACCTCGTTCTTCCCAACAAAGCGTATTTTGGGAAAAAGGACTTTCAGCAATTGGCTATTATCCGCTTTATGAATTCATATTTTCATTTTCCAATTGAACTTGTTGCATGTGAAACAATTAGAGAATCAAACGGCCTGGCAATGAGCAGCAGAAACGTACGCTTAGGCGATGAAGAGAAAAATGATGCCCTTATAATTATTGATTCGCTATATTTAATGAAAGAATTGAAAGAAAATGGATTGTCCCCAACTGAAGCGGCAAGAAAGTGCATTTGGTTTTTCAACCAGAGTAATTTAAAACTAGAGTACCTTGCAGTGGTAGATTCGGTAACACTTAAACCGTTAGTGACACAATGGTCAACGGAAACAACATGTTGCATAGCGGCTCATTGTGGTGCCGTAAGACTTATCGATAATTTGGAGCTTTAGTTCACCTTTCCAAGATTAATAATGGCATCGCCTTTAAAAACGACGGGTGATTCATTGGCACAAATTACGTAACCCGAACTAGGGGATTTGATTTTTTTTTCAAAATTACCATAAGGATCCGTTACAACTGCAAGCACCGTTCCTTTATCTACTTGTGAGCCATTTTTCACCAGGGCTTGAAACATGCCGGAATTAGGCGCTCTTAACCACCTAGATTCATTTAACACAACAGGTTTACGATCCTTGGCGATGTCAATTTTGTAGTTCCGCATACCTAGGTGAGAAATTATTCTTTTCGTGCCATTTAGCCCTTCTTCCACCACCATTTCTTCTATGCTATTTGCCATACCACCTTCAAATAAAAGAATGTTTTTTTTCATTTTTATCATTGATTCCCGAATGGTCTTAGAAATCAAAGACGAGTTTAAAATAAATGGCGGGTTAAATACTCTGGCCAATTCCATACTTTCCGGATCAGACATTACGCATCTTATTTGCGGGAAATTGTTCCGTTGGGAAGCGCCTGTATGAAAATCAATAATATAATCACAATGCGGAGCGATTTCCTTCATGAAATGATAGGCAAATTGACTTGCTAATGAACCTTTTGCACTTCCCGGAAAGCTTCGGTTTAAATCTCTTCCGTCTGGCAATTCACGTTTTATATTCAAAAAACCAAAAATATTAAATACGGGTAAACAAATAATCGTTCCTCGCGTTGGCTTGTGTAGTTTTTTGCGTAAAAATCGACGTATAATTTCTACTCCATTAATTTCATCTCCGTGCAATCCAGCCATTAAAAGTACAGTCGGTCCGTCTTCTTTGGCCCGTTCTACAATTACCGGAACCAAAATAGGGGTTCTTGTATGCAAGTGCACAACATTCAAATTTAGTTGAGCCCCTTTACCGGGTAAAATTTCTTTTCCCAAAATAACCATTTTCTTATGTGCTGGTTTAGCGGTTGACATTCCGTTCTATGTATTTAATTATTTTTCCAGCAATATCCTCTTGTGTTGTTTTTTCAATCCCCGCTAGACCAGGAGAAGAGTTGACTTCAAGTACCAATGGGCCTCTTTCCGATTGTAACATATCAACACCAGCAATACCCAATCCAACCGCTTTAGCTGCGAGGATGGCAGTATATTTTTCCTCAACAGTTAATTCAATTACTTCAGAGCTCCCACCACGATGTAAATTTGATCGAAACTCGCCCGGTTTTCCTTGTCGCTTCATTGCTCCCACTACTTCACCATCTACCACAAATGCCCGAATATCAGCTCCTTTAGCCTCTCGAATAAATTCTTGAACAATAACGCGAGCCTTGAGTCCGTTAAACGCTTCCAAAACAGATTGCGCCGCATTCATGTTGTCGGCCAATACTACCCCTAACCCTTGTGTGCCCTCTAATAGCTTTAAAACAACAGGTGCTCCTCCAGCAGATTCAACAACATGTTTAACGTTTTTGGAATAATTAGTGAAAACTGTTTTCGGCAACCCAATTCCTTCCTTAGAAAGGACTTGTAAACAGCGTAATTTATCCCGAGAATGAATAATTCCCCGTGAGTTTACTGCCGTGAAGACATTCATCATTTCAAATTGACGAACTACCGCAGTACCAAAAAAAGTGACTGAAGCGCCAATACGTGGAATAACTGCGTCAAAACCAGTTAAGTATTCTTCTCCATAATATAGCGCTGGCCCCTTTTGTTCTATTTCAATGTTGCATTTCAAATGGTCAATTATGTGCGCCTCATGACCATGATCAATCGCTGATTCATACAACCGTCTTGTGGAATATAAATTCTGATTACGAGAAAGAATGACAATTTTCATGTACTGAATAAATTTATTATGTGTGTTTCAAACTTGGGTCAACGATAAATCGTTTTTTTAATGTTTTTCTACCTATTAAAACGTTATAGCGCATTGCTTTACGCTCCATGAGGGAAAATTCAGTATTCAATATTCTTTCTGCGATAATTATCTTTGTTCGGATAAAATAACGTTCCTGAATATGGCCATTGGAGCTTTTCACATTTTTCTTTCTAAAATCTGAAAATGTAAAAGTAATTTGTTTAAATTCTGGGTGTGAAGCATCTAAAAAAACAACATGCAAAATCCCATTAACCTCTTGAATACTTGAAACATGCATACTTGAAGTATATGCCCCCGTATCAATTTTCACTTCAACCCTCTTCAACCCAAGGGCAGGAAGCGATGCCCATTCTCTTCTACCAATAATCGTTTTAGCGCGTTGTGAAATCATTAAAACAAAAATAAAGAAATTCATAGTAAAAGCACCACGATTTACCCTAAAAAGCAAGAAATTCAATCAAATGATTTTGCTGAAATAGCTAAAGCATGATTTATTGGGCAAATATTTACTGCACACGCTTGGTGGTTTCTTTTTTTTATCTATCTTTGCAATCCTAATTTAGGGAGTTTAGCTCAGTTGGTTTAGAGCATCTGCCTTACAAGCAGAGGGTCGGGGGTTCGAATCCCTCAACTCCCACAACAAAAACCCAGTAAATACTTGATTTACTGGGTTTTTTATTGAAATTTGGTTTGGTGAAGGAACTTGTGAAAATAGAGCTAAAAACTACAAGAATTGACCTGAAAAAGCTATTTACTTGCAAATTATTAGAGCTATTCATGATTGAATTTTTAATTTGATTTTTAAATAATTTCATTCTTAACGGAATATTAAATAATTTTAGGCAACTAAAAAAGGATTGGTCTCGTTAAAATTTCAAAAGGTTAGGTAAATAATGCTAGGTATAAAAAAATCGTCTTTAAATAAAAACCAGTTAATTGTTTTACTAGTTTTTTTTTTAACTCAATCACTTCACTCCCAAATTGTTCAATCCTTTTCGCCTAGATTTCAAGCAAATCAAAAAGGAGGAATTACCGTTATTTCCAATGTTTCGGTGTCTTGTGGGTCCGCATCTGGATGTTCTTCTGCTCAAGGGCAAACAGTAATTACCGGCGGAAATTCAAATGGTGCCTACACGCAATCTTATGTGGATATAGATGGTAATTCATCTACTTTCATGTCGTCAAGCGATAGTTTAAACCTTACGAATTGTAGTGAAATACTGTTTGCGGGTCTATATTGGAGCGGGCGAATTACATCTACCACGGCGAATTACAGTACCCGAAATAGTATAAAATTAAAAGTTAATTCTGGGACATACCAACCTCTTACTGCTGATAATTTATTAGATGTCCCAACTATTGGCGGGGCCTCATGGTCGCACCCTAGTTATTTTTGTTTCAAAAACATTACTTCAATTGTTAGTGCAAATGGTATTAAGGGCCGCTATACTATTGCTGATTTAGTTACACAATCAGGCTCCTCTAATTTATGGGGTGGATGGTCTATTGTTATAGTTTATAAAAATGTATTTAAATCCATGAGAAACTTAACTGTTTATGATGGATTTGCTAATATTAGTGCTGGAAATTCATTGGACATTCCTATTTCTGGCTTTGTTACTCCTCTTTCAGGGCCTGTTTCTTTTGAACTTGGCGTTATTGCGATGGATGGAGATAGGGACTCTCAAGGAGATCAATTTCAATTTAACGGAGCGGGTTCTTTTGTCAATGTTTCTGATGCATTGCACGGAACCAATAACTTCTTCAATAGTATGATTGCTGAAAATGGTGTAATTACTCCCTATAGAAACCCAAATTATTCAAACTCCTTGGGGTATGACGCTGGTATTTTTTCTCCAATAAATAGTTCATACCAATACATAAATAACGGAGCAACCAATGCGACTGTTCGGGTTACCACCTCTTCAGAAAACATTTTAACACGTGTAATCACCTCGGCAATTGACGTGTATGAACCTGATTTACGAGCCTCTGTTAGAATTAAAGACCTAAATGGTGGATTGGTTAGTCCGGGTGATATTTTGGAATATACGATGGTTGGTAAGAATATTGGGTCTGACATTTCTATTGGAAGTTTCATGACGGATACACTTGATCCAAGGGTAACTTATTTACCCAACTCCACCCAGGTTACCTTTGGGCCAAATAGTGGGGTAAAAACGGATGTTTCTGGAGATGACCAAGGGGAATATATTGCAGCGTCTAAAGTTGTTAAAGTGCGCATTGGAACAGGAGCAAATGCCACAACCGGAGGACAAGTAACGAATAGTTTTACGGGTGTAGATAGTACTGTAATAAAATTCAAGGTTACCGTAAACAATGATTGTTTGGTTTTTCTTTGTGACAATACTTTAGACAATGTCGCTTATATTTTTGGCGAGGGAAATATCTCTGGTAATACCTATGATAACGATGGTGTTTCCGACCTACTAGATGCAAATGGATGTCCGTTGGTGGCAAGCAATGAGCTATTAATAAATATTACCTCATGTCCTCCTCCTAATATTGGTTCCAATGGCCCAATTTGTATGGGTGCGACGTTAAATTTAACCTCTTCCTTGTCACTCTCTGGTGTTTACAATTGGACGGGGCCAAATGGTTTTACTTCCAACGTTCAAAATCCTTCAATTACAAATGCTACTACTCTAGCGAGTGGAACATATTTCTTATCGATTACTTATAATGGTTTGGCTTGCTCCATTGATACTTCAATTAATGTTGTTGTAAATCCTAATCCCGTTGTTGCTAATGCGCTTGTTACAAATGTAAGTTGTTTTGGATTAAACAATGGGAGTATTGCATTGACAATGAGCCTTGCTGGAACGTATACGTACTCTTGGTCCAATGGGGCTAGTACTGCTTCTATTTCCAATTTAGCTCCCGGGACGTATTCGGTTACCATTACAAATAGCAGCGGATGTACTCTTGTTTCTAGCTACACAATCACTCAACCACTTATTGT
>Ga0247833_1000210_pt1 | contig 104344 bp, 98 predicted proteins | sample LaCruzMarch2015__7_FD_187117 | JGI IMG/M metagenome (GOLD analysis project Ga0247833, IMG submission 187117) | Freshwater microbial communities from meromictic Lake La Cruz, Castile-La Mancha, Spain - LaCruzMarch2015_8m | ecosystem: Environmental > Aquatic > Freshwater > Lake | place: Spain...
CTGGCGTTCGCTCTAAAACCCCACCTCGCCGGATCGATAATCCCCCACCAACTGAATCCCGCCCTGATTCAGAGGGCCGCCCTGACGCAATCCGACAATGCAGACGCGAGTCCGACAGGCTGCTAGTGCGGAATAGCCTCTGCCGCTGTCGCCATGGCGAGGCCCAGCGCTGCACCAACGAAGAGGCCAGCGCGCGCTGCTCTCGCATGCAGAGCAGACCTCATACACTCGCAAGGATGAGGACAAGGACGATATTGTGATGATCAAAGGAGCCCGGCGCGAACTTCTCCGTTGTGGGGAAGGCGAGTGCTGCAACGATAGTGGCGGCCCACTGCGCCTCGCGCTTCAGTCCATCCGCTGGGCCGAGCTCGCCGCCAATTCGGACGGTTAGAAACATCAAGCCACCGAGCAGGCCCAGCGGCCAGGCGAACGCAAGCGCAGTTTCGGCATTCACCTGCCCCACGATCAACGCAAGAAGTGCAATGGGCGCTGCGAGCATCGCGTCGATCCATTGCGCCCAGTGCATCGGCGTACCGACGGGCGGGTTAAGGCGATGCTGGATGTTATCGAACCAGCCTTGTCCGGCAAGCATGTCGCGAACGCGAACGAGCCGCATGGCTTTGTCTCGCTCGGCGAAACCCTGGTTGATCGCGGCCATGCCGGCGCCAGCGACCGGGGTGATCGCAGCCATCGCCCAACCGAAAAGCCCGACCCGGTTACTGTTGTGATCGCGCTGAAGGTTCATGCCGCCTGATGCTCGCCGAAATCTCCGGTAACCCAGCAAGGTTGGCTTCAGCATTCCCAAAACAGCGATTTTTGGGTGCTCTGGAAGTCCGCCGCAGTCCCGTCACCTTTGCCGCAATCAAACAAAACGGCCGCCATACAGCGAACGCCGCCCGACATCACAAACGGACCCAAGCGGGGAGACGAACCTGCGAGCCGGCCGCCAGCACCAACCGATCCCCGGAACGGCGCGCGGCCTGGAGGGAAACATGAGCATCCGTAACGTCGCGCGCTTCAGCATTCTGGCGGTCATCGCGCTGGCCGGAGCCGGCGCCGCGAACGCCGATATCTTTCTTAAAGCTCAGTCGCTTCAGGGCGATGCGGTACAACGCGGATTCGAAGGCCAGATTCAGCTCACCGGCGCGACGATGAGCGTTTCGAGCTGGACCGCGCCTGATCCGAGCGGCCTGGCCGATACAGTTCGCTCGACGTCAGTCTCGCCGCTCTTCATCTCGAAGACGCCTGACCGTTCTTCGCCCAAGCTGACGTCCTTCGCTGTTGACGGCATGCCGCTCGGTCGTGTCGAAATCACGTTCACGGACATCACCACGCAGGCCATCACCTCGCGGTGGATCATCGAAGGGGCAGAAGTTCGCGCCATCAGCTCGAGTCCTGACCTGATGAACGCCGGCAAGCAGACGGAGAACATCGAGATCGCCTATGCCTCCATGACGTACCAGTACTTCGACCCGAAGGATAAAATGGGCCGCCCGACGGAAGAGGTTAGTTTTGCAGCGCCTGAAGAACAGCTCTTCCCATATGATGAGGGCTGCCATTAATCATCTTTACGCCCGAAGTGGCCGGCGCGCTCCGACACGCGCCGGCGGATTCATTTGGGCCTAACCTATCCCTGCTAGAGCCATGAATGTTGCGGTAGGATTTAGTCCGATGGCCAAGGCTGCGTTCCACAAGAACCAGAAAGTGTTCGTGAAGCCCGTCGGCACATGGGCTGTCGTCGAGCAGGTTCTGCCCCAGTGGGTCAAGGGGCTCGATGAGCCGCTCAAGGTTCACTACGATGTCGGCCTCGGCCGCGAGTTCTCTGCAAGCGAACTCGTCGCGGACAAGTCGGGGGCGCCCATCGACGACGTCTCCGTGCTGGACAACTGGCGGATCAACCGCGCGCGCAATCGATGGAAAGATACGGAAGACACAACCGGCTACCCCTATCCAGGCACGTTCCCTGTCGTGACGACTGACGAGAAGAGTTGGGGTGGCTGGCGCGTTCCAAGCGCGGAATATGATCGCGATCCGGAACGCATCGAATTCCAGGCGCGGATCATACAGTCATCGCCGCAGCTGATGCAGATCGCCCAGGCGCTGGTGAAGTTTGGCCGCCACTATTCCGACGACATGCCGGCCGAGCTGCTCGATCTTGCGAAGAAGGCGACGATGCTGTTGCGCCGTATCCACGACCGCGGGAACGACATGTCCATTCCCGCGCAGGCGGCGGAATAGATGCCTCTTCAGAGGCGCAGAAAGCCGGGTGGCGCCCTTTATCTTGGGCGCAAACCCTGTAGGCATTCGCGAGCCGCAGCTTCCGTGCGGTGAAGACCGAGCAGCCGACCATGCGAACCGAAACGCCGCCCCCCGTTAAGCTTGCGGACTACCAGCCCTTCCCGTTCAAGATACTTGGCGTGCGGATGCTGTTCCGCCTGCACCCCTCCGACACCCGCGTGGTGACGGAACTCAGCGTCACGCGGACTGGCGCGAAGGACGCCTCGCTGCGGCTCGATGGCGAGAAGCTCGCGCTGAGATCCATCAAACTGAACGGCTTGGCGCTGGGCGTCGACGACTACATGGTGGACGAGGACGGCCTGACCGTGTTCAGGCCGAGTGATGAGTTCAGGCTCGAAATCGAAACCAGTATTTCGCCAGAGACCAATACTGAGCTGTCGGGCCTCTATGTCTCCAGCGGTCGCTTCTGCACGCAGTGCGAGGCCGAAGGCTTCCGGCGCATCACCTTCTATCCAGACCGGCCAGACGTGCTTGCGCCGTTCTTCGTGCGCATTGAAGCGGACAAGGCGACGTATCCGTACCTGCTTTCCAACGGCAACCCGGCTGCCAGGGGCGACATCGAAGCTGGGCGGCACTTTGCGGAGTGGACCGATCCTCACCCCAAACCGTCCTACCTTTTCGCGCTGGTCGGCGGCGCGTTTGATGTGCTGAGCGATGACTTCAAGACAATGTCCGGGCGGTCAGTGAAGCTCTCCATCTTCGTCGAGACGGGAGATGCGCCCCGCGCGGCATACGCCATGCGCTCGCTCAAGGAATCGATGAAGTGGGACGAGGAAGTGTTCGGCCGCGAGTATGACCTCGACGTGTTCCAGATCGTCGCAGTGCGCGACTTCAACTTCGGCGCGATGGAAAACAAGGGCCTTAACATCTTCAATTCGTCCTATGTGCTGGCCGACGGCAAGACGGCGACGGATGCAGACTTCGAAGCCATCGAGAGCATCGTAGCGCACGAGTACTTCCACAACTGGACCGGCAACCGCATCACCTGCCGCGACTGGTTCCAGCTGTGCCTTAAGGAGGGCCTCACGGTTTATCGCGACCAGGAGTTCACCAAGGCGATGCGCTCGCCGGCTGTGGCGCGGATCAAAGAAGTTATACGCCTGCGCACGCGACAGTTCCCCGAGGATGCGGGCCCACTCGCTCATTCGGTTCGGCCGGATCACTACGCTAGGATCGACAACCTCTACACGGCGACAGTCTATGAGAAGGGCGCGGAGCTGATCCGCATGCTGCGCCTGATGATCGGCGACACTGCTTTCTTCGCGGGCATGACCCAGTATTTCGACACGATGGACGGCACTGCCGCCACGATCGAAGACTTCATCGCATCCTTCCAGCCGCACACGCCGCATGATCTTCAGGCCTTCTCGAGATGGTACGCGCAGGCGGGCACGCCTGCTGTGAAAGCCAGGGGCTCGTATGATGCGGCAACGAGACAGTATCGCCTGACCCTCACTCAGTCAGTCGCCCCCACGCCTGGTCAGCCGGACAAGAGCCCGGTGCGCATTCCGATGCGCGTTGCGCTGTTCGACGACAACGGTGCCAAGCTCGAGACTCAGCTCGATGGCGGCGCTGGGTCACAAGACCATGTCGTTCTGCTCGATGCAGAATCGAATACATTCGTTTTCTCGAACGTCGCCTCGCCGCCACGCCCGTCGCTCAATCGCGGCTTCTCGGCACCCGTACGTATGTCGGATGACCTGTCAGAAGGCGACCGTGCGGCGCTGGCAGGCGTTGACGACGATCCGTTCGCACAGTGGGAGGCACTCCAGTCCATCGCGCGGCCGCTAATCCTCGATGCCGTGCGCACCGGCAGCCAGACGCCGGATCGCCAGCGGCTCGATGCATTCGTGACATCGCTGGGCAATTCCGTGCGCCGCGCTGTACCGTCTGACCCAGCCTATGCGGCGCTGCTGCTCTACCTGCCGACGGTGGGCGAGCTTGTGATGGATGTACGCGAGGCCGACCCTGACGCGATTCACGAGGTGCGTCTGGCCGTGCGCGTGACGATCGCCACTGCTCTGGAAGCCTTACTGCTCGACGTTCTTGCAAAACCAGAGCCGGCGACGTTCAACCCTTCGGCTGCGGCCGCTGGTCGGCGTGCGCTGCGTGCCTCGGCTCTCTCATTGCTTTCAACCCTGGGCAACCGGCACGAATTGCTGATTACGCGCGCCTACGAGGCTTCATCGACGATGACGGAGTGTCTCGCGGCGCTTACCGCGCTTTCCAACATTGAGACCGCGGCTTTCGACCGGGCGCTTGCGAGTTTCGAGACAAAGTGGTCAGTATCACCGCTGGTTATGGACAAATGGTACGGCATCCAGGCCATGTCCGTACGAGCCGACTTGCGCGACCGGATACAGAAACTGACAGCACGCGCCGACTTCGACCTGCGCAATCCTAACCGCGTACGTGCGCTGGCCGCGTCGTTTGCCATGAGCAATACGGTGGCCTTTCACGCCGCTGATGGATGGGGCTATCGCTTCCTTGCCGACCTGATCCTGAGAGTTGATCCGCTCAACCCCGCCCTGTCGGCGCGTCTATCGACGGCGTTCGAGAGCTGGCGCTCGTTCAGCGTGCAGCGTCGCGGGCAGGCGCATGTGGAACTGAAACGTCTTTCCGAGGCAGGTCTTTCGCGCAACGCGCTGGACATCATCAGTCGCGCCCTCGCAGATCCGGTCTGAACTCATGATTGTAAATGCTTTTCCCAAGCCGGGTCGGTCGCCGATTAACGTTAATCGATAGCTAACGCACTGCGCTTATGATGCGGTGTGCGTGTGTGTGACTTGGGGGGCGGGAATGTCGGCGACGACGGAAAACGCAACGAGGTTTCGCGATTTCGCGTTTGCCGCGGCTGACCTCATGGTCGCGGCGGATGCGAGCGGCCGAATCATTGACGCCGAGGGCGACGCGACCCTGTTGTTTCATCCAACGGCCGACAGGCTGATTGGCCGCAATGCGATCGAGCTGATCAGTGGCGCCGAGGGCAACCGACTGCGCGAGGAGCTCTGGGCGCTAGGGCCGGGTCGCCGCGTTTCGTGGGAAGATCCCACCTCGATCGAGGGCGGACGGCGCATCGTCGTCCAACGCAGCACGGTGTCGCCCAACAGCTTCAGCTTCGCCATCTCGCGCATGCCAAACACCACACGGATCAGGGCGGAACGCGCTGATGAAATCCTGGCTGAGCGCTTCCGCGACGCTGTGACGAACGGCCGTCTGATGGCGGCCCGGCAGCCCGTAGTCGAGACGCGCACGGGCGCAATCAGCCACTACGAGATCCTGGCGCGATTCGCGGGCGAGGACTCGCCTGTCGGAATGATCATGGCGGCAGAGAAGAGTGGCCAGATCGCCCATCTCGACTACATAATGGTGAGCGCCGCCGCCGCGCAGCTGGAAGTGAAGGCCGACCCAGCCTACCGGCTTGCAGTGAATATCTCGGGAGAGTCGTTGCAGCGGCTAGACGTCATCCACGAACTCTGCGCCGTGATCTCGGGTCACAAGTTCGAGCGCAGCCGGCTGATTATCGAGGTCACGGAATCAGCCCAGATCAGCGACATTGAGACGGCGGCGCGAGCTGTAAGCCTGCTGCGCAGCATCGGCTGCGGCGTTTCGCTGGATGATTTCGGCGCGGGTTCGGCCTCTTTCGGCTACCTGCGGGCCCTCGATGTGGATGGGCTGAAATTCGATGGGAGCTTCCTGCAGGCGACTGAAACGAACAAGCGCGGGCTGGCCCTGATGCGCAATGTGGCGCGCATGTGTGCTGAGCTGGGGATCAGTTCGGTCGGCGAGCGCATCGAAACGGAATCGGACCGTCGGCTGCTGATCGAAGCGGGTGTTACGTTCGCTCAGGGCTATCTGTATGGCCGTCCCATTATCGACGAGAGCTTTTTTGCGCGTGGCCCCCGGGCACTCCGCAGCGCAGCGTAGGCTTTCGTCGCATGGAACCGTCTCTTGCCAAACTCAAGGTCCTGGTGGTCGATGACAACCAGCACATGACCAGCATCGTGAAGACGATTCTGCGCGGCTTCGGGGTCAAGGATTCCTTCGAAGCACACAACGCGGATGACGCGCTTGACCTGTTGCGGTCGCAACCCGTCGATCTGATCGTACTGGACTACGCGATGGACCCGGTCGACGGGCCTAAGCTGGCGAGGATGATTCGAACCGGGCCCGAGAGCTCTCACACCTTTGCGCCCATCATCATGCTGACCGCATACGCCGAGAAGTCCAAGGTGGAAGCCGCGCGCGACGCGGGGGTCACCGAGTTCTGCGCCAAGCCCGTGAGCGCCGCTGAACTCTATAGGAAGGTCCGCGTCGCGATAAACGCGCCGCGCTCGTTCATTCGGACCCCGCTCTATTTCGGGCCCGACCGTCGAAGGCGCGACGATCTCAGCTATGACGGAAAAGAGCGGCGCGAAAGCCTTTTCGGGCCAAAGTCCGGGTCGAAATCATGAATCACCAGCCAGCTGAGATGGCGTTTCCGAAGGTGAGTTTGCTTGTGGCTTTGAGCGTTGTTGTTTGAAGGAGAGCTTGGAGGGCCGATGCGACCCCTTTCCTGAACGCCAGCAAGCCTCGCAGGCAGTCGTGCAGGTCGAGGCAAACGCCCTCGATCTCGTCAAAGTCCTCCGCTCGGCAGATCAGGCAGCTGACGACTGCCATCGGCACTTCGTCGAGCGGATAGACCACTATCCCTGCGACCCCGGGAGGGGTTGAAGATCGCGAAAATGCTTGAGAACGCTGACCTTCATGCCCCCCCCGACCGGCGAGGAAAATCCGGTCCGTCCCTGAGCGCATTGAAGATTAATCGATCCGCCCTGGTCCAAAGTCTGCAGCTTAGATGTGGCGCGACGCGCAGCTACGACTTCGCGCCTGATGGCCCTCAGTTAATGCCGCATTAACCCTTTCACAGCGTTTCGGCTCCACAACTGGTCAGTCGAAGCATCTGGGGGCTGAAGGTGGCGACTAAGCCCAGGCTGGGCATCAAGGCGCGGGTTTCCGTACCGCCGACCAAACCGCGCAGCGCGGTTCCCCTCGGCATGCTCAGCTTGTTGATGCTGGCGTTTGGCGGATCGCTGGCGCTGAAGGCCTTTGAAGAGCGCCAGTTCGCAGACAGCGCCATCCTGGCGCAGCAAGTGCGAGAGGTAGAAGCCCTCGCAGGCCATGTCCGCGCCGAGCTGATTGCCTCCCGCGCGCGCATGGAAGGACTTCTGCTTACGGGCGCCTCTCTGGAGGCCATCAGGCGAGGTATGAAGCTCGAAGCCGTCGCGGAGCGCGCGCCACCATCGGGCGTATGGGCGCAGCTGACCGACAAGAGCAGCGTGCGCGTGTTCGCAACGGACGCACAGGGCCGCTGGGTGTCCGGGCTTCGTACAAAGGAATCGATCGTTCCCGAAGCGCTCGGTGGGCGCACCTTCCATCTGGTTCCGGCGGACGGCGCCCGGTTGGAGTCGCGCTTCGAAACTGTCGACCTGGAGCGCTCGGTGGTTGCCTGTGCACCAGTGGAAAGCGCCGGCATCAGCGCTTGCGTGTTACGGCCAGCACCGTTGTTCGGCGTGGGCGACCTCAATCGGCTGATGATCTATGGCTTGCTTCTCACGACCCCCTTGCTGGCCGTATTCGGACTGGTGAGCGTGATCCGGCGTCTGGAGCGCGAGAAACAGGGCGCTGAAGCACGGCTCGCCAGTTCCACGGCGCGATCAGAGTCAGATGAATGGCGCAGCTTCGAAGTCAGCGGTGTCTTCGGTCTGTGGCGCTGGGACCCCGCATCACACCTGCTGTCGATAGGACCAGAAGCCTGCGCGCTGCTAGGCGCCAACCATTACGGAGCGATGACCCTGGACGAGTTTGTATCGGTCGTGAACGAGGACGCGCGCCGCCGTGTTCGCGACGCGCTCGAAGCGCCAGGCGGTGGCAGGCAGGTCAGCGTGTCCTTTCAGGGCGTCGGTCGCGCATCCGGTCGACACTTCGAACTGATGGGTGGTGTCACCGATGGCGTATTCTCCGGCGCCATTCTCAATGTGACCGACCGTGTGAAGGCCCATCTGATATCGCGGCGTGCCGAGGCTCTCGCGCGCGCGGCGCTCGACGCGCACCCTGGCCCATTCGCGCTTTGGGACAGCCGCAAGCGTCTGACGCACTGGAACGCTGCTTTTGCGCGCGTTTTCAATCTCGACAAGGACGTCGCGCAGACCGGAGCATCCTACGACCTCGTCATGGCCGAGCTGGCGAAATTCGTGCGCGTGGAGAGACCGCTGGGCGATGACGCCAATGCGCGGGAGATGCTTCTGCTGTCGGACACGTGGATCCGGCTCGTCGATCGCCGGACCTCATCTGATGGCCTCATCACCGTAGGCGTCGACATAAGCGCCCTCAAGCGTCAGGAAGCCAACCTGCAACGCAGCGAACGGCGCCTGCGCTCCATGGTAGAGGAATTGCAGCGCACAAAGGGGCAGGCACACGAACTCGCCGAGAAATACTCCGAAGCCAAGGTCCGCGCTGAGCGCGCCAGCCAGGCCAAAGGAGCATTCCTCGGCAATATGGGCCACGAACTGCGCACGCCCCTGAACCATATCAATGGCTTCGCCGAGATGATGGCCAACGAAATCTACGGGCCGCTCGGCAGCGAGCGCTACAAGGAATACGCCGAAGTGATTATGCATGCAGCCAAGCATCTTGAGGAGATGATCAACGATATCCTCGACATGTCGAAGTTCGAGGCTGGCAAGATGCGTTTGTCCGCGGCGCGGATCGATCCGGTCGATGCCGTCGACGGCGCCGTGAAGCTCTCGCGACGACGAGCGGCGGATCGCGAAGTGGCTCTGATATTCGATCCGGACGATGATGTGCCCGATATCACCGGCGATCACCGCGCGATCAAGCAGATGACGTTCAACCTGATCACCAACTCGATCAAGTTCACCGACCCGGGCGGCGAGATTCGCGTTACCGTAACTGAGGAGGATGACTGGGTTGCGATCCGCGTGAAGGACAACGGGATCGGTATATCATCCGAAGATCTGCCCCGTCTGGCGCAGCCCTTTGAGCAGGTTAACTCCCCCGAGTCGAAGGAACGGAACATCCGCGGCACAGGGCTTGGTCTCGCACTCACCAAATCGTTCGCCGAGATGCATGGCGGCCGGATGCTGATCGAAAGCGAGCTCGGCAAAGGAACCCAGGTCTCGATTTTTCTGCCGATCGCAAGGGCGTCACCGGCCGCCGACACGGCGCCCACACGCGCAAAAAGCCACGAGACGGCCTGAGCCGCAGCATGTCAGTTGGATCGTAGCGCAGCACCGGGCAGCTTTGGCGGTGAGGCTGCCGAGCCTTCCGCTGGCGCGCCGACCCTTGGCTTCTGATCGTCGGCGCGTTGCATCCGCGCATTGAACGGGGTCAGCAGCCCAACGGCTGCAGTTGCGCGCGCCTCACGCGGCATTTTTCCGAGATGGCTGATCAGGATATCTTCGGCCGCCTGCTGCAACCGGTTCTCGCGCAGCTGGAAGAGCGCGACGGCGTCACGCAGCTCCGTCTCATCGAACGGTTCCTCAAAAGCTGCTTCGTAGACTCGCCTGCCTGCATCGCTGAGCCGCTTGCGCTCGACGCTCATCGCGACCCAGCGCTCACGCAGCTCCTGACGAAGCACGGTGCGATCACCTTCGGGAAGCTGCCTCCAGGCCGCGTTCACGACGTCCGATGTCGGGCCGTACCGCTCAAGCTGCATCTGGACGGTCGGTTCGCCCGGCTGGGACGGACTGAGCAACCGCCCGCCGACGACGCCGATCAGCACAGCGTTCGTGACGAGAGATACAACCAGAAAAATGGACACTTTGGATATCATCGGCGATCAGTGTCCGCCGTCGTTCATGGCCGTCAGGTACATCGATCCGCCGCCGCTGCTCGAGATCGTAAGCATGCTCGCATAATCGGTCTCCGCACTCCGACGCGGCTCACCAGCGTAGCCAACGGCAAATCCAAGCGCCAGTGAGGCAGCCAGCGCACCTCCCGTCGCCCATTTGGGCAGCGACCAGAGGCTTCGGCCAGGCGACCGGCCAATCAACGACCGGCGCATAGGCGCGGTGGACAGGATTTGGGCCTCAAGGGCAATCGAGGCGGGACCATCCTTTTCCAGCGCGAGAAGATGGTCGATCGAGCGCTCGCTCTCCCAGATATCCTTGATTCGGTGCGGCGCAATCTCGAGGAAAGCGGCAGCCGAGCCACGATCATCCTCCGGCCAGCGGACGAGGTCAGCGCCATAGACGCCCAGCAATTCCACGAAACGCGCTTCGTTCATCACACCCTCAACCCGTTTCCAGCCCGCTGAGAAGGTCCGCCCGTTCGGCAGCGAGGGCCGATTTCAGCGTCCGGCGCGCCCGCGACAGCAGGCTCTCAAGAGCATCAACGCTGACGCCGAGGATTTCCGCCGCTTCAATGTTCGTCCTGTCCTGATAGTAACACAGGACCAAGGCCGCTCTCTGCCGCTCAGGCAGTTTCTGCAAGGCGTACCGCACGCGCTCGCGGCGCTGGCGCTCATCGAGCGCGCGCGTCGCCGACGCCCGGTCGTCCGCCGTATCGGGCGGTACATCGCCCGCATTGCGGCCGACTCGGCGCAACCGGTCGAGGCAGAGGTTCATTGCGACGCGGTGCATCCATGTTTCGAACTTGGCGGCGCCTGGCTTCCACGCGCCGGCATGCTTCCAGACGCGCAGGAACACCTCCTGCGCAACATCCTCGGCTTCGGAGGCATCGCCCAGCATTCGGCGGGCAAGGCCGACCATTCGCGGAAGATGGCGACGAGCGATCTCGGCCGCCGCGCGTCTGTCGCCGGCGCCGACACGTCGAACGAGGTCCTCGTCTGGGTCCCGCATGGCCTGAAAGCCAACTCCGCGCAACGGCGCGCCGTGACGAACGGCAGAATGATCTGCAAGTAATCCGCTCTCCACATTATGCATCGTGGGCCCGCATTTGCCGAGCGTTTCCTGCTCACGGCAACGTCAACGACCGTACCAGCATCATGTCAGGTTCAGCCGGTCTTCAAACGGATGGCATCTCCTGATCCGTCGTCAGGGGCCCAAGCATTCGGTTTCGCAAGGCAGCTACTGCGTCCTGCACCTCCGCGAGCCGATACTCGAGTGCTGAAAACTCCTTTAGCCCCAGATGATTGGCTAACCATGCCCTGAGACCCGGGGAAGCCGATTCGGGGTCGAACTGGTCGCCAGTTGCGATGCGAAACGCCTGCTGCAGATGCAACTGGAAAGTCAGCCCCTCAATGAGCGTTGCGGCCGCCGCTGGAGCGAGCGCCCCAGCCCCAGCCAACGCCTTTACGGCGTCAAGCGAGCCTGGCTGGATGGCGCCAGGAGCATCGTTGGCTGAGCGCAGGATAGCGTGCTGGATCACGAATTCGATATCGACAAGTCCGCCGGGCGCCAGCTTCACATCCCATACCGACCGCGGCCTCCGCTCCCGCGCCATACGGCGGCGCATGTCGGCAACGTCTTCGGTAATCTTAGGGTCAGCGCTCTTGTGGCGCAGCGCCTCTCGCGCCAGCTCGACGATCCTCCGGCCGAGATCCGCATCTCCGGCGACTGGCCGGATTCGTGTCAGCGCCATGAACTCCCACGTCCAAGCATCCTCCCTATAATAACGTTCGAATGATGACAGTCTCACAGCCACCGGACCCGCCTTGCCCGAGGGACGAAGCTGGAGATCAACCTCGTACAGCGTCCCCTCTTCGGTTGGCGCAGACAGGGCGGCGACGAGACGCTGGACAAACCGTGCGGCAAGGTTGGTCCCGGCCACGTCGTCTGGCTGGTAGATGAGAATGAGATCGAGGTCAGAGGTTGAGGTAAGTTCACGGCCGCCAAACTTGCCGAGTGCGCAGATGGACCAGCGGCCGATGGAACCGGGAAAGCGGGACAATACATCCTGCTCGCACGTGGATGCCAGTGCACTTACGCAAGCGTCGGCAAGGTCGGCATAGGCGAGCCCGGCGTCGGGCGCGCTGAGGGCACCCTGCAGCAACTGGTAGCCGATCCGGAAGGCCTCCTCACGATGGAAACGGCGGGCGGCGTTGAGCCTGGCCTCGAAATCATCCGAACGATCAAGCTGCGCGCGAAGACGCCTTTCGCGGTCGCCTGGTCGGTCACCACTGGCCGGCGCACGGAATGAGGGCTCCAGCATCGCGTCGATTAGGGCCGGGCGTCGGGCCAGATCAGCGGCGAGCTTGGGCGCGAACGCCATCGTGCGGATGATCTCGCGTGTGAGCGCCGGTTCCGCCAGCATCAGCGACATCACCTGCACGCCCGATTTCAGCGCAGAAAAGAACTCGAGAAAGCGCTGGAACGCCGCATCCGGCTCGCCCGCATTTGACATAGCCTCCAACAGCCGAGGCCCAAGTGACGTCAGCAACTGCTGCGAGCGCGCCGACCGCGTCGCGGGTATGCCGCCCCTGTGCCATTGCTGAAAGACATGGATTACGTGAGAGGGGTCGCTGAAGCCCAGCTTCTGCAGCGTCTCAACTGTCCCGGGATCGTCGTCGACGCCGGTGAAAACGAGGTTGCCCGCCTCGCCTGAAATCCGTTCCTCCGCAGCAAACAGGTTGGAGTAAATGCCGTGGACGCGCTGGCGTACACAGGCAACGTCGTGGTCGAAGGATCCTGCATCGCCATAACCGCAAAGCGCCCGAACAGATTCACGACGATCAGACGCGTTGGGAAGCTGGTGAGTTTGCTCGTCGTTCAGCATCTGGATCCTGTGCTCAACGCCGCGCAGGAAGTCGTAGGACGCGCAGAGATCAACGCCAACATCCGCAGCAACAACATCCGCCGCAACCAGCGCCGCAAGCGCATCCTTGGTGCGCGGCGTACGAAGCGCCGACACCCGGCCTCCAAGGATCAGTTGCTGCACCTGAGCGAAGAACTCGATTTCACGTATGCCGCCGCGGCCAAGCTTCACATCGAAGTCTGGGGACGTCAGATCAGCATGCCCCCCATGGGCATGAATCTGCCGCTTGATGGAATGCACGTCGGCAATCGCCCAGTAGTCGAGGTGACGACGCCAAACATAGGGGGCAATGTCCTCGAGATAGACCTTGCCCGCAGCCAGATCCCCCGCGCAGACCCGCGCCTTGACGTGCGCCATTCGCTCCCAGTTCTGGCCAACGCTCTCGTAATAGCCGAGTGCGAACTGCGTAGAGACAGCAGGCGCGGTGGAGGCAGGATCAGGACGCAGGCGGAGGTCGGTACGAAAGACATACCCATCGACAGTCCGCTCATCGAGACAGCGGACAAGGCAGCGCGCGACACGGCTCATCGCCTCCTTCACGCGCTGGCCCTTCATGGGCAGAACGTCGAGGTCGAAAAGAAGGATGAGATCGATGTCGCTCGAATAGTTGAGCTCGCCAGCACCCATCTTGCCCATCGCGACGACGAACAGGCCTGGCATGTCGTCACAGTCCCGCTTTTCGTCGAACCATCCCTGCGCCCAGCCTTCGCGAACAGACACGCGCAGAGCAGACTGAACGGCAGCGTCTGCAAGATGCGTCAGCTCCTGGGTCACGCGGTCGGACGTCCAGGCGCCTGAAAGGTCCGCAGCCGAGATGACGAGCTGGCCGGCCTCCTTGGCGAGCCGCATGTCGCGCATTGAACTGTCGATGCGCGAGGCCGCGCCTGCCTGCTGCATGTACGCCAGCGCAGCACGCATTGGAGATTCGAGACCGTTCGCGAGCTGCTCCATCACGTCGCCGCGTCGCTTCACCATACGTGCAATGTGATCGGAATGCCGCGCCGCAACCCCAAGCGCGCCGAGCAGGTCGGACGGATCGCCAACGAGGGGGCGGAGACCGGATAGTTCGAGTCGTTCTGTCATAGAGAGAAACTAGCCATGCCGGACGCAAAATCACGTCCCGACTTGAGGTTCATGCGGCCGGCAGCACAAGGCTGGCCTTCAGGCCCGGCTTGCCCGGCGGACCATTTCCGTCATCTAGGATGAGCTTGCCTGAATGCGCCTCCGCCACCGCGGACGCCAGGCTGAGGCCGAGGCCGCTGCCCGGCTCGCTGCGCGATTGTTCCAGCCGGACGAAGCGTTCGATCACCCGCTCCCGATCCTGTGCCGGAATGCCCGGCCCGGAATCCACCACGGAAATCACCACATCGCCATTGGGATCATGGCCCGCAGTCATTCGAACTGCGCCGCCGACGGGCGTGTACTTCACGGCATTGTCGAGGAGGTTAGAGAGCGCCTGAGCGATGAGATGGCTATCAGCGAGCACAAAGAGCTCACCCTTCGCCTCGTAGACCCAGCCGAGCTCTTTTTCCTCGCACACCGGCTCATAGAGCTCCGCAAGCTCATCCACCATGCCTCGCACATCCGTCCGCCGAAACGATCCCGTCGCACCCGCCTGCACGCGCGACAGGCGAAGCACGGCGTTGAACGTTTCCAGCAGACCGTCGACATCATCGATCGACTTTGCAAGCGCCGCACGCGGCCCCTCATCGGCATTGTCCCTGAGCCCTGCTTCCAGCCTGTTGCGCAAGCGCGTCAGCGGGGAGCGCAGGTCGTGCGCGATCGAATCCCCTGCCGACCGGGACGAGACGACCAGCCGCTCAAGCTTGGCGAGCATCGCATTGAGCTGTTCGGACAGCTTGTCAAATTCATCGCCCGAGCCCAGCACCGGCGCACGCCGCGTCAGGTCGCCAGCCATGACACCCTCAGTCGTCCGCGCCAGCTGTTCGGCCCGCTGCGCCGCCGAGCGTGAGATCACCACGCCGCCGATCAGAGACAGCACGAATCCCACAGCCGCCGACCGCCAAACCACTTCGCTGATCCGCCGGTTCATCTCGCCGAGCTGGCCAACGTCGTAGGCCACCATCAGAACGCCGCCCTCCGAGAGCCGCGAAATGCGCCCCTCCGCGGACAGCCTGCTTGGTTCGCCGTCGGGCGTGCGGGCGTCGTACTCGAACTGGACGTCCACCACCTGTCCAGCTGGCGCCGCGGCAGGCAGAACATCAAAATCGCCAGACAGTTTTTGCCCGTTACCGTCGAGCAGCAGATAGTAGAATTTCCCGCGTGCCTGCGAGCGTTCCGTCACCGCCTGATTTAGACGATCAATCCCGCCGCGGTACGCCGCTGAAAGTTCCTGGAATTCCGCGTTGAGCTCGGTTTCCGCCTGCCGGCTCATATGGCCTGCGGTCTCGTAGTAGAGATACGCCAGCAAAGATGCGGAAAAGAGGATAAAGATCGACGCGTGCAGCAGCGCCAGCCGGAACGTTGTCGTCCGGACCAATGCCGGCAGGCTGCCAATCTTCATAGGATCAAGGCTTCATGGCCTAGGCTTCGAGCCGGTATCCTGCTCCGCGCACCGTGTGCAGCAGAGGCCGTTCGAAATCCTTGTCGATCTTCCCGCGCAGGCGCGAGACGTGAACATCTATCACGTTGGTCTGGGGATCGAAATGATAGTCCCACACCTTCTCCAGCAGCATGGTGCGTGTAACCACCTGACCGGCATGGCGCATCAGAAACTCCAGCAGGCGGAACTCGCGCGGCTGCAGGTCGATCTTCTGGCCGTCGCGGTGAACGGTGCGGGCCAGCAGGTCCATCTCCAGACCGCCGACGGCAAGCTTGGTTGTCGGAATCTCACCCGTCGCGCGGCGGCCCAGCGCCTCGACGCGCGCAACCAGCTCGCTCGGCGCGTACGGCTTAACAAGGTAGTCGTCGCCACCGGCTTGAAGACCTTCCACGCGGTGATCCACCTCGCCGAGCGCAGACAGGAACAGCGCCGGCGCCCGACCGCCCGAGTCCCGGTAGCCCTTCATCAGCTGAATGCCGTCCAGACCAGGAAGCATACGATCGACGACCAGCGCGTCGTACTCACGTCCTTTGGCCTGCTTCAGGCCGCTGTCGCCGTCCCCGCATAGGTCGACAAAATGCCCCGCTTCGCTGAGCACGCCTTTGACGAAGGCAGCTGCATCGGGGTCATCCTCGATGACAAGAACCCTCATGGACTATCCTGCCGCGGCAATTTCGATTGGGCGTAGCACAGTCAGGTCGCCGCAGCGCTCCTGATTGCCACACCCAACGCGAGCGATGACATCGCGCTTGCCGGCAGCAATCGCCGCGGCCACCGCATCCTGGTAATCCTTGGGCGATCTCACAGGCTTGTTGTTGATCTCGAGAATGGCGTCGCCGGGGAAGATGTCCGAGCGCGCGAGCGAGCCGCGAGGCTCTACCGTCACAACAATCAGGCCAGCGCCGACGGCGCCGACATCGAACTTCTTGATCTCTTCCGCAGTCAGAGACCGGATCGTCCCGCCAGCAACCTTCACGTCGTCCGGCCCAGGACGCGGCGGCTTCATGTCCGCTCGGGCGGGATCGAGATCCGTCGTCGCAAGCGCGCGGTCATCACGCGCCCGAACCGTGACGCGAACCGTCTGCTCCTTGCCGTCTCGAATGACGCGGAAGTTGTTGGTCGAGCCCGCAAGAAGGCTGCCGACGCGTTGAGTCAGCTGCCGGTTGTCCTTAACCTCTTCGCCGTTGACCGAAATAATGATGTCCCCGCGCTTTATGCCGCTCGCTTCCGCCGGCCCGCCCGACGTGACCGAACGCACGATGGCGCCGTTTGGCGTCTTCAGGCTCCACGCATCCGCGAGGCGCTGGTTCATGCTCTGGATTTCGACACCTAGCCAGCCGCGCACGACCTTGCCGTCTCGGATCAGCGTTTCTGCGATCTGCTTGACCGCATTGGCTTCGATCGCGAAGCCGATGCCAACACTGCCTCCGCCGGTGTCGGAGAAGATCGCCGTATTCACGCCGATGACTTCGCCATTGAGGTTGAACGTCGGACCGCCGGAGTTGCCGCGATTGATCGGCGCGTCAATCTGGATGAAGTCGTTGTAGTTGCCGCCAAGCAGCTCCCGGCCATCAGCCGACACGATGCCCGCCGTCGCCGTGCCGCCCAGGCCGAAGGGGTTGCCGACCGCAACGACCCAGTCCCCAACGCGGGGCTTTGCCCTTGTGGCAAACTCCACGAACGGGTAGGCGCCGCTCTTTTTCACTTTCAGCACGGCCAAGTCGGTCTGCTCGTCAGAACCGACGATCTCCGCCTCAAGCTGGTCGCCATTCTTCAGAGTGACTGTCACTTCGCGCGCATTGTCGACGACGTGGTGATTGGTAACGATGTAGCCGGCAGCCGAGATGAAGAAGCCCGACCCCAGCGCCTCCCCCTCACGGCCTTGATCGGGACTCGGCTCGGCGTCATCGCCGAACTCGTCTTCGTACTCGTCAAAACCCGGAAGTCCGCGGAAGGGGTTGAAAGCGCTGTTGCGCTCCGCAGACTTCATCTCGGTGGTGACCTGTACGCTCACCACGGCTGGCGAAACACGTTCGATCAGGTCGGCAAAGCTCACCGGCGCGCCGCCCGGTGGCGTCACTGCAATCGGCTTGCCGTTCTGGGCTGCAGCAAGAGGCGCCAGCGATACGCTCGCTGCCAGCACGGCGATCAGCCCGGCTGCGATCCCCATGCGAGGCGTCCTGGCCACTGCAACCTTCATCGTTCGCTCTCTCTCACTGCGTTCGCCTGCACGTCATGCGATGTTGAAACTAGAGACAGGCTCAAACTTCGCAACAGCAGAGGCTCCGCAACTGCAAAGACATCGTTCCCGGCCTGCGCCGCCCGACGCATACACCTGTTGCTGCATCGAGGGCCGTTGGCCGATTTTGCCTTAGTTTAAGGCAATCATGCGGCGATGCCAGAGGCCAAACAGTGCAATCGGCATCTGCACGGAGCGGAATATGCCTCTTTCACCCTGCTGCGCCATCGCCCCGATCGTCCGGCAGGGGCGCTAGATCGCGCTTGCGCCCGCCAAATGCGCGCATACCTATGAAAATCCCCGCACCGGCGAGCAGGGCAAAGGGAAAGCCCCAGAGGAGCAACGTCCAACCCTCCAGGGGCGGACGGAAGGAGACATACTGACCGAAACGGGACACGAAGAACTCGCGAACCTGCGTATCGCTCGCCCCCTTCGCGATCTCCTCGCGGATACGCTTGCGCGCATCGACAGCCATGTCGGCGGTGGATTGGGAAACCGGTTCGTTTTCACAGACGGTGCAGCGCAATTCGCGCATCAGCCCCTGCGCCCGCATTTCCAGCGCCGGATCAGGCAACGGCGCCTCGGCGGGCGCGGCTGGCTGGGCTGCCTGCAGGATCAGCGCGATCAGGGGCGCGATCATGCCGGAACGCTCGCCGGGGCAGGCGGCGATTCGACGGTGGCCTCGGTTTCAGGAGCTGGCGCCGCTGAGCGCCGCCGCACCCGCGCTACAAGCGACAGGAACCCGCCGACCGCAATCAATCCTGCCCCGCCGAACACCCAGTCGATCAACGGATGATAGGCAATGCGGATACGCCAGGCCGACGGGTCTTCCCGCACCTGGTCGCCCAGCGCCACATAAACGTCGCCGCCAAGCGTCTTGCGGATCGCGACTTCGGTCGTGCTGGTCCGCGCGACCTGAAAAGTGCGCGTCTCAGGCTGGATGACTTCCGTCCTGCCGTCATGCGTCACGAGGATGTTTGCGCGCAGGGCAGAATAGTTCGGGCCCTCCACCTCTTCCAGATTCTGGAACTGGAATGTCCAGCCAGCCATCTCGGCGACCTCGCCTGGGCGCAACGGGAAGGTCTGCTCGGTTCGCGTCGCCGTCTCCACGGTGGCGCCAATGACGAACAGACCCATGCCGATATGGGCAATCGCCATGCCCCATACGGTCAGCGGCAGCCGCAGGACACGCCCGAACCCGCCTGGTCCGACGCGGCGGACAACGTCCATCCCGACGCCGACAACAACCCACACGCCAACCAGAACGCCAAAGCCAAGCCAGATTCCCCAGCCGCCCATCGCAAGCGCCACAATCGCAGCAACGACCGCCACCGCCGCTGCAGGCATCAACCATTTCATCAGGGGACCAAGCTCGGCCTTGCGCCAGGGCGCCGCCTGAGCAAACGGCATGAACAGCAGCAGCATCGCAATCATCGGCGCAAGCGTCAGCTGGAAATACGGCTCGCCGATTGAAATCGAAGCCGCCTCGCGCGAGATGATGCCGGACTCACCGAGCCACTGCAGGATCATGGGCGTCACCGTGCCGACCAGCACAAGGGCCGCGGCGACCGCAAGGAACAGGTTGTTCAGCACCAGCGCGCCTTCGCGGCTGACAGGATCAAACTCCGGCCCGGCCTTCAGCGTCGGCGCGCGCCACGCAAACAGGGCCAGCGCAGCGCCGCCCGCGATACTCAGCCCGAACAGCAGGACAAGCCCGCGCGTCGGATCGGTGGCAAAGGCATGCACGGACGTCATCACGCCCGAGCGGACCAGGAATGTGCCCAGCAATGCGAGAATGAAAGTCAGCACCGACAGGAAGACCGTCCACGACGCCATACCGCCGCGCTTCTCTGTGACGATCAGCGAATGGATCAACGCCGCACTGACGAGCCACGGCATGAAAGATGCGTTTTCGACCGGATCCCAGAACCACCAGCCGCCCCAGCCGAGTTCGTAGTAGGCCCAGATGGCGCCCAGTGCGATTCCTACGGTCAGCGAGCTCCAGGCAAACAGCGCCCAAGGCCGCGTCCGGCGCGCCCACTCCTGGTCGATCTGCCCATTGATGAGGCCGGACGCAGCCAGCGAGAACACGAACGACATGCCGACATAGCCGAGATACAGAGCCGGCGGATGCAGCGCGACCGCCGGGTCCTGCAGCAGCGGGTTCATCCCTCCGCCATCGAACGGCGGATCGATCAGCCGCGTGAACGGACTGGACGCAAAAAGCAGGTAGGCGAAAAAACCCGTAGTCAGCAGGCCTTGCACGCCCAGCGCCTTGTCGCGCAGCGGACCCGCGCGCATGAACACGGAAGCGGCGGCGCCGTATCCGGCCATCACCATGCACCAAAGCAACATGGAGCCTTCATGGTTCCCCCACGCGCCGGCGATCCGGTAGATCAGCGGCTTCAGGGTGTGGGAGTTCTCAGCGACCAGTGCGACCGAGAAGTCCAGCTGCACAAAGCTGATGATCAGTGTCAGCATCGCCAGTACGGAAAAAATCCCGCAGGCAAACGCCAGCCGCCTTGGCGCCTCTCCGCCGGTCGTAAGGCCAAGCGCACTCTGCCCAATGGCAGCCGCGAGCGCGAGGAAAGCAAGGAGGTGACCGAGTTCGGCGATCACGTGGTGGGCTCTTTGTAGGTCGACTCGCCTTCGGAATCCGAAGCCCGCTTCAGCGCGTCATACGCTTCCTTCGGCATGTAGTTCTCGTCGTGCTTGGCGAGCACCCGGTCCGCCACCAGGACGCCGCTCGAATTGAACTTGCCCTCGGCCACGACACCTTTGCCTTCCACCACCATGTCCGGCGGGATGCCTTCGAACTGCACCGGCACGGTGTGCTTGCCATCCGTGATCGTGAAGGTCAGCAGCTTGCCACCCTCTTCGTGCTTCTGGCTGCCGACCTCGATCAGCCCGCCAACCCGAAGGGCTTGCGTGAATGCCGACGGGCCTTTCGCGGCAATGTCGGATGGCGACTGGAAGAACGCTACCGCGCCCTGAAGGCCAACGACCGCGAGCGCAACCGCGCCCGTCACCAGAACAGCGGCCGCTCCGATGAGCCAGAGCCTCTGCGAACGCTTGCGCATTGAAACGATGCCTCCTGATCGACTGGCCCCAGCCGATGAGCCAGCAGACTATATGGGCCGCCGCGTCATCGCGCCAGCGACACGATGGCGCGAGATCTGGTCACATTTGAGCTGGAACTCAGGGAGTTGTTGGCGGATCGATGCCAAACATCTGCCGCAACGCAGCAAACATGCCGCGCTCGGGACCTTCAGCCGGCGCACGCTTGTCGATATCGGCCCAAAGCGCTTCAGCCTCAGCCTTCTGCCCCTGAAGCCAGAGCCCGACCCCTGCGAGGTAGCCATAGCGAAACCGGTCCGGGTTGGCCTGGAAAGCAGCCTGATAAAGCCGCGTCGTTCGGGCGTCGACCTCCCCCGTCGTCTTGAAGCGCAAATCCGCGAGCTCGGCGATCACTTCAGCGTTGCTGGGGTCGCGGCGCAGCGACTCGGAGAACGCCTCTTCAGCCTTCAGCAGGCTTTCCTGCATCGCCGCAGCCTGCGCTGCAGCCGCTGGTTCATCGCCGCCCTGCACGAGCCTCATGCCTTCCGCCTGCGCCCTCTGCGCGAGGCTTTCGTACATGCGAGCAATCATCATGTGAGGTGTCGGATCCGTCGGCTGTTGACGCGCGCGGCGCTCCGCAATCGCGATCGCCTCCTTCTCGCTCAGTCGCTCAGGCGACGTCCGGATCATCTGCTCGATCTCGGCAAGACGAACTTCCAGCGGGCGGTCACTCATGCCGGGCTGGCCGATGAACCAGTAAGCGCCCACGCCTGCCAGACCCAATGCAAGCACGGCAAGGCGCGTAGGCGTGGACTTGGCGACCAGCCAGGTCCCGCCCGCGACAAAAACGACAGCAACGAGAACAAGCCAGATCAAAGCGGCGCCGCCGGCAGCACGAGCCGCGCCCGCAATCCGCCAATCGGACTGTCCTCCAGATGGAGGCGACCACCATAAATGTCAGCGAGTTCGCTCACGATCGAAAGTCCCAGACCAGTTCCCGGCTCGGATTCGTCCAGCCGCTTGCCGCGTTCCAGCGCCTTGGCGCGATGTTCGACAGGAAGGCCCGGACCATCGTCGTCCACTTTCACTTCCATGCCATCGTCGTTCCGCGTCACCGTCACATTCACCCGCGACTTGCACCATTTGGCGGCGTTCTCCAACAGGTTCCCGACAAGTTCATCGAAGTCGCCGCGCTCGCCCCGGAACACCGCCTTGGGGTCAACGTCCACATCAATCGCCACACCCTTGTCGCGGTGCAGCCGCTCCAGCATCCGCGCAATGCCTTCGACCGGCTCCTTCACTTCCGTGCGAACGCCCAGTACTTCCGCCTGCGCCGCCGCCTGGGCGCGCTTCAGATAGCTGTTCACATTGCTCGTCATCGCTTCGGTCTGCCGGCGCACGAGACCGGAAAGCCTGTCGCTCCCCTTGGCCTCGTTCTTCAGCACCGCCAGAGGTGTCTTCAGCGCGTGCGCAAGATTGCCCACATGCGTGCGCGCGCGATCGACCACATTCCGGTTATGCGTGATCAGCGTGTTGATCTCCCGCACCAGCGGCGACAGCTCGCTTGGATACTCCCCATCCAGCTTGTCCCTGCGCCCTGCGCGGACATCACCAAGCTTGTCCTCAATTTCATGCAGCGGCCGAAGACCGTAGCGGATGAGCACAAGAACGCCGCCAATCAACCCGACCGCCAGGACGCCCAGCGCAATACCCAGCCGGAGTGTGAAGCTTCCTACGGATGCATCGGCGCTCGTGCGATCGATCGCGGCATACAGCAGCAGCGGCTCGGGGCGGTCGGGAAATGTCACCGCTTGCAGCCCGACGCGCATCTGCTTGCTGTCTGGGCCTGGCGCATCAAGGTGGAGCACGGCGCCTTTCCGTTTCAGGGCTTCAGCGCGAACATCCGCAGCGACGCCTGCATCTTCATCGAAGAAGCTTGGCGACTTCCTTGTCCGCACGACTTCATTTTCCGCACTCAGATCGATGAAGGCCCAATAGCGGCCCAGCAGGGGAAGGCTGAAGCGTTCGTCGCGTGGCAGCTTCGCATCGTCGACCTCGATCTGTCCCTGTTCGGAGTTCACCGCCCCCGCCAACGTTCGCAGCGTATCGTCAAGCGACAGGTCAAGCTGCTGGTCAGTCTCGGTGCGATAGAACGCCTGCAGCGACCAGCCTGCAATCAGAAGCACAAGCGCGCTCCAGATCGCCGCAGCAACAAGCATGCGCCGCGCGATCGAGCCGCGCACACGCGCTCCGTCGCTCTCGGCGCTCGCCGTTTCGGTCATGCTAGTCGACGATCTTTTCCGCTACCGGGTCGATCAACCGATACCCGAGCCCACGCTCCGTCAAGATGCGGTTCGACCCGATCTTGCGGCGTAGACGGCCAACAAACACCTCGATCGTGTTCGAATCGCGATCAAAATCCTGATCATAGATGTGCTCGACCAGCTCTGTCCGCGGCACGACGCGCCCCTGATGGTGCATCAGGTAGGACAGCACGCGATACTCATGAGCCGTCAGCTTGATCGGCTCACCATTTACCGACGCCCGCGCCGCGCGTGTATCAACACGCAGGTCGCCGCACTCCAGCGCCGCCGACGCATGACCTGCTGCGCGTCGCATCAACGCACGCAAGCGCGCCAGAAGTTCTTCCGTCACGAAGGGCTTGGTGAGGTAGTCATCAGCGCCTGCGTCGAACCCTGCGACCTTCTCGCTCCAGCGATCGCGCGCCGTCAGGATAAGCACAGGCATGTCCTTGCCGCTCGTCCGCCACTTCTCGAGCACGCGCACACCGTCCATCTTCGGCAAGCCAAGGTCGAGCACTGCCGCGTCATAAGGCTCGGTCTCGCCAAGGAAGTGCCCTTCCTCGCCGTCCGGCGCCAGATCCACAGCGTAGCCCGCCTGCGACAGCGCTTCACTCAGCTGCCGGCCGAGATCGGGATCATCTTCGACAACAAGAACTCTCATCGCAACTCCAGCCCTTATTCTTCTCGGCCTGTCGACGCATTGACGCGCAGGTTGAGGCGACGACCATCTTCCGTCATCCACGCAATCATGTAGTAGCCGCCGGACCTACGCGCATCGAGGTGCTGACCGCCATACTTTGAACGGAGATCGCGAAGCACATCGCTGAGCGACACCTCGCGCTGCAACCCGCGATCGTCGCGGGGACGATCCCATGTGTCGCCGCGCTGAAACGGATTGTCGAACGGCTGATCGCGATCACGGCCAGGCTGGGCGTAGGCGGGCGAAAGCCCCGCGCTCGCCATCAGCACGGCAGCCATCAGGGGAATCAGGGTTCTTCGCAACATGGGTCCTCGTTTAGTCCCGACACCGTGAACCCCGTCTGAACGGCGGCACGCCACGCCGAAACGACGTTGCGTCCTCTGTAATTTGCGGGAAATGCCCGCTTTCATCGCTGCACGTCGGTCTTGCGTCCCGACCAGTTGCGAATGAACTCCTTGAGCTCCGGATCTTCCTTGCGCGGCAGCACGATCATCAGCCGAACCAGCAGGTCGCCAGGCGTCGGCCGTGTCTGCGCCCCTTTGCCGCGAAGCTTGAGCAGGTCACCCGAACTCGCGCCCGGAGGCACCGACATGGTTACCATGCCCGACGGCGTACTGACCGGTACCTTGCCACCCTCGACGGCCTCAGCCAGCGAGATTTTCAGATCCATGCGAATGTCATCGCCGTCGCGGCGATACACAGCATGATCGCCAACCTTGATCTCCACCAGCGCATCGCCGGCCGGACCATTCCCCGCGCCCGGCAGACCCTGCCCCTTCAGCCTCAGTGTCTGGCCCGACGTCAGCCCGGCCGGAAGCGCAAGGTCCAGCGTGCGGCCATCGGACATCGTCACCCGGCGCTTTCCGCCATTCACTGCATCGAGAAAGTCGACCTCCATACGGTAGCGGACATCCTCCCCACGCTGCTGCCCGAAACCGCGACTGCCACCGCCGCGGCTGAACAGCCCATCGAACAGGTCTTCGAAGACATCGCCCCTCTGGCTTCGTCCACGCGCACCTGCAGCGGCACCCGCAAATCCGCCGCCAAATCCTGTACCTGGCTGGAACTGTGGACGCTCATTCCCCTCCGCATCGATCTCGCCACGATCGAAACGACCCCGAAGCGTATCGTCGGTCAGCAGGTTGAACGCCGCCGTCACCCGCTTGAACCGCTCCTCGGATGCGCTGTCGTTAGGGCGCACGTCCGGGTGCAGCTCCTTGGCGAGCTTGCGGTATGCCTTCCTGATCTCTTCCGCGGTGGAGGCCCTGGGCACTCCAAGCGCGGCGTAGGGATCCCAGCTCAACTGTTGATCCTTGCCGAAAAACCTTGCCCTAGCGTGGGACGTGATACCCCTGCAAGACAAGCCGGAAGATGGGTACTTTGAGGCAAATCTGGACGTTTCCCACGTTTATGGCGCGGGAATCTTCTCTTGGACCCCTGTCCGTGCCCCCTGTTCGCCATTCGGTCTGATTTGCGCCACCTCTGCAAGCACCCGCCCGCCCGTTGGAAAGTCCGTGACCGGCTCAGCTCAGAGATAACTGGAGCAGGGCCAAACGACCTCCCATTCGCGAATCGAAGCGCCACCCGTCACCCTGACCCGATACGCATCCACCCGCCTCGACAGGGAAATCTCCAGCGCCCCAGCCATCCCCATCCCTCCCGTGCACGGCCTATCCGGGACATTGCAGTATTGCCACTTGACCAGGCCGCGCGCAGGCGCGCCGACGACCACAGCTATGCCACTCTGCGCGCCATAGGCCAAGCGCGCAACAGCCGTCACCCGCTCCGGTCAAGCAATCCATCCAGCGCAACTTGCGCCAGCGTCCCCGCAGTCTCTCACGCAAGCCGGCCAAGATCGGCGTTACCGGACCGCACAATCCGTGTGAGCTACCGCTCCATGGCCTCCGTGGCCTTCACACAGAGCATCGCCGGCCAGGGCGACGACAATCCCTCGAAGGTCACAATCGACATCACGCCCACCGCACTCGGCTGCTCCCTGCGCCTGAGCCACGAGATGGACGAAAAGTGGGCCGACTTCGTGGACCGCTCGCGCGACGGATGGCGAAAGATGCTCGGCGTCATCGTCACGCTTCTCTAGGCGCTGTGAACGACACGTCTCGGAATAAAGGCCGTCGCCTTCTCAATCATCGCGTCGGCAATTTCCTGCTCGCCCGACACGATCAGGTCGGCGCCAAGCCCGCGCAGGTGTTCAACCTCCGCATCAGAATGAGCCCGGGCATAGACCTTCACCTTCGGATTCAGCTTCCGCGCCAACTCAACGATGCCGCCCGCCTCAAATCCATCCGGCACCGTCACGAAAATCAGGTCCGCCTCCGGCGCGCCCGCAGCGATCATCGTCTCGTGCGAAATCCCGTTTCCGAGAACCGCGGGAATCCCCCGCGACTGAAGGCCCTCCACCAGGTCTGGCCGATCCTCGATTACCGCGTAAGTGGCGCCGGCCGAATCCAGCGCCTTGCCGATGAGCGATCCGACGCGCCCATAGCCAATCAGGACAGCGCGCCTGGGCGGCGCGGGGGGCATGGGCGTCACAACAGGTGCGGTCGGCTCCGCAGCCTTTCCACTGACCCGGTCAAGCACCGCAAACAGCAGCGGGTTCAACACGATGGAGATGATCGCCCCGCCCAGGATCGCATTGCGCGCCTCCTCCGGGATCAGATTCAGCTGCAGCCCGACACCTGCAAGGATGAACGAGAACTCGCCGATCTGCCCCCGGGCGCCCGTTACCATCGCCGCCGACTCACGCGATTTTCCGAACGCCCGCAACAGCCCAAAGCTGACTGCGGACCGGAACACAACGATGATCCCAACCGTCGCAATCAGCGGCCACGGATTTCCCAGCAGTACGCGCGGATCGAACAGCATTCCCACCGACACGAAGAACAGTACCGCGAACGCATCCCGCAGCGGCAGGGTCTCGTTCGCTGCCTGCTGTGACAGCTCGCTCTCCGCCATGATCAGTCCAGCAAACAGAGCGCCCAGCGCCACCGAAATCCCGAACACCGCCGACGCGGCGTAGGCCACACCCAGCGCGATCGCCAGCACGCAAAGCCGGAACAGCTCGCGCGATCCCATGTTTACCACGCGATGCAGGATCCACGGGACCAGCCGTTTGCCAGCAAGCATCATGATGAGCGCGAACGCCGCCACTTTGCCCAGCGTCAGCGCGACCGCGATCCCGATATCCTGCAGCTGCAGGACCGTCATCGGCTCGCCATTCTCCGCCCCGCTGCGGATCTGCGCCCAGGTCGGCAGCAGCACCATGGCGAGAACCATTGCCAGGTCCTCCACCACAAGCCAGCCGACCGTCAGCTTGCCTCGCTGGGTCTGCATGACCCGCTTGTCCTGCAGGTTGCGCAGCGACACCACGGTCGACGCCACCGACAGCGAGAGCCCGAACACCACCCCCGCCTCGAAGCCCCATCCCAGCATCATCGATGCGCCGACCCCAGCCGCCACCGTGAGCGCGATCGTCAGCAAGGTCATCGGCACCGCCACGCCCCGCACCGCCATCAGGTCGCGCGGCGAGAAATGCAACCCTACCCCGAACATCAGCAGGATGACGCCGACGTCGGCGACTTCCTGCGCCAGTCCCTCATCCGCAACAAAGCCAGGCGTCGCTGGCCCTATCAACACTCCGGCCAGCAGATATCCAAGCAATGGCGATAGCTTCAGGCGGCTCGCAATGGCGCCAAACGCGAAGGCAAGGCCAAACCCCGCGGCCAGAAGCGCAATCAGTGGGGAGTCATGCGTCACCTATGCGGGGCCCTTCTCCTTGTACGTAACGGATCCATCCCTCGCAGATCGCCAAACCCCAATGCAAACACAATCTTGCCCCAGCTCCGCTTAACGGCAATTTTCGCCGAACCAGCCAAGGCGGCCTTAACTCTGCTATGCGATACAGATCGTCTGCACAGGCCTGCTTATGCGCTTCCGCGACCCAAAAAGACTGCGCATCATCTCAGGCGCCAGCGTCCTGCTGCTCCTGACCGGCCTGCCCGTCATGGTTGGATTGAGCCGCTTCCTGCCTGACGCCTCGACGCAGCCGCCCGGGATCATGGCGACCTATGCAACTGGCCTGACCGCGCTTGGAGGCGCGGTGGTCGGAGCGTCAGTCCTTTCCGTGCTCTTCATCATCTGGCACTTCATCAACCAGCGCCGCAACGTTGGCCGCAAATACCTGATGCAGCGCTCCCGTCGGCGCCGCAATCTGGTCGAGGATGCACGCTCGGTCGCCATCATACTGGGCGTCACCGGACTTATCATCGGAAGTCTCGCCGGCCTCTACGCATCGATGATGCACGCCCGGCCCGACATGGTCGGTCGACTGCCGCTGCCCCATCTGACCGGCGAACTCGCAATCACCTGTCTCTTTGTCGGCGCACTGCTCTATATCTCAGGTCGGTTCGACCGCTAGACAGCCACCACCCGCATTCGCAGGATCGCAGACCCAGAGCCCGCGACCCCTTCAAAGCGTGTCAACAAAGGCGGGAACGAGCAGCACGCACCGCCACCCAGCCATCTCCCGGTCACTTGCTCACAGCGAAGTACGGATGGCCAAAATCGCGCGCACGCCGTCAGCGCCACCGTCCATGCGGCTAGCGACGACCAGACCCGCACGAAGTTTCCTGACCGCGGCCAACCGCACCGGATGCCCCAGCACCGTCCGCACATCTGCATCCGCATTCAGAGCTGCCAGCATCGTCACGATCATGGCTTTTTCCCTGATCTGCAGGATCGGTCCCGGCTGCCCTCACGTGACGGCTAGGCGCGGGCGCTTCGCCGAACTAAACCTGCAGCGAACGTAAATCGTCGCGCAGGAAACACCCATGAAACTCGACAGCTCGATCTCGGCCATCGTCACCGGCGGCGCCTCCGGACTCGGCGGCGCGACCGTCAGGGCGCTGCGCGCCCACGGCGTCAAGGTCGCCATCTTCGACATGAACGAAACGACCGGCGTGCCGTTCGCCGCCGAGACCGGCTCGGTTTATTGCAACGTCAACGTCACCAACGAAGCCTCCGTTGACGCCGGCTTCGCACAGGCGCGCGCCGCCAACGGCCAGGAACGCATCCTCGTCAACTGCGCCGGCACCGGCAACGCCTTCAAGACTGCCGGCCGCAACAAGGAGACTGGCGAGATCAAGTCGTTCCCGATCGAGCAGTTCGACCGCATCATCCAGATCAACCTCGTTGGCACCTTCCGCTGCATCGCGAAATCCGCCGCTGGCATGCTGACCCTCGACGTCCTGCCTGACGGCGATCGCGGCGCGATCGTCAACACCGCCTCCGTCGCCGCAGAAGACGGCCAGATCGGCCAGGCGGCCTACTCTGCCTCCAAGGGCGGCGTCATCGGCATGACACTCCCGATCGCCCGCGACCTCTCCACCGAGAGCATCCGCGTCAACACCATCCTCCCGGGCCTGTTCAACACCCCACTCCTCGCGGGCGCCCCGGAGAACGTGAAAGCCGCCCTCGCAGCCACCGTCCTCAACCCCAAACGCCTCGGCATGCCGGATGAATACGCCAGCCTGGCTCTGCAGATGATCCAGAACGGCTACTTCAACGGAGAATCCGTGCGCCTGGACGGCGGGATCCGTATGCAGCCCAGATAAGGCTATCGGGTTTAAGGAGCAGCCTGGCTTCGATTCTAGAAAGCGAGTGGCGAAGGACGCCGCTCGCTTGTCGGCCTGCAGCAACCCGGAAATCCTTCAGGATGCAATCGCGCGCCACCGCAAGCCGCGCAGGCATTGCCCGGTGTCTCGGAGCCGACCGCTTTAGTCGGTTCCCTCGTGACCCACGCACTGCAGGTTGAGGCAAGATCCGCCTAATGATTGGCCGTCTGGTGGCGAGATGCCAAGTGCGACGCGAAGCGCTGACCTGACGAAACGCGCAGCGCCGAACTTGCGCACCAAAATCTTTCCCGTCTGAACGTCGACGCTGCTTTGGTCGAAGGCGTCATCCGCCTGATCCATGTCGCCAAGGACAAACGTAACGGCCTGTCCGCTTGCGAAGAAGAATCGCATCTTGACGCTGACTTGGACATTCTCGGCGCACCACCAAACATCTGCGATCAAGACAAAATCCAAGTCCGCCACGTACGCGTGACGCATGACCACGCTTTCCGGGCCGGCCGCTGCATCTTCCTGCCCGCGGCACTCGCGTGCCCGCGGCCGCCGCACACTGATGTTTTCGAGCCTGTCTACCCAGCAAAAGCGCGAGGGAACATGCAGAGTGAACCCGACAAGGTCTCGATCTAATGACGCTCCCGGCTGGCCCCCGTCGCATCATCGATGGCGAACCGCCACTTCCCGTCAGCGCCCCGCTTCAGCACTTCCACCGACAATCCGTCCTGGTCGATCCAGCCATCCGGATCGAGCATCTCCCAGCGCAGGCTGCACAACGCGACATCGCCAGCCACAAGCACGCTCTCATACTTGCCGCGCAGCCTCATCGGAGACGACAGGAACCCGTCCAGAGCCTGTTGTATCTGCTCCTTGCCGTGGGCGAAATTCACACCATCGAAGGTGAACGCGGCATCATCTGCATAAAGCGCCAGCAAGCCTGCCGCATCGCGCTCGCCAAAGCGTTCCACGAAAACCTCAGCCATTTCCTCCGGTGTCGATACGCCCATGAATAGCTCCCCTGCTTCTCGCGCGGCATAATCCTCAAGCCGCCTGCAAGATCAAGACGCTGCGCAACGGCAATCGCTGGCGATGCAGAAGCGCCGTCGGCGCCACCGCTCCGCTACGAAGCCGCGCACCTAATGACCTCAATGGCGTCAAAGTCTTCCACTCCGCCGCCAACACGCCAGATCATGTAGACCAGCAGGTAGGAGTTCAACGCATATGCATCGCGCAGAGCGCGCACCATGCCTGTCCACGATCATGCATGTCACAACTGCGAAAGCCCTTGGGCTTGTTCATCCCCTCACCGGTCACGAACGCCGTGCGCTCCTGCATAGAGGAGCCCGCCTCCACCTGATCCGGAAGCCAGTCGACGTTGCCAGCGTAGAGATCTTCCAGCAGCGGCTGCGTTGCTGCCGGCAACTCTGGCAGATCCAGCCTCGGCGCCGTCAGCCGCTGCTTAATGAGCCAGTCGAGCTGCGGCGGGGTGACATATCCGCCCTGCGCCTCAGCGCCGGCATTCACCGATTTGAGGTCCAGTCTCGCAACGTCGCTATCGTAACCCTTTCACAGGCAGGCGCCGCAGGCCGACTTGCGCTCTGGGTCGGTCCTGTATGCGGACCATCCCCGATCGGCGGCCGTGACTGCTGCCGCGCCAGCCAGTCCAGGGCCGTAGGCCGACAATCGAGCGACTGCTGCAACGCAGAAGCACGCCCCAGAAAGAAAAGGGGCGCAGCCCTGCGGCTGCGCCCTCTCAATTCGCTCCAGCACAAAGATCTAGTTGAAGCCTTCGCCACCCGTTTCATCGCGCGGCAGGACAAGTCCAGCGGCGATGCCAGGACCCATGCCCGGCACCTTGCCTTCGCTTTCCAGCTGGCGCGCACCGCCGAGAATGCCCGGCATCGCATGGTTGCCCTCATGGCAGGCGTACTCGTACATCGGCTGGCTGACGTTCAGCGCCATCTCGCCCTTCCAGACCTGGGTGTACAGTGCGGGATCATCCACTTCGAACTCGTAGGTGATCTGCTTGTCGTCCCAGCGCGTGAAGCGCTCGGTCAGCTTGCCGTCCGCCGTGATCATGCCGCGCTGGCTCGGGTGCACATTGGTGGTCTGCACCACCAGCGTGTTGCCCTCATACCAGCCGACGGAGTCACCGCCCCACTTCGGAACGTTGCTGTGCTTTGCCTCAGCCTTGCTCGCAACGATCGGGATCACCCGCACATCATGGATCATCTCGACCTGGATCATCACATGGCTCGGCGTCTGCACAAACTGCATCGTATTGTTGTACATGCTGTTCTGCATCACCGGGCCATACGAGCCCGAAAAGCCGATCACGCAGCGCTCGGCCTGAGGACGGGTCTCCGGCCCATCGAAATTCGTGATCGCATAACCACCGCCGCGCGATGCGCCCGGCTTGTAAGGAATGCGTCCGTTGGCAGGCTCGACGATCCATGACGTCCGCAGCTCGCCCTTCACCGACGCCAGCTTCGAGCCGGGATCGATCCAGAACGCGTTGTAGCCACGGTCGTTGTTCTTGTCCTCGAGCATCTTGGTGTTGTTAGGATCCAGCCCATTGGTGGAGTTGTCGTCCTTCGTCAGCACGACCAGGATATTTCTGTTTGCCAGACGCTCGGCTTCCTTTTCGTTCACCACGAGCGACTTCGCGTCCGGAGAGCGCTGCAAACCCGTGATCGACGTGTTGTTCCAGAAGCCATGCAGGTCCGGCGCGCCGAATGCAGTCTTCGGCGTCACATATCCCGGAGCCTGCGCAAGAGCGGCCCCGGCGCTCATCATGGTGGCGACCGTCAGAGCGGTCGCAGCGAGTAGTCTGGTCTTCATGGCATTCTCCTCCTGCGCGCCGTCATCGAGCTTTCCCGCAAGGCGACGTGACGTTGTTGCATTCAACGTACGCCGGGTTTACCTCTGCGGAAAGCCTTGACGCTAGGTCAAACTGTCCGCCTCGCGCGAGTTGTGATCGCATCGCCCGGCATGCCGAACCGCGCTTCCCGAAGCCCTGCGCGCAGGTCCGAGATCGCAGTCGGAGGCACAGGCGACAAGGCACGGGCAACTTCGCCTCCTTCCTGCGGAAAAGTCGCGTCTGAAGCCTGCTGAACGTCGCCCGTCTGGCGCCGCTACAGATGCCCGCTCAACGTCGCCATTGTTGATGGATCAGGCCGGCAATTGAGGCCACGCGAAGACGTGTAGATCTGTTGCCACGTAAGTTGCGGCCACGCGCCCAGCGCTGACCCACTTGTCGATCATGCCCAACACGAACCTGGGATTTTGTCCCGCCCATCGCGCCGCGACTACGCAAGACCAGTGCGCAATCGATGAATCCTGACAACCGCTCTGTTAACTTTTTTTTCCCGCAAAACGGCCTTTAGCGCGAGTGTCCGTTAAGGTGCGATTCATTGACCTGTAGCAAGTTGGCGACGTTGGGAGGGTACCATGATCGGCTTAGGATCTTCAAAGATAGAACCTGTTTCGGCTCGTTTCGCCGCACAGATGCAGGAGATGCTCCAAGCCAATGCGCTTAAGCGAATGGCTGCCGAACGGGCATCTGAAGGCACACCTTTCCGAGAGGGACGCGCCGCGAGCGCAGAGCCTGCAGCGAACGCTGAAGCAGTGCCGCAATCTGCCCCGACCGGGCCAACCATGCGCAACGATGGCGCTGCGACGAGGCCAGCGCAAATGGTCGATATCCTGGCCTGATTGCGGGCGCGCACGCCTTGGCTTCTGCGGGCCGCGCCGGAGACCGCAGCCACCAAGCCCGGCGGATGTCGTCAGCGTGCGCAATCTGTTTTCAGGTGGCTCGCGATACCGTTGTGGACTTGCAAGACCGGGCTTTGTCTGGGGTCCGCCCTAGTTGGCCCAGCTCATCGTCGACCTCGAAAACGCAGTGCGCGACGCCTTCGACGAGGAAGATGTGCCCGAAGAGGCGCTCCATCTCTGGGTCGTAACTGTCTCGCCTCCAAAATCGGGCGTCTACACCGTACTGAACGGACAGCAGCGCTTCATCGTGCTCGCCATGTTCCTCGCCTTCGCGCGCGATCGCGCCCGCACCAACCGCGAGCGCAACCGGCTCGACCGGCTTCTCGTAGGCCGCGCCATCGGCCGCCCGCCTGAACCGCGCTTCCGCCTCACGCCGGAAGACAATGCCTGGTTTGCGCATTTCATGCTTCCGGCCGGCGCAACGAAACGCCTGCCCGCGACCGCTCCGCTTGGCTCGCCACGCGAACTCCTGCTCGCTGCGCGCTTCATGGAGCGGTGCTTCAGCGGCTATAGCGCCGGCGACGTTCGTAAGATCGTCGATTTCCTGCTGCACCACACCGCCATGGTCCGTTCGCTGGCGCAACCGCAAGCGCCCCCCGAGGTCGTACAGGCGTTCCAGGCTGCAATCGCAGCACAGGCTCAGCCATTCGCTGCGCCACCGGTGCAGACGCAGGCGCCTCTGCCCCTGCCGAAGCCAGCTCTTGCAGCGCCGCCTCCACCGCCGAAGGCTCGTCCACCCTTCTCCATGCCTCTTTGGAACGACCCCGCGCCTGCCGATCGCCATCGCGTAGCCGCTGAGTAGGATCTCATGACCCAAGCAGCCCGTTCGGCCCTCGCCGTCCGCTTGGGTATGCGCGTCGTGCTCGCAGTTGGCATCATCGGCCTTATGTGCCTGTCGTTCTGGCCTGACGCTCGAACTCATACACTGCTTGCATCGGCGGAAGCTCAAGCCCTCAACTTGAGGAGCCGCAGCGCGGTGTCACGCAGGACGAGGGCTTGAGACGGACGGCGTCTCCGCCGCCTAATGGGCCGGCGCGAACACCAACGCTACGCCAAGCATGACGATGCAAGACCTGCAGACGGCATCCAGCCGTTCCGGCGCAAAACCCGCACTCGCCGCCGCCGGGGTCAGCCTAACGCAGCTATACGCCATCGGATCTCGCTCGGAAACGTCATGAGCCAGCTGCCCTGCGTTCGACCTCTGCGCGGTGCGCGGGTCGGAGATCGCAGTCATCGGCGCAGATTCTCGCACTATGACAATTGTGGGCTAATCGTCGCCAATGTTGATGGATCCGGCCGGCAAGCGAGTCGGCGCGAAGGCGTCTCGGTCTCTTGTCTTCGCGGTCTGTGGTCACGCGCGCGACACTATCGCTTCCTCCAATTAGAGTTAGCAAGACCCTGCTTTACCTCGCCAGACTTTTTCATTTCCTGCCAAGCTTGAATAACGGTTTTCCCCCAAACTCCGCCTCGTTGAGGGAGAGCAGAATGGCAATTGATGTGATTTCAGCCGACCGCGTAGCCGCCGCAGACCGCAGTGATGCCGCCCGCACCGTGGCGCGCCAAGACCTGTTGGCGCACGCTGAAGCCCGCCGCGGCACGCGCGTCGAGGAAGCAAAGCCTTCAGCCGCCGCACGCCCCACGCCCGCAGAACGTGCCACCGATAATCCCGCTCCGCTGCCCGCACGGCTGCTCGATCTCCTCGCCTGAGCGGCTTCGCCTCATCTTTACCCACGCACCAGCCTTCGCGCTGGGATCGACATGCCCGCGCGCACGCGACCTTGATGCGCGCATGTCAGCCTGCTTCAGTCGTTCCAGATACGACCGGCCAAGGCTGCGCCCATGTCATGCGATCTGCAATTCATCCATGAACGCGCGCCACCTCACGTCGCCCTGCAGCGCCAGCGCGCGATCTATCTCGACGCGCAAAGCTCCGACCGAACGGTCCGGAAAGCGCGCAACCTTGCCGAACTGCTCGCGCGCAGCTACTGCGCTTGCGCCGACGCACACACCGCCTTGCTGATCGACGTGAAAACCTGAGAAGGCGCGGAGGGGCGCACCGCTCATGTGCGCCCTCGGAAGGAAGCGGATACTTCCCGCGATCGCGACAAACATGTTTTGGGAGGCGCTCGCGCCGCATCGCGCCGACGCACAGGCAGACGAACGGCTTTTGGCACGCAAGAGGCATCCAGAAAACTGGTCCAGCACATCGGCCTCTCCTCAAAGTCCTGGCTGCCCGTTCGCCGCCCAAGTCGCGGTCTGATCCGCCCATCGCGCCGCTGCTACGCGAGGCAAGTGCGCAATCTTTGAATCGCGGCTGCCGTTCTGTTAACTGTTTTTTCCTTGAAAAAGGCCGTTATTGCTCATTTCTGTTAAGTCACGATTCATTCAGCCGGCATATTTTTCTGAGCTAGGGATCGAGCCATGAGCGCTTTTACACCGGTGAGGATCGGACCAGTTTCGGTTCGTTACGCCGCACAGATCAGGGAACTGCTCTTCGCCCAGGCGCTCCGGCGCATGGTCGCCGATCAGGAAGCTGCACGCACACAGTTGAAAGCCGAACGGGCCGCGAGCCTCGAGGCCGCGGCTAAAGCTGAAGCATCGCCGCAAAATGCACCGACCCGGCCAACGGTGCTCGAGGACGTCAAGCCTTTGGAAGCCGTCGCAGATACCCGGCAAGGCGCCGCCACGACGCCTGCGCGACTGGTCGATATCCAGGTCTGATCGCGGACGCGCGCGGCCAGCAGAAGTCAGGACGCGACTTCTTTTCCGCCCGCTACCAATCCGCCCCACGTCTCGTCGAACGCGAACTCCGCGGCGTGATGCGCCTGCACGACAGCTTCGGCTACCTGCTCCTCGCCACCATCTGCGAACTGGACGACGAGGGAGCAGTCGTGGACTTCGCTATGCTGCGATAGGCCTACCCCATCCGCTTAAGCGCGCAGATCTTGTTCCCATCGGGATCACGCAGATAGGCAAGATACATCTCGACCGCACCGCCCTTGCGGATGCCCGGCGGATTCTCGACCGCCGTGCCGCCATTCGCCACGCCCGCAGCGTGCCATGCATCCGCCTGCTCGGGCGTGTCGACAGCGAAGCCGATCGTGCCGCCGTTCGCGAAGCAAGCCCTCTCCCCGTTGATCGGAATGCTTACGCCGAACGTGCCCGTCTTTGTGCGCCAGAAAACGCGCCCTTTGTCGTCCACGAACCCCGGCTTCACGCCCAGCGCGCCGAGCACGGCGTCATAGAACTTCTTTGATTTCTCGAGATCGTTCGTCCCGACCATCACATGTGAGAACATGCCACTCTCCATTCGCGCCCGTTCGGCGTACGGCCGGACATGCGCGAACGCTCGCGGCTTGGCAATCCTCTCGTGAGGACAGCTAGTTCGGCTTGGTCGATGCGTCTCCGTCGATCGCATCCGCCACCGAGTCCACGTCGTTCCTGCGCTCGGTCCTGACCGTGTTGTCGATCGCCTCTCCGGCCTTTTCCATCGCGCCGTCGCGCAGGTCACGCTCGCCACGCACGTCGTCGATCGCATTGTCCATGCCCTCACCGGCCTTTTCGCAAGCGCCCAGCCCCGCGACACCCAGAATGGCCACGGCCATCATTGCAGCTTTCATCATGTGCAGTCCTCCTGCCGGCGCACGCGCGCCGGGTCCGACGCATCAACGTGCGAGACGCCAATCCGTTTCGCGCCGCAGACGCAACGCCCGCCACGACGCGGCCGAACGCCCTATCCCGACAAGAAGACACTCACGGACATTCGCGACGAATAGTTCCGTAACGGAAGGCTCGACGCACCGATGTTGTTCACGACCGCGAGACCACGGCTCGTCCGCGAGCGAACCTTGTGCAAGGATCACATCAAGATCACCCAAGGAACAGCTTCATGATGCGCTTCTCGGTCCTCTGCACAGCTGCCGCTCTGATCTCCTGTGGTGCCGCCTACGCCCAGGCCGGCGGCCCCATTCCTCGGACCACCGAAGGCAAGCCTGACTTTCAGGGTGTTTGGACGAATTCCTCGATCACACGGCTCGAGCGCGTGCCAGAATTCAAGGACCTCGTGATTTCAGAAGCCGACGCAAAGCAGTGGGAGATGGACGCCGCCAGCGTCGCGGCGGCGGACAACGCCCCGACCGCACAAGACAAGGGGGCGCCTGAAGTGGGCGATGACCCCGCCGGCTACAACAATTTCTGGATCGACCCCGGCAGGCAGGTCGGCAAGATCAACGGCACATACCGTTCCTCGTGGATCACCGATCCACCAAACGGAAAAGTGCCGTACACGCCCGCCGGCCGCGCAGCGATGATGAAGACGGTAAGCACCTACAACATGTTCGACAATCCGGAGGAGCGCATCCCGATCGAGCGCTGCCTCATCGGCTTCGCCTCGACGGGCGGCCCGCCCATGCTGAACGCGCTCTACAACAACCACCAGCAGATCATCCAGACACCCGACGCCATCGCGATCAACATCGAGATGGTTCACGACACGCGGATCGTCCGGATGAACGGTCAGCACAACCCCGACAACATGCGCCAGTACCTCGGCACCAGCGTCGGCAAGTGGGATGGCGACACGCTGGTCGTCGAAACCGTCGGCTTCAAGGCGGTAGAATCGGTCCGCGTTGACTTCGGCCTTTTTGTCTACATCTCGCCAGACTCGAAAGTCACCGAGCGCTTCACGATGCGGGACAACGATACGATCTTCTACCAGTTCACCGTCGAGGATCCCGCAGCCTACACTCAACCATGGAAAGGCGAGCTCAACTTCCGCCGCTCGCCGGATCGTATCTACGAATACGCCTGTCATGAGGGGAATTACGCGGTTCCGAACATCCTCCTTGGCGCGCGCGAGCTGGAACGTGCTGGCCTGAAGCAGCCGGTCGTGAAGCGCGGCATCGGCCGCCTCGACCGTCCGGCGGCACAGTAGACATCGCGGCGCCTTTCGCAGCGCGCTTCTGTTACTGTCGGCAGTCTACTGCCGGAAGGCGGAAGCGCCCCGGCCAAGCTGAACGGCTATTGTGAACGACTTCCCGCCGTCTGCACGGCCAGCGGCGATCGACGCGCTAGCACTAAACCCGACCGGTGAAAGTGTCTGCCGGCAGCCGGTCCAGCGTCCGCGATGTTTCACGCCCCATGCATCGTCCAATGTGGCTTTGCAGACCCAAGCTCGCACGCAGGCGATCGCCAGGTCATTGCCATCTCGCCGACCTGCAACGGTGACTTCAACCGCCGGGCATCTCCCCACGGGGTTCGTTCCAAATCCTCGGCCCAGTCTTTGTCTGCGAAAATCAGGCTCGGCGTAGCAGCGTCCTCCTGCAGATGGGCAGCCAGAAGCTCTGCGGTCCGCGCCAAGGACAATCGCGCATCCGCGACAGGCTCATCGCGCTCACAAGCCAGGATTGCTCGAATCACCACCGCCGCCATCAGGTAGCCCGTTGCGTGATCGAGCGCCTGTACGGGCAATGGCGTCGGCTTGGTCGCGGCGGCCCAGGTCATTCCGGCGTGAGCGATTCCGCTGCTCATCTGAACGAGACTGTCGAATCCCCGGCGACCCGCCCACGGTCCAGACCACCCATAAGCGTCGAGACAGACCTCGATCGCATTAGGCGCGATGCTGCGACGCCATTCGCTTCCGATTTTCAGGCCTTCCAGCGCACCAGGCCGATATCCGTGCACAAGTACATCCGCTTGGCAGAGAAGCCTCTCAAAGATCTGTCGGGATCCGCTGTCGCGCAAATCAAGCGTCGCACATTTCTTGCCGAGCGTGATATCGGGAACGACGTTGGGCTCATCCCAGCCCGGAGGATCAAGCCTCAGCACGCTTGCGCCGAATGCCGCCAGAGTTCGCGTTGCGACGGGACCAGCGAGGACACGCGTCAGGTCAAGCACACGCAAGCCCTCAAGCGGCGCACCTGAAGCAGTCGGGCGCCGCGGTCGTTGAATGCGACGCTCATTGCTCCAGGCAACAAGCGGTTCACCGGAGATCGCAATGCCTTGCGGGTGGGCTTTCCATTCAGCGCGACTTCGCATCGCAGCGGCCACACCGCCAGCCTCGACGATTGCCGTTTCAAGATCGTCCCCGGCGCAAGCGGCAACAGCTGCAGCGACTGCATCGCGTTCCGGCGCGACGCCCAGAGCCTTACAGGCCGCCGCTCTGTGATGTGGAAGGTTCGTGTGCAGTTTGATCCAGCCATCCTTGGTGCGATAGTCGCCCGCAATCGCATCCCAGACTGGCGGCAAACTCCAGCCGACCGGGTCAATCGACCGGGCAAACCAGAGTGACGCGAGGCGCTGGTCGACGACCACAGAAGGAGACATTTGTTTGGTGCTGCGCGCAGCGACCAGCTCCGCGAGCGCACAGCCGACAGCGCCTATGGACTGCACCGCGAGGTCTGACACACGATAACGGGACGGCCAAAGGTCAGTCCCGCTGACCTCAAAGTCGATACTCAATCGAAGCGACGACTGGATTTCGTCCATTCAGAAAACTGCCTTCGCATACAGCACGCACCCTACTGGCCCTCACGCCGCGCCAGCAATTGAGAACCCTACCTGCCTTGCGCGTATTCTGTTCAAGGTCTCTCGTTCGCCGAAACGGCATGTCACCATATCGCTCATCCATGCGCGACAGGCCAGTAGCAGGGCCATGGTCTGCGACGTCGCGCTCCGCCAGATATCTTCGCCGAGAACCGGCCTGCGCCGACCTCCTCGAAGAGCGTCACAATCCTTGTCGCATCGGTGTTGGCGCGGGAGCCGGCCGAGTGGCGACCTCACAGTCGTCGCGATCAAGCCAGACATGGGGAAATCGCAGTCTTTGGAATGCAGTAGCGGATCGTCCAACGAACCGATGGGGGCCAGAAAGTGTCTCTCCACGTGGTCGCTCAACACACACCACCGTCGCCGGTTGACCTGCCCCACTCCACCCGGCAACTGTCCCCCACGGGAAAGCGCGGGACCTCCGGCATGCTCGACGGCATCTTGAAGACGATCACATCAGGTGCGTTCCTCGGAACGCTCGGCAAGGGCGTCGCTACCGCCGCCTTCATCATTGCCCTGTCGGAAATCGCCAAGCGTTCCACCTGGCTTGCCGCAGCCCTTGTCGCCTTGCCGCTCGCCACCATGCTCACCGTCGCCCTGATCGCGCTCGATGCGCAGAAGGGCGGCGCCGAGGTCGCCACAGCCTTCGCGCTGAAAACCTTCCTGCTGTTCTGGCCCGGCCTGATCTTCTTCATCGGCCTCCTCGGGCTGCAGAAACTCGGCATCAGCTTCTGGCCGGCCTTTGGCGGGTCGGTCATCGCCTGCTTCGTGGCGACATGGGGCTTCTCCTTCCTGCTGACGTCGCAGGGCTGGATCGGCAAGGACTAGCGCGTGCCAGAACAGAAACCCACCCGCGCCGCAATCCTAATCGCGCTCGCCGCCGTGGTGGTGGGCGCTCCGCTCATCGGCGTCTACGCGTTCTCCCCGCTGATGTTCGTCGGGGGCATCGAGCCCTATCAGCTTGCCGTTGCTGTCGGCGTCATGCTGGCCGAAGCCCTCGCCGTCGGCGCGCTCGCCTGGCTCGTCATGCGCACGCGGAAATAGCGCCTCGCCGATGCAGCAGGTCGATCTCCGACCTGACCGCAGGCTTCCACAACAGCCCGGCGAGCGCGGCTCGCCGCCCGGCGCCCCGAACGCGCACATCTGGTCCTGCAACTCCTGCAGCACGCGCCGATGCTGTATGCGCCCCTGCCCATACTTCGCGGACACCGGCTTGGCGCGATCACGCTTGCCCTTAGACGCATGCTCCCGCATCGCCGCCTCATCCACCGGCGTATCCTCTGCGCGCTCAGCTTCGCCCATACTCAAAGGCCGGCCTCAGTCTATCCAATGTCATGATCTCCTCGCAGGCGCGCACACGGCGCTGCAGTGAAGGATTATCGCGCGGATTTTTGCCCCGCCGCCTAATCCGCGCAAGTTCGTGAAATCCTTCACCTCGACCCGAGTGTTATCTCCCACGTTTCCAGTCAGTGGGTTCCAGTCAGTGGGTTCCAGTCCCCGCCCGCCAAAGGCAGGGAAGGCAGCACACGGAGCGTGAGGCAAGTAGCCGCCTGCGAGGCAGGCAGATGTCGAAAAAACGTGACCCCAGTCTGCATCAACACACAGGACCCTCCCCCTAGGGTACGCTTCCCAACCCTTCGGTGTAGGCCATAGGCTGGTCTCAGACCCGGCAAACGTGCGGTCATAAGGGAGGACGGACATGCAGTCACGCAATCGGACCTGCATCATGGCGCTCGGCGCCGCGATGATACTCGGCGCCTGCGCCACCGAGCCAGCGCACGTCATCCCCGCCACGCCGGCTGAGCGGCTCGCCGCCATCCGGCCAGTGACGCAGGCCATGATGCAGGAGCCTGCGGCCGGCGACTGGATGCAGCTGGGTCGCTCCTATGACGGACAGAATTTCAGTCCGCTGACCTCGATCAACCGCACAAACGTCAAGAACCTCGCGCCGGCCTGGCGCGCGCCGCTGGCGGCCGGGCTCAGCATGCCGAGCCTGCTCGTACATGACGGCGTGATGTTCCTGCATACTGCGCCGGACACCGTGCTGGCGCTCGACGCCGTCACCGGCCAGGAGATGTGGCGCAACACCTACAAGCCGGAAGGCGGCTCGTCGATGAAGATGGGCCTGGGCCTCGGCGGCAGCCATGTATTTGCGCCGACGTCCGACCTACACGTGATCGCGATCGACGCACGTACCGGCGCGACGGCCTGGAATCACAAAATCGAGCTCAGCGCACCGGCGACGAACCGCTCCTTCTTCAACCTGCGGAGCGCACCGCTTGTTGTAGGCGACAAGGTGATCCAGGGCGTCACCGCCAGCGCCGGTCCGGGCGGCGGCTTCATCGTGGCGCTCGATATCGCGACGGGGAAAGAGATCTGGCGCTTCCACAGACTGGCGCGTCCCGGTGCGCCCGGCGGCAACACCTGGAACGATCTCTCCTTGGAGAAACGGACAGGCGGATCGGTCTGGCACCAGGGCACGTTCGACCCCGAGCTCAACCTCGTCTATTTCGGCGCAGCGCCGACCTACGACACCGCCGGCCTGCTGAAACCCTCAACAGCGCCCGGCGTCACCAACGACGCTCTCTACACCAATGCCACCATCGCCCTCGACCCCGACACCGGACAGCTGAAATGGCACTACCAGCACCTACCCAACGACCAATGGGACCTGGACTGGGCGTTCGAGCGGACGCTGGCCACGGTCAGGTTCGAGGGACGCAACAGAAAGGTCGTGATGAATGTTGGCAAGATAGGTGTGCTCGATGCACTCGACGCAGCGACCGGCGCCTACCTGTTCTCGATCGACGCCGGCACCCAGAACATGATCACCGCTATCGATCCGAAGACCGGCAGAAAGACCATCGATCCACAGCGCTATCCTGACCCCACGCGCCCGACGATCTATTGTCCGAGTCCTTCCGGCGCGCGCGCGTGGCCGCCGACATCCTTCAGCCCGACGACCGGCATGCTCTACCTGCCGCTTACCGAATGGTGCGCGAAGATGGGCAACGATGGCTCTTCGCTTTTGAGTGCGCCGGGCGCCAGGATCAGTGAGGCCGACCACCCCGACGCCGTGGCCGATGGCAAGATGGGCCTGCTGCAGGCGATGGATGTAAGTGGCGGCAAGCGGGCCTGGCGGCGGGACCTGGATGCGCCGATTTCGACATCGGCGCTGGCGACTGCGGGCGGGGTCGTGTTCATCGGTGATCTGGACCCGGCGCTGAAGGCCTTTGATGATCGCGACGGCGCGCTCCTGTGGACCGCTCCGCTCGATGCCAATCCCAATTCCGTCCTGGCCACCTATAGCGTCGGTCCGACCCAGTATGTCGCCGTCGTCACGGGCATGGCCAACTACCACATCGGAGCAATGGCGCCACGATATCAGAGGTTCCGCGCGTCCCAGGGGCTTCCGCCGATCGCGCCGCCGAAGGGGGAGCCATCCATCCAGGTATTCGCACTGAGCAAATAGCGCGCCAGCCTACCTTATCACTCACGCACCACCTTGGCGCCTGCCCCCAACCGCGTAGGCTTGCTACAAACGGAGAAACGCAATGGCCCATGCCTACGAAGACATCCTTTATTCAGCCGAGGACGGCGTTGCGTGGGTGACGCTCAACCGTCCGGACAAGCTCAACGCCTGGCGCGGTGAAATGGATCGCGACGTACGGCACGCCATGCGCGCCGCCAGCGATGACGCCAGCGTGCGCGTGATCGTGCTCACTGGAGCTGGCAAGGGCTTCTGCGCCGGAGCCGACATGGGCATGCTGCAGACCATCCAGTCCGGCGAGGCCGCGACATCGCGCGGCGCCGTGAATGCGGCAACGCCATGGGACGCAAGCGCCAACCCGAATTTCCAGAAGCAGTATTCCTGGTTTCCTGCCGTACCGAAGCCAATCATCGCAGCCATCAATGGCCCGGCCGCCGGGCTAGGCATGATCATGTCGCTCTACTGCGACATCCGCATCGCAAGCGACACTGCGAAGTTCACCACGGCCTTCGCCCGCCGAGGCCTGATCGCAGAACATGGAATTTCTTGGCTGCTGCCGCGTCTCATCGGGTTCAGCGCGGCGGCAGACCTGCTGTATTCCTCGCGCGTCATCAGCGCCGCCGAAGCGCTGCAGATGCGGCTGGTCAACCGGGTGATCCCCGCGGCCGACTTCGCCAGCGAAGTTGCAGCCTACGCCCGCATGCTGGCCCACGAAGTCTCACCCCGTTCGCTGCGCGAGATGAAGCGCGAAATCTGGAACGCGCAGTTCCAGTCCCTCGGCGATGCTATCGAAAGCGCCAACGGCGACATGATCCCCAGCTTCAAGTCGGAAGACTTCAAGGAAGGCGTCGCACACTTTGTGGAGAAGCGTGCGGCGAAATTCACCGGGCGGTAGGGTGAAGTGCTACCTCGCCAAAAAGGGAAGGGGTGTAGGCTAATCGGACAGAGAGGGCTCTAGCGACGGGGGAAGCCTGCCGCCCCTCCGCCGCCGCTACCTGGTTCAGCGCAGACCGCTTCTCCTGCGCCTTTTTCGTCGAGATGTCGTCCGCCCAGCCATGGGGACGGGATCATCGGCCCCCGTCCCTCGCCTCCACCGCCGCGAACGCAGACGACAGGCGGCGGTAGAAGTTGAGGCGGTCCATGTCTTCGTTGGAGAGGTATTCCTCGGCTTTCTTGGCGCCGGGGAGAGGTTCGGGCGTGATGCCTGCGTGGGCGACCTGCATCATGTTGGCCCAGATGCGCGCCGACATCTCGCCGCCGGTGATGCGCGCCATCGGCGTGTCGTCGTCATTGCCGACCCAGACGCCGCCGACGAACCGCGTGGTGTATCCGAGGAACCAGGCGTCACGCCATTCCTGGCTGGTTCCGGTCTTGCCCGCAATGTCCCAGCCGCCAAAGCGCGCCGCGCCGCCCGTACCGTTCACAACGACGCGGCTGAGCATTCCGTTCATCTGGGCGGCGAGGTCTTCGGGATAGATGCGCGGCGACTGGGCGACTGGATTTGAATAAAGAAGATCCCCCTTCGAGTTGCGGATTTCCTCGATGATGTAGGGCGATATCTTGAGACCGCCCTTGGCGAGCACGCCGAAGGCCGCGACCATCTCGTAGAGCGTCACCTCATCCGAGCCGAGCGTGATGGAAGGGAAGTTGTGCAGGTCCGACGTGATGCCGAATTCGTGAGCGAGCGCGGTCACCTTTGTAATACCGATCTCGTAGCCGACCTGCGCCGCAACCGTGTTGAGCGATTCAGCCAGCGCTTCGGAAAGCGTGACGGCGCCGCGATACTCGCCGCCATAGTTGCGCGGGCGCCAGTTCTGGATCGTCACCGGCATGTCGAAGCGCACAGTACCTGGGGTCAGGCCATCTTCCAGGGCTGCGGCAAAAACGAACATCTTGAACGCCGAGCCCGGCTGCCGCCGCGCCTGCGTGGCGCGGTTGAACTTGGATTTCTTGTAGTCGCGCCCGCCGACCATCGCGCGGATCGCGCCGGTGGCGTTGTCGACCAGGATCGCAGCACCCTCCGAGGCGCGACGATCCCGGCCCATTGAGGAGATACCATTCTCGACGGCCTTCTGGGCCGCCTGCTGGAGCTTCATGTCAAGCGAGAGCTTGATGACCATGTCGGGCGGCGGATTGGGCAGAAGGTCAGCGACGCGTTCTACCGCGTAGTCCAGCGCGTGGCTGGTCAAGGGGTCTGACTTCGGCGTGGCGAAGACCAGCTTCTGTGCAGCAGCCTCGTCACGCGCAGCCTTCGTGATAAAACCGGCCTCGATCATCTGGTCGAGCACGTAGGCCTGGCGCTCCTTTGCCCTGGTGCTCTGGGCCTGCTGGGCGAGGCGCGAGGGCGCCTTGGGGAAGGAGGCGAGCATCGCGGCTTCGGCGAGCGTCAGGTCGGCCGGCGCCTTGTTGAAGAAGGTGTGCGCGGCCGCATCGACGCCCCATGCGCCCGCGCCGAGATAGATGCGGTTGAGGTAGAGGTCGAGGATGTCATCCTTGCTCAGAAGGCGTTCGAGGTCGCCGGCGAGGCGGGCTTCCTGCGCCTTGCGCTTGATCGTCTGGTCCGGCGTCAGGAAAAGGTTCTTGACCAGCTGCTGCGTGATCGTGGAGGCGCCCTCCACCGTGCGGCCGGCGCGGGCGTTGGCCAGCATGGCGCGAATGATCGCCGACATGTCGACGCCAGTGTGCTCGCGGAAGCGTTTGTCTTCGGCGGCGATGAAGGCGTTGGTGACGTGTGGCGGGAGCGTCTTGGCCGAGACGGCGCGGCCGTATCTGAAGCCGCGCACGGCGATGGTCTGGCCCTGGGTGTCGATGAATTCCACCGCAGGCTCGCGGTTCAGCGTCCAAAGCGTGTCGCGGTCGGGCAGTGCGGGCATCTGGGCGAACAACGAGTTCCAGAGCAAGCCGAAGGTGATCAGGCCCACGGCGGCGGCTGTCCCCACGGTCTTGAAGATCGGCGGGCCCCATTTCATGAGCGGGCTGCTCACTGCGTGCGTCGCCATGCTCGTGTCGTCAGCCTCCAGGGGCGATGCGTATGTCGCAGCCCCCACCCCCACATAGCATCACGCCTTGGCATGTCACGTAGCGCGCGCCTGCCCGGCCGCAATGCCTCAGACGGAGTAGGATTCCAAACTAATTGTCATTTTTCTCTCCACCCGCATCGTCTGCGTCCGCCGTCACCCGCGAAGGCGGCGGCGATGAAGCCTGCGGAGGTGGGTTGTACCTGTTTCCCCCGGAAGGGGGCGGAGGGCTGGAGTTCCGAACCTGAGGCGGGGCAGACGCCGCAGGCGGCGACGAACTCGGGTTCCGGAACAGCGACGACGCAGCCGGCGGAGGCGGCGGCGAAACTGCGGGCGGCCGATTGTAGCGGTTGCCGCCTGCCGAAGCCGGCGGAGGCGGGGTTGACTGTAGAGACGGCGGCGTCGCGCCAGGCGGCGGCTTCTGTCCGCTAAACAGCGGTGGATAGGTTTTCGGCGCGTTGTTTTTGTCGCGGTCATCGCGCTCACGCGCCCGGGGCAGGCCATCGCCCCCACCATAGCGCCAGCCGCGATCCCAGTGATGGTCGTGGTAACTGTTCCAGCCATAACCGCGCCCGCCGCGGATCCAGTCGAGCCGCTGCCATGCCGTGTCGTACCACACGCCCCAGGGGTACATTCGGCGATACTCTTCGTAAGCCCAGATATCGTCCAGCATGGCCGCGTAGCGCCAGGCTTCGTAATCGCGTTCGCGAAGGTCCGAGATCTGGCGCGAGGCTTCCACGCGCCAGCGACCCCAAGGCTGCGACTGAAGGTAGAAGTCGTAGGCCCCGATCGAGTTGTCGGCGAGCGCGCGGCGCCACGCCTCATCGTCGCGGCGGTAGATCAGGTCGATCTCGATACGCGCCTCGTCGACCCATTCCGACCGCGGATAGGCGCGGATGAACTCTTCGATCTCGACGGGCGTGCCAGAGCGCTTCGCTTGCACGAAGGCACCCTGGTCGGTCTTCCACAGAACATCCAGACGCGCACGCGCATTGGCGGCATTGGCGCCGCGCGGCCAGTCATCGAGGAAGACTTCGTAGCTTTCGATCTGATCCATGGCGCGAACCTCCGCCCAGTCGGCCTTCTCTTCGGCGGCGAGGCGGGGAGCGGCCAGGACGGCGCGGCGTGCATCAGCCACCTCGGCGTTCGCGCCCCAAGGGAAGCGGGCGAGGTAGGCAACGTAGCTATCTTCCGTATCCGCCCGCCTGGCCGACGTGTAAGCTTCCGCCTCGATGCGGATCAGTTCGTCCGTGCGGCGCTGGGCGTTGACGACATACTGTCCATCGGGGTGGACACGCATGTATTCCGCATAGGCTGGCGGGGTGTCGATCCGGGCCGCCTGGCTCCAGTCCATCCGGTGAAGCTCTTCCGGGGTCGGGCCGGTTTCACATGCGGCAAGCAGGGCGATCGCAGAAACTGCGGCGGCGAGCCCGGCAACCCGGCGACGACGCTTTGTATGATCAGACATAATCTAGTCCTCCCGTCTCTCAGACCTACATGAAGGATTATGAACGGGAGTGGAATGGCAACAGCCATCGCCGACCGAAACTGATGCGCTTGACGAATGGCCGCCCAAGGCGCCCCATCCGTCAAGGGAAACGAGGAGGAAACCATGCCGACAAGACTGCTCAGCGGCGTTGCGGCCGTCGCTCTGCTAGCCTCGTGCGTCGGCGCACCTGGGGCTGTCGATGCCGGCATGTCGGCTGAAATCCGCCGTACCGCCTATGGCGTGCCGCATATCAAGGCGGACGACTATGCCGGGCTTGGCTACGGCTTGGGCTATGCAGCAGCAGAGGACAATGTCTGCGAAATAGCCGAGCGCTTTCTCACTGTGTCGGGCGAGCGCGCGAGATTCCTGGGTCGGGGGGAGAACGACGCCAATCTCAACAGTGACATCTACCACAAGCGCCTGATCGCCAGCGGCGAGCTCGAGAAACTTCTCAACGGACCAGCCAACTCAACCGACACGCCCAGCGCGGATGCTCGTGCGATGGCGCGCGGCTACGCCGCTGGTTTCTCGCGCTATGTGCGCGAAACCGGCATCGCGAACATCACGGACCCACGCTGCAGGCATGCTGGCTGGGTGCGGGAGTTGACCGAGACTGATTACTGGCGGCATCAGCTTGCCGGACAAGTCATCACGCAGCTCAACGGCGTGGTGAGCGCGCAGCCGCCGGGCGCGGGCAATCAGGCGTCAATCGCGGACGATCCCTTCATCGAGACCACGCAGCTCGGCAGCAATGCCTACGGCCTCGGGAAAGAAGTGACGCAGTCCGGGCGCGGCATGCTGCTGGGCAACCCGCACTATCCCTGGGACGGCATGAACCGGTTCTACCGGATGCACCTCACCATTCCGGGCAAGCTGAATGTTGTCGGCGCCGGCCTCGTCAGCAACGCTTCGGTCGGTATCGGTCACACCGAGCATATCGCGTGGACACACACCGTCTCGACAGCGCGCCGCTATGGCATGTTCGAGCTGACGCTCGATCCGAACGATCCGACGCGCTATATTTATGACGGCGTCTCCACCCCGATGACAAGGCTTGACGTCACAGTCGAGGTCAAGGACGAGACGCCCGTGACGCGCTCGCTCTATACGACACGCTTCGGCGCAGTGGTCGAAACACAGGCCTTCCCGTGGACGAAGACGCAGGCTTACGCACTGCGCAACATTCCCCAGGGCATTCGCTCGGCTGACCAGTACATCGCGCTGTGGCAAGCGAAGAATGTGCAGGAGCTGAAGGCCGCTCTCGGCAAGTATCAGGCGACGGGATTCAATACGACAGCCGTGGACGCGGGCGGTGAGACCTTCTTCGGCGACATGGGCATGATGCCGAACGTCTCGAAGGCGCTTGGCGACAGTTGTGCAAAGTCCGATCTTGCGAAAAAGCAGTGGGCGGAAACGCGCGTGCCTGTGCTCGATGGCTCGACCTCTGCATGCGACTGGGCGACAGATCGCGACGCCACCGCCCCTGGCGTGTTCGGCGCCAACAGCACGCCACACCTGTTCCGATCCGACTATGTGAGCCAGAGCAATGACAGCCACTGGCTGACCAACCCGAACCGGCCACTGGCTGGCTTCAGCCCCATCTTCGGCGACGAAGCGACGGCGCGATCGATCCGCACGCGGCTCGGCATCGACATCGTCAACGACCGCGTCGCGGGCAGCGACGGCCTGCCCGGATCGAAGTTCAATCTGGAAACTCTGCAGGGGGCCCTCTACCAGAACCGCCACTTCGGCGCAGAGATGACGCGCGACGATCTGGTGAAGCACTGCAAGTCGCTGAACGAGGGAAAGCTTGGCCCCGCCTGCTCCGCTCTTGCGGCCTGGGACATGAAGGTGAACCTCGAGAGCCGCGGCGCGCACCTGTTCCATCTATTCGCCGAGAATGGCGGGCTGCAGTTCAAGGTCCCCTTCAATCCAGCCGACCCGGTCAACACGCCGAACACGCTCGATGTCGCCAACCCGAAAGTGACCGAGGCGCTGCGCAAGGCGGTCGATCGCTTGGCCGAGCTGCGCATCCCCCTCGATGCGCGCCTTGGCGACATCCAGCGCGAGACACGAAACGGCGAACGGATTCCGATACATGGCGGCGCCGGCCCGGAGGGCGTCTTCAACGTGATCACAGTGGAAAGCCTTGAGCCCGAACTTGGCTGGACCAGCATCCGTCACGGCTCAAGCTGGATCATGACGGTCGAGTTCACGCCCGACGGTCCCAGGAGCCAGGGCATCCTCACTTACTCGCAATCAGTGAACCCAGACTCGCCGAACTATTCTGACCAGACGCACGCCTATTCGCGAAAGCAGTGGGACAACCTGCGTTTCAGCGAGAACGAGGTTGAGGCGGGGACGCTCTCGCGCAAGAACATTTCAGAATAAAGCGACGCGCTCGCCCGCCGATGCACCCACCTGCTCGAACCCCGCATTTCCGAGCAAGGGTCGGCCGATGGAGCAATGCATGTCGGAAAGGCGCCACAATTACCCAGAGACCGTGTGGAAAATCCTGTAAAAGGTGATCTTTGCCATGGTCGTCACGCACAAGCACGGTCGACCCGAAGGCCGCCCGCTGCAGGCACCCCCGGAACCCGACGTCGGAAGAAACTACTCCATGACCGATTGGCAGCGCGTGATGGACGAGATCAACGCCAAACCGCACGTGTCGCTCAGCTTCGCCGACGTTGACGGAAACGACGGGGCTGCGATCGATGGGCATGCTGTCGCGACCAATGACCGCGACAAGATCCGCAAGCTGCGGACCCCTTGGGCCAAGGCATTCTGAGACAGCGCAGAAGACCACAGCATACGCGTCATCAACCTCACGCCGCACCACGCCCGTTACTGGCAAGCGCCGAATCGGATGGCGGGCATCATCGCCATGCTGGCAAGAGCCAAGACCGGCAAATCGCCCAGCCTCAGCGGATCCGGCAATGTCGAGCTGACCTAAGCCAGTCCTTCCATACCACGACTTGACCTCCCGCTCCTCTTCCTGTCCATGCGCGCATGGCCGGACCTCCGATTGCTGTTCTTCGCGGCGTGATGCTTACGCTGGGCGCTGCACCCCTGTTCACGGGCGTCGACCTTGCGCTGGCGCGCGGGGAGCGGATGGCGTTGGTGGGACGCAACGGCGCGGGCAAGTCGACCCTGATGCGCATCCTTGGCAGGGCGCTGGAGCCGGACGATGGCGAGGTCTTCATGCAGCCGGGCGTCGTTGCGCGCCACCTGCTGCAGGAGCCGGATTTCGCCGGCTATGCCACCGCCCTGGACTATGTCTCAGACAAGCTCGATCCGGACATGTTCTATCGCGCGGAATCCGAACTTGGGGCGTGGGACGTTCCGTTCGACCTCGATCTCACCAAGGCATCGGGCGGACAGTCACGCCGGATCGCCCTGGCTCACGCCTTCGCACATGACCCGGACATCCTGCTACTGGACGAGCCGACAAACCACCTCGACGTCCCCGCCATCGAACTGCTGGAACAGGAACTCAAGGCCTTTCGCGGAGCAGCTCTCATCGTCAGCCACGACCGGCGCTTTCTGGAGAATGTGTCAACCTCGGTCGCGTGGCTGCGCCAGGGCGTCGTGCGCCAGATGGACAAAGGCTACACCGCCTTCGAGGAGTGGGCCGAGACCGTCGAAGCCGACGAGGAGAAGGCGCTCGACAAACTCAACGTTCAGCTGAGGGCCGAGGAGCGCTGGATGGCGCGCGGCGTAACGGCGCGCCGTAAGCGCAATATGGGCCGCGTACGCAAGCTGCATGACATGCGCTCGGAGAAGTTGCAGCGCCGCATTGCACTGAACGCCGCCGCGAGCGCGGCGACGCTTGCCATCGATTCCGGCGCGCAGTCGGGACGACTGGTGATCGAGGCCAAGGGACTGACCAAGCAGTTCCAGACGTCGAGCGGCGTGCTGCCCATCGTCAACGATCTGTCTCTGCGTGTCATGCGTGGCGATCGGCTTGGTGTCGTTGGCCCGAACGGCGCAGGCAAGACGACGCTGCTGCGTCTCCTGCTGGGCCAGATCGAACCGGACAGCGGCAGCCTGCGCCTCGCAAAGACTCTGGACATCACCTATCTCGACCAGACGCGGGCCACGCTGATCCCGGAGAACACGCTTTGGAACACGCTGGCGCCGCTTGGCGGGGACCAGATCATTGTGCGCGGCTATCCCAAGCATGTCGCCGCCTACGCCAAGGACTTCCTGTTCGAGAGCCGGCAACTGCACCAGCCCGTCGGCGCGCTGTCGGGCGGTGAACGCAACCGGCTCACCCTGGCGCTCGCGCTGGCCAAGCCGTCCAACCTGTTGATCCTCGACGAACCAACCAATGATCTCGACATCGAGACGCTGGACCTGCTGGAAGACATGCTCGCCGAGTATGACGGCACGCTCTTGCTGGTAAGCCACGACCGGGCCTTCATCGACAATGTGGTTACTTCCGTATTGACCCCGCAGGGCGGCGGGCAATGGCTGGAAACGCCAGGGGGCTATACCGATTACCTTGCCCAGGCCGGCGCCACGTCGGCGGCATCGCGGCGTACAGCCCACAAGACGCTGCCCCCGATCACGCCTGCGACAAAACCACCGGCTGCCAAGCTAAGCTACAAAGAGGCGCGGCGGCTGGACGAACTCGAACGCCTGATGCCGGAGCGCCAGGACGAGATCACGCGGCTCGAGGACGAAATGGCTGACGCTGCCCTGTTTACCAAGGATCCGAAGGCGTTCCATGCGCGCGCCAACCGGCTTGTGGCGGCGCGAGCCGAACTTGCGGCGCATGAAGCTGAATGGATGACGCTGGAAGAAAAGCGCGAGGCGCTGGCCAGGGGTTGAGCTCGCGGAAAGGCGCTCGCCGACCGGTTTTGAGGATCGGGTCAACAAATTCCGCAGCAGCAGCAAGCGGTTTCTTAACCGTGCAGCGTTAGTGTTTTCCTTCTCAGGGGATTTCGGCATGCCGGCCAACGCCACCAATTTCGCGCTGCTGCTCGACCTTGCCAAGGAAGGCTCGAGTGAAAAGCGGCGTGAACTCTTGCGCCAGATCACGGATGTCTTCCTGGCCCAGCCGAGCGACCGCTCGGAAAAGGAAGCAGTACTGTTCGACGAGATCGTCGCCGCCGTCGCATCCGACCTTGAAACGCAAGTTCGCATTGAGCTGTCGCGCAAGATCGCTGACACCGTCGCACCCCTGCGCCATACGGCCTGCCGCCTGGCCATGGATGAGATCGAGGTCGCCCGCCCGGTGCTGGAGCGGTCGCGCGCGCTCACCGAAAGTGATGTTCTCGACGTGATCGACAAGAAATCGCAGGACCACCTCATGGCCGTGACGAAGCGGTCGGACATCGGCGAGAAGGTGTCCAGCGCCCTTGTGAACAAGGGCGAGGATAACGTCGTGGTCTCGCTGCTGCAGAACACCACCGCCAAGATTGACCGCGAGACCTACGGACGCGTCACCGAACGCGCCGAGACAAGCCCTGTGCTGCACGCCCCCTTGGTGCGCAACGCAAATGTCCCGCTTGATATGCTGCACAATGTCTATCTGCGTGTCGAGAATGACCTGCGCCGCGAGATCATGCGGAAATTCCACGGCGTTTCCCCCGCCGAACTTGAAGCCGCGCTGGAAGTCAGCCGTACACACCTGTCGGCAGCCTATGGCGCCCTGCCGCTCGATTACCCACACGCCAAGGAACACATCTCCGAATTGACAAAAGCGGGTGCGTTGAAACCGGCTGTGCTGGTTCAACTGCTGCGTGAAGAACGGCACACCGCTTTCCTGATCGCGTTCGCCCAGCTGGTGGACGTGGATTTCGAACTCGGCCAGCGCCTCGTGGATACGCAGGACCTCGACGCTCTGGCGATGCTTTGCCGTGGCGCGGGCTTCGATCGCGGCCTGTTCGTGACGATCTGCATCATCATCGGCAACGGCGGAGGCGGCCTGAGCAACGCCGAGGAGTATGGGCGGATCTACGAACTCGTGCCTGTCGCCGCCGCCCAGCGCGCGCTGCGGTTCTGGAAGGTCCGTGCGAAGAACAGCAACGCGCACGCGGCATAGACAGGTCACGGGGATATGGCTTCCGGCGAGTTTCGCCCGGATGCGCGATGGCCTCTCGCCCGATAGCAGTTACACAATTGCTCGCTCCTAACCGCTCGCATAGTGTCTGTGCGGCCCGGGGGGAGAGGGACGTCCATGCCTGATCCCGTCATCTGTTCGCAGGCGATAAGCATTGGCGATCTTCTCCGGCTTGGCTCTTTCAAACCGGCTCGCGTGCAGCGCGACTATTGCTGGAAAGAGAATCAACAAGCTTCCCTGCTGCAGGACCTGATCTCAGCTTTCGGTGAGTTTGGCATCGACCCTGAAGCCGAACCGGACCCTGATCCCGAAACGCACGACTTCGGCGCTGGCACCCGCTTCGAGATCGCCACCTTCAACCGTGAGCTGGAGGCCACCGAACCCTACGTCTTCGTCGGTACCGTCGTGCTGCACCAGACCGCACAGCATTTCGACATCTATGACGGCCTCCAGCGCCTGACCACCTTCACCGTGTTCTTCGCCGTGCTGCGCGACCTGATGGAACCAGATCGCAAGCATCCCGTGAACACTCTGCTCGCAGACGAGGTCGGCATTTCGCGGCTCCGCCTATCAATGAAGCACAACACGCTGGAGGCTGACATCCTCGCCCCCGGGCGCACCGCCAAGCGCCATCGCCCACATCCACAGCTGACAGAGGCGAGCGACTGCCTGCGCACGTGCGTGAACACGGCGCGCTCCGTACTGAAAGGGTGGTCACCCCGTCGCCTCGCGGCATTCACAGCCTTTCTCGCCGACGGCGCCATAGTCACAGTCACACGGATTTCCGACCGCCGCATGGCAGGGAAGGCGTTCGTAAGCATCAATTCCGGCGGCCTCGCTTTGAAGCCGGAGGAGATCGTCAAGGGCCAGCTGATCGATCTCACCTCGGCCCTGCCGGACGCCGATGACCAGGCCAGGCGCGTGCTGAATGTCTGGAACGGCATTCAGGACGATCTCGGACCCGAGGCCTTCGACGATTTCCTGCGCTCGGTCGACTTCATCGAGCGGCGTATGCCGCAGTCGTCGGACTATTCAATCCAGCTGATGGAGCACATCCGCCGCCAGTATCCTGGCCAGACCGGCGTGCGCTGGGCTACGGATTTGCTGTTGCAGTATCGCTCCGCCTTCAAGTGGATACGCGAGGAGAACAACGCCGAGATCGCGGATGGCGTTCACGCCAGCCTCCGCCGGCTTCAGCTGCTGAAATGGGACCAGTGGCGCGCCTATGCGATGCTGCTCCGCATGAAGTCCAATCCGGCCGACCTGCAAAACCGCATCGATACGCTCGATCGCATCTGCTTTGCACTTACCGTATCCACGCCCGATCCGCGCCGCCTCGCCGAGATGATGGGTCGACGCATCGAACGTTTTGCCCGCGGCTCCTTCGGTAAGCAGGCCGGGTTCACCTTCACCACCGCCCAGAACGAACGCCTGATCCGCAACCTTTCCGGCCCGATCACAGAAAGCCCGCGGCGCTCCACGATCATGCGCTGGATCGAGGCAGCGATGCATGGCGAACGCGTACCTCGTTACCTCGTGGACGGGCGCTCGTCGGTCGAGCACGTCTATCCGCGCAACCCCGAGAACAACTGGACAGCCTTCGAGAACGGACTCGAATTCAACGAGCTCGCCACCCTGCGCGAGATGATCGGCAACCTCTGCGTCCTGCCGGAGGATGAACTCGGCAACGCGCCCTTCGACAAGAAGCGGAGGGCATACGCCCGCTTTCGCAGCCGCTTCGCCAACGAGATCGCCCGGCAACACCAGTGGTCACCCGATGCAGTCCGCGAACGCACCAGGCGCATCGCTGACGCTACTGTGAAGTTCCTCGATCTCGAAGTGACGGCGGTTTAGCTTCAGCTCCTGTGCATCGCTGCAATCCGTACGCCGTTGATCGCCTTGGCGGACGCGTAGGCCGGCCGCGCCCGCACGCGTTGCGCATACGCTTCGAAGGCAGGACAAGTCGGGATGGATTTGAACGTCAACCCCCAGTCGATCGTGCTGCCGACGTACACATCGGCTGCGGTGAATGTCTTGCCGCTCACACAGTCGCGCCCGGTCAGCATCTTCTCCATGGCGCTCACGGCGCCATCGAACGATCCGAAGCCCGCCATGCCATCGCGCCCCTCCGGCGCCTGCCATCCCAGCGCCCGTGCCGTAACGGCCTACTCGATTGGTCCTGCCGCAAACAGTGCGAAGCGGTCGTAGTCGGCCAGCTCCGCTGCGCCTGCAGGTTTCAACTTTGCCTGCGGAACTACGTCGGCAAGATACAGGCAGATAGCCGCCGCCTCCGTCGCGACCTTCCCATCATGGCGGATCATCGGCACTTTTCCCATTGGATTGACCGCCCGGAAGTCGACGCTCTTGTTTCCACCAGGCCCGAAATCGAGCCAGTTGGTCGTGTAGGGCAGGCCCAGCTCCTCCAGAATCCAGTGATCTGCCCGCGACTCATGGCATTGGTCCAGAATTCGATCATCGGTAAACTCCTGTCCGGAATGCTGCAGACACTGCCGCTTGCACACGCAGCCATCAGTGCCAGACCCCTCCCGCCGAGGATGTGTCAGCAGCAGACGTGGACCACGCTGCGAACAGTGATAACCTACCCTCAACCAGCCAAGAAAAGACCACGGACGCACGGGGAGACCATCCTGAAACCAGCCCGCACCCTGCTGCTAGCCCTTGTGCTCGCCGCCATGCCGCAGGCCTGCACGACGCCGGCCGCGCAATCGGCAACAGAAGCCGCCGCTCCCAGCATCGTCATCTATCACGCCGAAGGCCGCCGCTCGGAGCGCGTTGTCTGGATGTGCGAGGAGTTGGGCCTGCCATACGAACTGAAGTTCCGCCGTGGCGACGTCGCCGGCTCATTCGCCGACATCCAGGCCGTCAACCCCGGCATGCGCGTCGCGCCGACCGTTTTCTACAATGGCGAGCTGCTGGTAGAGTCCGGTGCAATTCTCGAATTCCTACTCGAGCGGCACGGCGGCGGCCGCCTCGTCCCGGAGGTCAGCTCACCCGATTATGCCAGCCACCTCCGCTTCATGCACTACGCCGAAGGCACGCTCGCCTCTGACGCCGTGGCCGACTATCGCGTCGCCCGCGCAACCGACGGCAAGGCCCCACGCGGCAATGAAACCGATGGTCAACGCGCCATGCGCTTCGCTGAAGACCATCTCGCGAAGCACTCCTGGTTCGGCGGGGCGCAATTCACCGCTGCCGACATCATGATGGTCTTCCCGATCAGCTACGCCATCCGCATGAACGTCGCAGACCCTGCGAAGTATCCGAGCATCGCAGCATGGCAGAGAAAGGTCGAAGCCCGCCCCGCCTTCCAGCGCATGCTAGCCAAGGCCCGCCCCGATGGCCGCGTCAGCCCGCCCCCATCGCTGACGCTGCCTTGACCACATCATCAGGTCAGCTGTCCCGACAGTCTAACGCCAGACACACCAAGTCCGCGATCACAGCTGCGTGGCGCATCGGCAGGAAAGAGATACAGCATGCAGGCGCCGCCAGTTGCGACCTCTGACGCCGAGCGTCTTGCAAAGCCGGCCAACATACGCGTCGCACTGATCTTCCTCTTCCTTGGCAACATCGTGATTGGCTCTGGCGTTCTCGCTCCCGCCGCAATGATCAATGCAATGACAGCCGACCTTGGCGTGAGCACCGTCGCTATCGGCGCGCTCATCGGCTGGGGCGCCGTCGTCCTGTGCATCGGTGCGCCGGCCTTCGGCTTCTTCACCAACCGCATCGATCGCCGCACTTTACTGGCCGCTTCGCTCCTGCTCTACGCAGCTGGCCACGCGGCCTCCACCTTCGCGCCCGACTATGCAACGCTGATGATCACGCGTCTGGTCATGATCGGCGGCGCCGCTATCTTCACTCCGCAGGCGGCCAGCGCCGTCGCCTTGATGGTTCCGGAAGATCGCCGTGCCGGCGCCGTCGCGTTCGTCTTCATGGGCTGGGCCGTCGCCACGGCCGTCGTGATCCCCTTCATGAGCATTATCGGCGAGGCGCTGAACTGGCGCGCCATCTATGCCGGCATCGCTGTTGCAGCGTTCATGTCTGCAGCCGGCGTCATCGCGCTGATGCCTGCGAAGCTTTACGCCAACGGCATATCACTCCGCATGTGGGGTGATGTCCTTACTCGCCCCGCCATTATCACCCTGCTCGCCGCCACCTCGCTACAGATTGCCGGCCAGTTCACCCTCTACCCCTATCTCGCCGCAGAGCTGCGTCGGGCCAGCCTTGCAGGCTCATCAGGCGTCGCTCTCGCCCTCGGCCTCTCCGGAGCTGCAGGATTGATGGGATCGATCCTCGCAGCACGGCTGGTCTCATCCATCGGCGCCGCGCGGATGCACCTGATCTGCCTCTTCGCCATGGCGACAGGCCTGATCGGCTGGTCTATCTTTTCGGCCACGCTGACCTTTGCTCTCGCCAGCGTCTTCATCTGGGGCCTCGGCTTCGGCGCCGGCATATCGATGCAACAGGCCCGGCTGATCTCTGTGGCGCCAGCGCTCGCCTCGGCCTCTGTCGCCCTCAACACGTCTGTGCTCTATCTCGGACAGGCGTCAGGCTCAGCTATCGGCGGCGACCTCATAACCCGCAACCTGCAAGGCCTCATGAGCGTCACAGGCGTGGCTTTTGTAGTCGCCGCCATCGTGGCGTCGTGGTGGGCGCGGCGGAGATACGGGGCCTAGACCCGCTCTTTCGTCTTGGTGAACCGGATCGCCGGGTTCCTGTCGGACACATAGCCGACATCCCACGCGTTCTTGGCAAGAAAGACCGGAGCGCCATCGAGGTCCTTGGCTATCGTGCTGCGGTTGGTCTCAAGGAAGGCATCAAACTTCGGGCGATCCTCGCTCGCCAGCCAGCGCGCCGCCGCCCATGGGCTTGCCTCGAAAAGGACTTCGAGATTATTCTCCGTCGCGATCCGTTCGGCCATAACCTCTATCTGCAGCTGGCCGACCGCGCCCACGATCATGTCCGAGCCAATCTCCGGCGTAAACAGTTGCGTGACGCCTTCCTCCGCCAGCCCTTCCAGCGCCTTGCGCAGGTGTTTGGACTTCATCGGATCCTTGGTGCGCACACGGCGCAGGATTTCAGGCGCAAAATTCGGAATGCCCGCAAACTGCACATTTCCGCTTTCGCTCAGCGCATCACCAACCCGTAGCTGTCCATGGTTCGGAATACCGATCACATCGCCGCCAAACGCCTCGTCGGCAATCTCGCGGTCCTGCGCCATGAACATCACCGGCGATGTGATGCCGATCTGCTTGCCAGACACGGTCTTCAATCGCATGCCCCGCTGGAACTTGCCCGATACCATGCGGAAGAACGCGATACGGTCGCGATGGTTGGGATCCATGTTCGCCTGGATCTTGAACACGAAGCCGGTGACTTCCTTGTTCTCCGGCCCCACCGAGGCGGGATTGCCCTTCACCTTCGCCTTCTGAACCCGCGGCGCAGGCGCCTCCTGCCAGATCGTGTCGAGCAATTCCTTCACCCCGAAATGCCGAAGCGCAGAGCCGAACACTACCGGCGTCATGTGACCCTCGCGGTAGGACTGATGATCGTAAGGCTTGCATACGCCCGCCGCCATCTCCGCCTGCTCGGCCATCTCCGCCTGCTCGGCTGCGTCCATCATCTCAACAAGGCGATCTTTGCCGACGCGCTCAGTCTTGAACTCGACCGATCCGTCATGCTGCACGATACGCTGGTAGGTGATGAACTCGCCATTGCGCAGGTCCTGCATCCCACGCAGGCGATCGCCCGAGCCTTGCGGCCAGTAGAGCGGCGATGCCGTCATCGCCAGCTTCTGCTCAATCTCGTCGAGCAGCTGGAACGGGTCCTGCGCCTCGCGGTCCATCTTGTTGATGTAGGTTATGATCGGAATATCCCGCAGACGACATACCTCGAACAGCTTCAGCGTCTGCGGCTCGATGCCCTTCGCGGCGTCCAGCACCATGATGGCCGAGTCTGCCGCCGTCAGGGTGCGATAGGTGTCCTCCGAAAAATCCTCGTGGCCCGGCGTATCCAGCAGGTTGAAGACGCAATCCTGATACTCGAAAGTCATTACCGACGCCGAAACCGAGATGCCACGGTCGCGCTCGATCTTCATCCAGTCCGACATGGTGCGACGGCGCTCGCCGCGCGCCTTCACGGCGCCCGCCATTCGGATCGCGCCGCCCGCCAGCAGCAGGTTCTCCGTCAGCGTCGTCTTGCCGGCGTCCGGGTGCGCAATGATCGCAAACGTGCGCCGCCGCGCTGCTTCTTCTTGGGGTGTCAGGGCCATGGGGCGGGGGCATACAGGGGAGCGCCGGAAAGGTCTACTGCGGCTAGGATTCCAAGTTCAACATGCTGTAAGTTCTCGCGGTTCCAGCAGGATCTGGCCATGAACCTCTTCTACTCGCCGACCTCGCCCTACGCCCGCAAATGCCGGGTCGTCGCGATCGAAAAGGGGCTTGCTCCGCAGCTTCGCATCATCCCCGCCTCGCCTATGTCCAATCCGCCCGAACTGCACGCCGCCAACCCACTCGGCAAGGTGCCCGCGCTCGTCCTTCCGGATGGCCGCTGCATCGTCGATAGCCGCGTCATCTGCGAATACCTCGACACGCAGACGGCAGACCCCCACCTCATCCCAACGGATGCCGCCGCCCGCATCGACTGTCGCACGCGCGAGGCGCTGGCCGACGGCATCGCCGACGCAGCCTTCCAGCGCACGATGGAGCGCCTCCGCCCCGAACCGCAGCGCTCGACTGACTGGAACACGCGCTGGACCAGCGCCATCCGTCGTGCCGTCGCGCACTTCGACGCCAACATCCCCGACCGTCCGCAACCGGACCTTGGCGACATCGCGCTCGCCTGTGCGCTCGCCTATGTCGACTTCCGCCACGCCGATCTCGCCTGGGACGCCGATGCACCAGCCCTGCGCGCGTGGCTCGCCACAATGCTTGCGCGACCCAGCCTCGCCGAAACCACGCCTCCCTCGACCTGACCGGAAGGTCTTTTCAGCCGAACCCGCTTGTGAGACCCGCTGATTGCGCCAACCCAACGGCGAGGGTCACGGCATTTCGCGCACAGGCTCGGTCAGGAAGTGCCGCCCGTCCCGATCCTCGATCTCGATCACCCAGAGGTCGCGGTCCGCGCTTCGCCGCTTTGCGATCAGCGCATCCACCCCCGCCTCATCATCCGCCCCTAGCCGCTCGAACATGCCCGGCCCCTCCGGATTGAACGCCGGCGCATACAGCTGCGCCTCACCCCTGGCGCGGGTCACCTTTACCATCACATCGCCGCGGTCCTCGTCCCCGCGATGGACGATGGTGGCGAACGCGCCGGCGCTGGTGGCGCGGCGCAACAGGGCCGAAACCCAGATATGGGCAGGAATCTCGCGAGGCATCGCGGGCTTTTACCACAAATTGGCAAGCTGGCGCCTCGTTTGCAGACATTTTGGAAGTACCGCGTAAACCATTTGGGCAATTGCCGTGATCGAGACCGCCATCGTGATCGCCAGCCAACCCACCGCCGAGGCCCAGCGGATCGGCGTCTACGTGCTCGCGGCGATCCTTGGCATGCTGGTTTGTGGCGTCATCTCCGTGTTCAAGGAGCTCCGCCACGAGACGGCTGACCGTCCGTAAACCCATCCTAAATCGTGCCAGCCTAGTGTGCGCTTATGCTGTCGCGTTTGCTTTCCCTGTCCCTCCTACCCCTCGCCATCGCGCCCATCGCGCTGGCAGACACCGCAGCCCTGCGCCGCACCTGGCTCGAACGCGTCGCGATCAGCGCCGCCGACAAGGCCTGCGCCCTGTTCTCCGACGGTGAACGCCTCGCCCTCCGCTCGGGGCTTTACCAGGTCGAGGGCGAACTCCTGCGCGCCAAACAGAGCCGCGCTGAAATGACCCGCCTTGCCGCAGAGGTGTCCGAGCGCGCGACATCCCTTGGCTGCGGCCATCCGGACGTCGTCTCGGTTGCTGCGACCGTACGCAGCAGTTTCCGCCAGTTCGCAAAGACCAGCTACATCGAATACCCCGCCGCCCGATCCACCTGGCTGGCCTCGCGCTCTGAGCACGACAAGTGGGCGACCAGCCAGACCGACAAGGCGTCGGGTCTAATCTTCGGCCTGCGCCGTACGCCGGGGAAGCCGGATGAATTCCGTCTCGCCGTGGCCATGCCTGCGCGCGGCGCGACGCCTGCCTCGGCGCAGCTAATATTCCGCGACACCGAGAAAATGCCTGACCCCTGGTTCGGGTCGCTGTCCGGCAAGGACGGCAAGCTTGCAGCGCCACCGCGCGCTACGTCGCGCCTTTTCTGGGCAGGCAAGGTCTTGGCAGGCGAGAACGAGGTCGGCGAGCCGATCTGGATCTTCACCTTCGAACCCGGCGCCATCGATCAGCTTGAACTGCTCGATCCACGCGAAGCTGTGCAGGTCAACCTGATGCCCGCCCCGCGCGCCAAGGATCAGGCCGTCCGGCAGGTTACATTCGAACTCGGCGACTTCCGCGCCGCCCGCGCCTTCGCAATGATCCCGAAAGCCGATTCTGCGCCCCCGCCTGTCGCCAAACCAACAGCACCAGCCGCCCATTGAATCGCTGAAGCAACGGTTTTTCACAGGCCGTCGTCGCACGGGCCATTGATCGCTGCGTGCACGCAGGCAAGATGCGCTCAATCGCAAACGGGCGCCCGCCATGGCCGACATCGTCAACCTCAACGACCGCCGCAAGCGCAAGGCGCGCGAGCAGAAGGAAACGGACGCCACAGCCAAACGCCTCCTCTTTGGCCGCACCAAGGGCGAAAAGCAGCGCGACACGAAGCAGAAGGACGCTGAAATCCGCAAGCTCGACGGCGCCAGGCGCGAACGCGACGACAAGACCGACACCTGATCGGGCCGCCGAGACTTCTCTAAAGTACGCTAAAGCTGCGATTACTGCTAAGCCTTCAGAATCGCCCTTGCGCCCGGTACGCCGCGATGAAGGGCGCATAGTCCGCAGGACTTGTCTCCGCGCGCAGCCCACCCTCCACAAAACTCACCCATGGCTGTGCGCTTCGTGTGTAGGTGTCGCCCACCGGCTGCACCCAGCTCGTGTCATCCAGCGTCCCACCGCGCAGGCTGTACACGCCCGTCGACGGGACGCCGCCATTCACGATCCGGGTCCCGCACGCGCCGCAGAACAGGCCGCACCGCGTCGATCCACGATCAGACACCCACTCCACATATGCCGCATCCCCGATGGTCAATCGAAACGACGCCTCCGCCACGATGACCGACACGTTGAACGCCGAGCCGCTGATCTTCTGACAGTTCGTGCAGTGGCAGTTGTAGATCATCACCGGCGCCGCTCTGACTTCGTAACGCAGCGCGCCACACATGCACCCACCCACCAGCGGCAAAGACGCCATCTCACCCTCCATAAACCAACAAGCCTGATATCACGCCGCAGTGTCGGAAGCTGTCAGCATTGCAGCGCACCATAACGCAGCGTCGGCGTCCTCTTTCGTCCTGCCATGATGCGTCGCGCCAGCGCCTCAATCCGGGCCAACGAATTCATAAGGTCGTGAGCGAAGACTGTTCCCGAGACCCGAGACGAGTGCCCGCCATATTGCGACTTGCGCACATCCCCACAAGCGTCACCATCGCGATGTTCGCGATCGTCCTCGCTGCGCCGCTGTTCGTGATCCTGTTCTTGCCAACGCTCGACTGAGCGAAGGGTGGCTTGTGAATTTCGCCGCTTCGCTTAGCGTGGGCGCACGGGGGAGATGGCAATGTTCGCAGGTCACTACGCAGCCGCGCTGGCGGCCAAGGCCGCCGAGCCAAAAGCGCCGATGTGGACGCTGGTCGCAGCAGCCCAACTTGTCGACATCGGCTGGGCAGCCCTCATCATGGCGGGGGTCGAACATGGCCGTATCGACCCAACACTCCCGGGCAGCGCATTCGTGCTCGAACACATGCCGTGGACCCATTCGCTGCCTGCCGCCATCGCTTGGGCGCTTGCCGCGACGCTGCTGTCGAAAACACTTCTGCGGCTCTCGACGGGAGCCGCCATTGCCATAGGCGCAGTTGTCTTCTCGCACTGGCTGCTGGACCTCATCGTCCATCGCCCCGATCTCGAACTCTATCCGGAGGGTCCGAAGCTGGGCTTTGGACTATGGAACATGCCAGTGCCCGAACAGGCGGTGGAGATCGGGCTCCTTGCCGTCACCGGCATGTTCTGGGCAGCCCAACGCACCCGCGCAGGGCTCGCAGCCTGGCCGGCGGCCGCGTTTGTCGCTTTGCTTGTCATCGTACAGATCATCGCGATGCTGCTCCCGCAGGAGGCCTCCGACAGCATCGTCGACGCCGCACCGTCTGCGCTCGCAGTGTACATCGTGCTCGCCTTGGTCGCGATCTTTCTCGACGGTCAGCGGGCGGCCAGGGCCTTACCCGATCGATAAGGTCTCATCGACCACGGCTAATCTGATCGAAATCATGCTCACCTACGCTGGCAGCGCTGTCAGGAGCGGGGAGCAGGGCTATGGCATTCGACAAACGCATGGCTGGTTCCGCCCCTTCGCCCTACACGCTCCCCTCTGAACACGGGGGAGCGGAGGCAGCTGCGCCTGTGCGGACATGCATCACCAACCCGGGCGCGATCGACAGCAAGTTCATCGGCCTCGCCGTCGGCATCGTCTTCCTCTCGGCTGGCGCAGCCATCGCCGTGCACGCACTCATGTCGATGGTCAGCGGCGCCAGCGTCCGCCCAATCGAACAAGTCATCGTAGGCGTCGACCACGACGCCATGCGCACGGCGCTGGCGCTTGAAGCCTTCCCGGACGAATCCGGCCGCGCCTTCATGACCAGCCTCGCCACCCATTTCCCGCAGCAGCATGAGCGCCTGCTCGACCAGCTCACCGACACCGCGGCCGCCGGCGGCGAGCGCGACGACCTGTTCCTCTCGATGACCGCCTGGACGATGGGCTTCGCCCCACAGCACATCAGCGCGCTCGGCCGCACAGGCGCGGAAGGCTTCGACAAATCGCTGGGCATCCTGAAGGACGCCATGCGGATGGTCGAATCCGAAACAGGAGGCTGCTCCATGAAGTCGCTCGAAGGCTTCATGCAAGGCCCCTCCAGGCTCGCCGATCTCAACCGCTAGGGCAGCGACGGATACCGCATGAGCATGCGCGCCGGCGCCACCATGGTCGCCCTTGTCGCCAGGAGCCGCAACGCGCCACCGGTCAACGCCATGATAACGCCGGACGACGAGAACGCGCTGCAGTCGACCTTCATGTCGATGATGTCCGACCCGCAGCTGATGAACCTGATCCAGTCCGCCATGAACCTCCGCTCGCAAGACATGCAGGTGGAGTTCGCGCAGAACATCAATGTCTGCAAGCTCGCGCGCACTCTCGTCATCAAGCTTGAAGGCCTGCCCGCGGGCACCAAGTCACGTCTGCTCGCGACCGCGCTATCTTCTGATTTCGGTGCGCTCGCCGGCAATCTTGGCAACCCCTTCGGCCCCGAGGCATTCAAGGGCATGCCGCCAGGCTTCGGCTCGACGCAGTTTATGCCGTAGGCCTCTACTGCTGTGCGGGCTCCACAAGTTCGCCACGAACCCAGCGTCCAGCCTGGATCACGCTGCCGTCAGGAGCCCACACAACACCCAAGCCCTGGCGGTTGCCGCCGGCCAGATCGCCTTCATAACGCTGGCCGCTGGAGTAGGTCAGCACGCCGCGCACCGCACCACCGGCGCCCACGCCTGAACCAGCAAGGTTGTCGCCGCTCTTCCAGTGCATGACGCCATGTCCACTAGTATAATCGCCGGAGTGTTCACCTTCGTAACGCGCTGCGCGCGCTGCCGCATTTCCTGGATTGTCGGCGAATTCGTAGACGCCGACGCCGGTGGCCTGCCCGTTGCGAATCTCGCCGCGATAGCGGTCACCCGTATTGGGCCCGGCGCCCCGCGTGCGTACGCCCAGACCATTTGGCGCGCCGGCGGAAATCTGCGCGACATACCTGTCGCCATTTGCTCCCGTGATGGTCTGCGCGTCTTCCAGCGCGTCGGCTGACTGCGCGACCTGCCGCGCCGCAGTCGCACGCTCCACCGCGATTGTCTGTGCGCGCCGCGCCGCCTCGACCACAGCGTGCGTCTCGGCAGGCAACTGCTCGATGCTGAACGGCGCCGGACGGCTAAACTTGGCGATCAACGCCTCCGCATTCGGCGCGCGCGCACCGCTCGGGTGGCCCGCAAGATAGGCGCGGTATCCCGCCAGCGGCCCGTCCCGCTCCGCGATCGCCCACGCCTCGACCTCCTCGGCAATGCGGCTCTGCTGCGCCGCCGCAAGCGGGTCCGCCCCTGGCTCGCTGACGACAACATCTGCCGCGCGTACAGCCGCTGCGCTCGCCTTGGGTGTCGCTCCCGTATTGCGAACCGCCGCTACAAAGGCCCGCAGGTCAAGCGGCGTCGCCGAGCCGAGCGAAGGCGACGGCTTCCGGTTCGACTGCGCAAAGGCGCGCATCGCCTGCGTCGTGGCCTCGTCGGCCTTGCCCGTCATCTCACCATCATAGAGCTGGAGCGCAGCCAACCCACGCTGAATCTCCTCGATCGCCTGCGAGCGCTCCGCGCCAAGCGCCACAATCCGCTCCTCCGCAGAGCGACCCATTGCGCCGGGCACAACAGCTGCCACCGGGAATGCCTGAAGGTAGGCGCGATAGGCCGCCTCACTGTCTTCCATGACGGCCTTGACCCACGCCTGCGCATCCAGCACGCGCAGCGTCGATCGGGCCGTCTCGGCCGTGCTCGCGCGCGGAAATGCCGACACGTGATCGCGCAGCGCCTCCGCATCGCGGGGATCGACCCTACGCCAGTCCTCGCCGGACTCAGCCATATCCTCGAACGTCCCCGTCGCGGGGGCCGCGTTCGCGGTCGTCACCTCCGCCACCCTCTGTACCGGGATACTCGTGTCGGCCCGCCCCTGAGGCGCCTCGTCGCCGCGCCAGCCGAAAGGATCGACCAGCCACAAACCGACGCCTGATCCGATCAGCGCAACCGCTGCGACCATGGGTATGGCTGCAAACGAGCGCTGTTGCTTCTGATGGCGCGGTTCGGAGCTGGAGCGCCGCCCGATCAGATCAGAATCGTCCGGTCGCTCGTCGCGCCGCTCCTGGGGCACCCGATAGACGGACCCGGCAAGCCGCGGTCCACGTCCGGATTCTGAGCGATCAGCATATCGCGTCGTGTCGCTTTCGGCATAACGCGGCGAAGGTGGCGGATCGTGGCGCGGCTGCGGCTGCGGCTGCGGTGGCACAGCCGCCTCGCGCTTCGGCGCAACAGCTGCAGGGAGTTTGGCCCGATCACCGGCGCGACTGCGCAGCATCGCTGTCAGCCGCCGCCAGTTGGGATCGTCCGGATCGCCGTTCCACTTGCTGAGGTCCACCGTGTCCAGCTCGTCGAACGGGCGCGGCGGCGCCTCGCCATCGATGCGCGCCTGGATCAGCTTGTTCTTGTAGAGCCCGGTCGCAGCTTCCGAGCGCACATACTCAGACCGCCGCGCACTGTCAGACCACAGCACCAGCACGGCCTTGGACCAGCCCAGCTTGAGGTCTGCAATCGGGCTCAGATCGGGCTTGGGCTCGGCCGGATCCATCCAGCTGTCCCAGCCCTCCTGACGGAGCAGCTCGCCCAACACCCGGAGCCGATCCCGGTCCTGGCGTGCGTATGCAACATATACGTCAGTCATGGCCGCCCCTCTGGGCCGCCCCCGCTTTCACGCTCCTATCAGAGCAATCGCCGCTTGGGGAGATGCGCCAGACAAGCGCAAGACGGCAAAATCAGAGATTTGCCGAGGACTTTGTCGCATTCGCTTCCGGAAAGAACACCGCAATGCGGGTTCCACCAGCTTCGCGGGGCTCGATCGTAAGGGCTCCACGATGCAGTTCGGCAAATGCGCGCACCACTGATAGCCCAAGTCCTGCGCCCTTCTGCTTCTTCCCGGCCTCGCCCTGCTCAAACGCACGTGACAGCCGCTTAAGCTCCTCGGGGCTGATCCCGACGCCCGTGTCGGACACTGCAAGCACAGACCCGCCTGGGACTTCCTCGGCAACAACGACGACTTCGCCCCCGGCCGGGGTGAACTTCAAGGCATTGGAGATCAGATTAAGCGCAATCTGGCGCACGGCTTTCGAGTCGGCGAACGCCTCGGCATCCTCAGGACCATCGCACACCAAGTCGACCCCCTTCCGGCGCGCCTCGTCCATCATGAACCGGACGGCGTCGTCCGCGAGGTCGGAAAGACTCACGATCTCAGGATAGATCTCGTACTTGCCTGCTTCGAGCCGTGCGAGGTCCAGAACATCGTCGATGATCAGGGTCAGGTTCCGCCCACCCTCGTGAATGAGCTCGGCATACTCCTGATACCGTTCCGGCAGCGGGCCAAACACGCCGCTGCGCATCATTTCGGCGAATCCCACGATCGCGTTCAGCGGCGTGCGGAGCTCGTGGCTAGTCTGTGCGAAAAAAGTCGTGCGCGCTTCCAGCTGATGCTTCGCCGTTTCGGCTGCCTTCCGCGCTTCCAGCGCAACCTGCGCAGCCTTGCGCAACCGGATTTCCAGCTGAACCCGAAGGGTCGCATCGTGCACATCAAATGGCGCCACGCGCAGCGGCTCCCGAGGCTCCCTGACGCGCAACGCTGCGATGATCGCAGTCGCCGCGAGCAGGACGAGGCCAGCCATTCCATAACTTGTGGTCAGGATCATTGCGTCATGCGCGTGCAGCCAGCTCCCGTTCGAACCGGCGACGACGCCTATCGTCAAGCCAAGGATCGCAAATCCAGCGATCTCGATCGTCAAGCGCCCCCTGCCTGACGCCCAGGCAACACCAATCGCAACCCCGTATATGACGATCAACGCCGACACGCCGCCCGTGCTCGCCGCGCCCGCTGTTGCGAGGGCGATCCAGAGTGCTGATTCAACTTCGACAGCCTGCGCGTCCGACGTGGAGCCCCGCATGAAGGCGCCAACGAGGGGCGGCAGAACCGCACACACGAACACAAGCGCGCTGAGCCAAAACGGCACGCCGAGCGCCAAACTCCATGCGCCAGCGATGGTTACCAGCCCAAGCCAGATACCGCCTGGTCCTGTCACGGGCAGCCCGCGATCAAGATACTGCTTGAAGGGTTGGTCGGCATGCCGCATCCTAACGCGTCATCAATGAATTCGGTCACAACCTCGGTAGGCTAAGCACAAAGCGGGCCGCGGATGCTCCAAGGGGCGGTCTGGGGGGCTCCGGTGCAAAGGATTGTCGGGAGGTTCCATTGCATACGCGGACCAAACTTTGCGCAGTTGCGCTAGTACTTGCAATCGCCGCTCCGGTAGCGGTCAGCCAGGTGTCGCCTGAAGCCGCCCCAGCCGGCCGGATCCTGCCCACCACTGCGGCGACCTATGCCGACTATCAGGCCAGGGTCTCCGACATCATGAGTAAGGAGCTCGGCGGCGCCGCCGAGCTCGAGAAGGCGATCGACACGTTCGGCGCCCCGAACGTCGGCCAGCTCTCGGCAGGCTGGATCTCCTACTCTGGCATCCTCGCCGCGCAGCACCCTGACTTCGTCAAGGAAGTCCGCAACATCGACAACTACTATGGACGCGAGCGCCTGATGCTCGGCCTCGAGCGCGACCTCGGCTACGCCCGCACGCTGAAGGGCGGAGAGCAGGCGCTCCAGAACGTCCTCGCCGCCAACACGCGCGACACCAGCCGGCTGTCGAGCGCCGGCGCCTTCGTCAAGGAACAGTCCTACAAGCTGCAGAAGGTCGGCTGGGGCAAGGAGCGGGTGAAGAATCCCGACGCAATCCTCAGGTCAATGAAGACCTCGACCCAGGCCTCCAAGCCGATCACCGATGCAGTCTCGAAACTCTTCGCCGGCCCTGATCTCGACGCGATGCTCACCACCATCGCCGTCTCGCCGACCACCGCCGACAGCCTGTGGGACAAGTTCTCGGTCATCGCCGTGAACGCGCCGGGCAAGGCCCTCAGCAATGTCTCGCCAGTCGCCGTCGCACAACAGGACCTCAAGATCGCACCGCAGTTCAACGGCACGGCCAACCGCATGGTCACGCTGGCCGCGCTCCACGCGATCGACGCCGAGAAGACCAATGGCGAGCAGGTGAAGGCCACGATGGCCGACCCGATGTCGCGCCAGTGCCTGGAAGAAGCGCAACAATATCTCTATGGCTGCGTCTCCACCGCCTACACCCGCTACGAGCTAACCTTCTGTCTCGCCCGCCACGGCCTGCGGTTCGAGAACGACAAGGTCCGCTCGATGGGAAGCTGCTTCGCCGAGATCTCGAAATAGTCTGACCTGCCCAAGACAAGAAGCCGCCCCGGTCGCAAGGCCGGGGCGTTTTGCTTTTGGGTCCTGCGCGGATCAACTACGTCGAAAGAGCCAGTTGCCCTCCGCCGCCAAACAAGCCATCTCCCCCCGATGACCGTCGCCGACCAAGCCGCCTCACTACGCGAAGACTTCGCCTTTCTCGATGAGTGGGAAGCGCGATTCACCCATCTCATCGACCTTGGCAAATCACTGCCGCCGCTGCAGCCGGACGAATACTCCGAGGCCAACAAGGTGCGTGGCTGCTCTAGCCAGGTCTGGCTCGTCGCCGAACCCTCGCCCGAAAGTCCCGGAGCCATCCGCTTCCGCGGCGGCTCAGACGCGATGATCGTCGCCGGACTCGTCGCCATGCTGCTGCACCTGTTCTCCGACCAGCAGCCCGAGGACATCCTCGCTTTCGACGCACCTGCCTTCATGCGCGAGATCGGCGTCGCCGACGCCCTAACGCCGCAACGCTCCAACGGCCTAGCCTCCATGCTCCAGCGCATCCGCGTGCACGCGGGCGAGGCGTAGGTTCGAGCAACGCCAACGCGCGCTCACCTCCACTCACGATAAGCATCCGCCGGCGCATCCAGCGCCTGCGCCTTGTCCGCCGCATGTCACGCAACACCCAGGCTCATCCCCGGATGCGCAAGCGGGCTGTCACAAACCTAACCTGCGTTGTCACAAATTACCCACAGAAACCTGTTATACCTCTGATTTATTGTTATTTTTTATTCACAACCTTCACCACTTGCGACCGTCACAAATGATTTGCAGAACCGGTGATACAGGCTTTCGGTATTCGCGCGCCGGCCACAAGGCCGAGGGAGCCTCGTCCGTGCTGATCCAGCTCGCCCGCCGCCTCGTCATAGCGCTGGCCGCTACCGTGCTCGTCGCCGCGCCAGCCTTGGCGCAAGACATTACCGGCGCCGGTGCCACCTTCCCCGCGCCGATCTATTCCAGCTGGGGCGAGGACTACGCGAAGGCCGGCGGCTCGCGCCTTAATTACCAGGCCCTCGGCTCAGGCGCAGGCGTGACCCAGATCATCAACCGCACCGTCGATTTCGGCGCCTCGGATTCCCCCGTCGCGACCGAGCGGCTGGAAAAGGAACAGCTCCTCCAGTTCCCCGCCGTCATCGGCGCCGTCGTGGTGATCGTGAACGTGCCCGGCGTCGACGGCACGAAGATCCGCCTCACCGGCGAAGCGCTCGGCGAGATCTATGTCGGCCGTATCCGCCTGTGGGACGATCCGAAGATAACCACGCTCAACCCCACGCTGAAACTGCCGAGAATCCCGATCTCGCCCGCCTATCGCGCGGACTCATCCGGCACCACCAGCATCTTCACCAAATACCTCTCCAGCGTCTCGCCCATCTTCAAGGAGCGCACCGGCGCGGGCAACTCCGTCGCATGGCGCACGGGCCTCGGCGCGCCAGGCAATGCAGGCGTCGCCGCCGCCGTGAAGAACATCAAGGGCGGCATCGGTTATGTCGAATTCGCCTACGCCGCCGAGAACGGCATGCAGGCGCTGCAACTCGCAAACGGCTCGGGCAAGTTCGTGACACCCACCGTCCCCGGATTCCTGCAAGCCGCAGAACAGGCGGACTGGAACAACGCAAAGAACATGGCTGCCACAATGCTCAACATGCCAGGCGACAATTCCTGGCCCATCGTCTCGGCCACCTACATCCTTGTGCCACGCAACCCGAAGGATCCGGCCCGGACCCAGAGCGTGCTGAAATATGTCGACTGGTCCTTCCGCAATGGCGCAGCTACCGCCGACCGCCTCCACTACATCATGTTGCCCACCGCGGTGCAGGACCGCGTCCGCGCGCAGTGGGCCACACTCACTCCCGCCGGCAAGCCGCTCTGGCCGGCAAACTGAGGTCCCCATGAACACCCCCGCCACCCCGGCGATCGGCGCCCGCAAGATCCACCCCGCCGACACCACCTTCCGCCTAAGCCTCCATGCAGCCGGCGCCATCGTGGTGATCGTGCTGCTCTCGATCCTCGCCATCATGTTCATGGGCGGCAAGCTCGCCTTCGACACCTTCGGCCTTGGCTTCATCTGGGGCACGGAGTGGAACCCCGTCACGCAGATCTACGGCGCGCTGCCCGCCATCACCGGCACGCTGGTCACCGCAATCCTCGCTCTCTGCATCGCCTGGCCCATCGGCTTCGGCATCGCCTTCTTCCTCACCGAAACCTGCCCCGAAAAGCTCCGCACCCCTCTCGGCGTCGCCATTGAACTGCTCGCGGCGGTGCCCTCCATCGTCTACGGCATGTGGGGCTTCTTCGTGCTAGCCCCTTTCATGTCGGAATACGTCCAGCCCTGGCTGACGAACACCTTCCTCTGGATCCCACCCATCGGAGACAGCTTCTTCTGGTTCACCGCCCCCCCCATCGGCGTCGGCATGCTCACGGCCGCACTGATCCTCGCCGTGATGATCCTGCCCTTCATCGCGGCCACGACGCGCGACGTGCTGCTCTCCACGCCGCAGCTGCTGAAAGATGGCGCCTACGCCATGGGCGCCACCCGCTGGGAGGCGCTCACCGGCGTCGTCATTCCCGCTGTGCGCGGCTCACTCTTCGGCGCCGTGTTCCTCGGCCTAGGCCGCGCGCTGGGTGAAACCATGGCTGTCGTCTTCGTCATCGGCAACGCCATCCGCATGCCCGACAGCCTCATGGCCCCCTCGGCAACCATCGCCTCCGTTGTCGCCAACAACTTCCCCGAGGCCGAACCCGGCACACTCGACCTCGCCGTGCTGCTCGCCCTCGGCTTCATCCTGTTCGTCGTCTCCTTCGGCGTCCTCGCTGTCGCTCGCCTCCTCCTCCGCCAGGAGCGCATGTCGTGAAACAGCTCACCGCCGCCACCCGCGCCCGCTATTTCCGCCGCCAGTTGGTCGACCGCATCATGGGAGGGCTCTGTATCGCCGCCGCCGGCGTCGGCCTCATCCTCCTTGCGCTCATACTGTGGATGCTGTTCTCAAACGGTCTCGGCGGCCTCACGCTCGATGTCTTCACCAGGCCGATGTCCCAACCGGGCTCGGGCGGCGGCCTCGCCAACGCCATCGTCGGCTCGCTGTTGCAGGTCGGCGTCGGCGCGATGATCGGCGCGCCGCTCGGCATGATGGTCGGCGTCTACCTGTCCGAGGTCGGCAAGGGCTCGCGCTTCGCCTCCGTCGTGCGCTTCGTGAACGACATCCTGCTGTCCGCGCCGTCCGTGCTGATCGGCCTGTTTGTCTACCAGATCGCCGTCCTGCCTTTCGGCGGCTTCTCGGGTATCGCTGGCTCGATCGCGCTAGCCCTCATCGCCATGCCCATCGTCGCACGCACCACGGAAGACATTCTCCGCCTCGTGCCGCAGGCCTATCGCGATGGCGCCATCGCCCTCGGTAGCCGCGAGAACGAGGTCGTTCGCAAGGTCGTTCTCCCCGCAGCATTCGGCGGCATCCTCACCGGCGTTCTCCTGGCCGTCGCCCGCATCGCTGGAGAGACCGCGCCGCTCCTGTTCACCTCCCTCGGCAACGACGTCTGGTCGACCGACATGACCCAGCCGATGGCCAGCCTGCCGATGGCGATCGTGCGCTATTCCAACACGCCATATCCAGAATGGGTCTCGCTCGCCTGGACCGGCGCCATGCTCATCACGGTGGGCGTACTTGTCCTCAACATTGCGTCACGCTTCTCTTACGCGGCCGTCGCCGGAAAGCAGGGGGGCTGATATGGACGCCGCCATGACCACCGACACCCAGCAGCCCACCGCACGCCCGTCGCGCACGATGCCCATGGCCGCGCCCGCGGTCACGTCGACAAGCGCCGCAGCCGCCCCCACACGGATCAGGCTTGAGCACATCAATGCCTTCTATGGCCAGAAGCAGGCGCTGTTCGATGTCAATCTCGACATCCCAGACAACACCGTAACCGCCTTCATCGGTGCCTCGGGCTGCGGCAAGTCCACGCTGCTGCGTTGCCTCAACCGCATGAACGACACCATCCCCGGCGCGCACGTCGACGGCGCAATCCGGATGGATGGCACGGACATCAACTCGCCAGAGATCGATCCTGTGCAGGTCCGTACCCGCATCGGCATGGTGTTCCAGAAGCCGAACCCGTTCCCGATGTCGATCTACGACAACATCGCCTATGGTCCCCGTACCCACAAACTCTATGGCTCCAAAGCCGACCTCGACGAACTCGTCGAGAGATCGCTGCGCCGCGCCGCCCTCTGGGACGAAGTGAAGGACCGCCTCAACAAGTCCGGCCTAGGCCTCTCTGGCGGCCAGCAACAACGCCTCGTCATCGCACGAACGCTCGCCGTCTCGCCGGCGGTCATCCTGATGGACGAACCCTGTTCCGCTCTCGACCCCATCGCCACCGCCCACATCGAGGCGCTGATCGATCAGCTGCGCGAACACACCTGCATCGTCATCGTCACCCACTCGATGGCGCAGGCCGCACGCGTCTCGCAACGCACAGCATTCTTCCACATGGGGAAGCTGATCGAATCCGGCTCAACCGACCAGATCTTCACCATGCCGAAGCTCGACCAGACTCAGGACTACATCACGGGCCGCTTCGGCTGATCGCCGATACCGGAAAGATCCGCGTCTTCGTCGTAGATGCAGAGTGGCATCCTGTGCTCGCGACCGCTTATGCGCCCACACGCCGGGTCGGCATCCATCCGCCCCTTCCTTGCAGTGCGGCCCCGCCCCAAGGAAACGCCAGATCCGCAGTCATGCAGTTTGCTTGCCCTGCTTCACGCTTGTTGATCCTGGTCAACCGGCGATCGAAGCCGCGGCCTAGGGTGACGCTCGCAGCAGGAGGAACGCTCCGTGAGCTACCGCAACATTATCGTTCTCGTTGATGAAACAGCGACGTCGGCCCCACGCATCGGCGCCGCCATAGACCTCGCCGCACGTTTCGGCGCCTCTCTCACCGGCATGTTCCTGAAGTCAGGACACATACCCGCTTTCGTTGTCGGCGACGCCTTCACCGCCGTCACAACCTTGCAAGCCTATGTTGAAGAGCGGGACGAGACGGTCGCCCTCGCAAGCGCCAAGGCGCGCAAGGGGTTTGAAAGCGCGGCGACTGGCGGCGGCATTCGTCATGATTGGATCGAGGTCGATGGCGATGACGAACAAGCCGTCCTTGCTGCAGTGCGGCGGTTCGACCTGACCGTCTTCCCGCAGGAGGCCACGTCCAGTTTCGGCACGCACGCCATCAGCGCGGCGACGGTAGGCATAGGCTCAGGCGCTCCGGTTCTGATCCTTCCCGAGCGCGGCTATCCCATGCCGTTCGGCGCAAAGGTTCTCGTCGCCTGGAAGGAGTCCCGGGAATCTGCCCGCGCCGTTCGCGACGCCATGCCCTTCCTGTCGGCCGCCAGCGAAGTCCATTTTCTTTGCGTCGCCCCCGACGCCGAACCGCATTTCGACAATCTGCAGCGGCAGAACCTCGCCATTCACGGCTGCGCCGACATCCACATGCACGTCGATAATCACACCGACCAACCGATCGCAAATGCGATCCAGCGTCATGCCGGCAGGGTCGGCGCAGATCTCGTGGTCCTCGGCCTCTATGGACACTCGCGCATGCGCGAACTGCTGCTGGGCGGTGTCAGCCGCGACATGCTGGAGTCCATTCACCTGCCGCTTCTGGTGTCCCACTAACGCTTGACGGCCCGCGCCCCCGGGCGGCAGATGCCGCTCCCGACCGGAACGCATGTCACCAAGGAACCTGCCCAATGCCGCAAAAGGAAATGCGTATTGTTCCGAAGCCCCCAGCCGACGCGATCGTGCTCGCGCCGGAGACAGGCAAGCTGGCCCTCGAAGGCAAGGGCGGCGACACCTATCGCTGCGGTGCCTGCAAGACGCGTCTGATGGACAATGTGAGCCACATGGACGTCTTCCACGGCGAGCCCTTCGACGCCGTGAAATGCCCGAAATGCGGTAAGTTCAACGGCCTGCCCGAAGACGACCACCATCATCATTGATGGCTTCAAGGGGGGGGGGGGCCAGCCGGAGCCGGGTTCCGCCCCCGATTCCGGTCTGTTCCCTCTCCGATTCCTGCGCGTTTCAGCGTTCTGTGGATAAGCCAGACATGTGGATAACTCAGGCCGGCGCGAACTCGCGGTCGCGCCGCAGCGAAAGATCAACCCGCATCGCCGCCCGATCCGGATCAATAGCGGCTTCCGCCGGCAGATAACGGTCGTGGCAAAGCACGAGATCCGCCTCGACGCCATTCGACGACATCGGCAGCCGCAACCAGTAGTGCATCGACCCGTCAGCCAGCCGCGTTGCGCCCGAAACCGGCATCTCACGCAGCAACGAACGTGTCGCCAGCTCGGCCCACATCGCGCCGTCACGGCAGGCGTCGATCTGGTCCGCCGTCTTCCCCCGCGCCTCGCAGCCGAACACCGTCTGCAGGCCAGTACCTGCGAGACGGAAACGGAACTGACCGCCATCCTCGAAGCTCAGGATCGAGACATAGGCCAGCTCGCGGTTGATCGAGGAAATATCGATGTCCCCGCACGTGATGAAGTTGCGCCCCCGCAACCGCTTGCGCCATGACTCAAGCACCTTCGTCTGCCCCATCGGGGCAGCAGCAACATGATCAAACGACATTCTCAGCCCCTTGAATCTATCACGGAACGGACCGAACCACGGCGTCCGCAAAGACTTCTGTTTTTGAACAGGACCCGTCAGGCCAGCCCGACCCCCGGGTCTTCTACTGAGGGAGCCACTCCCTGCACGCACGCGCGACTCGAAGCAGCCCAGTGATCCGCATCACTGTCCCGTAGCGTGATTCGGTTCGCGGGCTCAGGCAAGGCCCTGCACGAACCAATTCTTCATATGCATCAACAAAGTCCAAACAGTGTGTCTTGTTGCGGACACGACTCGAATGCCTGCGACTTGGAGTCATTCAAGAAAACAAGCGTTGCGCGCTACTTCTTCATCAGCCCGAGGCCCATCTTCCTGGCGAGGTCCGAGCGCTGCTTCGCATAGGCAGGCGCCACCATTGGATAGTCTGCCGCAAGGCCCCACTTCTCGCGATACTCCTCGGGCGACATATCATAGCGCGTACGCAGGTGGCGCTTCAGGGACTTGAACTTCTTGCCATCCTCCAGGCAGACGATGTGATCGTCGGTCACCGACTTCTTCACCGAAACAGCGGGCTTCAGCTCCACCCTCGGCTCGGCAGCCGGCGCGCCCTGGATCTCGGCCAGCGTTGCGTGCACACGCTCGATCAGGCGGGGAAGCTCGACGACAGGAACCGTATTGTGCGCCACATAGGCGGAGACAATATCCGATGTGAGTTCGATAAGACTAGAACGGGACCGCGCTTCCGTATCCATGTGCAACGTTGCTTCCCGACAGTTTGAATCGCTCTGCTGAACACCATTACTGCCCCGATACTCTGTGAATTCACCGATTCTGTAAATGCCAGCCTGAACAGACACGCGGCATTGCGAGAATTTCCGACGCAACTTCTAGGCAAACAGGGAAATCGCCAAAACAATACCCAGTATTGCAAGGGTCAGCACCGCGGTTGCGCTTAGCGGAACCCTGGCCGCGACCCACCCTTCCCGTCCGAAGACCTGCCGGGCCGCCAGCTGCACCGATCCGCCAGCCGCCCCGATGGGGCCTGACACGACCCGCCCCGCCTTACGCACCCGCTTCCCGACAGCGCTCGCCACCACCGGCCAGCCCCGACGCCAGAACCACTCAACATCGATGATCAGCCCCGGCTTCTCGGCCGGATACCAGCGCCGCCACTGCAAGAGCATGAAAGCCAGCGCCGCGAAAACCAGAAGCTGCAACTGCTGCAACACATGCCCCGCCGTCCACAGGTCGGTCGCCAGATACTCCATCGCAGCCTCCTGATACGGGAGGAACTGGTAGAGCCAGCCGGGTGACACTCCGACGAGAATGCACAACGCCGCCGCCGCCCCCATTGCCAGCAACATGTTGAACGGCGCCTCCTGCGGACGCCTGCCGCTGTCATGGCTGAAGAAGGCGAAGTACGGGATCTTGATCCCCGAATGCTCGAGCACGCCCGCCGACGCAAACAGCAGCGCGATCCATACAATGAACAGCGTCGGGTCAGCATGACTGGCCGACATCACCATCGACTTCGCGACGAAGCCCGAGAACAACGGCAGCGCCGAAATCGACGCTGCGCCTACCAGACAGAACAGCGTGGTCCACGGCATCGTCCGATGCAGCCCGCCCAGCTGGCTCGCCTTGGTCGTACCCGTCCGATAGAGCACAGCGCCCATGCTCATGAAGAGCAGCGCCTTGTACATGATGTGCGCAAACGCATGCGCTGCCGCGCCATTGACCGCCAGCTGCGTACCGATGCCGACCGCGCACACCATGAACCCGACCTGGTTGTTGAGGCTGTAAGCCAGCACCTTCCGAAGGTCATTCTCGATCACCGCGAAGAAGACCGGGAACACGGTCATCAACGCGCCGATCCAGATCAGCCACTCGAGACCCGCGAAGTAACGCGCCAGCGCATACACGGCGAGCTTGGTCGTGAAGGCCGACAGAACAACCGCGCCCGTCTCGGAGGTCCGGGGATAGGCGTCCTGCAGCCAGTTGTGAACCATCGGGAATGCCGCCTTTATCCCGAAGCCTGCGAGTATAAGAACGGCGCCCGGCGCATTGATGTCCATCACGCCAACCGGTAAGCTGGCCTGGCTCGGTGCAATCAGCGCGAACTGCGTATCCCCCGTCGCTGCGACATACATGCATATCCCCGCAAGAACGAGCATGCCCGAACCTATCTGGAAGACGAGATAGCGCACAGCCGCCCGCACGCTCTCCGCCCCGCGCGGCGCAAGTATCTGGAACACCGACGCGATCGCCGTCAGCTCCCACGCGATGAACAGGCTGATGAGATCGCCGACGAACACAGCGGTTACCGCTGCGCCGGCATAGAGCATCGCCGTTGAATCCTGCAGCGCATCGCGCCGGTGAAGCGAATACACGCCCACCAGCGCAGATGCGATGATGAAAGCGAGGCCAAACACGAAGGACAGACTGTCCGGCCGATATAGCACCAGCTCCGGTCCAAGGAACTGCACAGTCTGCAGGTTGATGCTCAGCCCCTCAGCCGAGATCAGCGCAATGAGTGCGACCAACGGCCCACCCACCATCAGGATGGCGCGCGAGGCGACATCGCGCGCAAACGGAAGCATCAGCGCAGCGGCAAGAATGAAGAAACCGGGATTGGTATTGGCCAACAAATCGGCGAGGCGTTCAATCGTCACGACCCGCCTCCCCGCCTCGACTATCGTAGTAACCCTCGGAACGGCGCAGCATCTTGCCAAGCGGCCAGCCGCTCAGCACGGCAAACACAAATGCCAGAAAACCGAACATGCCCTGAAAACCGGGCGCGTAGGTCACGTCCTTGATCGGACGGAACGCCAGCCAGATCTCCAACCCGATCAGCGCAGCGCCGGTCACGAGCAACGACCACGCGAGCATGGTCTTGAACAACGGTGTCCGCATCCACGAGAAAAGCAGGACCGACAGCGGATGCTCGCCCGGCTCGCCCACCACCGGCTCCTTCTCCTCACTCATGGCGCAACCTCGATGAGCGTGAAGGCGCCGAGCGGTTCGAGGTAGTTGGCGATGAACTCGGCCGCGATGAACAGTCCGAGGCATCCGATCGCCGTAACGCCCGCCGCAGTCAGCACCGTACCAGGCGCACCGCCCGGCCGCGTAAACTCAGGGCCCTTGACGCCTGCTGGCGCGAACAATGCGTTGAATGCCACGGGAAGGAAGTAGGCGACGCTCAGTAGCGAAGACACAATCATCGCCGTTGCCGTCAGCCACTCGCCTGAGCCGAACGACGCATCCACCAGGAGGAATTTCGACCACATCCCGCCCATGGGCGGCAGACCGATCACGGACAGCGACGCCATGAACAAGAAGGTGAACAGGATCGGCATCCGCCGCCCCGCCCCGCCCATTTCAGAAACTTTCACGGCCCCGGTCGCGACATAGATAGCGCCCGCGCACATGAAGAGCGTGATCTTGGCAACCGCATGCACAACCATATGCAGCCCGCCAGCCACGAGCCCCGACGCGAAAGGCAGCATCGCAGCCGACGTGATATAGGCAAGCTGCCCAACCGTCGACCAGGCCAGCCGCGCCTTGAGATCATCCTTGCTCAGCGCGACCAGCGAAGAGATCACGATCGTCGCCGCAGCGAGCCAGAGTATCCAGGTCGCCGCCGGCAGCGCCGTGATCAGCTCTGGACCAAAGATATAGGCGGAAATCTTGAGGATGGCGAACACGCCGGCCTTCACCACTGCCACGGCATGCAGCAAAGCAGACACTGGAGCTGGCGCCACCATCGCCTCCGGCAGCCAGCGATGCAACGGGATCAATGCCGCCTTCGCTGCGCCGAACACGAGAAGAAGCAGAAGCACATTCGCGATCACCGTGCTCGTCGTCCCCGGCAGCAAACCACCCGGCGTGAACGTGGTCGAGCCCGCCACGCTCGCAACCCCGATAATGCCCGGCAGGAAGAGAACAACCGACGCGCCCACGAGCGTACCGAGATAGATGCGCCCCGCCCGTCGTGCCGCTTCATTGCCCTTGTGCGTCACAAGTGGATAGGTCGCCAGCGTCAACAACTCGTAGAAAATGAACAGCGTGAAGAGGTTTGCCGCCATGGCGACGCCCATCACGCCGAACATCGCCAGCGCGAAGCACATATAGAACCGCGTCTGGTTCGCCTCACGGGCTCCGCGCATGTAGCCGATCGAGAACAACGAATTCACCGCCCACAACACGCTGGCCATAACGGCGAACAGTGCGCCTAGCGGCTCCACACGGAAGGCAATCTCCAGCCCCGGCATCGGCTGTGCGATAACCATCTCGGGCGCATCGCCCGCGCCGACGCGCATGAACATCGAGATCGTGATGATGCAAAGCCCGACGCAAGCCACCAGCATCAGCGTCTCGCGCACATCTGGCATACGCCCGACGGCATAGCTCACCGCAGCCGAAAACAGCGGCAGAGCCAACGCAAGCAGGATCAGCAGCTCGCCACTGCTCATGGCGCCTCCCCCATGAGCACAGAGGCGCTTGCATTCGCCAGGCTTGCCGGCAGCGTCGCATCAACACCGAACCACAGCGACAAGCCCGAAAAAACGAACAACGGAACGAGCACCCCAACCGGCGCTTCACTCGCCCGCTCCGCGCCCCGGACAGGCGCCCGGAAGAACATCGCCTCCAGAATCCGGCCAACATAGATCAGCGTCAGAAGCGAGCCGATCGCCAGGACGACGACGATCCAGATTTCTCCAGCCTGCAGCGCAGAAGAGACAAGCGACCACTTCGCAAGAAAGCCCATCGTCAGCGGCGCGCCCACAAGGCTCGCCGCACCGACAGCGAACGCAGCCGCCGACCACGGCGCCTCGCGCGCGATGCCGGAAAAGTCCTCCACAGTCCGCGCTCGCACGCTGATCGCAAAGGCGCCGACAGCCATGAACAGCGCACCCTTCATCAGAGCATGCGCGACAAGGTAGAACACGCCGGCGGACAGCCCCGCTGTCGTGGCCAGCGACGCGCCGAGCAGGATGAACCCGACCTGCGCCACAGACGAGAAGGCGAGGATCCGCCTCACTTCCCTCTCGAAGATCGCCTGCATGGAACAGATGATCACCGCCGCCGCCGCGAGCGGCGCCAGTATCCAGCGCAGAAAATTCTCGCCGAATTCGCCTTCGGGAAACACACCGAAGACAAACCGGATGATGAGATAGATCGCAGCCTTGGTCGCAGTCGCCGCAAGGAACACAGACACGAGGCTCGGCGCACCCGCATACGCGCCAAGGAGCCAGCCATGGAGCGGGAACATCGCCGCCTTGACGCCCAGCCCGGCCACGATGAAGGCGAGCCCAGCCTGCACCGCCGAATTATCTCCCAGCGCCGCCAGCCGCGGCGCCATGTCGGCCAGGTTGAGCGTGCCAGTCGCCGCGTAGAGAAAGCCCACCCCAAGCACATACAGTGTCGCGCCGACGGTGCCGAAGATCAGATAGTTGAACGCCGCCGGCAGCGCGCGCCTGTCCCGCGCCTCGCCCACTGCCACCAAAGCATACGTACCGATGGAAGAGACTTCGAGAAACACGAACGCGTTGAACGCATCGCCTGTCAACACCAGCCCGAGAAATCCTGCGAGGCACACGAGATAGCCGGACTGGAACAGCGTGCGCTTCTCCGCCCTCACCTCCGACTCCAGCGCATGCCCCGAATAGAGCGCACCCATCAACCCGACGGAAGCGATCAGCAACGCCATCGTCGCGCCAAGCGCATCGATGCGCAGCGCTATTCCCATGGGCGGCGCAAAGCCGCCGAGCGCATAATCGATCGCGCCCTCACGCGCGACTTCACCAGCCACCGCAACCGCCATCCACAGCGCGAACACTGCCGTCAGTACGGACACCACCCACGCCGTTCGGCCGCCGGGGCTCAGCGCCGCAGCGCACGCGCCGATCAAGGGGCCCGCGATCACAAGGATCGGCGCCTGCGCCGTCAGGGCCGGCGGTGCGACATATAGGGCTTCGAAAAGGATCACGGATCCCGCCCCACACGGGCCGCATCGACCCGCGTGACTGCCTCGATCTCATCGGCCTCTACCGTGCCGTAAGCCTCGCGAATGCGCACCGCGATCGACAGCCCAACCGAGAGCGTTGCAACGCCGACCACGATCGCGGTGAGGATAAGCACATGTGGCAGCGGGTTCGAATACACGACCCCACCAACGCCGAACTGCTGCACAAAGTCGGGATCAAGCGGCGCCGCGAGCATGCGCCCCTCGACGCTGTCTGCATAGATCTTGATCGCCGCCGTGCCGCCAGAGACCTTGCCCAGACTGATGTAGAACAACGCCGTCGACGTCTGGAAAAGACCAAGCCCGATCATCTGCTTGATCAGATTGCGCGTCGAGAACAGGACATACAGGCCGATCATCATCAGCACGACGACGGCAAGGTAGTTGAAGTGGGTGGCGGCGACGCTCATGGCTCTTCCACCGCCCGGCCCGCAAAACCGTAGAAGATCGTCACCATCGTCGCAGCCACGGTCAGTAGCACGCCAAGCTCGATGAAGAAGATGCCGAAATGCTGCCCCCATTGGTGCGCATGATCCGGGTCGCCCAGCAGCCCCGGCGGGATGATCGCCTCAACGCCTGGCGGGAAGAGATGGTCGTAGTCGAGAAAGCCGCCACCATTGATCATGCAGATGACGCCCACACCCGCAAACAGGAGCACGCCCAACGTCGCGATGCTCCTGACAGCCCGGACAGGCAAGGCCGCAATTGTCTCGTGCAGCCCGAACACCAACGCATGCAGGATCGGCGCAACCGCAAGGATCACACCCGCCTGGAATCCGCCGCCGGCGCCGAGATCGCCATGGAACTGCACATAGAACGCGAACAACGCGATCAGCGGAATAAGCAGCCTGGCCGTCACGCGCAACACGACATGATGATCACCCATTGCCGCCGGCAGCGGCGGCAGGCTTGATCGCGGTCCGAACCCCAGCATCAGCGCCACGCCGATGCCCGCCGCAAAGACGACAACAGTCTCGCCAAGCGTGTCGAACCCGCGATAGCTCGCCAGAACCGCCGTCACGACGTTCGGCACGCCGATCTCGTCCGGCGTCTGTATGAGATAGTTTCGTCCCACATACGCATTGGCTGGCGAGGCAGGATCGCCAAACTCAGGCAACCCCGTCATCGCATAAACAAGCAGACCGCCAACACCGAGGACCAGAACGGCAGGCGCAATGGTCATCCGCCAGTTGTGACGCACAGGCCCCGCGCGCACCAGCAGGATCGCGCCGAGCAGCACGATCGTGGAAATGCCCGCGCCTACGACAGCCTCGGTGAAGGCGACATCGGCTGCATCCATCACGATCAGCCACACCGCGCTCACCAGCGAATACACGCCCATAAGCAGGATGGCCGCCAGCAGGCTGCGCATGCGCGCTATGGCAACGCCTACCGCGATCAGCATAAGCAGCAGCGCGATATTCAGCGCGAAGTTCACCTGCAGCGCGATCTCACTCATGGCGCAGCGCTCTTGTTGCCGTCAGACGTTTCCCGGCGCGGCGTGTCAGGTCCTGCCTCGCCGGCCGCTACGCCCTTCGTGATCTGGAAGGCCCCTATGCGTGGCGTGTGTCCCGCGCTGAACGCTGCGTTGGCAAGCGCGTTCGCGGCCGCTGGCGTCGTCAGCATCACGAACATCCACACGAACCCCAGCTTCAGCGTTTCCAGCGTCAGGCCGGAGATCAGCGCCAGCCCCAGCAGCACCAGCGTCGCGCCGCCGGTATCCGTCAAACTCGCGGCATGGATACGGGTGTAGACGTCGGGAAAGCGCAGCACGCCGACGCCGCCGAGCAGCGTCAGCAGTGTGCCAGCAACCACCAGCCCGCCGCCGATCAGATGCAGCGCATCAACCATTCCTCGCCTCCGGGCCAAGCGAACGCGAAAGCGTCCGGTAGCGGAAGAATTTCATGAAAGCGATCGTCGTCACGAAATTGATCAGCGCGTAGACAATTGCAATGTCGAGAAAGGCAGGCCGCCCGGATAGATAGCCGATCACGGCGATCAGCAGCACGATCTTCGTCCCGAACGAGTTGGCCGCAAGCATGCGATCATACTGTGATGGCCCGACGATCGCGCGCCAGATCATCATCGTCATGGCGACAACCAGTCCTGCGATCCCGGCGGCCAACAGCATGAGATCAGCCCTTACGCTTCGCGCCGTCCGCCGCCCGGGCGGCACGGCGGTCCATCTGGTCAAAGCTTGCAGGCGTCGCGTTCTCCCGCACCAGGGCATGTACTTTCAGCGCATCGCCATCGACATCGACTGTGACAGTGCCTGGGGTCAGCGTGATCGAGTTGGCGAACAGCGCCTTGCCGAGCTCGGTACGCGCCTTTGTCCTGATCGACACGATCGCTGGGTCGATCGCAGATCGCGGCCCCACCACCCGTGCAATCACGGCGATGTTGGATTTAACAATCTGGCCCAGCAGCCACGCCACATAAGGCAGGAGCAGCGGGAGGCGATGATAGGGCGATGCATCCCGCCCAATGACGCCCAGCCGCGCCGACAGCCAAAGCGCAAGCAGGACGGCAACCACGGCGAGCACGAGAAAATAGGGAGAGGTCAGGCCCGACAACGCAAACCAGAACCCTGTGAGAGCGATCAGCAGACCAGGCAGGTAGCTCATCGATGCGGCCTCCTCTGCTGGGACAGTTAAATCGTTTGAACCACTCCGCCAGAAATTTCCAGCAAAACCGGCTATCTGCCCAACCCTAATGACTGGGCCACGTCTTCAATGCCGAGTTCCACGAGATTGACGTCAATATCGTCGCTCCCCGCGACCGCCTCGGGCGAGAAGGCCGCGCTGAGCGACCAGTTCCAGTAGCGCAACACAGTCTGCGCCTTGGCGACCGCAATCGTCTCGTAAGCCTCCAAGATGCGTGTGAAATCAGGCCCGTCTTCAGGGCGGCGCAGTGCAGTCCATAGCGCACGCAGATATTGACGCTTCAGGCCGGTCGCCTTGCAGAGGACCGCGAGGCCTTCGCCGCCGCGATCCTGGCAGATGCGCTCGGCCGTCGACGCTTTGATGCCAGACAGCGCCGCGATGTCCATCAGCGCGTCAGGCGTAATGCCGATTATCGCCGCAGCATCGATTGCCGCCTCGAGACTGTCATGCGGGGAGCGGTCGATCGCTGTGCGGTCGCGCTGGCGGCGCTCAATCACCTGCAACACCTTGCGCACGACGGGGTCAGCGTCGGTCGCCGTATAGTGAAAGATATCACCGCACATGTCGATAAGCAGCGTGCGCTCCGCAGAGAAGCGCAGCAGGATCTGCCGGCGCTCGGCAGGGCCTGACCACCAGAACATTGCAAGTGCATGCGCCGGGCGCACCTCCTCGCGCTGAATCAGCAGCGGCGGAAGCGCTGGCGCATCACGCGAGGCAGCCACCATCAACTCTACGGAGCGGTCAGATAATCTCGACTGCGAATTCTCCACCAGCGCCTTCATCGCGATCGTATCGCCGCTCTCGGCGATCGCTGAGGCGACAGCGGGACCAATCTCGCGCCGCTGTGCAACGTACACGCGGTGAGCCGATTGCCCATGCTGGACTATGTGACAGAGATCGGCGTCGTCGAACGCCTTGTTGTCCGCCAGCAGGACCTGCGCGACATGCGGGACATCGAGTGCCAGAAATCTAAGCAGTCGCTTCGGCGCTTGTGACATCTCCTGCAGCCGCCGTGCACACAACTCGCGCGCGGCCACATCCGATTCGACCAGGATTTCGAGCAGAAGGTCCCGGCTATCGCGCGGTCCTGGATGTTGCCCCGCGACGACGGAATAGCCACCACATCCATCAGTCTGCGTAGCAGCGATCGGCGCGCGAAGCCGTCGGTCGCCGCGGGCGAGACCCCAGCTGGCGCGTCGCCCGGCCTGCCAGGCGCCTCGGCAAGAGACGAACGATCGGCCATGCGCCCTGTTTCCTCTGGGGCAGACACTGCGTCAGTCGCGGTTAACGGATGATCAACCCGCAACCGCGGGCCGGCGTTGCCACGCGGACGTTCGAAAGATCACGCGGCGTAGCCGGCCGCAGGCTTCTCGGGGGCACGGCCGGGATGGACGAAGACCAGCGCAAGCGAAGCAGCGAGAAGCCCTGCAACCAGATAAAAGAGCGCCGACGCATCGGTCTCCACGGTCGCCACGGTCCCGCCCTCGGCAATCTGGTCCACAGGCAGCGGGACGCCCAGCATCATGAGCTGGCCGACCAGCACAGCCAGCACGCCCAGCAGCAGCGTCGACAGGATCGACCCCGCGCGGCGCGTAACCGGCACGAGGATCAGGAGGGCCGCCAACGCGCCCAGAACGCCGAATGCAAATCGCCCGCTGGGCTCGAAATAGGCGATGTCGGATGTGTCACGAAACACCTCGAAAAGGTGGTTCCGAGCAGGCGGCTGCGGCGCCAGAAGCTCCGCCGACATCCAGAACAGCATCACAACCAGAAAAAGGGCAAACACCCAGCTTCCGAGCGTCCGGGCTTCATGCATGGCCGCACTCCTTACGTAACAACCGGATTCAGAATGGCCCAGATTGGCGGGGATTCCAAATGCCGGCTGCGCTAACGAAAAGGCGCCCCTGGCAACCTGCCGGAGCGCCATCTTCAGAACGTCGAACCAGCATCAGGCCGTCGGCAGGTATTCCTGCAGCGACAGCTTGCCGTTCCGGTCAGTGTCAAGCCGCGTGAACGCTGCCTTGATCGCCTCCAGTGAGGCAGACTTCAAGCCGGGGATATCGATGCGCGGCAACTCGGGCAGATCAGAACCGTCCCGCGTGCTTATGCGGATCATCGGCGGCGACATGACCTTCGCATACTCATCTTCACTCAGCGACTTGTCGCTGTTGGCGTCCAGGATTTCGAACCCGCGTGTGAACAACGACGTCTGGTAAGCGCGGTACTCGTCGAGACTGATCTTGCCGTCCTTGTCGAGGTCGATGACGGCAAACTCTTCCTTGCGGATGTCATCCACAGAGATGGTAATCGCCCTGTCGATCGACGCGCCCCCTCCATCCGCACCCCCGACCTTCTCCTTATTGAGGTGACGGGTTATGAACATGTATTCGTGCCTGTCGTCCGTAGCCTTCTCCTCTCCCCCGCCAATGTCTTCGGGCAGGTAGAAGGCAAACGCGTCCTTCTTGACTACGCCCGGTTCGATCTTGATGTCCGGAGCAGGCTTGTCGCCGGAGCGCGCAATGCTGCGCGTCTCGATCACGACGTTTTCCTTGTCGCCATCCGCTGGCTTCGGCCCGAGAAACTCGTCGACCGACAGGACACCATCGCCATTGACATCCAGGCGTGTGAACTGGGCCTTGAAGTCCGGCGCGGCGGCGCTTGGCAACACAGCCAGAGCAGTCAGGCCGATGGCAAGCACGCCGCCGGCGGCGACGCGGGGCGCATACCTGCGAACATTGGAAGCGAGCGTCATGATGAGCGTCCTTGTGTCTGCCTCTAAGGGAGGCCGCTCACGCGCGTCGAGATAGGTCTGCACCTGCTCGCGAACGACTTCGCTGGCAGTGGTGCCGTCCTCCCGGCAGGCGACCAGGAACGCCTGCTTGGTCTCGTGGGGGATCCGGACTTCCAGGGTTTCGGACTTCTTGACCCGCTGGGTCTTCTGGTCGGACGTCCCGTCTCTGATCATGAAACTCATCCCTCGGCGCGTGCGGCCATCCTCGACATAGGGACGGTCCGCGTCTCCCGCCCAGCAAATTGCCGCATGGGCGCCAGACAGGTTACGTCCGGACATGGCAGGATCATGGCGCTTCCCTCCACAGGCTTCTCAAATTCCTGTCCGGACGCCAGAAAATCCGTGTCCGGACATGGCTTGCGGCTGAGTTTTCATCGAATACTGTCGCCTCCATCGGACCCAAGGAAGGCTCCCACCATGCGCATGGTTAACTACGCCGATCTCGAAACGCTCGTTGGAACCGAGGTGGGGGTCTCGCCCTGGCACCAGATCACCCAGAGCCAGATCAACAAATTCGCCGAGGCGACAGGCGATCACCAGTGGATCCATGTCGATGTCGAGCGCGCGACCCGGGAGATGGGCGCCCCTATCGCCCACGGGTATCTGACACTCTCCCTCCTCCCAATGCTGGCCGCCCAGATCATGCGGGTCGAGAACGTCACGCGCGGCATTAACTTCGGCTGCAACAAGGTGCGCTTCACCAACATGGTACCCGTCGGCTCCCGGGTCCGCCTGCGCCAGAAATGCCTCGCGGTCGAAAGCCGCGCAGGCGGCAAGCAGGTCGTGATGGAATCCACCATCGAGATCGAGGGCAAGGACCGCCCCGCCTGCGTCGCCGAGTCGATCGGCATCATCTACGGCGAATAGCTCTGCCTGCGCTGCGGCACCCTTGACCGTCAGGCTGACGCGTCATCAAGGAAAACCTGTGCACGGACCGGCCGTAAGGCCTTCCGCACACATGGTTTTCTGCACGGCCGCTTGGGACGAATCGCAGCTTCCCCCACAAAAGCGCACCCCAGACGGATTATATGTCGACGATGGCGCGCAAGACTTCCCCAAAGACTTCCCAGAGCACTGGCAGGAGAACCGGACGGTCCTCGGACGGATCGGGCGGGCCTTCCGGCTCCGGAACGACCTTGCCAAGACCGCCCCGCGCCCGCCGGGACATTCAGGCCGTCATCGAGCAACTCGGCCGCGCCCGCATTGATCCCTACGCCTGGCTCAAGGACGACAATTGGCGGGAAGTCATGCGCGACACGTCCCGCCTGCGCGCTGACATCCGCACACACCTTGAAGCCGAGAACGCCTACACGGACGCAGCGCTGGAAGCGCCGACGGCCGCGCTGCAGGACGAACTGTTCGAAGAGATGCGCGCCCGCATAAAGGAGAATGACAGCTCCGTCCCCGCCATCGACGGCCCCTGGGCCTACTATCGCCGCTTCCGCGAAGGCGGCGAGTACCCGGTCTTCGCCCGCCGCCCTGCCGGGCTTGCCTTTACCGACAGTTTGGCCACCGAGCAGCTTCTGATCGACGGCGACGCCCTCGCCAAAGGCTGCGACTACTTCGATATCCGCAAGGTCTCGCACTCACCGGATCACCGACTGATCGCCTTCGCTGTCGACGACAAGGGCTCGGAATTCTACACGCTCCACATCCGCGACTGCCTCACCGGCGCCGGGGTCGATACGATCCGCGACACCTATGGCGACTTCGTCTGGGGCGAGGATTCGAAGTCCATTTTCTGGGTCGCGCGCGATGAAAACGTCCGCCCGGTCGCCGTCTTCTGCCGCCGCATCGATAGCGGCGCCGACGAACTTGTCTATCGGGAGCAAGACCCCGGCTTCTTTGTCGGCATCCAGAAGAGCGAGTCGCGACGCTTCATCTTCATCATCGCCAACGACCACACCACGACCGAGTGGCGCTACATGCGCACCGACAGCGACAGCCACGCGCTGACACTGATCGCCGAACGCGAACCCGGCGTCGACTACGCCGTCACCGACTTCGACAACCGCTTCTGGATCCGCACCAACCGAAACGGCGCCGTCGATTTCGCGCTGGTGTCTGCGCCGCACGACCAGCCCGAAGAAGAGAACTGGCGCATCGAGATTCCGCACCGCCCCGGCATCCTGCTGCTCGACATTGAGCCCTTCGCCGATTTCATCGCACGCATGGAGCGCGAGAACGGCCTGCCGCGCATCATCGTCCGCGAACGCGCGACAGGCGCCGAACATGCGATCGACGTCGCCGAGGCGGCCTATTCGCTGAGTATGTCCAGCGGCTATCAGTGGGACTCGTCATCGCTGCGCTTCGAATACTCCTCGCCCAGCACCCCCGCGCGGGTCTTCGACTACGATATGCGCTCACGCCAACGGACCCTCCGCAAGACGCAGCTGGTGCCCTCGGGCCACAACCCCGACGACTACATCGTCGACCGCATCGACGCAGCTGGCGATGACGGTGCGCTTGTGCCCGTCACGCTGCTCCGTCATCGCACAACCCCGCTTGATGGCACGGCTCCCGTGCTGCTCTACGGCTACGGATCCTACGGCATCACCCTCCCCGCTGACTTCCGCACCGGGCGCCTCAGCCTCGTCGATCGCGGCTTCATCTACGCCACCGCCGACGTGCGCGGGTCGATGGCAAAAGGCTATCAGTGGTATCTTGATGGAAAGCTGGAGAAGAAGGCCAACACCTTTACCGACTTCGTCGCCGCCGGCCGCCATCTCGTCAGCCTCGGCTACACCTCGCGCGGTCGCATCGTTGCGATGGGCGGCTCGGCCGGCGGCCTGCTCGTGGGCGTCGCCGTGAATCTCGACCCAACACTGTTCGGCGGCATCATCGCGGCCGTGCCGTTCGTCGATGTGCTCAATACCATGTCGGACGAGACCCTGCCGCTCACCCCGCCCGAATGGCCCGAATGGGGCAATCCCCTGATCGACGCGGACGCATACGATCGGATCGAAGCGTACTCGCCCTACGATCAGGTCACCTCGCGCGCCTACCCACCCATGCTGATCACCGGCGGGTTGGCTGACCCGCGCGTCACCTATTGGGAACCGGCCAAATGGACCGCCGCCCTGCGCCACGAGGCGCCAGATGGCGGCCCCTACTTCCTCAAGATCAACATGGACGCCGGCCATGGCGGAGTGTCGGGCCGCTTCGCCAGCCTCAAGGAAACTGCGCTGGAATTTGCTTTCGCGCTCGCCTGCGTTGGTCGCGCGGACTTGCCGGGCTGGCGGGGCGCCCAGGCCGCCTGACGCTCGGGGACTTCCCGCAACGGCCCCGCCGCCCCACTCTGGGTAGGTCAGTTCCAGTTTGGGGGGTGACGCGCCGGTCGCATGGCTCGAAGACAATGACGGGCTGACCGACGAGAAGCGTTTCGTCTGGCGGGGCCGTATTGTACGCGAATGGCGCCTCGTCACGCGCGAAGCTTACGAACTTGATGCTCCCGAACAGCGCGCGGAAGGATCTGGCTAGCGCGTATCCCCAGCACATCTGAACCCGACATGCATCAGCGACGTATCGGGTGTCGCGTGCGAACGCGCCGTCGCCCGAAAGCCCTCGCATACGCCATCGCTGCACAGGAACGATCCACCGCGCTGGACACGCTCGTTCACAGTGCGCGTGTCTCGGGGCGCGACCGGGTACGAAAGATATGCCGACGACGTCCATTCCCAGACATTGCCTGCCATGTCGGTGAGACCCGACGGCGCCTCGCCGAAGGCGCCAACCGGCGAGGTTCCCAGATAGCCGTCATCGCCCGTGTCCATGATCGGAAAGACGCCCTGCCATGCGTTCAGCCTGAATTTCGCGTCGAACGAGGCAGGCGTTCCGGACCTGAAAACGGTGCCATCCGGCGTTTGGCCGAGTTGGGCGGCACGCTCCCACTCGAACTCGGTCGGCAGCCGCGCCCCATGCGCTGCGCAATACGCGGTCGCATCGTTCCACGACACCTGCGTCACAGGATGATCCGCCTCTGCAGCCTCCTTGTCCGGTCCACGCGGATGTTTCCACGTCGCGCCTTCCATCATCAGCCAGGCGCCATCGCCCTTGCTGAGCACGCCGGCCCCGCCAAACGTTTCTGCCTCGGTCACATGGCCTGTCTTTTCGACGAATGCGGCGAACTGGGCCACCGTCACAGGCGAGCGGTCCATCCGGAACGTGGCGATGTCTGCCGTGAACGCAGGCCGCTCATCACGCGGAGCGGAATTGTCACCGATCTGCACGCGCGCGCCGGGTATCTCCACCATTACGGCATCGCGCGTCAGGGGCGATGGCGGTGGCGGCGCCGAACAGCCGGCAAGCGCAGACGCGACCAGCATGACCCATGCCGCCCCGCTCCCTGAAGCCCGAAAGGACGAAGACGCCCGCGGGGCTGTCATATCGGCAGCTCGAACGGCGTCCCGCAGACATTGTAGTTCGTGAACGGTCGCGACGGCCATGCCGGGTCCTTCAGGTCCTTCGCCCACAGGTCGAACGCGTCGTTCAACTCCTTCAGCTTCACCGGCTCGCGGGCCGCCAGATTGGCTGTCTCGTTGAGATCGTCCTTCAGGTTGAACAGATAGGTGAACTTGCCATCGAGGCTCTTCCACAGTTTCCAGTCACCCTTACGGATCGAGGCATGCGGCGTCCGGCGCCAGGCCAGCTGGTCGTGCGGTATTCCCTGCACCTGTCCACGCAGGAACGGCACGAGATCGACGCCGTCGAAGACGCGGTCGGTTGGCAGCTTGCCGCCTGCCGCCATCAGCGACGTCGTGAACACATCCATCGTCGAGACGATCTCGCGATAAACCTTGCCCGCCTCAAGCCGGTTCGGCCACTTCACCATGAACGGGACGCGTGTTCCACCCTCGTAGTGGCTCAGCTTGCCGCCGCGTAGTGGTTGGCAATCGCAGATGCCTTGCACATAGGCCGCGCATCCATTGTCCGACATGAAATAGACGATGGTGTTGCCGCTCTCGCCCGACGCATCAACCGCATCAAGGATGGCGCCCACCTGGTCGTCCAGCGCGGAGATCATCGAGGCATAGACCCGCATCCCCTCGTCCTTGATGTGCGGGAAGCGGTCATAGTACTTCTTCGTCGTCTGCAGCGGCGTGTGCGGCGCAGTAAAGGCCGCATAGAGGAAGAAGGGCGTGTCGCTCGCAGCATTGCGCGTCACGAACTCAATGGCGCGCTCGCCAAGATAGTCGGTAAGATAGCGGTCCTCGTTCTCGACCACCGCCCGCGCCGGACCTTCAAAGATCCTGTTGTGGGCCGTGCGCACAGGCGTTGGGCGCGAATCCGTACCCTCAAGCTCGGCGAAGATTTCGTCGGGGGCATCGGGGTTCATGTAGGACGTCGCCCCCGTCAGCAGTCCAACGAACTCATCGTACCCACGATTGGTCGGATAGAAATCGTCGTTCGACCCCAGATGCCACTTGCCCACCAGCCCGGTCTGGTAGCCAAGGTCATTGAGCGCCTTGGCAAGGGTGATCTCGTCTTTGGGCAGGCCGAGATTCTGCTCGACATCGCGGGCCGGCGGCCCGTTATTGAACTCGAAGCCGAACCGGTCAGGATGCCGACCCGTGTTGACGCCCGCGCGCGAGGGTGAACATACGGGCGCCGCCGAATACCCGTCCGTGAAGATCACCCCCGCCTTTGCGATGCGGTCGATGTTCGGCGTCTGGATTCGCCTGCCGCCGTAGGAGGAAATGTCGGCATAGCCAAGATCGTCAGCCATGATGACGACGACGTTGGGCCGATCCGCTTCCGTGGGGCGTTCCATCGGCGCTGCGCAAGCGGCTGCAAATGCTGCGGCAACCGCCGCCACTGACAACACCGACCGCATGCCCGTGCCTCCCCGGATGCGCTGCCGCCGAATTTCGCGGCGTCTCGTTGATCATCGCGATACGTCCCCGCAACACTATTGTCGTTCATCCTGCGGTCAAGCAAAGCTTGCCAGCTTGAGGCATCCGAAGGGACACCACATGAAACATGGCCTATTGCTCGCGCTTGCCGCCTCGCTTGCCCTTCTTTCCGCATGCTCCGCCGCGGCGCAGCCCGGCGGGCGCCTCGCTGCGCGCGCTGCGACGGGCGAGGTGAAGCTCCAGCACGACGGCCGCGAGCGCCGCTATCTCATCAGCGACTTTTCCGGCGGCAAACCCGCGCCGGTGGTGTTCGTGCTCCACGGTGGCGGCGGGCATCCCGAGAATGCACAGAACATGTCGCAGTTCGACGTGATCGCCGCGAGGGAAGCGTTTATCGTTGTCTATCCCGGCGGAACCGGCGGCATGCCCGGGGGACGCCTGCTCACATGGAACGCCGGCCATTGCTGTGCCTACGCCCTCGAGAACAAGGTCGATGATGTCGGGTTCATCCGCACCATCATCGACCAGCTGATCGCCTCCGGCCACGCCGACCCGAACCGCATCTATGTCACCGGCATGTCCAACGGCGCGATGATGAGCCATATGCTTGCCCGCGAACTGTCAGGCCGCATCGCCGCCATCGGACCGATCGTCGGCGCCACGTTTGGCGATGAACCCGCGCCGAAGGGGCCGGTGGCTGCGATCATCTTCGTCGGTCAGGACGACCAGACGGTTCCCGCCTCGGGCGGCCCGCTGGGCGGGGCGACCAAACGCGGTGGACGCTCGGCCGAAGACCGTGACGTCACCCCCGACATCGACCAGGCATCTTACTGGGCGAAAACCAACGGATGCGCAGACCCGGCCGAATCAAGGGACGCAAGGGGCAAGGCGGTGGAAATTCGCTGGGAGAAATGCACCTCCGGCAGACCTGTTCACTTTTACAGGGTTGCAAACAACGGGCATGCCTGGCCCGGCGGCAAGGCTGGCCGCGCCGAAGCCGACCAGCCGACATCGGATGTGAACGCAAGCGAGATGATGTGGCGGTTTTTCACCGCCAATCCGAAACCCTGAGGCCCTCCGCCGCCGCTCAACATGAACGGCCCCGCGGCCACCTTTCCGCCACACGGCTGGTTTTAGAATTGAGGTTTCGTGGGGCGGGGCCGGGATTCGGTCACGAACAGCATGTGCGGGGTTTTCTCTTACCGCTCGGCAGGCTAGGCAGGCTCTGGCCAGGGCCGGTAGGGGGCCGTCTGGCCGTCCGGTGGCCCCGCGACGTTCCGAGTGCAGTGTTCCGGTTTTTCAGGAGTAGACGGCTTTCATGACGTTCAAGGTCCGCCTGCTGCTTGGAGCTGCAGCTCCGCTCGTTTTCACCCTTCCCGCCGTGGCCCAGGTGACGATCTCGACCGCCACCACCACGCCGGTCCAGACCGCAACTGCGAACAGCGGCGCGCCCTCCGACATAACCATCGCCACCAACGGAACCATTGCGCCAACCAGCGCCAACACGACCGCTGTAACTGTCAACAGCAGCAACGACATCATCAATAACGGCGCAATCACGTTCAACAACCTGAACGACACCACCGGCGTACGCCTGCTCCCCGGTTTTACCGGTAGCTATGGCGGCAGTGGCGCGATCAACCTGATCGAGGATTATGCGCGCGCCGACACCGACGCTGACACCGATACCGAACTTGACGGCCCGCTTGCGCAGGGAACCAACCGCTACGGCATTCTTCTCGCTGCGGGGGGTACGTTTACCGGCGACATCCGCATCGATGCAACCAACAATGTGGCGACGCCGGTCGGTGGAGCAATAACCGTCGAGGGCAACAATTCCGCTGGCGTTTCGCTGCAATCGAAACTCGCCGGCAGCTATATCCAGAATGGCGTTGTTTCGGTGACCGGTACCAACACGATCGGTGTCGACATTCGCGGCGACGTAACCGGCGACATCCAGATCGGCAGCGAAGCGGCTACGACCGGCGCTGCAGGTGTGATCGGCACAACCGTCTCAGGCGGCGTCTCGGCCCGCGGCGAAGGCGCTGTCGGCGTGCGCATCCTGGGCAATGTTGCTGGCGAATTCATGATCGACGGTTCGATCGCCACGACCGGTTTCGCACAGGGCGAGGCGAGTAACTACAAGGATCCGGACGACACCAGCTCACGAACGCCCGTCCCGCTCGATGCAGACGACCTGCTGGTCGGCGGATCGGCCGTCGAAATCAGGGGCGATCTTGCCCGCGGTTTCCTCATAAACGGCGCCGCCATCGGCGTTTCCGACGCCACGCCTGACATCAAGGATGTCGTTCAGAACTTTGACGAGAACCGCACCCGCGGCACGATCAGCGTACTTGGCTCAGGTCCCGCGGTCTCCATCCGCTCGCTCGACGGCGCTGCTGGCGACGCCATCGTGCTCGGCCGCGTCCGCGAGACGATCCGTGACAACCTCGACGACGACAATGACGACAACCTCTCCGAGATCATCGCGACATTCAATTACGACTACGGCTTCATGAATCGCGGTGTGATTGAATCGAGCGGCGTGAACACAGGCTTCACCTCAACAGGCCTCCTGATCGCAGGCTCGGCGGACGGCCTTCACTCGACAACGATCGATGGCGGAATCTTCAACGGCGGCGGCATCTCGTCCACGTCCTTCGAGGCGAATGCCAACGCGGTGGTGATCGGCGCGGGTGCCAGGACACCTCAATTCATCAACAATGGATCGATTGCCGCCACGGCCAACACCCAGACGACCCACGACGCCTATGGCGTCCGGATCGAAGCTGGAGCCAGTATCGGCTCTGTCACGAATAACGGCCTTATCCTTGCAAGCGTCGACAGTTTCTCAGGTGACGCCATCGCCTTCCAGGATCTCTCCGGCACGGTTGCCTCCTTCGCCAACAATTCGCGCATTACCGCCGGCTTCATCGACGACAACCTGTCCGACAATATCACGAGCGGGACGGGTCGTACGATCGCACTCGACCTGTCGCACCGCGCAGGCAACGTGCTGATCACTCAGAACGATGCGATCGACAACGCACGAATTCTAGGCGATGTGCTGACCGGCGTCGGCTCGGACCGCTTCGACCTCCTGTCAGGACAGGTGTTTGGCAACGTTGACTTCGGCGGCGGCACGGGCTCCGACACGCTCAACGTCTCGAGCGCCACACTCAACGGCGATGCAACCTTCCGCGGCGCAGGCGCTAACCTCACCTTCAACGCAGGCCTGATGGCCGGCAATATTGCGCTCGGCAATACGACCGGAGCGTTGTCGTTCACCAACAGCTCCAACTTCGTCGGCAAGATCACGCGCACGGGCGTCGGCGCGACGTCTCTCTCGGTCGACAACTCGATCGTCAACAATCTCGCTACGGGCACGCTGAATCTCGCGTCAATGTCGCTGACCAACAAGGCGCGGATCGGCATTGCGATCGACAACGCGCGAATAGCCAGCAACACCCCGAACTTCAACATCTCGGGTACGGCCAGTCTCGGGGCAGACACTCAGTTCAATGCCCTGTTCGATCAATTCACGAACCAGACCTTCACGCTGCGCATAATCAATGCGGGCACAATCAATCTCGGCGGCCCGCTCTCGGGCATGATCAACAACAGCGGGCCTTTCCTTTACAACGCCAAGCTGGTGCAGCCGAACCCCAACGCCATCGACCTTGTGCTCGAAGTGAAGGCTGCGGCCAAACTCGGACTGAACACCCGGCAGGCCGACGCTTACGACGCGGTGCTCAGTCTGATGGAAGAATCCGATGCCGTGGCCTCTGCGCTCACGACGCCGACAACAGCTGCAGAGTTCCAGCGCGGATTTGCCGACCTGCTCCCGGCCAACGATGCATCTGTACTGCGGGTCCTCGCCAACAACGCCTCCGCCGCGTTCGGCGCCACCGCCAACCGCCTCGACATGATCTCGAACAAGCCGGATGCGCCCGGCGGGGCGTGGACGGAAGAATTCGGGGTTTACCATACGGCCAACGCCAGCGCAGACTCCGTCGGTCTTTCCGGCGGTGGTTTCGGTGTTGCGGCCGGTCTGGACCTGATCTCAACCGGAACAGCGTTGATTGGCACATTCATTTCGCTCGAATCCGTCGAGATGGAAGAGGAAGACCGCAGCTCGGCCCCGCTCAACGTGTCGCAGACATCGATCGGCGCCTATGCGGGCTGGATCAACGGCAATCTCGCGGTGAACGGCGCTGCGTCCTACGGCTTCATCGATTTCGCGTCCGACCGTGAAGTCGCGGTCGGCACACTGGCCGAACGGCTGCGGGGCGAATGGACAGGGTCGAGCTATTCCGCCTCAGGCCGGGCCACCTACACCGTTCCGCTCGGCTGGCTCGATGTGAAACCCTTCATCGGCGCAGATTACATAGGCTTCCAGCAAGACGGCTATCGGGAGACAGGTGCCTCGCTCGAGGACCTCGAAATCATCGCGGGCGACAGCGACGCCTCACTCGCAACGGCCTCCTATGGCCTCCAGCTGATCGGCGATCTCGGCGGCGACGACGCCTACACCTTCCGCCCGGAGATCTCCGCCGGCTACCGCAGCATCCTCAACTGGGAAGCAACGCCTGCAACGCTCGCCTTCGCGGGCGGACCTACGGGCTCCACCTTCACGCTCAACCCAGGCATCGAACCGGAAGACGCAATCGTTGCCGGCCTTGGAATCAATATCGACAGCCAGTTCCTGAACGTCAAAGTGGGCTACGACACCGAGATATCCGACACCGCGACGACCCACTATGGTTCGGTGGCTCTGCGACTCGCATTCTGGTAGAACGCGAGGCACGGGCTGGAAGGGTTCGCGAGATGACAAAACTCACGCGCCGCACTCCCCACGCCCGTCTGGTCACAGGTGCGATGGCCTGCCTGCTGACGTTCGCATGCGCAGGCGGCCCGCCAGCAGATGTCGGACCGCTGGCGCCTCGCGGCGCGATGCCTGTCGGGTTTTCCATCGGCATACGCACCGAGATGCGCGACTTTGACTTCAACAAGGAGGGCGCGCCCAGGGCTGTGCGAGCCATCGCAGATCGCACGATCGACATGCTGGCGCTGTCGGGCGGCGGCGCCGGGGGAGCCTATGGCGCCGGCGTTCTCGTGGGGCTCACCAATGCCGGCACGCGGCCCCGCTTTGAGATTGTCACAGGCGTCTCGACCGGAGCCTTGATCGCGCCATTCGCCTTTCTTGGCTCCGATTGGGACCGCAAGCTGACGGAAGCCTATGGCGGCGAGGCTACCGACAAGCTGATGCAGGCGCGCGGGCTCGGCGTGCTGTTCGATGTCGGCGTGTTCGACGGCAAGCCGCTTCGCGACCTCGTCGAACGTTTCGTCACCGAGGAACTCGTCTTCGCCGTCGCGCGCGAAGCCGCCAATGGCCGCATGCTGCTCGTCGCGACGACCAATCTCGATCGCGAGGAAACCGTGCTCTGGGACATGGGCGCCATCGCCCGGCGCGGCGGCCCTCAGGCGCGCGACCTGTTCCGCCAGGTGCTCGTCGCCTCCGCCAGCGTGCCCGGCGTCTTCCCGCCCGTGATGATCGAGGTCGAGAAGGACGGCGAGACGTTCAAGGAGATGCATGTCGACGGCGGCGCCTCGACACCCTTTTTCATCGCGACGGAATCACTTATGCACCTCGACAAGGCCGCCGCCAGCCTGCGCGGGGCCAATGTCTATGTCATAATCAACGGACAGGTGGCCTCGGCGCCGCGATCCACATCGAACAACACGCTCGACATCGCCGCGCGAAGCTTCACCTCCGTCCTCAACCAGATGACGCGTACCGCCATCCTGCAGACCGACGACTTCGCCAGGCAAAACAGCCTGGGATACCGCTTCAGCGGCATCCCCTCCGACGTCGAGTTCGGCGGCTCGCTAGCCTTCGACAAGGTGCATATGAGCGCCACCTTCGACTACGGCATGCGCTGCGCAACACGCGGCCAGGTCTGGCTTACCGAGGAACTCGCCGCCGCCCGCATGCGCGAAGAAGCCGACCTGAAGCCCTTCGCCGAAGCAGACTGCCCGCTTATTCCACGCAAGTCCGGCTAGTGCCGGCAAGCCCGCGCCCTTGCCCTTCACAGAACACCGTCCGATATCTCCCGCAGCAGCGGAGAAATCATCATGGCCGACACCACCGAACTTGGCCGCATCGCGCTGAAGCGGCCCGACCTCTTCCGCCAGCAGTGCTACATAAACGGCGAATGGATCGGCGAGCCGATACATGACGTTCGCAATCCCGCGACGCGCGGCGTGATCGGCCAGATCCCCAATCTCGGACAATCAGACACCGAAGCAGCCGTCGCCGCAGCCGCTGCCGCCCTGCCAAAATGGAAAGCCGAGACAGCCGCCGCCCGCGCGAAGATCATGCGCAGATGGAACGACCTGATGCTCGCGCACCAGGAGGATCTCGCGCGCCTGATGACGGCAGAGCAGGGCAAGCCGCTTACCGAAGCTCGCGGCGAGATCGCCTACGCCGGCGCATTCCTCGAATGGTATGGCGAGGAGGCCAAGCGCGTGTATGGCGACCTTATTCCCGCGCCCTCGGCCGACCGCCGCATCATGGTGATGAAGCAGCCGGTCGGTGTTGTTGGCGCGATCACGCCGTGGAATTTCCCCGCCGCCATGATCACCCGCAAAGTCGCGCCCGGTATCGCAGCCGGATGCACCGTCGTGCTGAAGCCATCCGAACTGACGCCCTATTCGGCACTGGCCCTCGCCGTGCTGGCGGAGGAAGCTGGCCTGCCGCCGGGCGTGCTCAACATCGTCACGGGCGATGCCGAACCTATCGGCCGCGTTCTCACCGGAGACCCGCGCATCGCGAAGTTTACCTTTACGGGCTCCACGGCTGTCGGCAAGAAACTCGCCGCCCAGTGCGCCGGCACGGTAAAGCGCGTCTCGCTCGAACTCGGCGGCAACGCACCCTTCCTCGTCTTCGACGATGCCGATCTCGAAGCCGCCGCCAGCGGCGCGATTATCTCGAAATTCCGCAACACCGGCCAGACGTGTGTCTGCGCCAACCGCATCTATGTGCAGGACGGCGTCTACGACGCCTTCGCCAAACTCCTCGCCGAGAAGGCCGGTAACCTCGTTGTCGGCGACGGCCTCGCCGGCGTCACGACCCAGGGCCCGCTGATCAACGAGAAAGCCCTGCAGAAGGTCGAGGCCCATGTCGCCGACGCACTGGGCGGCGGCGCAACAGTGCTCACCGGCGCTGCGCGCAACAGGCATGGCGGTACATTCTACCAGCCTACCGTCCTGCGCGACGTCGTCCCCGACGCGCTCCTGACTCGCGAAGAAACCTTCGGCCCTGTCGCGGGCCTCGTTCGCTTCAAGTCGGAGGAGGAAGTCCTGCGCCTCGCCAACGACAGCCGCGCGGGCCTCGCCGCCTATGCCTTCACACGTGACCTCACCCGCGCCTGGCGCGTCAGCGAAGGCCTCGAGTACGGCATGGTCGGTATGAACACCGGCCTGATCTCAACAGAAGTATCACCCTTCGGCGGCGTGAAGGAGAGCGGCATCGGAAGAGAGGGCTCGAAGTATGGGATCGACGAGTATCTCGATCTGAAGGCTGTGTTCGTACAGCTTTAGAAAACGGCAGCGCCTGCACACCAGAACGTTTCTTTGACTGGTCGAAGCGCCGCCCGATTTAGTTCATCGCTCTCGGGCGCTCTCATGACGAGGTAAGCCGCTCGCAATCCGGCATCCCTGTCTGCGCGGCCGCATACTGGCCTGATCAAGAACTCGGACCTGCCATGAATGCTCGGGGGGCCCGAATAGGAATTGTCCAAGTTGGTCTATCGCCTTGCGGACCCCGAGCAGTTAGCAGGCATGCTCGTGCTCGTGCTCGTGCTCGTGCTCGTGTTCGGCGGCGGCCACACTTGTCGAAGGATCTGACGCCATCGTCGACCTCTCCTATCGCGGCGACGCCTTCGAACGCAACAAGCGCAAGAATCGCACGCGCGTTGATGCCGCCATCGCATCGGCCTGGCTGACGGTGCGATTGTCGTCGCAGATCATCTCGATCAGCAAGCCCACAGGGACGTTGAAGACCACATGCGGGCCGAGTGAACCTCGCAATGACGCAATCCTCGTCTGCGCTGGCGGCGTCCTTCCAAAGGACTTTCTCAGGTCGCCTGGTGTCACAACCACCAGGAAATTTGGGCAAGCCTGACGGGCAACTGGTCGCCACACGTCACTTTTCTGATGCACCGCAGCGTGACTGACGCGGATTTTCCGCCTTCTATGCCGGAGAGCGGACAATCCGGGGAAAGCAATGAAGCGTCGAAACCTCTGGCTGGCGGCCTCTGCGCTTGCCATCGCAGCCTGCACCTCGACCCAAACCGCACAGGATGCTCCGGCAACCCTGGCTGCCTTCAGCGCCGACCAGCTTGCGGGACAGGGTGTCTACAAGCAGTTCTGCTCCGCCTGCCACAATGGCGGCGACGAGACTGCGCCGGTGCTGGATGAACTTCACGGTCTTGGGCGCGAGCGCATCACCGCCGCGCTGGCTCCCGGCGGCCTCATGACCCTGCAGTCCGCAATGATCAACACGCAGCAGCGCGCACAGGTGATCGCCTTTCTGTCCACGCCGGCCAGCGCAACGCCCCAGTTCGCCAACGCGGACCTCAGCACCGATCCGACCGGACTCAATCGCAGCGCATATGTCGAGGGCATTCCTTATCCCGCGCGCCGCATCCGCGACGAGCGCGACGGCGCCGATGGTCCGCGTCCGTCCGCATGGCCGGCGCCCAAGCTTGGCGATGGTCCATTCCAGTTCGAATCGTGGGAACAGCGCGACCTGCGCGTGTCCGTTGTCGCGCGCGGTCTGACATCACCGCGGGCGATCGAATTCCTGCCAAATGGCGATGTGCTGGTCGCAGAGCGCGCTGGAAGTCTCCGCATCATCAGGAATGGCAAGCTCGACCACACGCCCATCGCCGGTACGCCCAAGGTCGCCGTGCTCGGAACCGCAACGGGCTTCATGGACGTGATCCTGCATCCGGACTTCGGGACCAACGGACTGATCTACCTGTCCTACCACAAGCCGGCGCACGGGGAGTACGGCAACAACGCCATCTTCCGCGGACGCTGGACCGGCACAGAGATCGTCGACGGCGAGGACATCTTCGTTGGCGACGATGTCGATGCGCTCTACACCAAGATGGCGTTCGGACCGGACGGCAAGCTCTACTTCACCATCGGCTGTCCGGGCGTAGGCACGGACGAGTCGATCGGCCGCGCACAGAAGCCTGACGACTACGCCGGAAAAACACTGCGTCTGAATGACGACGGCACGTTGCCGACGGATAATCCATTCGCGGGCAAGGCCAGCTACAATCCCGAGCTCTACACGATCGGCCACCGCGTCAATCTTGGACCGACCCTCAACCCCTGGACAAAAGAGTTCTGGGTTTCCGAGCATGGCCCGCAGGGCGGCGACGAGATCAACGTGCTGAAGCCGGGCCAGAACTATGGCTGGCCGCTTGTCAGTGACGGCCGCTACTACTCTGGAACGAAGATCTCGCCTGTCCCCTACAAGGAGGGAATGATGCGACCGCACATTTCTTACGTGCCGTCGATCGCCCCGGGCGGGATGCTGTTCTACACAGGTGACAAGTTTCCGGCGTGGAAAGGCAACTTGTTCGTCGGCGCCATGCGCATGAGCAACTCGCCCCGTACGGGCCATCTAGAACGGATTGTGTTCAACGAAAAATGGGAAGTCGTGCGCAGCGAGATGCTGTTGTTCGACCTGCATCAGCGCATCCGGGACGTCGAACAGAGCCCCGACGGGTATCTCTATGTGATCACCGACGAAGGCGCCGACAGCGTACTCATGAAGATCGAACCCGGCGCGCCAAAGCCGCAGCCTTGAGGCTCCGCGCCAGCACCGTGGCGCCTGTCGGGATCGAACACACTTTTCGCAGGCGCCCCGCAGGCGTTTCGAAAACAGCCTGAACTCTGGCCGAATGCGAACGACGGCAGGTCGTGTCCCAGGACGTGGTGTAGGAGTTTAGCGAGGGGCGGCGCGCGGACCGCGAGAGTCAGCGCGCGCCGGCCCTTGCGCTGGGTTGTCATCGGGAATCGCCGGTAGGGTTGGGTTGCGA